>Ga0182030_10005002_pt1 | contig 28209 bp, 22 predicted proteins | sample 812S3MmetaG_FD_121299 | JGI IMG/M metagenome (GOLD analysis project Ga0182030, IMG submission 121299) | Permafrost microbial communities from Stordalen Mire, Sweden - 812S3M metaG (Illumina Assembly) | ecosystem: Environmental > Terrestrial > Soil > Wetlands > Permafrost | place: Sweden... | reverse complement strand
TTTGAACTTTTCGATGATTGTGCTTTTCTGGTCCTGAACAGAGTCGTCGCGTTTGGTTAAGTCGCTCTGTTTAAACTTTTCGATGATTGTGCTTTTCTGGTCCTGAACAGAGTCGTCGCGTTTGGTTAAGTCACTCTGTTTGAACTTTTCGATGATTGTGCTTTTCTGGTCCTGAACAGAGTCGTCGCGTTTGGTTAAGTCACCAGGTTTGAATTTTTCAATAATTGTGTTTTTCTGATCCCATTCTGGATCGTCCGTCTTTGCTAGCTTCTCTTTTTTTGAATAGTTCTCAATGAGCGTGCTTCTCTGGTTTTGTTCTGAATCTTCAGCATCTCCCTTACCTGGCTGCTTTCCCAACGACCGCACGGCTGAAGTGAAATCGTATTCTTTGCCAAGAGCTCCACTATCAGACGGTTCTGGTGCATTTACTGGGCTGGAATTAGAACTGGAGGCTGAGGCAGCGCTGGAATCTGAAACCTTATGCCAGCCAGGATCTGCCGAAGCTGCCGAACGGCTGGAAGGTTCTGTTGTTGAGTTGCTAGAACTCTCTTCATCTATGTCTTCATTAGAGATTTTATTGGCGCCTTGTGAGGACGTCTGACTGGTCGATGACTTCTCTGGCTCTTGCAGTGTTTCATCCGTGGGAAATCGCCCCGATAATTTTTGCAAAAACCGTCGTGCATTATCATCGATGCCAGCGTCGGAGCCGATTTCTCCGTCGATGCCACCAAGTGGGACTGGCCCTGCACCCGCATCAGCGTTTCGTGTGGCTGAAAAGGTCCCCGAGCCCTGTTCGGGAGCGGGCTTGTAACCTGAACCTTCCGCCGGTTCTGTTATGTCAGGCGAGCCGGATGGTTCCTTCAAAGCAGCAGCAGTTTCTTCCAATCTTTTTTTTCGTCTGGCTGCGAATTTTGACTCAAACGAACGGGCAGCCTGACCCAAGCTGCTAGCTAGCGGCTTTGATGCCGGATCCTCGCCTGGCATTGGCGCTCCCAGCAGCGAAGGTGGATCCTCTCGCGAGCCAGTTTCGTCGTTTGTGTTTTCTGAGTCGCTGCCGCCTGGAATCGCCATGAATTGTTAAATAGTCCTCGATGGCGTCGCCCATTAACCAAACCCTTGGTAGGGAACTGCACGATACTGCGATCAGAGCAGATGGATAAATGAACAACCGCCAGATGTGCTGGGTAGGTCTCGGTCAAATGGCTGCCTTCAATCAGTCCTGTAATAAATCAGGCGCCCTGACCTTGCAGCATTATGCCCACTATCCTACGAGGTTATTTATGCTTCGGGTCATAAAACTTTCCTGTCAAGAGGAGCTCATTCACTGCTGGCGGTACCATATACAGTACTGATCGACCCTGCCCCAACCTCAGCCGAATCGCCGAACTAGATATCGATACGCATGGAAAAACGATCGTTTCGATTGAAGCGTTTGGCAAAGATAAATTTTGTACGAGATCAACCTGCGAGACGGTTGCCAATACCTGGTTTTCAGGTTGGACCCTGGTCGACTGATAACTTGGCAAAACCTGATTAAGTTTGTCGGGCGTCAAGTCAGCATCGTGTGCGCCTGGCGTAGTTGCCGAATTAGACGGTGTTTTGCTCAACCCTGGCACTTCCTGAGTGACATTGACCAGTCTTGGTGCCACCAGAATGCGACAGGTATCGAGCAAGTAACTAGATTCATGCCAGGAGCCCAGATAAGCAATGTTATCGGCGCCAAGAATCAAATTTATTCGACATTCGTTTTGACCGCCGTATTCCTTTACCAGTTGCCGAACGGTATCTGATGTATATGACGGTCCATCTCGTTCGATTTCGATTCGGGAGCATTCGAAGTGTGGATTATCTGCCACCGCAGCTGACACCAGATGATGCCGATCGTTGCCGTCGATTAAATCGTCAATGCGATGCGGTGGTCGCGGGCTGGTGACAAATATTACCTTCTCTAGCGCAAACTGATCCCGAGCACATTCCGCAATGAGCAGATGTCCCATATGAATAGGGTTGAACGTGCCGCAAAAGAGTCCAATTTCCCGCAAATTCCACCCTTGTGTTCTTATTATTGGCGTCCGGTAAACGTTTTTGGCAAGCGCAGGCGCAGACGGCATGCCAGTTCGTAAGTAATCGTATCCAAAATCAATGCCCAATCGGCGAGGAATCGCTGAAATTGACCATCTTTACCAATCAAGGTGACCACATGTCCCTCTGATGCTTCCGGCAAATCGGTTATATCGAAGATCATCATATCCATGCTGATTGTACCTACCTGGGGAATCTCCTGCCCCAGACAAAGTCCAGAAATTCGATTCGACAGCTTCCTGTCAACTCCGTCAGCGTAACCAATAGGAATATTGGCCAGACGCGTAGGTCTTTCGGCCATCCAGGTGTACCCGTACCCGACTGAGTCTCCAGCTGGAATTTCGATTATCTGATTGATCCTACCTCTCACAGACATAACCGGAGAGAGCTCGTCAGATATTGAGCGAGATTCCAGCCCATAAAGATTGATTCCGATGCGAACAAGGTCATGTCTGGTAAAGGGAAACTGCCTGGCCGCCTCACTTGATGCCAGATGGGTGAGGAAATTTGTGCGCCTGGTAGCCATGTGAGCATTTTCTCCGGTCGCCGAGGCAGCGTCAGCGTACTTTATGGTTTGCAAGATATTTGCGTAAACCTCTTGCTGACGGATGGTCGCGGCGTACTCTCCGGCTTTCGCCAGATGGCTGAAAACACTTATCAATTGAAGATTGTTAAACCCTCGAATCTCCGCCACCATAGCGGCGGCTTGATCGGGTGGACTGCCCAGTCTATGCATCCCCGAGTCTACTTTTAAATGAACTCGCGCGGTCACATCTAGCGCCCGGGCGACTTCGGCTACCTTTTGTATGGCCTTTGTGTTGGTAACCGTGATATCGAGATTGTGCTGGAGTGCGACTGCCAGAGCTTGTTCAGGAGTGGGACTGAGCACAAGTATGGGAATTTGCGCCTGGGTTGCCCGCAATTCGACTCCCTCGTCGACCGAAGCTACCGCTAGCCATGAGGCTCCCCCCTCGATTAATAATTCGGCTATCCGGGAGGCTCCATGACCATAAGCATCGCTCTTAACTACACCCATGATTTGAGGTGGCACGGCGCCCTCGTCAAGAGCTTTGCTGGACGGAGAGACCCAGCCTTTGATTAATTCGAAATTTGATCTGACAGCATCGAGATCTATCTCTACCCATGCATCTCTACGGCCGGGCAAAACACTGGTCTGGTGGGATGTAACCATTAGTAATTTCTCTCAATCCGAGATGGGGCATGCGACTATGCGGCGGAAAGTTTATGCTAGCATTGCAGCCAATTCCATTCATCAGTTGATATACACTTGGTGAAGGAGCACTTTCGGTGTTGCTGTTCGATTGGATTTGCGTGGCTATATAAAAAGTCCGCGTCCAATTAGTAATTTCGCTTGAAAGCTCGGAGTCTAAGGGGTCTCATGGAGTCACGGGTTGAGTTTGCGCTAAGGGTGAGGAGAACAGCAGTGAATAAAGCAGAGTTAGTAGACGTCGTAGCAAAAGAAGCCGGCACTACCAAAAAAGATGCTGAGCAAGTTATCAACAAAACTATGGAAACCATCGTTAAGCACGTTGCGACCGGTGAAAAGGTCACATTAGTTGGATTCGGAACTTTTGAAGCTCGTCAGCGTAAAGCTCGTACGGGTCGTAACCCGAAGACCAATGAGCCGCTCCACATCCCAGCCAAGAGAGTGCCGGGTTTCAGAGTCGGCAAAGAGTTCAGTGAAGCGGTCAACAAAAAGAAATAAGCTTGAGGGGGGGCATTGGAGCTACCTAACGTACCGAAGGTAGCAGTCGTTGGATGCGGAAACTGGGGTAAAAACCTGGTCCGTAATTTTGCCCATCTTGGAGCTCTAGCGGCTGTTTGTGATGCTGACAAAGTCAAACTGGATCAGGTGGCCCGCGATAATCGCGGCGTGCTTGTGACACAAGATTTTGAGCGCATTCTAAAAGAACCTACCGTTAAAGCGGTCGTCATAGCAACGCCTAGCGATACCCACTTTCATCTCGCTCAACAGGCGATGCTTGCCGGTAAGCATGTCTACGTCGAGAAGCCTCTGGCTCGAGACGTAAAGCAGGCTGAAGAACTTGGTGCTCTCTCCGATAGATTGAATTTGGTGTTGATGGTAGGTCATTTGTTGCTCTACCATCCCGCCGTTAATTGTCTGAAATCCTTGATTGCCTCAGGCGAGCTCGGAGAACTCCTTTTCATTAAATCCGATCGAATGAACTTCAACGTCGGACGCCGCGACTGGAGTGTTCTGTGGGACCTCGCTCCGCACGATCTTTCTATGATGTCGTATCTCCTCGATTGCGACTCGGCTGAAGTCAGTCGTGTAGGTGGCTGGGCAACCAGAGGCGACGGCATCGTTGATGTTGCCTATCTCGATCTGTCTTTTCCAATTGGAGAGCGAACAGTCGCAGGACAGGTGCGTAATAGCTGGATTGATCCGCAAAAGTTAGTCAGGTTGACGGTTAACGGCAGCCTGAAAACAGCAGTTCTTAACGATACGCAAACAAGAAACAAGCTTGAATTGCACAGCCAGACCAAAGAAGGTCGCATGCTCGTGGAGTATCCTGATTATCCTGACTTGGAGCCTCTCGCCCTCGAGTGCGAGCACTTCCTCGAGTGCCTGGTCACAGGTGATAGACCACGCACGGACGCCAACAACGCTTATCATGTGGTGCGTATCCTTTCTGATGTGGAAAAACGCTTGTCAAGTCGCCCGGCGGCTGTCGGTTCTCGCTGAGTGCTGCAGTAGCAACCGAAGAAACGAAGCAACAAAAAAGCGAAGTTCACCTGGAACTTCGCTTCTCTAAAATAGATAAAAAATGGAGCGGAAGACGAGGCTCGAACTCGCGACATTCTCCTTGGCAAGGAGACATTCTACCACTGAATTACTTCCGCATCAGCCAGTACCTATATTAGCTCAATTGGCTAAATCTGTCCGTGTCAGTAAAGAAGTCTTCAGAAAAAAATTAGAGCACCAGCTTTGGTGTCACATAATCCTTTGTTTTGAACTCTGGTTGGGCAAACCAAAGAAAGAAATTGGTAAAACGATGCAACTTAAATACATTAGGTAAATTCAATACTGGTATATTAGGCAAAGCTTGCACTCTTGAAGCCTTGTCAGTACCTGCGAGAGAGGAATCGGAATGAGCCCGGAAGAAAAAGAGACTGAGGATAAGTCCTCCGCAACCGATATCCCCGAACCGCCTACTCTGAGCGAGGCGCCGAAGTCGTCTGAAGCAGAGGCTGCTGCGACTACCGAACCACCCCTCGTTTCTGAGCCCGCAAAGCCTGTCGAAGCTGCCGCTGTTGCAGAAGAAGTCAAGCCTATAGCGCCACCACCACAACCTAAAGAGCGCAGGTCTCGTTGGGAAAGTAGTTTTGTCGCGCTGCGCTATTTGAGCGGCATCGGTCGTGATACCCAAATAAAAGTGCGCGATTCCGATCGAGCCACGAGTTTCGGATTACTGATCGTCGCTGTCCTGACTATGGTTTCAATGTTTGTACCGGCACTGGCAAATTTCCGCTTTAATCTGCTTGCCGTCTGCGATGTGCTTGCCGGCGTCTCGGTTATCTTTTATATCGCGAACAGATTCGGCATTCTTTCGACACTGCCTCCAAGAGCCGCGCTTTTATGCTGGCAATTGATGCTGGGCACGTGGTTCATCGGTATGTACGTGACAATCAACGTAGTGCTAATTGGTTTCATCAACCAGCACTTGCCGGCAGTTCCAGATACTCAACCAGTGCATGTTGTCACTCCTGCTGAAGCGCCAAATATTCCTCCAACCTCTTCTATCGCTCCCACTGCGCCGACCATTTCGGCTTCTCCGCATAAATAACCGTTAAAAATTACAATTACACGCCGAATAAGCCTGCCGGCTGATTCGCGTGCTAAGATCCACTACTATTCCGCTTCTGCGGGAATAATTACACGGTTGTAAACATTAACGAGTAGGGATAATCACATGAAAGTCACCCTGGACAGGGAAGGCAAGAACGTAGTCCACTTGGGTTTGGAAGTTGACGCGAAATTAGCCGAAAAAGAATACGAAAAAGCATGTCGTATGTTGAGTAAGAACATTAATGTGCCTGGCTTCCGTCGAGGCAAAGCGCCGCGCAAGATTATCGAAAAGCAAGTCGGTGTTGACTACATCAAAACTCGAGCGTTGGAAGCTATTGTGCCCAAGCTCCTGTCAGAAGCAATTACAACTGAAAGTCTTGATGTGATTACTGAGCCCCAGATCGATTCATGTGAATTCGATCTCGGATCGCCTTTGAAATTTACAGCGAAGTTCGAAGTTAGACCAGAAGTCACGCTTGGAGATTACAAAGGCATTCAGGTCAAAGTACCTGAGGCTACATTGCCTGAAGGCGCTCTAGACCGTGCTTTGCAGAGTATCGCCGAGTCCAAGACTTCATTGCAAACAATCGATCCGCGCCCTGTGAAAATGGGTGATACCGTTTTGCTCGACTTCGAATGTTTTGTCAACGACAAGCTTGTCGAAGGCGGAAAAACCGAAGGTCTTGTACTGGAAGTGAAACAAGGCAGTTTCATTGAAGGATTTTGCGAACAGCTTGTAGACAAAAAACCAGGCGAAGATTTCGAAGTGAAAGTGAAATTCCCGGATGATTACCGCAATACAGAACTTGCTGGTCAGGATGCTCTCTTCAAAGTGAAACTGAAAGAAATTCGTCAGAGAGTAGTTCCTCCGATTGATGATGACCTGGCTAAACAGCTTGGACAGGAATCTATTGAAGCTTTGAAGGAAGCCTTGAATGAGCGCCTCGAAGAAGAGATCTTCCAGGAAAATGAAATGCGTGCACAACGTACAGTCGTTGAATCGGTTGTCGCCAAATCTACTGTCGATATACCGGAATCAATGATCGAGCGTGAGCAAGTGCTGTTGCTGCAGCAGGTACGTCGTTACCTCGAGCAGAATAATCAGACCTGGGAAACATTCGAAAAGTCTGACGATTTTGAGACCGTCAAGAAAAATAAGATGGAAGAGGCTCGTCAGCGCGTATTAACAAGTCTGGTGCTTGGTGCAGTCGTTAAGGCTGAGCAATTGACCATCGAGCGCGATGAATTGGCTCCTTATATTGAAGAGCTGGTACAACGCTATCAGGTGCCTATCCAACAAATCGAGCAAAATGAAGAGCTCAAGCGTCAAGTCATGGAAGAGGTTCTGACCAACAAAGTGGTTCAACACCTTGTCAAGAATGCGGTGATTGAGCTGGTGCCTGAAGAACACAATCATGAGCATGGTCACGACCACTCTCACAGCCATAGCGGTGAAGAGCACAGTCATGAACATGGTCACGAACATGGTTCGGATCCAGAGCATGGGCACTCTCACGATACTGAAAAAGAGGCCAAATCTGAGTCTAAAAAGACTGAGACTGCCGAAAAATCCAAGAAAAAATCAGAAACGGCACAAAAATAGTCGGATTAATGTGTCTTCACACTCTGGGGTAAGATACTATCTGTGCAGGTTGGCTAACATGAGGTTATGGCTTCATGTGCAAAGTGAGCTTTCGCGGTAGATTTATCGTAATGTTTAGTTAGTCGTATGCAATTAGGGAAGGATTGAACATGTCATTCGAGCTGCCAGAAAAGAAACTATTAACCAAAGCGGGTCTGTACGACATTTGGAGCATGAGCCCCATGTCCAGCCCAAACATGTATTACCCTCCGACTGTCATCGAAACGACAGCGCGCGGAGAACGAGCATTCGATATATTTTCGCGACTTTTGCGCGAAAGAATCGTGTTTCTGGGCACGCCAGTAGACGACACAGTGGCAAATCTTGTTGTCGCTCAATTGTTGTTGCTTGAAGGCGAAGATCCGGAAAAAGACATTCGTCTTTATATCAACTCACCAGGTGGCTCGGTGACGGCCGGTTTGGCCATCTACGACACCATTCAGCATATCCGCTCAGATGTATCGACCATCTGTCTCGGTCAAGCTGCCAGTATGGGTGCATTCCTGCTTTCTGCAGGAAAGAAAGGCAAGCGTCTTTCACTGCCTCACTCGCGCATCTTGATTCACCAACCGTTGGGTGGCGCACAGGGTCAGGCAACTGATATCGAAATTCAAGCTCGTGAAATCTTGCGCATTAAGCGCCAGCTAAATGAGTTGATGGCACTTCACACCGGACAATCCGTCAAACAAATTGAAAAGGATACCGACCGCGATAACATCATGACGGCAGATGAGGCCAAAGAATATGGTCTCGTCGACGAAGTAATCATGAGACTTGACCAGCAGCCTAACCTGGCTGCCGTTTAAGAGCCTCGTAGCTACTGTACTTTTCGTCTGAGTTTCCAGGGATATCTGTCAAAATGGCAGGATGTCCGTAGTTAAAAGAGATAAGGAAGAAACATGCCAAAGCCAGACAATCGACTGAAGTGCTCCTTTTGCGGAAAAAGTCAGGACCAGGTTAAGAAACTGATTGCTGGACCAGGCGTATATATCTGCGACGAGTGTGTCGACCTCTGTAATGAAATTCTCGATGAGGAGCTATTTGAGGGCAGCCCAGCGGCTACCCCCTCAGAGGCAGTTCTGCCACAGCTGGTCGACATACCGAAGCCGCAGGAAATCAAAGGTTTCCTCGACCAACATATCATCGGTCAGATTATGGCCAAAAAGATTTTGTCGGTTGCTGTCTATAACCACTACAAGCGCATCAGCCACAATTCAGAACTTGCTGATCAGGTTGAAATTCAGAAGTCCAATATTCTCTTGATCGGACCGACAGGTTGCGGTAAAACGCTCCTGGCACAAACGCTGGCAAAGCTTCTCGATGTTCCGTTTGCAGTCGCAGACGCTACAACTTTGACCGAAGCTGGTTATGTCGGCGAAGATGTAGAAAACATCTTATTGCGTCTCTATCAGGCTGCTGATTACGACGTCAAGAAAGCCGAGAGAGGCATCATCTATATCGATGAAATCGACAAGATTTCACGTAAGTCTGAAAATACATCCATTACTCGCGATGTGAGTGGTGAAGGCGTTCAACAAGCTCTTCTCAAGATGATTGAGGGTACGCTCGCCAATGTTCCTCCACAAGGTGGACGTAAGCATCCGCATCAAGAATTTATTCAGATCAACACTGCGAATATCTTGTTTATATGCGGTGGTGCCTTCGTCGGCTTAGACAAGATCGTTGAGGCTCGTGTTTCATCGAACCGCAATATCGGCTTCGGTGCTGACAGCCCTGCAACCGCCTGGGAGCGCGAACAACGCGCAAGCAAGATCCTCAAAGATACTGCACCAGATGATCTACTCAAGTTCGGTTTGATTCCAGAATTCGTCGGTCGTATGCCTGTCATCGCTGTGCTCGAAGCGCTCGATGTCGAAGCTCTCGTCCGTATTCTCGTCGAGCCTAAGAACGCTATTGTCAAACAGTATCAACAGCTGTTAGCTCTTGATGGAGTGGAGCTGAAATTTGATGATGCGGCAGTGCAGGCTCTTGCAGAAGAAGCTCTGAAGCGAAAGACTGGTGCTCGTGCACTTCGTTCTATCGTCGAAGAGATCATGCTCGAGATCATGTACGAAGTGCCGTCACGCTCCGACATCAAGGTTTGCCATATCACGCAAGACCTGGTCGCGAAGCGCTCAACTGCTGAACTTCTTCAACTGCCGAATAAAGCTAAGTTGAAGGGTGAGATAGCATAAACTCCGTGCCTGAAAATAAAGAATTATCTTCAAGAGAAAGCCAGATGGCCGACTTAAGCACGACTCTATTTCCTTTGATTCCGCTGCGAGATGTTGTGGTGTTCCCTCAAATGGTGACGCCACTATTCGTCAGCAGGCCAAAATCTATTTCTGCTCTTGAACAAGCATTGCTACGAGATGATCGTCTCGTGGTGCTTGTTGCGCAACGCGACCCTGAGTGCGAGGAACCGCATCAGCAGGATATTTACGAGATAGGTACGCTGGCCGAAGTAATGCAGATGTTGAAACTTCCGGATGGCACCGTGAAAGTGCTCGTAGAAGGTTCAACGCGCGTCAGTCTTAATGAAGTGCAGGAAGAAGCAACTAGCTTCGCCGCTCGAGTTACCGAGCAGCAGGAACTTGTGCGTGATGATGCCGCGACCAAGACATTGATTCGTCTGGCTGTTGAAAAATTCGAGCAGTACGTCAAATCAACGAAAAAGATCAATCCGGAAAGCTTGCTCGCTGTATCTGGTATCGGACAGCCAGGACGCCTGGCTGACATTATTGCCACGTATCTTGGACTTGAAGTAGCTGAGCGCCAGAAATGTCTTGAGATATTCGACAGCAGTGATCGCCTCGAGTATGTAAGCCAGCTTTTATCGAGAGAGCTTGAACTTGCTGATTTAGAACAACAAATTCACGACCGGGTGCGATTCAATCTAGAGAAGACGCAACGCGAATATTACCTTCGCGAAAAGATGCGCATCATCCAGGATGAACTGAACTCAGATGGAGAGCAGCTGGGTGAAGTTGCTGAATACAAGCAGAAAATCGCGAAAGCTAAAATGCAAGGCGTGCCTCTGGAACGCGCAACAAAGGAATTGGGCCGTCTGGAAAAGATGATGCCTCAGAGTGCCGAAGCTGGTGTTATCCGTACTTATCTGGATACGCTGGTGGCTTTGCCATGGAGTAAGCGTTCGAGAGAGACTATTGATTTGCAGCTTGCGGAGTCAATTCTTGAAAAAGATCACTATGGGCTAGACAAAGTAAAAGAACGCATCCTCGAGTACCTTGCGGTGCGAAAGTTATCCAAGCATCAGCAGGGCACTATCTTGTGCCTGGTTGGACCGCCCGGCGTAGGTAAAACGAGCCTGGTCAAATCAATTGCTAAAGCTATGAATCGCAAATTTTCACGCATCAGCCTTGGTGGCGTGAACGATGAATCAGAAATTCGTGGTCACAGGCGCACCTATATTGGTGCTATGCCTGGTCGGATAATTCAGGCCATCAAACAAGCCGGTACCAAAAACCCGGTCATATTGCTCGACGAAATTGAGAAGATGACTCGCAGCTACATGGGTGACCCTACCGCTGCTATGCTCGAAGTGTTGGACCCTGACCAGAATGATAATTTCACAGATCACTACCTGGACGCACCGTTCAGTCTGAGGGAAGTGGTGTTCGTCGCGACCGCCAACGCTCTGGATTATGTGCCGAGACCGTTGCATGACCGTTTGGAAGTAATACGCATTCCGGGCTATACGGAAGAAGAAAAACTGGCGATCGCCGAGCAGCATATATTGCCGCGATTGCTAGATAAGCATGGATTGTCCGACAAGCAGATCAAATTACCCAGCGACTGTATTTTGAAAGTAATTCAGGAATACACTCGCGAGTCTGGAGTGCGTTCGCTGGAACGTTCGCTTGCAACTATTTGCCGAAAAGTAGCGACTGAGATTGTGCGAAATCGACAACCGGCCGTTAAACTGACACCGCAGCTGGTGACCAAATACCTTGGACCCGCGAAAGTTCAGCGAGAGACTGAAGTCAAAACTCCTCAAATCGGAATCGTTACCGGGTTGGCGTGGACAGAGATGGGTGGTGAAACATTATCTATCGAAGTCAATGTGATGCCCGGCAAAGGCAAATTGCAATTGACGGGTCAGCTGGGCGACATAATGAAAGAGTCTGCACAGGCGGCTTTCAGCTATATCCGCAGTCACGCTGAACAGCTCGGAATAGATCCTAATTTTCAGGATGTCATCGACGTCCACGTCCACATTCCTGAAGGTGCGACTCCAAAAGATGGTCCATCGGCCGGTGTTGCTTTAACTCTGGCGCTATTTTCTGCTGTCTCCAAACGTCCTGTTAAAGCCGGTCTCGCCATGACCGGTGAGGTAACCTTGCGAGGCCGCGTTCTTGCGATTGGTGGATTGAAGGAGAAACTGCTGGCTGCGATCAGAGCCGGTATCAAGACCGTTCTCTTCCCGAAAGCGAACGAAAAAGATTTACAGGAAATTCCTGATTACGTTAAAAAGAGAATCGAAGTTATTCCGGTCTCGCATCTCGATGAAGTATTTGGGATCGCCTTCGACAATGCTGTTCAGAAAACAGGACCGTCTGCAAATACAAAAGCTGCAAAGTCGGCTTCAACAGGGAAAAATGGAAGCGCTGCTGCGACCAATGGTAAAGCTGCTGTGACGAATGGCAAATCAGCTGCGACCAATGGCAAAACTACCTCGGCAGGCAAGGCTACTGCGGTACGCAAAACCGCCACAGTCACCAAAGCTGCTGCGGCAAGGAAAACTGCTACAGTCACCAAAGCTACTGCGGCAAGGAAAACTGCTACGACTGGCAGCAAGTCCTCGGTAATTAATGGCAAAGTCTCAGATCGCGGAGCTAAAGCTTCCCGACCCATGAATAAGCAGCGCCCGGCTTCAAAAGGTCGCGGAAACCGATAATCCTGTTCAATTGCACATTTTTCTTTTAAACCTCTTCATCGAATATTGAATATATCAATATCCAAGATGGAGGAAAACAGATTATGGTGATCAAGGTTGGCTCAGGTTACCCATCGCAACCATCGTCTGGAAACATCGTAACTATGGTGGCAAAGTTTGGCAGTGTCTGTAGATGCGGCGCACTAATTGAACCCGGAGACGCCATGAGTTATGACACACTACATCGGAAGTCTTTGTGCTATGTCTGCGTCAAACGTATCACTGAATTTGGTGACAACGAAGTCGGAGAAAAAATGAAATTGGCTGCAACCAATTTGGAACAGGAAAAGTGCCAGCACCTTATTGAGCGCTTCCGGGAACTACGCGCAGCAACACATTTGATGCGAGATCAAAGAACGAATGAGATGTTCGAGATACTGAAACGTTTCAAGTTTGAATTTACTTCGGCTGCTAACGTTCATACTTTTATTGCCGAAATCGCAAAATGTAAGCATCGTGGTGCTGATTGTTGCCCATTGAAGACGAAATTTCATGGAGCATGTATTCACTGCGGCACAGTAAGTGAGGCTGGTGAGCTCGTTCTTTACGATCATCACACTCGACGCATTCATTGCCTCTTCTGCGATTGTCTTCGCGGTTTGTAAGGTTATTTTGCCTTGCAATGCGGGAGCCTCAAAGCTCTAGATTTCCTATCTTAAATATTCAAAAAGAGCATGGTTGATACAATTGCTAGCTCAATAGTCAGGTATGAGGAGCATTACGTGAAGGCTAACAGTATAATTCGACTCGCTGCAACACTCTTCCTCGCCGTGGGGGCGTCACCCTATGCGCTAGCTGCGGATAAGGCTGTTGCTGGTTCAGCATCTACTGTGCCGAGCGCTGCACCAGCCGTGATCGCACAGCAGCCTCCAGCCGCTCCAGCGCCTGCAGCTGTTCAAAATGGTGTGACAGCTGGCTCAAACGCTTCTGTTCCAAGCACTTCTGTTCCAAATGCATCTGCTACCTCGCAAAAGCCGCCGGCAACTGGTGGAGTTTCAGCGACCGCTCCGAATTGTTCGTGCCTGGCTGCTAACCCAGATGGTAACAAGAAGCACAAGGGCGGACCTGTGCGACATATTCTTCATGGATTGACCAAAGAAGTGGGTTCTGATTTAAGTGACATGGGCAAAGACAGCATGTTTGTTTTTTCTGCTCAGGACTTTGACCCCTACGCTTCCAAGCCTGGTCGTAATCCCAAACGCCCTTATGTCGTCGGAGAAGCCGAATACGTTGACGGCAGCACCGCTGAAATAATGAAATTTCCAGATAGAAGTTTGCGCATCTACGGTGGCTATGCAGATGGAACTTATGCCTGCCCAATCTCGGCTGAGTCGAGTAACTTTGTTGTCTACTACCCCAACGGTGTACGTGGAGAGTTGACATTGCATCAGGATGGCACGGCGGTCATCAAACGTCCGGACAATACGACGACGAAGATCACCAAGACCAATGGCGGCTACAAAATCACTAACGATAAATTAGGATATATGGGCGAAATTAATCCGGATACGACTGGTTTGAATTATGAATTCGCTCGCAGCTCTAATCCTGCGAATAACCTGCAATAGCCAGCAAGCTTTAAATTGAGTCTATCGTGTGCAATAGCTCATCATGAGTGAACGAGTCTATTTTTCCGACCGGTGAGCTGCCGAAGATGCATGTCGTGCCTGAATGATCGGGCATGAAGCAACCTACGAGTGCTCCTGAGGCGCTGCCTCCACTGAGCAATTCGCCGGCCTCATAGAAAAAAGGTCTGCCGCCAATATCCTGCGACCCTTTCTGGCTTACCTTGAATTTGCTCGGAGAGAGCATGAGTTTTCTCGAGCTATCGGCTGTTGCCTCGATTTGGTGAATTATCGACTCGGGTGACCCGCTGCCTTCAGCTGCAGCAGTGTGAACAATCGTCCAGGACGACCCGGTCGTGGGATGTGAAATCAAAACAACTTTGAGACCCAGCAGATCCAAGCCACTTGTGTATTCGTATCCTTCCGGCAGTGGGTCGGCTATTTTCATGAAGGACGAGCCGATAGCCTTGATTTTAGGGATGCTTAGAGCATCCGCAGAGAGGACCATGAGCGTTGCAATTAGACCGACGAAAAGCACCATCGTCGTAGCCGAGACAATAAGCGCGATCTTCAATCCTCGCGGGAAGTCGCTCTTTTCCCTCGTGCTACAGGATTTCCGCACCGGGGGAGTTTCGGTTAAACACATAACACCGCACCGAGATGTGAATTTAGAGATTTAATACTCAACCCAAAAGGAGTCGCAATTACCTGATTAGACCATATGAATGGGTGGTTGAATCCATGCAATAGGTCATGACTTTGACCGTGCGTTTGGTCATGCCCTTGTGTCACCCGTACTGTGCAGTCCAGCGCAATGCGATCAGGGTATCAATTTCTTGGTTGCACTGTAGTGATACTATATGTAGTGGCGTAGTCGTTGGAATTTGACGGGAATTTGGCTGGAATTTTCGATTCGCGAGCTGCTTTTTTCACCTGATGGCGCAGCAAAGAAGTGTGAGAACCCTTTCACCACTTGGATTCCCAGTCATGCTTGAGCAAGCAATGTAGGGGAGAATCCTAAAATTGTGAAGATCTCTTCAAATAAATTGATATGATTGACACATTTAGTGAACCCCGCAGCTGGTGATGGTTTCGACCACATGGGTTGATGCTTAATCCGGTCCCGATTAGGGAGAGGCAATCGCAATTGTATCTTTGCAGGTAATCCGTGCAGCGTTTTAAACAGCGCAAAGGAGTTCGATATGGTCATGGTTGAACCGACTAACAAAAATCTGGCTTACCTGGATCTAGATGACCAATATGTCAATCCTGTGCTTTCGAGATCGGCGCGAATTGTTGCTGAGAAAGCGAAAGGTTCATGGATCTACGACATGAACGGCGATGCGTACCTGGATCTGGCTGTCGGAATTGCCGTAAACAATGTTGGACACTGTCACCCGCGAGTGGTAGAAGCCATTCAGAAGCAGTGCGCAGAGCTTATCCATACCTCAGTCACAGTTCACCACAAAAGGTACATTGAGCTGGCTGAAAAGCTTGTAGAAATAACACCGAAAACGCTCGATTCTGTTTTCCTTGCCAACAGTGGCGCAGAAGCCGTTGAAGGCGCCATAAAAATGGCGCGTTACATTACAGGTCGACCAGGCGTCATAGTTTTCAAAGGCTCTTTCCACGGTCGCACCATGTTTACGACCGCTCTCACTACCTCGAAGCTTTACTATCGAGAAAAATATGAGCCACTTCCGAGCTCGATTTTTACTGTTCCGTTCCCTTATGTTTATCGCTCGCATTTTAAAAATGACCCTGAGGCTTGCGTGAAGCACTGTCTCGCCGAACTTGACGATTTATTCCATAGAATCGTGCACCCTGAACAAGTCGCGGCCATTCTTATCGAGCCCGTCCAAGGTGAAGGTGGTTATGTTGTTCCGCCGAAGGGTTTCATTTCTGCGTTGCGGAATATCGCTGACGAACACGGCATTCTGTTGATCATCGATGAAGTTCAAAGTGGTTTTGGGCGCACAGGAAAAATGTTCGCCATCGAACACGAGCAAGTCGAGCCAGACATTATGTTGATGGCTAAAGGAATTGCTGGTGGCATGCCTCTTTCCGGCTTTATCTCGAGAAGAGAACTGACTCACAAGTGGAAGCCGGGACGACATGGATCGACGTTCGGTGGGAACCCTGTTTCCTGTGCTGCGGCTCTCGCGACAATCGGCGTTATACAAGAAGAAGGTCTCGTCGAGCGATCTGCCACGAAAGGTGGTCAGATGATTAAAGAGTTGCAGTCGATGACAAAAGACATGCCGCACGTCGGAGAAGTTCGCGGACGCGGCATGATGATTGGTATCGAGTTCAACGATAGAGATGGAAATCCGAGCAAAGAAATTGCTGAACGAGTCGCCGAGAAGTGTCTTGAGCAGAAGATGCTGGTGCTTACCTGTGGACATCAAGGTCAGGTGATTCGTTTGATTCCACCGCTCACCATCAGCGACTCGGAAATTGAAAAAGCAATGGACATTCTCAGTAAGAGCATGACCATCAAATAAGTTTTTTGTCTTCGAAAAAATTCAAGTATTAGGAGAAATCGATGAGCACATCAGTTAAAGATCTTGAGTCCAGCCGCGGCACCAAAGATACGCCAAAGGTCTACAACAATTACATTAATGGTAAATGGGTAAAAGCCGAAACCGGTGAAACCTTCGCAAGTTACAGTCCAGCAAATCAAACCGAAGTAATCGGACACTTCGCTTCATCGACCGTTAACGACGTGACTAAAGCGATTGATGCTGCCGCCAATGCGCTGCATGCCTGGCGCCATGTTCCAGCACCACATAGAGCGGACATATTGCTCAAGGCTGCTTATCTTCTCGAAATGCGCAAAGAAGAAATGGCCACAGTCATGGTTCGCGAAATGGGAAAAGTGCTTAAAGAAGCTCGTGGAGATGTGCAGGAAGCAATCGACATGGCTAAGTTCATGGCGGGCGAAGGTCGCCGCATGGCAGGGCAAACAGTTCCTTCGGAACTGCCAAGCAAGTTTGCAATGTCTATTCGCCAACCAATCGGCGTTGTGGGTTTGATCACTCCCTGGAATTTCCCGGTAGCAATCCCGAGTTGGAAAATGTTTCCAGCCCTGGTCGCCGGCAACACAGTAGTTTTTAAACCAGCTACTGATACTCCATTGTGTGCTCTCATGCTCGTCGAAGTAATGATCGAAGCAGGCCTGCCTGCTGGAGTTCTCAACTTCGTAACTGGCTCTGGAAGCAAGGTCGGCATGACTCTTGTCGAAGATCCAAGAGTGCGAATGATCTCAATTACTGGTTCGACAGAAGTTGGGAAAAAAGTAGCCGGCAGATGCGGCGAATTGATGAAGAAGATTTCTTGCGAGTTGGGTGGCAAGAATGCTATCTGCGTTATGGAAGATGCAGATATCGAACTCGCAGTCGAAGGCGCTGTATGGGGTGGTTTTGGTACAGCCGGACAACGTTGCACAGCGGCCAGCCGAGTCATCGTTCACAAAGATCGGTACGAAGAGTTCATCAAGCTTTTTGTTAAGCGTACTTCCGAACTTAAGCTCGGAAATGGACTTAATCCTGATGTACAGGTCGGTCCAGTTGTGAATAAAGGCCAGCTAAAGAGCATCAACGATTATGTTGAAATCGGCAAAAAAGAAGGCGCTACTCTTCTGCATGGTGGCAAAATCTTGACCGATGGTGATTTCGCTAATGGCTGTTTCCATGAACCGACTATATTCGGTGACGTGAAGCCATCAATGCGGATAGCGCAGGAAGAGATATTTGGACCAGTCGTTTCGGTGATTTCAGTCAACAGCTTTGACGAAGCAATCGAAGTAGCAAATGGTACCGAATATGGTCTGTCTCTGTCGATGTACACTCAAGACGTGAACCGCGCTTTCAGAGCGATTGAAGAACTCGAGTCTGGAATCGTTTATATCAATGCTCCAACCATTGGAGCCGAGATTCAGTTGCCGTTCGGTGGCGTCAAGCAGACTGGAAACGGCCATCGTGAAGCAGGCTGCACTGCGATTGATCAATTTACCGAATGGAAATCGATTTACATCGATTACTCCGGTCAATTGCAAAAGGCACAAATCGACACTCATCCAGCTGGCAAAGAATAATTACCGGCATAAAGACGCTTGAATGGTTTCCGACTCGATAACGGGAGATAAAAAACATGGACTTTGATTTTACGCCGGACCAGATTGCATACCGCAAACACATGCGAGAGTTCGCTGAACGCGAGATAGCTCCTGTGGCTCAGAAGAACGACCGCGATTGCACCTTTGACTGGAATGTGGCGAAAAAGATTTTCGCCGAGGGCTTCCTTGGATGCCCAGTTCCAGAAAAATATGGCGGTCTGGGAATGGACTATGTCGCTTATGGTTTGATGACCGAAGAGGTCAATCGAGTTTGTTCATCAACTCGGACACTATTTTCCGTACAGACTTCCCTCGTTGCTTTGACCATTTTGAAGTGGGGCACCGAAGAGCAGAAGATGAGTTTGTTGCCCAAGCTCTGTAATGGTGAGTATATTGGCTGCTACGGTTTGACTGAACCGGAAGCTGGAAGTGATGCTGGTAACCAGCAGACGCGCGCAGTCAAAGATGGCAACGATTACATCCTCTCTGGACAAAAAGTTTGGATATCCTGCGGAACCATCGCGACTCATGCTCTGGTGTTCGCGACTGTTGATCCGTCGCTCGGTCACAAGGGCATCACTTGCTTTATCGTTGATACGAAGAGCAAGGGTTTCAGCGCCGTAGCAATTAAGGGTAAGCTCGGGTTGCGTGCTTCAGATACCGCCTCTTTGTTCCTCGACGAAGTGCGAGTACCGGCTGCAAACATTCTCGGTAAAGTAGGCGAAGGCTTCAAGGTCGCTATGTCGGCTCTGGACAATGGTCGCTTCTCAGTTGCAGCAGGTGCTGTCGGTCTGATTCAGGGCTGTATTGACGCCTGCACGACGTATGCCATGCAGCGCAAGACATTTGGCAAGCCAATCGGCGAACATCAGCAAGTTCAAGCGATGATTGCGGACATGGTTGTTGATGTAGAGGCTGGAAGGCTGCTGTATCTGCGTGCAGCGCACCTCAAGAACAAAGGGGTCCGTAACACACTCGAGACTTCGCTCGCCAAGCTCTTTTGTGGAGAAGCCGCTAACAGAGCTGGGCACAATGCCGTACAGATATTTGGTGGTTACGGTTTCTCAGATGAGTACCCAGTTGAGCGCTACTTCCGTGACGCGAAGGTACTGAATATCTATGAAGGAACCCGTGAAGTTCAACGTATGATTATTGCTCAAGACGCTTTGGGAATTCGTTCTGCGAATGGTAATCCGGTCAGCAAATCTGCAGAAAAGACCCCTGTGGGTGTTTAATCGAAATGCCAACATTTTTGACCGGCAAATAAATCTAAAAAGCTCAGCTCAATGATGATCTTTTTGCCTATGCCCCGAAAATTCATGCGTAAGAGGTTACCTTGCTATAGCGCTGACCTGGTCAGTCTTGCCGATCATAAATTCGGATATAAATTTGGCTGTACTTCCAGCAGAGATGTTGGATTTTAGGAAATAGCGTGTATAGAACCAGTAAGTAGCTATGCGTCGGAGCAGATCTCTCTTCAGCCATCTACATTTTCGCCTCAGTTGGGAGACTGGAGACTGATGACACAAGACCAACCCGTCATTCGTATCGGTGAGTTGCTGGTTCAATCTGGTGTTATCACGACTTATGATTTATCGGAAGCCGAAAAGCTCTCTTCACACATGAAGGTGCAATTCGGTCGGCTTTTGATTATGGCTGGGTGCCTCACAGAGGAAGCGCTTGAGTGCGCTCTGGAAGCTCAGGGATTAATCAAGGACGGTCTTCTCACCGCTCAGATAGCGTGTGAAGCGTTGGCTTTTGCTGTTCAAGAGAATATTCCTCTGCGGCAGGCGCTAGAGTCACTGGACTGCCTTCCTCAATTCGGTACTTCAACTCTACGGTTGGCTGAGCTCATTCACGATGCCAACATCATAGATGAAGAGCGTCTGCACGATGCTTTCGATACCAGTATGGAGACCAATCGACCTTTGCCAGAGGTACTGGTCCAAATGGAATGCATCTCGCCTGGTCTTTTATCGATAATGCTTCGAATGCAAGAGCAGATAAGAAACGATACTCTCGATCGCGAAGATTCCATAAACGAGCTCAGAGGCACTTTCAAGATTTGGAAGCGAGCTGATAAGGCTATGTCTCACGACCCGATGTCGAAAAGCGCGATCATCGGCGCCCCGGTCACGCCTGAAAAACAGGGACGATTTACTTCGTCGTTTGACACCGTGAATAGACTTCCGGCTATGTCTCCCGAAATCTTGGCTAGCTTACACAAGGAATCGCAGGTGCCCGCCGCGCCTCCGGCGAGTTCACCGAGCGCAGCACACGGCAATATAAATACTAATGCTCCGGAGTCAATTTCAGCGTCTGCCGTGACGCCTGCGCCGCCAACCGGTTCACCAGCCGCACAGAATCTTTCGAACACACCCTCATTCTCGAATCAAAATGCTTCGAATTCATCAAACGTCGCTAATTCATCTAGTACAGCCAGTGCGTACTCTCAACAGGCTTCCCAGGGGGCCGGCTCTGTGGGTGCTCAGGGCGCATCGTCAGCAAACAACAGACCGTCATCTTCATCTGCCTCTACACGTGGTGGCAACGATGAATTGAACGTCGACTGGATATTGAATGATTATGCAAACGCTCCCGCTGGTCAACCTATGCCGGACGGGGTAATTCTTTATTCGCAAGGATACTTTCCTCCGGACCCTCAAAAGCCTTCGATTGAAGAATCTTTTATTGAGAGCTTTTCAGATGAAGACGAACAGAGAATAAACGATTTACTGGATGTTTTTGCCAGTGACTCGCCTGCCGCTGCTCCGCCGGTCGTTGGTGCGCCTGGTAAGGGGCAGCCAGGCGCGTCTCCAGGCGAGCCATATGGATCGCAGACAGGTGCAGGTAGTCATTCGGGCTATGCGTCAAAAGATGGAAACTTCGCTCAGTCATCGTATTCGGCAGCTCTAGCAGCTGCGGCCGCAGACGGTTGGGGTGTGCCTGATCTAGCTGCTGCGGGAGCCAACTTGTCTGGTGCCGAAATGTTCGCTAGAGCGCAAGCCGAACTTGCCAGCAGCAGCTGGGCTTACAGCCAGGGGAGCGCCGGCCATCCTTCACAGCCGGCTTCGTCTTCTTCGTCCTCGAGTAGCAGACAGGTAGATAGTGGTGCATCAGCTGTACGTTCGGATGCAGCTACCTCGCCATCTGCATATTCCGGAGCAAGAACACAACCAGCCATTATACCAGGTCCGCTTGGCCAGCCCTCATTCGTGACACCCGTGCCGTCGACAACATCGCCTATACAATCCGCGCCTGCGGCACCGAAGGCACCGCCGACACCATCAACGCCTGCAGCACCATGGGAGGGGCCATTAGCAGACACAGCATCAACACCAGCGACATCAAAATCGACACCACCTGCGTCGCCTTCACCTTCCTCTTCGACTTCGTCCCTTTCATCATCACCTTCGGTAACACCGGTTACGTCGCCGTCAGAGTCTGAAGAGTTTGGGCGTCCTGGTTCTCACCAAAATCAATCGAATACAGATTTAAAAGGGGACTCGTTATTTTCCCAGAATTTGAAAGAATCAATTTCGGATGCGTTGCATTTAAATCCATTCAAGATTCGGAAGGTTGGGGACGTCGACTCAAGCACTAATTTGGCTGCTGTTCCTGCCGCAGATCGCACAAAGGACTCCGAAGCTCCGATTGCGGAGCCGACTAAAGCGGAAGTTCTGGGTGAGACTGAAACCAAAGTTGCAAACTCGATCGAAGCAAAAACTATTGATGAACAGGAGTCAAAGTCATCAGAATCGGAAAATATCGAAGGCGAACAATCTTCTAAGAACGCAATTGAAAATGATGAAATTGCCACCACGACTGAAACCGACAAAACGGAGATTGGCCAAACTGAAGTAGGCCAAACTGAAGTAGGCCAAACTGAAGTAGGCCAAACTGAAGTAGGCAAGGAAAGTATTCCTCCCCTGGAAGACAAAGATGTTAGCTCTGACGCTGTGCCGCAGGACAGAGAAACCTCGGCGAAATCCGCTGGGCCCGTAAAGAAAGCTGAGCTTGACTCCTCATCTAGCTCGGGCACCGAAACACTAAAGTCGACGCCCGCGGGCGTGCGAGGTAAATTTGGAACTAAGACCGGGTTGGCTGCCAAACGTAAGGCAACAGAGGACTCCGAAGACAAGGCTGAGCGCAATGATGTCGTCTATCTTTTGAAAAGTGCTAATTTCTTTTCTGCTGATGAACTAGAGGATGCCATTGTAAATTGCTTGCGGGATCAAAATAAGGCTATCGAGATACTCGGTATTCTCGGAATTATAGACAAGTCGAATCTAGATGCTGCCGTGCGCCTGCAAAAGCTTGTCAAAACAGGTTCTGTAGATGTTAGCAAAGCAATTGAATCGCTCGCAGATTTGCAATCAGGAAAATTGCGAGCTTCTGAACTTACAGAACAGCTGGGAATCAAAAAGCCCAAGCGAAGAAAGTAATAAAAAGGCGAGTCCTTCGACCCGCCTTTCTTTTTGCGATGATGCAAAATCAGCTTTCGGCTGCTTTCCGCAACCCAGTTTTTTCTGAGGCTGCTTTGCGGAACGGCATTTGAGCCATCGCCGGTGGAGTCAGCCTTGCCAAAGTTCTCTTAGCTCGAGACGCTACATACGCGTTTTCATCTTCCATCAGTTGATGTAATAACTGCGCATCCCCTCGTACTCCTTCAGCCATGGCATATCGCACGTCAGCACTTTCGTCGTGAGCTAACTCGAACAGCACATCGCTGGGCGTATTAGAATTCTGGCTCACCGCTACGCGGACCTTCGCCGAGGCATGCTTAGCTAGAGTTCGCAGCGTTGACGGCCACGTTCCTGGGTTTTCCGCGACTCGTTCAACAAATGCTTCAGAGCATTGTTCGGCGATGATTTGTAACATCGCCCCTGGCGATTCTGGCTGTACTGCAATCAACCACATGGCTCTCATTGCAATGAAGTCTGCTTCGGAGATCTGGTTGCTTTCACCATTCGATTCGTCACTGCTGGATTCTGTCAACCAGGTCCACATCAGGCGTCGAATCAAAGACTCAATGTGATCTGGCCATGACCAACGCAACAAATATCGGTACGGAAATTTTGAATTATCGATTTCCGTCGACTCCATCATGTATTCAGACATCTCTTTTACCTTCACTCTCTATTTGATTTACAACAGTCTCGTTGGACAGCTGTACTATCTCTATCTACTTAATACCCGTGGTGCACACTTTTCTCATACGGGTAAACCCTTGTTCTCGTATATGTTTGCCATGCTTGACACATTTTTGAAACGCTTAGCCCATAAGCATTTTAGCCATATCAGGTGACGTAGATGATCTAATAGAACTGAGGGTGTTCATAACACTAAAAAATAGCTGTATATCGTATCGAACTTGCGAAATGTGCACCTTTAGAGAAGCACCGTCATTAAACAAGACGATAGTCGAGTCTGTACAGTTCCTGCTTATAAAAGCTCAGGCGCCGCACTGGCAAACGTAGATTCCAGATAAAAATATCTTGGCACCTGCAATTCATGACTTGTCTTATCTGAGTCAACATCTTCATTGGCATGTTCTAAGTGAAGTGTGCGAAAACGTGAGTGGTTGTGTATATTAGGAAAACCAATATCAATGAAATCGTAACAGAGCCCGAGAAAAAGTTGAAAGATGACTGAAAGGAACAAGATACGCTCTGCTTTATCGACTCGAATGACAATCGCATTCGCGGCGTGTCTTGCTGCGACGGCGAATATACTTGCTGCAACTCCCTCTTTTGCTGAAGACGGCAAAACGTTTAGCGGAAATATCTCCTGGTACGGAGCTAAATTTAACGGACGCAAGACCGCCTCAGGCGAGAAATTCGATAGCACGAAACCAACTGCTGCGCACCGCAAACTGCCATTTCAGACGAAGGTCCTGATAGAAGATCCACAAACCGGTAAGTCGGTTGTGGTCAAAGTGAACGATCGCGGACCGTTCGTGAAATCGCGAATTATGGACGTATCGAGAGAGGGCGCCAGGAGGCTTGGAACGTTAGCTAAAGGTATCCGTTATGTGGATTGTACAGTCGTCACTAATTAGTCTGGCGAGGCGCTAAGGGCACCGCCCCAATCGTTTGTATATGCTGCGACAGCCCGCTACTCCTGCCCCACGCTAACGGCAGTTTTGTCTTCGATTTTTTCTGCGCGTTTATCCAGGGCAGCAGCCTCAGACCCGCGATTCAGCTTCCGCAGTAAAATCGCGTAATTTCTCAAGGTCGCACCAGCTTCTGCGCTTTCGGGACCGAACGCCTTTTCTCTCAATTCCAGAGATTGTTTGTAGAGAGGCTCTGCCTCGGCAAGTCTGTTGTTATCCCGGTAATAGCGTGCGAGGTTGTTGAGGTTGTTGGCATATTCACCAGGATTGGCACCGGGATCTTTTGCTCGAAGATCCACCACTTCTTTAAATAGCTCTCCCGTTCCTTTCGAGTCTCCTTTTTCTCGATAGAGCAGAGCGAGGTTATTGAGGTTGGTCGAAAGATCAACTGTTTGTCCACCCTTAGCTTGTTCTGCGCGAGCTATGTCAACGGCTCTTTTAGTGAGATCAACTGCCTGGTCGATGTTGCCCTGGTCTCGATAAAGAATGGCGAGATTGTTGAGACTTATTTGAACGCTATTTCCATTTGGTCCTTCTGCCTTCTCTCGAAGCTCGAGCGCTTTCTTCAACCAGGGTTCAGCCAGCTCATATTTTTCTTCGATAACATATAGAGTTGCCAGGTTATCGTAACTGATCGCTATTTCTTGGGGTGTTGCCTGGTCTTTCTCTTTGATTGCGATAGCTCGTTTATAGAGTGGCTCTGCTTCAGAGAATTTGCCAAGTTCAATTTCTATCCGGGCCAGATTGTCGAGCGCAACTGCGGTATTTCTGCCGTCCGGCCCAGAAGCTTCTTCGGACAGTTGAAGGCACTTTTTCAGTAGCGGTTCTGCCTTCTCAAACTGTCCCTTTTCTCTATAAAGCCGTGCAAGATTATTCGCACTGAACGCCTCCGCAGCTTTTTGCGAAACCTTTTCCGTACCGGCACCAGATTTGGTATCAGTATTGGTAGATACACTGCTGTTGGAATCGTGTGGCTTTGACCTTATGTCTAGAGCACGTGTGAGAAGCGGTTCCGCCTCTGTTTGCTTGCCTTGCTCTCTGAGGTCGGTTGCGAGGTTGTCCAGTGCTTTGGCAACTGCCGGATGATCGGGTCCGAAGTTTTTTTCTTCAATGGCCAGAATCCTTCGTAAAAGTGGCTCAGCGAGATCAAACTTTTTCTCAGATCTATAAAGAGCCGCGAGCTCGTTCAGCGGCAGTGCCACGGACGCATGGTCCTTACCGTTGGCTTTTTCAGAAATTCCAATCATCCGATTGTAAGTGGATTCAGCATCCGCTTGTTTGTTGAGTTCTCTTTGAACGCTTGCGAGATTATTTAGGGTTGGCAGTAGGGATGGGCTGTCAGTAGACGAAATTTTCTCTTTGAGAGCTGTTGAGCGCAAGAAAAGCGCTAGTGCTTCGTCATCTTTTTTCTCTGCATTTTTTGCGAGGCCAAGATCATTCAAGCTTCGGCTCAGCTCGGAGTCGTTACTAGCAGCTTCGCTGGCTGCCTGGAACTTGGCTTCAGCGCCAGGAATGTCTTGCTCTTTTAGTTCTTTGGCGCCTTCGTCTTCGAGCGTTTGCCATGCTGATGGTGCGGCAGAGGCATGACCGGCGTTTGTGCAAATCAATAATCCTGTGAATGCCACCAGAATGGTACTTTTGCTCTTCATCTCTTTGAATCCTTCTCGGGATTAGTAACCTTCTAAGTTTAGGGACATGGCGTCTTTGTTGCTAACTTCAGTTTCAGCTCAAGCGGTTAAGTAAAGGATTGTCACAGCTTCTTCAAAAGACCCCAAGACGGTTTTCAAAGGATCTTAAATAAAGTTCTTATCACTATCTGTACTTAAATGAGGGCTAGCCATGTCTACATACAAAATGACTGAAATCGTCGGCACATCGACTAAAAGTTTTGCTGATGCGGTTCAAGAAGGTGTAAAAAGAGCTGCCAAAACTTTGCGCAACCTTGGATGGTTTGAAGTTGTCGAACAGCGTGGAATGATCAAAGACGGTCAGGTCGCAGAATTTCAAGTAACCATCAAAGTTGGCTTCAAACTAGACGACTAGTTGCCTGGCTCTTTCAGAGGCTCGCCGCGAGAGCATTTCAGAGCTGAACGAATTTAAAAACTGAAAATGGCATTAGGGTTGTTTGATCCTGATGCCATTTTTTTCTTGGTTCTTCGCTACGTGGATTCGACAACGCTCATCCAATCTCTTTCGGGCTCGCAGGCACCGCTGGTGGTGTCTTTGACTGGATTGCGATGTCACCGAATGTGATCTTTAAGATGGGTTGAATAGTCACTCTACTGTCATCACGAATGTTTTGATTGGTATATTTTCTACAAAAACTGTTGAACTGTACTGCCCAGGCGACACACCTTGTACAATATCGCACGCTGAAAACAGGTAGCCGTACTTCGGGACTCTACGCACAGGTAGCCCGCTCGGGTCTCCCTTTTGAGTGGCTTTATCCTGAACTAGAACTGCATTTCTGGTTGTCCGTACTTTCATACGCCAGCCAAACAAGCCACATTTCTTTCCGACAACATCGCTCTGTTTGAAATGTCGTGGATCAGCGGGATCATCCAGAAATTCACCTTGTTCGGCCGTCTCGATGATCAAATCAGGAGCAATTACCTTCAGTGGCTTATTTGGTAATGATTTTGCCAGAGCCGGAATCAGGGCAGGAATAACCAGGACAGGAATGGGCAGGACAGTTGCAAGAGCAAGTATGATGCCTGATATTTGCTGTTGCTTCTTCAAACCGTACCTCCTAAAACCTGTATCGACCGGGTTGAGTGTCTACATCCCGATGTCGCAAGGTTCAAAAAACGTTTGTTAAAACGATTAAGAGCGCGCGCTTTACGTGCCGAAGAGACGGTCGCCAGCATCACCTAGCCCAGGAATGATATAGCCATGTTCGTTCAGGCAATCATCTATTGCGCCAGTTGTGATTTCGACATCCGGATATTTATCATGCACATGTTTGATTCCTTCCGGGGAAGCAACGAAACATACCAGATGAATTGATGAAACTTTTAGTTTGGCAAATAGCGAGATAGCCGCAACAGCGGACCCTCCTGTAGCGAGCATCGGGTCTAAGACATAAACCTTGCACTCAGAGGGAAGCGATTCCGGTAATTTTGCATAATAAGAAATTGCTTGAAGAGTCGCTTCATCACGGCGAAGACCTACGTGATATACGCGTGCAGTTGGTAACACCTTTTGTGCTGCTTCCGCGAGAATCAGCCCAGCGCGTAGTACCGGAGCCAATATCACATAATCAGTCAGTACTATGCCTTTAGCTGAACCGACCGGAGTTTCGACGCCAATCTCTCTTGTACCGAGATTTCGCATTGCTTCGTAAACGAGTAGCCTTGACAGCTGGCCGGCTCTCAAGCGAAATTCGCTGGTGGGAGTTTGATAATCTCTAAGCTTAGTTAAACATTGCTGAATCAAAGGATGGTCAGCGACTTGCACTCTCTTATCGGTTGCGATCACGTCCGTAAAACCTCTCTGTCGGCGCATTAGCGTCTTGATTTTCAATGCTCACAAGGTACCGGCTTCCACCCTTTTTCAAGAGGAAACGCGTGAAGCGATTAGCCGAGCCTCGGTCCGAGCCCATTTATCCGCTTCAAGTATATCTTCCAACTCAGGATTTGCTATTGATTTGTGTTTATCTAGCACGCGGCTAATGCATTCCGGGATTTCAGTGAAGGCGATCCCGCCTTCCAGGAACATCTCGACAATTATTTCGTTTGCCGCATTAAGAACGCACGGCATAGTGTCTTCGTGGCAGGCGATCTCGGAAGCGATTTTCAAGCAAGGAAAGCGCTCAGTATCTGGCTCTTCGAAGGTCATCTGAGCAATCTTTGCCAGGTCCAGGCGTGGAACCCGGCTGGATTCTACTCGTTGAGGATAGA
>Ga0182030_10005001_pt1 | contig 28213 bp, 19 predicted proteins | sample 812S3MmetaG_FD_121299 | JGI IMG/M metagenome (GOLD analysis project Ga0182030, IMG submission 121299) | Permafrost microbial communities from Stordalen Mire, Sweden - 812S3M metaG (Illumina Assembly) | ecosystem: Environmental > Terrestrial > Soil > Wetlands > Permafrost | place: Sweden... | reverse complement strand
CGGCCCCAAAGCCATAAGATTGTGCGACCATCGCCGTCCACGGAGATATTGCTGGCGTACGCGTCGCCTGGGTCGAGCACCCCACGCGTCTCCGGCGTGAACCGAACGCGCGCGATATCCAGGTCACCGACGTAGTATTCACAGGGACGGTGAGGTGAAATGATGAGGACCCATTTCCCGTCCAGCTTGAACAGATTCGGGCATTCGATGTTGAAGATCTCCCGTTCGGCTGCCTGAAAGACCGCTCCCAGATGCTTCCACTGGCTTAGGTCTTCTTTTTCGGCGCGATAAAGCTGAACCTGGCCGGCGCCACCGCGACCACCCGGAATACTGCCCCCGCAAACCATGTACGTCCGCCCGTTCTCGTGAAAAAGAAACGGATCGCGCCATTGGTTTACAACGCTGCCTCCGTGTGCGGCTTGAGTAAGAACCGGATTACCGGGATACTTTTCCCACTCGATTAATTCGTCGTCCTTTGGTGTGACCATCCACTGCTCGGGCTGAGGTTGGCCGATGCTGGTGTAGATCAGCCGTGGGCGTCCGTCACCCGCGATAGCAGCGCCGCCCGAATAGATGGCGCGTTCGCCCTTCTCCGCGGAAGGCCAGATCGCTATCGGGAGGTGCTCCCAGTTGACCAGATCCCGGCTTCGCGCATGGCCCCAGTGTTGGGATCCGATGCGGGCGGCGAACGGGTTGAGCTGATAGAACAGATGGTTCCACCCTTTGTAGAATATCGTTCCGTTTGGATCGTTCGTCCAGTTTGCCGGCGGGCGAAAATGATACTGGGGGCGTTGCGGATCCGCTTCAGCTTTAGGAATTGCAGCTTGGACCGCCTCCATAGCCTTCACGAAGTCGGGATCAGGTCCCGCTCCCCGGACTGACTGAAGGGCTAGCGCGCTCGACGTGGATTGAAAAAAGCGACGGCGTGTTGTCATGTCCTTCGAGTTTCTTCCACCCCGGTCGCTTCGGCGAGGTTCCAGTCGGGTATTGCTCCGGCACGACTGGCGACGAGGGCGCCTACGCGGTTGGCGAATGAGGCAATTTCGTCAACCGGCCATTGCTGGTTGAGCCCATGGAGGAGGGCGGCGGCAAATGCGTCCCCGGCGCCGACCGTATCAGCCACTTCGATAGGATAGCCATTGGCAACGGCGAATTCGCCGCCGGCGAGAATTGCGCAGCCGCCTGCACCCTTGGTGACGCAGACGGCTTTCCATCCATAACGATCGGCTCCCTGGCGACAGAACGCTTCCACAGTGGGAGGTAGACCGCTAAACCTGCTCGCCGCGTGCAGTTCTGCTTCGTTCACTTTGACAACGCCGGCTAATGCAAGTAGTTCCAGAACGAGCTCCGGCGATTCGAAGCCGGGGCGCAAGTTGATGTCATAGAACGGGATGGCCTGAGGAAGGGCCCGCAATAGCCGAACCAGAGTGAGCTTTCCCTCCGGCGTAGAGGGAAACAGGGTCCCGTAATAGAGCCAGCCTGGGTTCCATGCGGTGAGCCGCCCGATCTGCTCCTCGGTAATTTGGACTGCGTCATAAGCGGCAGGACGGGTGATCCTGAAAGTCGGGTGGCCTGGCGTCTCCAAATTAACGTGCGCAGTGCCAGTCGACCACCGACTGGTAGTTTGCACCATGCTTGCGTCGAGTCCGAGGTTCCGGACGGACTGTCTGGCCTGCACCCCAAGGTCATCGTCTCCCACCGCACTAATCAACAGAGCTTCACAGCCCAGCCGACGCGTGTGAGCGGCGAAATTTAATGGGGCTCCCCCTAGACGCGTGGAATCCGCGAATAGGTCCCACAGAATTTCTCCCAGGACGACGACCCGAGGGAAGGGCACAACTCGAGGTTGGCTTACCTGTAAGGACAGATTTGCTGATCCCACGCTCCTTCTAGTATCAGTATTACTGCGTAATTGTCAATCAATTTTTGGCAATCGCAGGCGATGATTGTGCCATCGGCCCGAAATTACTGGGGATATCCGCCCGGTGGATATCGTGGCACCATCAATCGTTTGCTATTGACGCGATCGAGCCTTGGCGGCGCGACCGTGAGTTGGCAACCAAGTAGAATATAGCCCCAGATGCCTTGATAGCGAATATTCTGGTGACGTAATTCGGTTAGCAAGCACCTCGTTTTCATCATATTTCTGGCGCGAAATATGTATGCTCTGGCTGACCGCGCAACAGCCGTCACAGTGGTGCACAACTTGATAATACAGATTATAGTGAATTCCATGCAGATTATGCTTGACACCGAAAGCTGGCGGCGATATAGTTCATCACATATCGATCTCGCATCAAGATTTCAGAAGAATCTGTCAAGTCAGATATTGCTAGGTATTGATGATGCCGCAAGGTCATCCAGGGCTGACAACTCGAGGCGTCCCGGGCCAAGTTGGAAGAGCGTACCTTCCAGAACCGCTCAATCGGAGCTTATTTCAAGATCGGAGCTAGTCCATGAAGACTCAAACGCGAAAGCTATCACAGGTAAGTCAACTGAATCAAGGACGGTGGATTATTGTGGCGGCCTTTTTCTTGATCGCCGCGTTGCCGGGTTGGAGCCAAATTGATCGCGGCACCATCCAAGGACTAGTCAAGGACGCCTCTGGCGGTGTGGTTCCGGGAGCCAAGGTCCGCGTGGTTCAGACCGAAACCAACAGCGCGATCGACCTGACTACGAACTCGGACGGCTTCTACTCCGCGCCCAACCTCTCAGTGGCGACGTACCGCGTTGAAGTCGAAAAAGCTGGCTTCTCCAAGTACGTACGTCAGCCCGTCGAGGTTCGGCCTAGGACGGAAACCACGCTGGACATCGTCTTGCAAGCCGGGGTTGTAACCCAGTCGGTTGACGTTTCGGCGGAGGCTCCGCTGCTCGACACAAACGCGGTGAACAACTCGGTGGGCTTCAAGGACACATTGGTCGAGGAGCTCCCGCTAATCGTCGTCGGGACAAAGCGGGATATTACCGGATTCCTCGACAACATGCCGGGCGCAAACACCACTAATACCTTTATCCTCACGCTCAATGGGTCCACTACTGAAGCGACTGAAGGGTTCATCGACGGCGCCCGGGCGAGCGAACGGATTGAGCGAGGTTCGCTCTCCGAAAATGGCCCTTTTCTGGAGCAGGTGCAAGAAGTAAATGTGGTGTCAGGAGCGTTCAATGCCGAGTACGGTGGCTTCGGCAACTGGTTCACAAACGTGATTATCAAATCGGGAACGAACAAGCTGCATGGAAGCGTGTTCGACCATTTAGGGAACGACAAGCTGAACGCGCGCTCCTTCTTCGCGCCGGCTAGGACCCCGTACCGGCAGAACGAAGGTGGATTCACGTTGGGTGGTCCCGTGGTCATCCCGCACGTCTATAATGGCCGGGACAAGACGTTCTTCTTTGCCAGCCTGGGCCTTTATTATGCGCGCCAGGGAGCGGCCGGATTGATCGATACGATTCCCACACAGGCAATGCTGGGCGGAAACTTTAGCGGCCTGACGTCCGGCAGCGGGGCACAAATTCCCATATTTGACCCGGCATCGCAGCAGCCGGACGGCAATGGCAGCTACGTTCGCACGCCGTTCCCCGGCAACATCATTCCGGCTAATCGGATCACTCAAATGGCGAGTATCGTTTCCTCGTATATACCGACGCCGAGCCTGCCGGGAGAACTCAATAACTTCTACGACCACAGGGCGTCTACCTGGCCTTACTACAACACGACGGTCCCCCTCATCAAGATCGATCAGAACATTTCCGATAAGCAGAAATTGATGTTCAGCTACACCCACCAGACGCGGCCTCGCCTTCTTTGGGGCAATCCGGCGCCTGGTTTGGGGCCTCAACCGGTTTGGGGACAGACGCAAACGAATCCGCTCGACCAGATATATGATCAGCAGGATACGTCCTGGAAAGTCCGGCTAAACCACGATTACATCATCAGCCCGACATTGGTGAACCATGTCACGATCGGCATCGACCGCGAGTTCAACATCGGACCTAACGGTACCGATGGTCAGGGGTGGGACAAGAAGCTGGGGATCACCGGGATCCCCGCAGACAATGGAGCCTTTCCGGCGTTGACATTCAGCGGCGGAACGGCCTCTCCGGCTGCGATGGGCCGCGGGTATGACGTGAAGTTCTATGCCCTTGATTACACATTTATTGAGAATCTGACCTGGATTCGCGGGAAGCACGCGATGAAGTTCGGAGTGGAGATCGATCGCGATCGGATCGACCAACTGAGTTTGAACAACATACAAGGGAGTTTCACCTTCTCCAACTCCATGACGAGCCAGCCAGATTCGCCCTCTTACGGATCTTGGGGCAGCTCCGTGGCCAGTTACCTGTTAGGCGCCGTGAGCTCGGCGGGCGCGTTCATCCCGGCGGAAACCGGATTGCGGGATTTCAGGATTGGCTTGTTTGCGCAAGATGAATGGCGCGCCACACAGAAACTCACGGTGTCCTACGGCCTTCGCTGGGACTACAATCCGACGTTTAGCGAGGTGCAAAACAAGATGTCGAGCTTCGAGCCCAACATTTCGAACCCAGGCGCGGGCGGACGATTAGGGGCTCTGGCGTTTGCGGGCCAGTCTGGTCTTCCGGGGAAGTTCTTCGCGACCAACTGGAAAAGTGGTTTTGGGCCCCGGTTGGGTCTCGTATACAAACTCGATTCCAAAACGGTAATACGAACATCCGGCGGCATCTATTTCCAGAGCGCACCCGAGCAACTGATTACTTCACCCAACTTTGCCGGTTACAGCACATCAGTGACTTTCAATTCGCCCGATGGATATACGCCGCTTTACTATCTCAACACAGGAACATTCCCGCAGACTTTCGCGAAGCCCCCTTCAGCCGATCCGTCGTTCCTTAACGGGCAGGCAATTACTTATCTCTCGCCCAACGGTACCCGTTTGCCCGAGACCTTCAACTACAATTTCTCAATTCAGCGGGAGGTTGTGCGCAACCTATCACTGGAGGCGGTGTACCTGGGCAGCAGAAGTACGCATCTTGCATTCACTGCGAACTACAATTATCTGCCACTCGCCGACCTTAAGTATGGGTCGCTTCTGCTGCAGAATATAGCCTCCGCATCCGCCGTCGCTGCCGGCTTTACCTCGCCCTATCCTAGTTTTGCGGGGCAGACCGGCGCGAATACGGTGTACCAGTCGCTAAGGCCGTACCCGCAGTACACTGGGGTCACAAGCAGCCCAGGCGAACCTTCCGGGCAACAGAAGTTCAATTCGCTGCAAACCAAGGCCACGAAGCGCCTTTCCGGTGGGCTCACCCTGTTCGGTTATTTCACATGGTCGAAGAGCTTTTCCTTGGCCACCGGTCAGTATCCCGGCACCAGATACTGGCTGCAGGATCCTAACGCTGCCGCCTCTTTCAGCTTCAGCTGGGCTTACGAGTTGCCCTTTGGAAGAGGTAAGAGTTTACTGCATAATTCCGGAGTCGCAACCGCAATTGTGTCGGGCTGGAAGGTGAATGGGTTTGTCAAATACAGCTCTGGCCTGCCTCTGACAATTTCCGCCGGGGCGGGAAGCCTGGGTGCAATCGGTTACTCGCAGTGGGGTAATGCAGTCGTGGGCGCGTCTCCTTATCTCGTCACCGACCCGCGCGATTTCAGCCCTTCGCAGAAGTTTCTGAACGCCGCGGCATTCACAACCAGCACCGGATTCAATTTCGGAAATCTGAATTCGAACCTGAGTTGGGTCCGGGGATTCTGGTTCAAGGAAGAGAATCTCACGCTGGGCCGTGTGTTCCAGATCTCAGACAGGGTAAGGTTGGAATTCAGTATGGACGCGTCAAACCCATTCAACTTCGTTCGGTGGGGTGCGCCCAATACAACCTTGACGTCGGCGGCGTTTGGGACGGTAAACAGCGTTTCGCCTGGCCGGACAATGCAGGTGAATGCGTCTGTCAGCTTCTAGAATGGAAGGCCGAAGGAGGGTGCGAATTTGCACCCTCCTTTGGAGAAAGCCGGGGCTCTCCCGCCAGGTTAGGAAAATTGACCTATGCGAGCCAGACGTCAGCAGGCTCTAGAATCCCATAGTTCTTTAACGACCAGCGGGGCCAGTTCGGCGAAGATTTTGCCACTGTGCCTCGCCGTTCTGCTCTTTACGCAGTTGGGTCATGCGCAAGGGCGGGCTAAGCCTGCCGAACACTGGGTTTCGACTTGGGCTACCTCTGAACCGATTGGCTCGACGACGACTCTAGGAACTGGCCGTGGCGGCACGCCGGGTCCTCCGGGACAGCAAGCCAGCCTCTCCCCGGGAGCCCCGGCACAAACCCAGGGGGCGCCGGTTTCCGGTCCGCCAAACGCGTCCCCAGCGAGCGGGCAGCCAGGAAGGGGCCGAGGGCCGCAGATGAACGCTCCCGCCACGCTGAACGACCAGACGGTTCGTATGGTGGTGCATACCAGCATCGGCGGGCGCCGGGTTCGGGTCGAGTTCTCCAACGCGATCAGTGGAACTCCGCTGTCGATCGGTAGGGCTGACATCGCTGTGCGGGACAAAGACTCGGCTATCGTACCAGGAACGGACAGGCAGCTCACCTTTAACGGAAAACCGAACTGCACGGTTGGCCCCGGCGTGCTGGTCTACAGCGATCCTGTGGATCTTGAAGTCGCGGCGCTTTCCGATCTGGCAGTGTCGGTCTACCTTCCCAAAGATACCGGTCCTCCCACCAATCATGCTCTGGGAATGCACGCGGCTTACATTTCAAAAGGTGATGCAACCGGGCAAATCGTGATGCCCGAGCCCGTTCTTACACGCGCTTACCTGTGGCTTTCCTCCGTGGACGTAATTGCCCCTCCCGACGCCTTTGCCGTTGTGGCGCTTGGAGACTCGATTACCGACGGGCAAGGGACCACTGTGGATGCGAACCTGAACTGGGCAGCGGTGCTGGCCAAGCGTCTTGCGGCCAACAAAGCCACGGCCCACATCGCAGTTCTCAATCAAGGTGTTGCCGGGAATCAAGTACTGCGCGATCTCGCCGGGGTGAGTGCGCTCGCCCGGTTTGACCGGGATGTCCTCAGCCGGCCCGGTGTGAAGTGGCTGATCGTATTTGAAGGGATTAACGATATCAGCCTCCACGGCCAGACCGACTCCCCCGACCCGCTCACCAGCGACGATCTCATTGCGGCCTATCGCCTGCTGGTTGAACGTGCCCACACATACGGCATCAAAGTGGTGGGAGCTACCATCGGCCCGCAGGAAGGGACACGCCTTGGCACGCCCAACGCCGATTCCATCCGCAATGCCACAAATCAATGGATTCGGTCGGGCGGCGCTTTCGATGCTGTGGTGGACCTTGACGCGGCGGTGCGCGACCCTGGCCATCCGAGTCGGCTTCGGGCCGATTTCGACTCGGGAGATCACATTCACATAAACGACGCCGGTAATCAAGCCATGGCAAATGCGTTCGATATCGCGATCTTCAAGAAGGGCCTATGAAAGCTTGTTCCTCTGCATAGGGAATTTTTGCTGCACTGGCGGTTGCGCGCCGTTTAAGGCAATCGCGAGAATCATCCAAGGATCTTCATATGAGATTTTATGACGAGATGATCAATGAGTCGGCGCCTGGGGCTCTTCAGGCGGTGCCTGCCACAACCACCGTGCCTTCGGCAGAATATCCGCGCGTCTACGCGGATGGCCGGGCGATCTTCCGTGTGAATTTGCCTTCTGCCAAGTCCGTCCAGTTGGAGGGGGGGCAAGGCCTGTGCTCGAAACCCGTTCCGATGACCAAAGATGCGGAGGGCAACTGGAGCGTAACGATTCCCCCCACGGTGATGGGCTTCCATTATTACTGGTTCAACGTGGACGGGGTGAGAATGAACGATCCCGGGAGTCAGACCTTTTTTGGCTACAACCGGGAAACCAGCGGGATTGAATTACCGGATCCCCAGCAGATTTCTTCCGATCTTGTCACCGCTCCAGTGGTCCCTTTCTACGCCCCTCACAAGGGTACGCCATTGGGGCAGCTTCATGAACATTGGTATCGGTCCGAGGTCACCGACCGATGGCGGCGCTACTTCGTGTACACGCCCGCCAGCTATTACGATGCCACGGGAAATCGCTACCCGGTCCTGTATCTGCAACACGGTGCCGGAGAAGACGAAACCGGATGGAGCCGGCAGGGCGGCGTCAACTTCATTGTGGACAATGCCATCAATGGGACTTCCAGCAGCTTTTTTGCCCGGGCGGCCGGACCCAAGTCAAAGGAAATGATCGTGGTGATGGACAACGGCTATGCCACTTATGCAAAGCCGGGTTCCGATAAGCGCGACCCTTCCGAGAACTTCCTGCCTTCTTTCATGAGATCAGGGATTGAGGCGTTTGGCTCGGTGCTGATCAACGAATTGATCCCCATGATCGACAGTACCTATCGCACTGTCGCCGATCGGGACCACCGCGCCATGGCGGGTCTCTCCATGGGCGGAATGCAGACCATGGCCATCACCATGGCAAACCTGGACAAATTTTCCTATATCGGCACATTCAGCGGAGCGCAGTTCGCCAGGCCGCGTCCGTCCTCGGGGTCCGTGGCGGCTTCAGCACCGCCTTTCGACCCCAAGACCTCCTACGGGGGCGCTTTCGCGGATGCGGAGGCGTTCAATAGCAAGGTCCATTTGCTGTGGATGGGCGTAGGAACAGCCGAAGCGGAAATGAATGATTCCTTGCGGGAGAACGCGGAGAAACTCCGTGCCGCGGGCATCAAACTGAGCGAATTTCATTTCCCCGGCGTCGCCCATGAATGGCAGACGTGGCGGTTGTGTCTGAACAGGTTCGTGCCCTTGCTCTTTCAAGCGTGACGAATCGGCGGATGGAGCAAACCGGAATGGACCACAAGCTTGGTAAGGAAAGGGATTTCATGGAAAATGCGAATTCAGAAGAGAAGGGCGTGAACCGGCGCGGGTTCATCAAGGGGGCCATGGCTGGATCGGCCCTGCTGGCGGCGGGATTGCCCGAAAAAGCGGCGGCGCAGACGGCCTCCAGTACCGCGCAGCCTTATGCCGAGATGCGCACCCTGGCGCCCTGCGCGATTAAGCCGGAAGGGTGGCTCAGGCTGCACATGGAAGGCCAAGCCAAGTTAGCTAGCGCTCTGGCGGACATCTCCTACCCTTTCTTCAGCGGAACCTTCTGGGAAGGCGAAGAGAATTCGCCTGCCTGGTTCACCTGGGAACAGAGAGCCTATTGGGTTGACGGGGCTACCCGGTTGGCATTGATGTTGGGCGACGAGAAGCTCCTGGCCAAGGCGCGGGCTTCTCTCGACTACACGTTAGCCCATGCCTCCAAGAATGGCTTCCTGGGGCCGAAGTTTCTAGAGTTCGGCGACGATGCCGGCGGTCTGAACCGCTGGCCAAATACGGTCCTGAACCGCGGATACATGGCGCTTGCCGATGCGCAGCCGACTCCGGCAAACGTGGATCCCGCCAGGATCGTCGAAGCGCTGCGGCAGCACTACCTCAACGACAAGGCCAACTACCTCGGGGGCAGCCGCAACATTACGAATCTCGAAGTGATTCTGTGGTGCTATGGGCGGAGTGGCGACAAGAAGTTGCTAGATCTGGCGCAGAACACTTGGGATACCTACATCAAGGACGCCGAAGACGAATATCAGGCCGCTCAGAAGGCCGCTGCAGCCGCCGGAAACGACCGCAGGCGCAGTGGTCATACGGACTTGGCCCCATCGAAGGTGTTTGCCAACGCGCCTGTCCAGTCGCACGGCGTCTCCTACGCGGAAATCTCAAAGCTGCCGGCCATCCTCTATCTCTATACGGGCAAAGAGGATTACCGCAAATTTGTAGTGGCGGCCCAAAAGCGCGTGTTGGACCATCACATGCTCATCGACGGCATTCCGTCATCCTCGGAAGGGTATGCCGGTATCACGGATCAGGATGAGCACGAAACCTGCGACATCACCGACCACGCCTGGGCATGGACCTACATCCTTCAGGCGACGGGAGACGGGCAGTGGGGCGACGCCATTGAGCGCGCCTGCTTCAACGCTCATCCCGGAGTGACCAAGCCCGATTGGACAGGAATTCAATACTTCGGAGTTCCGAATCAGGTACTGGCCAATCTGAATTGCGATCACGGCACCCAACGGTGGTTCGGCAGCCGCCGCCTGGCGTACCAGCCCAATCCGGCACAAGTGATCGGGTGCTGCGGCGGTAACAAACACCGCTTCCTGCCCAATTACCTGCTCGGCATGTGGATGCAGACGAAGGACAACGGCCTGGCCGCGACGCTCTACGGGCCGTGCTCCGTCACCGCCCAGGTCGGGTCCCCGAACGAGCAGGTGCAGATCACCCAGAAGACGAATTACCCCTTCGAGGAAGAGATCCGGTTTGAGATCAAGACCGGCCAACCGGTTGCTTTCCCGCTGCGGCTCAGAATCCCCGGCTGGTGCGCTGCTCCCCAGGTCAGGATCAATGGCACCGCGGCTAATGTTCGGGTGCAAAACGGCTTCGCTACTTTGAGCCGTACGTTCAAATCGGGCGATGCGGTCACCCTCCGTCTTCCCATGCAGGTGAAGGCAACGGAATGGCCCAGTAATGGCATCGGGATCGAACGTGGACCTCTGGTGTACGCGCTGCCTGTCGAGACGAAGTGGACGTCAGTTGCCGAAGCCGCTTACTCCAGCGAAGAATTCCCCACCTGGGAAGCCAACCCGATCGGGCCATGGAACTACGGAGTGGTCCTCGATCCCGCCAAAGTCAGCTCCCAGGTGAAGGTGACGCAAAAAACCGGCACGGCCAACCTTGAAACCTCGAAGTGGCCATGGTCGGACGCTCCGACGGTTCTGACCGTTCCTGCGCGAAAGCTCGACGGTTGGGACTACGAGACCAATCCGAAAGAGCCGCACCAGCGATTCACGCCCCATCTGCCGGATCCAGAAAAGGCCAAGCCGGCCGACCAGGTTGAGCAAATCACCCTGGTGCCGTTCGGTGCGACGCAGTTGCGGATCAGCATCTTCCCGAAACTGAAGAGCTAGTGTCAAGCCATGGCAAATGCGTTCGATATCGCGATCTTCAAGAAGGGCCTATGAAAACCTTGCCCCATGGAGCGATGCTGCATTTGACTGGCGGAATAGCGGCGACCCTATCCGCACCCGCGTTTCCCGCGGTCATTCGTCATGAGTAAGAACCATCTGCAAGTCTTACTTACACTCTGCCGTATTAGTGCGACCCTCCGAAAGTTACCATCTGACCTGATGGCCCTCCAGGGAATTTGTCTGCGCGCCGTGTGGAATCCAACGGCTGCCCAGAACACCGCAATTGCCGTTATCGCGACCTCCCTCATTGAATAGGAGAATTTGAAATGAGAATGCTTAAGGCGCTGCTTCCAATGTTTTTGTTCGTCGGGATCTCAGCGGGCCAGGCACAAACAGGCCAACCGCTTCCTCTGAAGGCGGGTGCGGCCAAGATCGACGTCACACCATCCGAGAGCGAACTACCGAAGAGCTATCTGGGCGTCCTCGACCGGCTCTATGTCAGGGCAATCGTAGTGAATAATGGGACCACTTCGGCTGCGGTGATTACCCTAGATGCTGGTGGTATTCCAGATCCGCTTTGGCAAGCCGTGAGCCAGCGCGTTGCAACAGAATTGGGCATCCCTGCGAAGAACCTGCTTTTGACGGCCACCCATTCGCACAGCGCCCCTGGAGAGCCCATCCCAGTCCTCGTGCCAAAAATTGTTGAATGCGTCCGAACGGCCCAGGCAAGTCTTCAGCCGGCTCGCATGGGATATGGTACAGGCGTCTCTTATATTAATGTCAACCGCAACATTATCGACCCCAAGACACGACGCTGGTGGGAAGGGCCAAATTACGAGGGTCCCTCCGACAAGACGGTCGCCGTGGTCAAATTCGAAACCCTTGCCGGAGAGCCAATCGCGGTCTATTACAATTACGCCATGCACGCCGTGGCCGCGGGGCAATTGGACTTGGTCAGTGCCGATGCCCCTGGTACCACTTCCAGGTACATAGAGGATTCGTTCGATAACAAGATTGTGGCCGTGTGGTCCACCGGCGCGGCCGGTGACCAGAATCCGATCTACTTCCAGCAGACCTACGATTTGCGGGAGATCAGAATCAAGGAATACGCAAAGCGAGGAGAAGATATCAGCAACGCCATGCCGCCCGGGGGCCAAGGGCTGAACCGGCAAGACCCCGCAGTCGCCAAGCTGATGAACCAGCAGAAGCAGATGATCCTCTCGATGGGACAGTTTCTGGGAGAGGAAGTCCTTCACGTGATGAGAGGCATTGAAAGGACGGAAACCACGGCGAAAATATCCGGGAATCAGGCGACAGCCAGTTGCCCCGGCCGTCAACGAACGGACACCGGGCGGGCCGGATTTCCAGGCACGTATAAGGATGCTGATCCGGTTGAACTGCGCTTGAGCCTGCTGATGTTGGGCGATATCGCAATTTCTGGTGTGGACGGAGAAATTTTCAACCTGATCGCCCAGAGGCTGAAAAAGGAGTCGAGATTCTCTGACACGATGATGGTGACCCTGACGAACGGAATGGCGCGGTCGGGCTACATACCAAACGATGCCGCGTTTGGCTTCAACACGTTCGAAGTCGTCTCGTCACGGCTCAAACCAGGGTGTGCGGAAGATGCCATTGTGAACGGCCTGCTTGATTTGATGGATAAGAACTAGGGGGAATTATGAGAGATTACAATCGTTTCTTGCCGGCGGCACTGATTGGTGTTGCCGCTCTATCTGCGACGCTCCTACTGTCTCAGACAACCGCTGCGCCTCGCTCAGAAGAATACTTGCTCCTTGGCAGTGCCAATCGCGGTGCCGGCGAGCCAATTATTTTTGTAAACCCCAAGGACTATGACAACATTCTTGTGGTCGCCATGGCCACGTTGAATCGTTTGCCGACCGGCGAGACCCCCATCCAGCCGCGTGGCACTCCGGCGGCGACTCTGCTGCGGGTGAAAGAACTATCGACGCCCGACGGCTCGCGTACCGATATCGCCGTCACTCGCGATGGCGGCAAGACATGGGAATTCGGCCAAGACAACTTTCGCAAGGTGCTGAATAAGAACCGCTGCAGCGACTCATTCGCCGGAGCGGGTCCGGACGGAACCTTGTATATGGGCTGTCTGGCATACCTGAACCGCGGCGATGCGGCCTTCAAGGATGGTTACGCACCCAATGGGGAAGCCAGGAACCCGGGCGGGGGCTCAGCCATTGCCTGGTCCATGGACAAAGGCAACACTTGGAGTGCCCCCAAATATGTCCATCCCCTGGAATCGCCCCAACTTTATCCGCCCAACCTGCACCCGGTATTCGAGCAGGTAAGTCCCTTGGACCGCCCGTTTTTCGCCGCGGACGCGCAGACCGGGACCATTTATGTGAGTGGTAGCGGTCCAGTCTACACTGTAGACCCGGCGACCGTCGCGCGTCCGAAGGTGGACCCCAGCGTTCCAGGAAAGGGGTACGACGGCTATCCGCCAGCATCAGTGTCGCGCAGCAGAACTTTTATTCGGGCGTCACACGATCAAGCCAGAACCTGGGGCGTGATCTATCCAATGGATTCGGATGAATATCCTGGAGGGCGGGGAAGTTTCAGTGCGGCTCACGGCTCTCTCGTGGTTGCCTATTCCGCCACTAAAGTGCCGGCTAGTCTGAACGAGCAGTGCCCCTGTACAGTCTTTGGCACTAGCAAAGACGATGGAAAAACATTTGACTATCGGGTCGTTCCGCCTCTACCTGTGGCGCCCCAGGCTCCCGATGCCGCTGCGGGCGGGCGAGGAGGTCGGGGGGGCGGTGGCGGCGGAGTTATGCTGGCGGCCGACCCGACGAAGGAAGGTCGCTACGCGATTGCGCGGTCGATTGGCCAGACTATGATGGTTTCATTGACGGCGGATGGCGGTAAGACTTGGTCGCCGCCAGTGGTCGCCGCCGAGGTGCCGGCTGGCGCCAATTTCGGCCATCGGGCGATGAAGTATTCGGCTAAGGGCGATCTGGCACTCATGTGGAAAGCACAATACCAGGACCGTAGTTTCGACGTGTGGTCCTCGGCATCGCGGGATGGCGGCCGGACATTCAAGACTGTGCGGGTCAGCCACGCCATCTCTCCACCGTACATTTCAGACCGCGGGAATTTTCTCTTCGGCGACGATCTTTCTTCGGTGGACATAGACGACCACTTTGTACACATTGTGTGGGGCGACAACCGCTCCGGGTTCGAAGGTACCTGGTACGGACGTGTCCCGTTGGACGCTTACTGATGTGTGCTCGGGGTGTGCGCAAAAACTGGGCTGGTTTAATGATGTCCACTCCGATCCCAACCCTGAGGGCGAGCGGGTAATGACCGATGTATTCGATTCGATCTCGGTCTCTTCAAAGGTGAAAGGAAGCATTAGCATGACAAACTCGAAGCAAATTGCTATGGGCGCGCTTGTCGCAATGATTACAACCCTAGTTCTATCTTCGCAGACGCCTCCTCAGCCTGGCGTTGCGCCGCAAGGGCGCGGAGGCCGGGGGACTCCGGCACCCGTTGTGCGGTCGCCCGAAGTGAACTCGGATCGGACCGTTACGTTCCGATTATGGGCTCCGCAAGCCGCGGCTGTGGAACTTGTAGGAGAAGTGTTGCAAGGCAAGGGTGCGCAGGCCATGACGAAGGAGAGCGATGGAGTCTGGAGCGTCACGATCGGGCCGCTCCCCCCCGAAATCTGGATCTATAACTTCCGCATTGATGGAGTCAGCCTTCCGGACCCTGCCAACATTAGCCAAATGCCACGCGCCGCGGGTACTGCGATCTCGAGTTTCGTCGAGGTCTCTGGTGACGGGCCGGCATTCTATGATGCCCGCCCGGTTCCGCACGGCGAAGTGCGAATGGTCCTCTATGAGTCGAAGGCGATGGGCGTCGACCGTTATATGTGGGTGTATACGCCGCCCGGTTACGAGAAGTCCAATGCGAAGTATCCGGTCTTCTATCTGTTGCACGGCAACGGGGAAACGCAGAGCGGATGGGTGATGAATGGCCGGGCCAACATTATCATGGACAACCTGATTGCCGACGGCAAGGCTGTGCCGATGGTGGTGGTTATGCCGCACGGCCATCCAATACAGAGTGCTTCCGTAGGCGCATTCAGTGTGGTGCCTCCGAAAGGCCAGCCTGGAATGGGAAATTTCACCTTGTTCACCGAAGACCTGCTGGCCCAGATTATTCCGACAATCGAGAAAGACTTCCGCGTTTATGCGGACGCGGACCACAGAGCCATCGGCGGCTTATCCATGGGGGCCATGCAGAGGCGTCTCGATCGGACTTTCCCACCTGGGGTTGTTCCACTACGTTCTTGCGTACAGCGGCGGATTTGGCGGTCTGGGGGCGACGCCGGCCACAGCCGATATCGAGACCCAGTCCCCGTGGAAGGAGTTACTGGCGAACCCGGCGGAGACGAAGAAGGGGCTGCATCTCCTGTTTCTTGGTTGCGGCCAGCAGGAGACCGGAATGTTAGCACCTGGGCAGAGGCTCGTAAAGCTCTTTAAGGAGAAGGGCATCAATGCTCAGTGGGCTGATTATCCCGGAGGACACGTCTTCAGCGTGTGGCGCAATGATTTGAATACTAGCGCGCCAATGCTGTTTCGTTCACGGTCGTCTTCGAAAACAAGCGCGGAACGAAACCCGTTTTAAAGAAACCCGAGACAGCCTCCAGCGTGGCTAAAGAGAGGACGATTGACGATGAGTGGCTGGAAAACCGCCGTACTCGGCACCGGTTTTATGGGACGAGTGCATCTGGAGGCGATTCGCCGTCTGGGGAATGTGGAGGTGGTTGCGGTCTCCAGCTTGGAGAAAGACGTGGCGTACCGCTTGGCTGCGCAGTTCTCAGTGGGACGAGTGGAATTGGACTATCGTCAGGTTCTGGAGGACCCTTCGATCGACGCAGTGCACATCTGCACCCCGAATTCTCAGCACTTTCCCATGGCGCTTGCGGCTCTGGCAGCCGGCAAGCATGTGCTCTGCGAGAAGCCCCTGGCTACCTCGGTTCAGGAAGCGCGTACGTTGGTCGAAGCGGCGGGGCGATCGGGGCGACGCGATTGCCTGAACCACAACTTGCGTTACTATCCGGCGGTTCAGCAGATCCGGCGGTTATGCGAGGCGGGCGACTTGGGAGATATCCTGGTCGTGCAAGGCACATATTCGCAGGATTGGCTTCTCTACGACACGGACTGGAACTGGCGGGTGGTGGCGTCTGAGGGCGGTGCTTCGCGGTCCATGGCCGATATCGGCTCACACTGGTTCGATATGGCGGAACACGTCACCGGACAGCGGGTAACCTCACTCTGCGCCGACATGCAGACCTTCCATCCAACCCGCAAACGTCCAAAGGGACATGTCGAGACATTCGCGGGGAAATCACTGCGGCCCGGCGAATACGACGAGGTGCCGATTACCACGGAAGACTACGGCGGAGTGATTTTCCGGATGGGCGAGCGGACACGTGGCGCGATGACCGTCAGCCAGGTATCCGCTGGCCGCAAGAACCGATTGAGCATCGAGATATACGGCACGAAGGGCGGTGCGGCGTGGGATCAGGAGACCCCCAACCAGCTTTGGTTGGGCAATCGCAACACCAATAACCAATTGTTGCTGAAGGACCCGTCACTTCTGTTGCCGGCGGCGCAGCCGTACGCCGAAATGCCGGGTGGCCACGCCGAAGGCTACGGCGACACGTTCAAACAGGTGTTTCGACGGTTCTATGGCTCGCTGGGCAACGACGATCCGCATCCGGAGCATGCGCGCTTCCGCGACGGACTGCGACAACTGACCATCCTGCAGGCCGCGATCGATAGCCACAAAAGCCGGGCCTGGGCGGATGTTCCCGGCGTCGAGCAGGGAGAAATCTGATGTTGATTTTGTCTGCCGTCTTGGCGATTTTCGTTTACGGAATGATCGCCGCGATGCTCGGGACGATTCTGCCTGGCATTTCGGAGAGGTTTCATCTGACACCCAAGCAGAATGGATCGATCGCCTTCGCTCAAGCCGTCGGATTGATGATTGCGTCCGTGGGTGTGGGCCCGCTAATGGATCACGAGGGCAAGAAGTTGGGTTTAGTGCTGGGCCTGGTGCTGATCAGCGTGGCCTTGCTGGCCCTGCCGCGGTCCGGGGGATTCGGCAGCGTTGCGGCGCTATTGCTCCTCCTGGGATTGGGCGGCGGGATCGTGGTGACGGGCGCCAACGCGCTGGTGAGCGATGTACAGCCAGGGCACCAGGCCAGCGTGCTCAACCTGGTCAACTTGTTCTTCGGGCTGGGCGGCATGGTGACACCTTTTATCGCCGCCAACCTGCTGAAGCGCGACATCGTGAAGCTGTGCTACGCGGCCGGAGGCTTCGCGGTGATTACCCTCTTGGTCCAGTTGGCTTCGCCCATTCCACCTCCGAGTGGCGCACGGAGCTTCGTGATGGGCGACGTCGGGTCGCTGCTGGGGCAGCCGGTCTTGTGGATGCTCGGGCTGTTGCTTTTCCTATACGTCAGTTGCGAAGTGGGCATTTGGAATTGGCTGGTACAGCATTTGATCGCGCGGGGGATACCGGAATCGCGCGCGCTCAACGTCCTATCCCTGGGCTTTGCGCTGGGTCTGCTGGTAGGCCGTCTGGCGGTAGCCCCCATCCTGGTCGGAGTGGAGCCGGTTACGGTGACTCTGGCCGCGGCCATATTGATGGCGGTGACCAGCTATCTGGTTCTAACGGTGCGTGATGTGAAGTGGGCCTGGATTCTGGTGTTCTTTGCTGGTGTCGCAATGGCGCCCGTATTTCCCACTGCGCTGGGAATTGTCGGCGCCTGGGCGGATAAAGCCTTTCCGGCGATGAAGAGCACAGCGATGGGGTTCGCGATCACCTGCGGCTGGGCCGGGCTGGCTGTGAGTTCGCGGATTATCGGAGCGATTGCCGGAGGGGATACGAAACGGCTCAAAAAGGCGCTACTGTTGATTCCGGCGTTCTCGGTGGTGATGGTTGTGCTGAACCTGGCAATTCAGGCAGCCTTGCCGAAATAGGCGCAGAAAGAGGTAACCGATGAGGGTTGGAGTATTCACACCGCTGCTGTCGCAGCTTCCACTTGAAGATGCCTTGAAGAAGCTGAGCGCCAAGGGAATCTACACGGTGGAACTGGGGACCGGCAATTATCCTGGTAATGCGCATTGCCAGCTTTCCATGTTGGACGACCGGTCTGCGCTCGAAACCTTCCGTCAGAAATTGTCGGACCACGGCTTCTCCATCAGCGCGCTGAGTTGCCACGGCAACGCCTTGCACCCTGACCCGGAACGGGCCCGGCATGACGCCGAAATCAGCCGCAAGACGGTAGAACTGGCGGAGAAGCTGGGCGTGCCGGTGGTGGTTGATTTTTCTGGTTGCCCGGGAGATTGTCCCGCCGCTAAGCATCCGAACTGGGTAACGTGTCCTTGGCCGACGGACTATCTGGAAGTGCTCAAATGGCAATGGGACGAAGTAGTAACGCCCTACTGGTCGAAGCATGGTGCATTCGCCGCGGAACACGGCGTCAAGATTGCGATTGAAATGCACCCTGGGTTCGTAGTCTATAGTCCCGAGACGATGCTGCGGCTTCGCACCATCGCCGGCAACGCGGTGGGCTGCAATCTGGACCCCAGTCACATGTTCTGGCAGGGCATCGACCCCATCGCGGCGGTGCGTCTGTTAGGTGACGCCATCTACTATGTACATGCCAAAGACACGCAGATGTACGTGGGCAATCTGCCGCTCACCGGCGTATTGGACACCAAGCCTTATACCGATGAACGGCACCGCTCGTGGATCTTCCGAACGTGCGGATACGGGCATGGGGCTGAGTGGTGGCGCGAGTTCGTCTCCACGTTGCGCATGTTCGGATACGACTACGTGCTTTCTATCGAGCATGAGGACACCTTACTCTCGCCGGAAGAGGGCTTGACCAAGGCAGCCACCTTCCTGAACGAAATCGTGATTCAGGAACCGCCCGCCGCGGCCTGGTGGGTGTAGTTTTTTGGATCTCCAAGAAAAACAGGAGCGCAAAGGGTAAAGACTCTATTCGCTAAAAAAAATCGGGACACATCAGGGGCATATTGGAGGGGCATAAAGGGGCGTTTGGGAGCCGTTTAGACGCCCTTGCGGCCGCGTCGCTCGTCACACCGGCAATGCTGTCGCCGCTGCTTTGGTCGAAGCCTTTAACTGCAAGTGTGTGCCGCAAATTACTGCCTTCGAAAGATACATTAAATCCATTATTTTCTGCTATTTAGCTGCGCCAAAAGCTTTAGTTTATGGTACACGAAAATGTGGGCTTCCGGGTCGTTCATTTGCATCACGAAATGGACCACGATGCAGAAGGGTTTTTGGCACACCGGGTGAGAAATTGCAATGTCCCTAAGCTGTTTTCCAATCACTCTGCCAGAACCCGCCGAATCGTCGCCTGAGGAACGTCCAATTTCCTAGCGATCGAGCGCCAACTCTCACCGTTCTTGCGCATCTCCGCGCGGCTGCATCGCGCCGGAAGATCTTCCTTGGACGGCCTCCAATTCTGCCACGGGCACGCGCCGCAGTCAGCCTATCCTTGACACGCGCCACGATCATCGCGCGCTCGAACTGTGCCAGGAAGGCGAAGAGACCGAGTACGAACTGCCCCATCGGATCCTTGCGCTCCGAACTTGTATTCTGGTTCAGCGCCCGCAGCCAAACCCCAGCGTTGTCCAATAGCAATACCGTCGAGACGAATTGGTTCATAGAACGTGCGAATCGGTCAATCTCCCAGACCAATACGCCGTCAAATTTCTTGAGTCGCGCATCGGCGATCATTTGGTCGAAGACGGGCCGGCGCTTCACTGAGGATTCCTTTTCCAGGTATTCGATGGCGCTCCACTTCATCCGTCTCACGTATTCGCGAAGCGGGTCCAACTGGCGATTGGTCTCCTGGATCTGGGTTGAGACCCGGGGCCGGGCCCACCAGATTTTGGCACTCAGTAGACGGCGCTACGCGATCCGCCGAGAACCTTGCCGGCTTGCTGGTTGCGCAGACGAATCTCAATGGTATGTTTGCGCGGCTTCCCATCGCCCGCCTCGGGCGAAAAGCCAACTATGTATTCCGTACTGACAGAGAGCGCCACGTCTTCCAGAACGCGCTGCATCACATCAAGAGTGATCTCAGGCGGATCGAAATCGCGCCCGCCGGTCAGAACGCCGAGGCTTGCAAAGGCGTTTGCCGCACGCAGTGACTCTTCCGCAACTTTCAGTTTGCGATCAGGGGATCCGCCCGTAGGCGGCTGTCCATCGCCCCCCACCGTGGAGCCGCGTTCCCCAGCAAATGCAGCCTTGGCGGAATCAGAGATGGCCTGCTCATAGGCTTCCTGTAACCGGCCGTGGCCCAGCAGAACGGCGTAGACGGGCATGCCGTCTTCATTGCAGACCCGCGCGGCGTCTTCGGGAACGGCGGTGGTGGTGCCTAAGCCGTCGGAAAAAACCAAAATCATGCGGGTGACGCCGTCCTCTTTCCCGGAGACATCCCGAACCGCTGCCGCGATGGCTTCATAGAGCCACGTCTGGCCATCTCCCTTCTGGCGCCGGGGAAAGAGATCGATCGGGATTTTGTCGCCGCCAGTCACTTTGGGCTTGGCGAGCGCCGCGAACGCCGCCGAAAGCCGGGTGAAATCGCGAGTCGCGGGAGTGTAGCGGGCCACGCTGCTATCGAACCCGTACGCGGAGAGCTTCACAGTGGGCAGGCTCGCCAGCAGCTTGTCGCGAAAAACCAAGGGGTTCAGCAGCCCGGCTTCGGTCACGCTGCCGCTCTTGTCGAATAGCAGGACCATTTCCATGGGCGTTGTTCGTTGTGTGGCGGCGCTTTCAAACAAAGTGATCCGCTTCGGCGATCCGTCTTCCAGTAAGACGAAGTCCTCGGGCTTCAGATCCTCGACGTAGTTCTTCCCTTGGACCACGTGGAAGTTTACGGTGGAAAGGCGTGTTTCCGTGCTGAATACGGGAGTGCCCTGGCCGGAGAGCGGAAGCAGGGCGAACAGGAATACGATTCCAAGATGGGAGTTAGACCGCATGCCGGCTGTAAAGCGATTCATGTTCATGGCTGATCCACTCGACCCGATTGCCACGGCCAGCGCGCCTCACTGGCACAATGCGGCCGCGCCGGCGATGCCGGCTTCATTGCCGTATTTCGCCAGCACCAGCGGAATCTCTCCGGCGCGCTGGTTGACGGACCAGTGCGATAGATTCAGGCTGATGCCTTCAAAGAATGAGCTCATCAGCGCGGCAACGCCGCCGCCGAAGACCATCACGTCGGGCTCCAGAACGTCCACGATATTCCCCAGCCATACCGTGAGGAACATGGCCGTTTCCGTCAGGATTTCACGAGCGATCTCGTCGCCTTCCCGAAACGCCTGGCCCACGTGTTCGGCCTGAACGGCTTCCACTTTGCCGGCCAGTTCGCGGATTCGCGATTTGCCCTTCGCCGCCAGCCTGGCCTGGGCCCGTTTGGCGATGTTCGGGCCGGAAGCCAGCGCTTCAATGCAGCCCAACTTGCCGCAGCCGCACCGCGGACCGCGGTAGTCGATGGTCATGTGGCCGCCTTCGCCCGCGCAGCCCGTCCGGCCGTGATAGATTTTCCCATCGATCACGATGCCGGTGCCAATGCCCGTGCCTAGAATCGTGAAGAAGACGTTGCGATATCCGGCGCCGGCGCCCCAGATGGCTTCCGCCAACCCGGCGGCATTCGCATCGTTATCCACGCGCGCCGGAATGCCATAGACCTTCTCGATCTCCGCGGCCAGCGGAAAATTGCGCCAGCACGGCAGATTGGGTGGATTCAGCACAACCCCGGTAAACGGATCGAGCGGTCCGGGCGAGCAGATTCCGAGCCCAGTTACGGCCCCGCGCGCCGCAGGTGCAGCTTCAAAGAGTCCGTCGATGGCTGCCCGCACCGCGCCGAATCCCATGGCCGGGTCGCCGTTGGCGATCATGGGGACTCGCGTGTGGTGCGACAGTACGCCGTTCTCATCCACCAGCGCGGCGGCCACCTTGGTGCCGCCGATGTCCACTCCGATAATCATTCGATTCCGAGTTCCTTTTGCATCTCTTCCAGAGAAAAGCCTTTGGTTTCGGGGAAGTATTTCAGTACCACGAAGAACTGTACCACCATCATTACGGCGAAAAATACGAAAGGAATGCCGCCGGAAGCTTCCGCCACCACCGGAAACAGGAAAGCAATTCCGGCATTCACAATCCAGTGCGTGAAGCTGCCCAAGCTCTGCCCTTTGGCGCGCACGCGGGTGGGAAAGATCTCGCTGAGGTACACCCAGATCACCGCGCCTTGAGAGAACGCGAAGAAGGCGATGAAGCCCACCAGGCACCATACCAGCAGACCCTGATGAGCACCGCTGAAGAACACGGCCGCGACACCTGCCAGCGCAAAGGTCATCCCCACGGAGCCGATCAGCAGCAGCTTTCTGCGCCCAATGCGATCGATAACGGTCATCGCCGCGATGGTGAACAGCAGGTTGGTGGCGCCAATCGCCACGGTCTGCAGATCGGCGGAGACCTTGGTGAAGCCGGCCTTCGCGAAGATCGAGTTGGTGTAGTAAAGAATGGCGTTGATGCCCGTAAACTGGTTGAAAACGGCGATGGAGACGGCCAGGAAAATCGGTACGCGGTACTTGCGCGTGAAGAGAGGCTCATCGGTGGACCAATGCTTCCGATCCACGGATTCCACAATCTCCGCCAGTTCCTGCCGGTAATTGGGATCGCCCGAGCTCTTCAGCACGTCTTCCGCTTCGCCCAGGCGGCCGCGCTTGGCCAGCCAGCGCGGGCTCTCCGGAATAGCCAGCAGCAGAAGCAGAAATAGAATGGCCGGCAAGGCCGCGATCCCCATTTTCCAGCGCCATTCCGCACCGCCGAAACCCATGGTGCCGATCGCGTAATTCGAAAAGTAAGCCACCAGGATTCCGAAGACGATATTGAATTGGAAGAAACCCACCAGGCGCCCGCGCAGCTTAGCCGGCGCAATTTCCGCGATGTACATGGGCCCCAATACCGAGGAAGCGCCAATCCCCAGGCCGCCGATGAAACGGGCCGCCACGAAGGAATACCAGTCGAAGGAAAAAGCGCAGCCCAGCGCGGAGATTAAGTAAAGAATGGCGGTGATTCGCAGGCTGGCGCGCCGCCCGTAGCGGTCGCCGGGAACGCCGCCGAAGATGGCGCCGATGATGGTACCGAAAAGCGCCGCCGAAACCGTCAGCCCCACTGCCGCCGGCTTCAGCGCATACACCACCTTCAGGGCTTCGGTGGCTCCGGCGATCACGGCCGTGTCGAACCCGAACAGCAATCCGCCGAGCGCGGCCACGGCGGAGCCTTTGGCCAGGTAGGAGTTCATGAGAAACGCAAGCGTATCACAAGTGCCGGCCTGGAAGACCGGTTTTTCGTATTGTTACCTATAGGGTCTCAACGTAGTAAACTGTCACCCATGATGTCTCGACGGTATTCCACGGCCCTGGTACTAGCGGCCGCGTTCTCCGCGGTTTCCCTGCTGGCGCAAACCGCGCCCAAGATCACCACTCCCAAAGAGCAACTCGGCTTCAACCTGGGCGACGATTACATGGTCGCCAACTATACGGAACTCGAAGCCTACTGGAAAAAGCTGGCGACCGAAAGCGACCGCATGAAGCTGGTAAGCATCGGCAAGACCGAAGAGGGCCGCGAGCAGTACATGGCCATCATCACGTCGCCCGCCAACCTCAAGAACCTGGAACACTATCGCGACATCTCGGCGCGCCTGGCCCACGCGGAAGGACTCACCGAAGAGCAGGCGCATCAACTGGCGGCGGAAGGCAAGGCAGTCGTGTGGATCGATGGCGGCCTGCATGCCACCGAATCGGTGGGCTCGCAGCAGTTGATGGAGATGGTCTATCAGATGACCAGCCGCACCGATCCCGAGACGATGCGCTTCCTGAACGACGTGATCCTGCTCTGCGTGCAGGCGAATCCCGACGGACAGGAATTGATCGCCAACTGGTATATGCGCGGCGTTGAAGACCCCAAAGCGCCGGTGCGCGAACAGGCCCGCCGCAGCATGAATAACCTGCCCAGGCTGTGGGCCAAGTATGTGGGACACGACGACAACCGCGATTTCTATATGTCCAACATGAAGGAAACCACCAACATGAACCGTGAGCTGTTCATCGACTGGTTCCCGCAGATTATGTACAACCACCACCAGACGGGTCCAGCCGGCGCGGTGATTTTCATGCCGCCGTTCCGCGATCCCTTCAACTACAATTTCGATCCGCTGGTGCCGCTGGGCATTGAAATGGTGGGCACGGCGATGCACAGCCGGCTGGTGGCCGAAGGCAAAGGCGGCAGCGCCATGCGTAGCGGCTCCAATTATTCCACGTGGTGGAACGGCGGCTTGCGCACCATCACTTACTTCCACAATATGATCGGCATCCTCACCGAAATCATCGGCGGTCCGGCCCCCACCACGATTCCGGTGGTTCCGGGCAAGCAGTTGCCGCAGGGCGATTGGCCGCTGCCGGTGACGCCCGGCGTGTGGCATTACCGCCAGTCCATCGAGTACGAAATCACCAACAACCGCGCCATTCTGGATCTGGCCTCGCGCTATCGCGAGACCTTCCTGTTCAATATCTGGCGCATGGGCATGAACTCGATTGAGCGCGGCAGTAAGGATTACTGGACGGTAACGCCGAAGCGCATCGACGCGCTGGAAGCCGCCGCGGCGGCAGCCAATCCGGCAGCCGGACGCGGCGCGCGAGGCGGTGCGGCCCCGGCGGCCGCTACGGACCTGGTGAGCGGCGATACCCCGGGCGCATTCGCCGGAGGTGGCGGCGGCGGGCGCGGCGGCGTTTCCATGGAGCTTTATAACTCCGTGCTGCATGACCCGAAGTTGCGCGACCCGCGCGGCTACATTCTTCCTTCCGACCAGCCCGATTTCGCCAACGCCACGGAGTTCCTGAATGCCCTGCTGAAATCCGGCATCACCTGCCTGAAGGCCACCGCGGCGTTCCAGGTGAACGGCAAAAACTATCCAACCGGTTCCTACGTGGTCAAGACCGCGCAAGCCTTCCGCCCGCACGTAATGGACATGTTTGAACCGCAGGATCACCCCAACGATTTCCGCTATCCCGGCGGGCCGCCGGTTCCGCCCTACGACATCGCCGGCTGGACGCTGGCGATGCAGATGGGCGTCCAATACGACAAAATCCAGGACGGTTTCGATGGCCCATTCGTGAAGATCCCCGGCCTGCTTCCGCCGCCCGCAAGCACTATCAGCGGACCCACCACGGCGGCCGGTTATCTGATCAGCCACGAGATCAACAATTCGTTTATCCTGACCAACCGGCTGTTGAAGGCCGGCGCCGACGTTTACTGGCTGAAGAAGGACCAGACTCTGGATGGCAAGGATATCGGCACCGGCGCCATCTGGGTGCCCGCTTCGCCTGTCGTACGCCCGATTTTGGAGAAGGCGTCCAAGGAACTCGGCATTCCGGTGCGTGCGCTGGCCAAAGCGCCCACGGGCGATGCGCTCAAGCTCAAGCCCGTTCGCATCGGACTCTATGACCAGTACGGCGGCAGCATGCCGGCCGGATGGACCAGATGGCTGTTCGAACAATATGAGATGCCCTTTGAGACGGTCTACCCCGGCACGCTGGACGCGGGCGACCTGAAGAGCAAGTTTGATGTGCTGGTATTCGTAGCCGGAACGCTGGGCGGACGCGGTGGCGGCGGTGGGCGCGGCGGCGCAACCGCTGGCGCTGCAACTGGCGCGGCGCGCGGCGGAGCGGCCGTAGCAGGAGCGGCTGCGGCGACTGCCACGGGTGATACCGCGACGGCGGGAGGAGCAACGGCGGCTGCCGGCGCTGCCGCGGGGGCGGGACGGGGTCGTGGTGCTGGTGGGGGTGCTGGTGGTGGCGCCGGACGCGGCGGTGGACGCGGGGCCAATGCCGATACTCCCGAGGAGTATCGCGCCATGCAAGGCCGCGTATCCGAAGACATCACTATGCCGCAGCTGAAGAAGTTCGTGGAGTTGGGCGGAACCCTCATCACCATTGGCAGTTCCACCGGCGCGGCCGAGGAATTCGGCATCCCGGTCTCCAATTACCTGGCGGAAATGGGCCCCGACGGGCGCGAACGCGCCCTGCCGCGCGACAAGTTCTACGTGCCCGGATCGCTGCTCAGGATGAATGTCGATAACACCAATCCGCTGGCCTTCGGAATGCCGAAGACGGTGGACGTCTTCTTCGAAAACAGCCCGGTCTTCAAGCTGGGCCCGACCGTCGAGATGGCTCACACTTCGCCCGTAGGCTGGTTCGCCGGCAAGACCGTATTGGACAGCGGGTGGGCCTGGGGCCAGCAATATCTGGATGGCGGCACTGCTGTTGCCGAGGCCACGGTAGGCGAAGGCAAGGTGGTGCTGTTGGGTCCGGAAGTGAATTTCCGGGATCAGCCGCACGGCACCTACAAGCTGCTCTTCAACGGCCTGTATTTCGGCAACGCGAAGGATTCGCCACTGAAGTAGCGGCCCGTACGCCAGCCCTATAATGGACTCGCATGGCTGATCAAGTGGTTCTCATCACCGGCGCCCAAGGCGGCCTTGGCGTCCACGTTACGCGGGCGTTTTTGGATGCCGGCGCGCGCGTCATCGGCACATCCCGGAAGATCGACGCGGCCGATTTTCCGAGCCCCCGATTCACTCCCATGCCGGCCGACCTCACCAGCGCCGCAGCGTCCCTGCAACTGGTCCAAGCGGTCGTCGCCCGGTTTCAACAAATCGACGTCCTGGTTCACGTTGCCGGCGGGTTCGCCGGGGGCCAGCCTATCCACGAAACCGGCGACGCCACTTGGGATTCCATGATGAACCTCAACCTGCGCGCCGCTTTCAACATTCTGCGCGCCGTCATCCCGGCGATGCGCAGCCGCAGCCAGGGCCGGATCATCGCCATCGGCAGCCGCGCGGGCGTCGAACCAGCCGCCAACATCGCCGCCTATGCCGCGTCGAAAGCTGCCCTGGTGTCGCTGATGAAGACCGCTGCCCTGGAGAATAAGGCCGTGGGGATCACGGCCAATGTGATCCTTCCCGGCACTATTGACACGGAGGCCAATCGCAAGTCCGATCCGACGGGCGATCATTCGAAATGGGTCTCGCCGGAAAAACTGGCCGCGCTGGCCTTGTATCTGGCTTCCGACGCCGGCGCCGAAATTACCGGCGCGGCAATTCCGGTTTACGGCGCTGGATTATAGCCGGCAGGAAGATCAATCCGGGCAAGCTAAAAGCATGCCCCACTTAAGACGCTCTACTGCGCAGCCGGTCCCAGCATTCCCACGCCACAGATGCGGGTCTGGCCCTCTTCCTGAAGAAAGACGATGACGCGCTGCGCCGCGGCGCCCGGTGGCAGGCTGGTTTCGCTGCGAAACGGCGCGCTGCGCTTCACCGAGCCCACCTTGCGCAGGCTGCGCACCACGGCGACATGCGTCAGGCTGTGGCCTTTATTTTCTCCGCCGGCAACTTGAGATTGTGCCGCGGGGTCGGCCAGCGCCAGCATCACGTCGGCGGCGGCAGGTGCTGCGCCCACTTCGATGCGCAGTCCGCCGGAGGGGGTGCGCGCCAGCACCACTTGAGCCTTCGGCTGCCGGGCGGCTTTGCCAATTTCCTGCGCGGCGCGGGTGGCGTCGCTGCCCACGAATTCGGCGGCGCCATCCACCACCATCTCCGGCGTGTAGGCGCTGTCGATGCCGAACCGGCGGACATAAGCTTCCTGCCGTTCGGTGAAAGCATGCGAGGAGAAACGGTCTTTCCAGCCCTGGTGGTCCCAGTAATCCACGTGCTCACTGAGCATGATGGCCTCGGCGTCCAGCTTCCGCAGCAGCCGGTCGGCGGGAGGACAACTAGAGCAGCCCTCGGACGTGAAAAGCTCCACTACAACCGGCGTACGAGGGGATTCCGGCCCGGCTGCGTACAGCAACAGCGTGGAACCGGCAAGCAGCCACCAGCGACGGAGCATCTTTAGCTTATTTCTTAGGTTTGACGAACTTGTGTGGGGTGGTCTTTGGCGGGGTGTGCTTCGGCGGCGCTTTCACTTTGGCGTGCTTGGCCACTTTGTGCGAAGACTGAAATTTATTTTGGTTTCTGGTGTTGATTTTCGTGCTTTTGAATTTCGCGGCCTTCGGCGCTTTGGCCGCCTTAGGCTTG
>Ga0182030_10005000_pt1 | contig 28218 bp, 33 predicted proteins | sample 812S3MmetaG_FD_121299 | JGI IMG/M metagenome (GOLD analysis project Ga0182030, IMG submission 121299) | Permafrost microbial communities from Stordalen Mire, Sweden - 812S3M metaG (Illumina Assembly) | ecosystem: Environmental > Terrestrial > Soil > Wetlands > Permafrost | place: Sweden... | reverse complement strand
GAGCGGGTAAGGGGAGTCGAACCCCTGACTTCACCTTGGAAGGGTGACGTAATACCGTTATACCATACCCGCGCTATACACCGATTAGTGCACCAATAAGCCTGTGTTCCATTGTATATATTAGTAAGGGAATTCTCAATAGCGATGACGGTGAGAAGTTGTTTTGTAGCTTGCCTTTTTGCCTTTATTCTGTTAAAACTAGTGTATTCAATTTATGCCTACATTCTCGCGTCGAACCAAGGCCATTGCGGCTTTTCTTATCGTAATAGCGGTCGGTTACGGCGTTGCCCTTTATTGGGAGAGCCGCAATAAGGTTCCCAGCGACTTCACGGCGGCCAGGCTTCAGAGTGCCATCATCGCACAAAACATCGTGAACAACTCGAATCAGTCGACGGCGACCCTCGAAAAGATCAACCAGGACGACCAACAGGGGAACTATACCGACGCATTGACCCTCACGAACAGCCTCGTAAGCCAAAGCCAAGACCTGCGCAACCAGGCCGTCGACCTTTCGAACCAAGTGGAGAACATGACGAGGTCGCTTTCCGGCGTCAATGACTTCGACGCGCAGCAAGCGGCACTCGAGGCGATATCGAGCCGCCTCGCAGTCATCAATCAACTCGTCAATTACAGCGGCGATCTTGGCAAGCTGCTCAATGTGTTACAGGCGAGGTTCAGTGGCACGCCGGGAGCGGGAACGAACGCCCAGGTGGAGGCGCAGGTGAATCAGATCAACACCGACGTGAATGCGATCAACAACTTCAACGCGCAGGCCGGGCAGGCAATGGATAAATTTGATTCCATCGAGAAGTAAAGAAGGATTTTATTGTGCTATTCGGGTACGCGTCGCGTTCTACTGAACGCGCCCTCTCGCTCGGCACCTTCGTGCCTCCGCGAAGCCCCTTAAAGGGATTGTGGTTTTCTTTACTTCTCGATGATTTTTTCTTATCCTAAACCAGGATATGCGCCTGTAGCTCAGCGGTAGAGCCGCCGTCTTATACACGGCTGGTCGTAGGTTCGAATCCTACCGGGCGCACAAAACAAAAAAAGGCTTTCCAAGAAAGCCCTTTTTTGTTTTGTGTTATCCTGCGTATTTTACGCAGCGCCACCGCTCCACTTATAGGTGAAGATCTCCCACAGCGCCGAAAGGCCGACGAGGATATAGACGATTCTCGAGAGGACCGATCCAACGCCGAAGAGATAATCAACCAAGTTGAAGCCGAAGCCTACCAACAGCCAGTTCAAACCTCCAATGGCAAGGAGGATGAACGCTATCATGCCGATTGCCTTCATATTATGTGTTTCATTGTCCGTTCTCTAAATCGACCTTTTCCAATATCTTTAATCATAGCAAATCAACAAGATGCTATGGGTATTATTATGCCGCTATCGGTTTTATCTTGAACGGCTTCAGGAGCGCATTAAAATCGTCCTGCTCGAGTACTTCTTTTTCCATAAGAGTGTCGGCGATCTTTTTGAGCGCGGGCTTGTGCGATTTCAATATCTTCTCGGCGATGTCGTAGGCGTGCATGAGGAATTTGCTGACCTGCGCATCGATATCGGCGGCAACTTTATCCGAATAATTTTTTTCATTGCCGATGTCGCGCCCGAGGAACATCATTTCCTGGCTGTCGCCGAAGACCTGAGGACCAAGGTCACTCATGCCGTATTTTGTAACGAGGCGTCGCGCGAGCGACGATGCTTCTTTGAGGTCACTTGAAGCGCCGGTCGAAACATCGCCGAAGATCAGTTTTTCCGACGCGTAGCCGCCCATCATCATGGCGAGGTCGGCGAGGAACTGTGAGCGCGTCTTAAGATGCTGGTCTTCGTTGGGGAGCTTCATGGTATAGCCGCCGGCAAAACCGCGGCTGATGATGGAGACTTTTTGTATTGGGTCGGCGTCCTTGACCGCCGCCGCAACGAGCGCGTGGCCGCCTTCGTGATACGCGGTGATCTCTTTTTCCTTCTGCGAGATGACGCGGCTGCGGCGCTCTGGGCCCATAATGACCTTCTCGGCGGCCTCCAGCAATTCAGGCTGCCCGATAGACGTTTTGCTGTGCCGTGCGCTCGCGATAGCCGCCTCATTCATGAGATTTGCGAGGTCAGCGCCGGAGAATCCCGGTGTGCGCATCGCCACGCGGTGGAGGTCGACGCCCTTCTCAAATGTTTTGCCTTCGGAATGGATCTTAAGAATGGCCTCGCGGTCCTTCATGTCGGGAAGGTCGAGGATGACGCGGCGATCAAAACGTCCCGGACGGAGAAGCGCCGGGTCGAGGACGTCGGGACGGTTGGTTGCTGCGAGCACGATTACGCGCGTGTCGCGGTCGAAGCCGTCCATCTCGACGAGGATCTGGTTGAGAGTCTGTTCGCGTTCGTCGTTGCCGCCACCCATGCCCGCGCCGCGCTGGCGGCCGACAGCGTCGATCTCATCGATAAAGAGGATCGCTGGCGATGCGTGCTTGGCCTGCATGAACGCGTCGCGCGTGCGCGAGGCGCCGACGCCGACGAACATTTCCACGAACTCGGAAGCCGATATGTAGAAGAAGGGGACGTTGCTCTCGCCCGCGACCGCGCGCGCGACGAGCGTTTTGCCCGTGCCCGGAGGGCCCATCAGGAGGACGCCTCGCGGTATGCGCGCGCCCAAGTCAAGGAACCTTTTAGGATTTTTTAAGAAATCGACGACCTCGATGAGCTCTTCTTTCGCTTCCTTCAATCCGGCGACATCTTTGAACATTACGCGGTCCTTGAAAGTCGAGAGTTTGAGGTTTGAGCGGCCGAAGCTGAATGCCTGGTTCGCGCCGGACTTTGCCTGGCGGAACATGAGCCAGAAAAGAAAGCCTATCGCGAGCAAAGTGAGAATGTCCGGAGCGAGAAGACTCAGCCAATATTCCCAGCCGGACTGATTCACTACTTCGAGGTCAACATTTTGCAACGCCTGTTCGTTCACGCCGAGATTTTTAAGCGTGTCCGAAACACCCGCCTCGGTTTCCTTCTGCGCGATCGCCACACTGCCGTCCGTCATGGTGACGTCGAGCTCGTTGCCGTTCACCTTGATCTGCTTCACCTGGTTCGCGTTGACGTCGGTGACGAGCTGGCTGAGGTTGAGGGTCTTCGGCTGGGTCTGCGGCCCCAAAAAGTAAGAAAGTACGAGCGAAATGACTATTAGTGTTATGATCGCCCAGATGATGTTTTTTGTGAGATTGGACATATTCCTCTAAGTATATAAAGATTTAAGGCATGGGTCAAAGAAAAAAAATAACAATGTGGGTGGCAATCGGGATTCTCGCAGCGGTGTTGTTGGGTTTGGCTATCAATCAAGTGGTGTTGGTGGGGAAGGCGCACAGCTCTCTCGCGAACTATGCCGCGTTCCGGGGCTGTGTTCAGATGCTCGAAACGACGGATACGTATGCAACCTGCGCGTTGGCGTCCGGCGCCACGATAAAGATGGTCAACGTGAACAACAAATGGTATCTCGATGGCGACCTGCCGGTGTGCTATTTCAAATTCTGCTGGTAGCTGCCCCCTGAGATGAGCGACATAAACCTTGGGGTTGTCATCGTCCTTATCGCCGCGTTCGGCTATATTAGTAATTTTTTGAATTGGCGCTATTTGAATTATAGCGTTGTCCGGCTTCTCTATTATGTCGGAGCTGTTGTCCACGAGACGTCGCATGCGATACTTTGCGTTCTCACCGGCGCGAAGATAGAAGAATTTACGATCTTTTCGGACCGGCCGCACGTAACGCACCAAAAGTCCCGATTGCCGTTTCTGGGCGAGCTTCTCATATCTTCCGCGCCGATCGCGGGCGGCCTGCTCTTCCTTTTTCTTGTCAACCATTATCTTTTAGGAAACTATTTCGTCGCGTCCGCGCCACAGTTTTCGAGTTGGCGCGACTGGCGAAGCATGCTTCTTGGGCCGCTCGACCTTTTATCGCAGATAAACCTACTTCAATGGCAAAGTTGGGTGATGATTTTATTATTTTTTAATGTCGGCGCGATGCTCGGACCGTCGCTACGGGACCTGAAGAATGCCTGGCCAATGTTCGTTCTCCTCTTCTTCATCCCGCTGTTCTGGGCGACTCGCCCGCTGGTAGGCATGGGCCTTATGGCGCTCGATCTGATATTCGTGAATATCCTCCTCCAGGTCATAACCATCTTTTTGTTCAGAATCGTAACATTGGCGATGTAACAACATTTGCATCGTATGTATCTCTGTGACGCACTGGTTGATGCGCGGCTATTCGGGGAGCATCCCAATGATGCCCCGGAGGACGCGTTGTACCAACTGTAAAACGGTTATCTTTATGGTGGTCATGTTATGTCGTCGGGGTCGAGAACAGCAAACAGCGGCCCTTCGCATAATAAGACGCTTGGAAGATCGATATCTTACAGCGATCTACAAAATGCCGTGGATTGGCCACGTGATCACCTCCATAATTTTGAGCAAGAAAGGACGTTGGATCCATTCGCTTTTTTCCACCATCCGCGCGCCGGACAGATCCTCCACGAACTGCCGTTTTAGTTCGGCGACAAACTCGGGATCGGAGCTTTTAATATTCCCTTCAAAATTGAGCAGCAAGCTGAGGTTGTCTATGTTGGCGCTGCCAACACTTCCCCATATGTCGTCTATGGCCCCGGTCTTCGCGTGAAAAACAGTTGCGTGATCATAAAGATATATTTTAATGCCGGCGTGAAGCGCAAGAAGAAAATAGGATCCTGTCGCGACGTCGGCAATGTGAACATCCGAGGTTTTCGAAAGAAGGATCCTCACATCGACGCCGCGCCGCGCCGCTTTTCGGAGCGATGTGAATATTTTTATGCTCGGCACGAAGTACGGCGAAGCGAGATAGATATATTTTTTTGCCTGGCGTATGGCTTTTCTAAGGTCGTGATAAATATATCGTCGGTGAAATCGCGGCGAATTGGTCAAAAAAGAAAATTCTTCCCCGTCGCGGGACATCGGCCGCAATCTGGCAAACGTCCGGCGAGGAAGGTTGGTCCACATTTGGTCAAAATCGTTTTGTGTCTCCATAACGACCGGGCCGACCATCCTCACGGCAGTGTCGCGCCAGTTGGCCATTCGGTCTTCGATGCCGACGCCGCCGGTGTACGCTATCGCCTTGTCCACGAGCAAGAGTTTGCGATGGTCGCGTCGAAACCACGAGGAGATATTCCCTATACGCCACGGCTTTATGGGATTGAAGAACCTTATTTCGATCCCTTCGGCAACCAACACCTTCTCGATATCGGAGTTCAGAAGATCAAAGCTGCCAACGGCGTCACAAATAATCCTGACATGGACACCCTCCCGTTTCTTCCTTTTTAATAGCTCAAAAAATCGCTTGCCAATTTCGTCGGTGCCAAAAATATATTGTTCGATGTCGATGCACTCGCGCGCCGCGGCACAGTCGGCATGCATAGCTTCCCAGGCTTCCGCCGAGCGCGTGTAAAATCTCCAGGTTGTGTCGGATGGCATCTATTTAAAAAAATCCTTGACCCGCGTTGAGAGTTCCTCCTGCAGTTTCTTATTCACCTTCTTGCCGGCGAGAAGGAGGAAATTATAGTTCGATGGATATCCGGAGAGCTCCATAAAGCCGACACCTTTTCTTCTTTTGCCGCCGACGGTCGCGGCGACCGAAATCGGGCCTTCCCAATAATTGATGGAGCCGAATATCATCTCCTGGTTGGGCAATGGTGCCGAAGTTGTAAGAGTGAGATTCGCTTGCGGTACGGTGATGGTCCACGAAAGGGGATATTCCGTCTTGGTCATCCTGCTCTTCCATCTTTCTTTGCCCTGCGTAAAGACCGCGTGGCGGTAATGGGCGGCGCGCCCATTGCTGTCCAAAATATCTACGAGATAATCCTTCCCCTTGCCGTCGTCGTACTCGACGCACATGAGCACGGTTCCGTCATCGAGTCGCATGGAGAACCACGTCCACTTGTCTTTTGCGTATGCCACGTCGGCCCACTGGTGATCCATCCACGATCGCCCCGTTACCGGAACCCATTCTTCACCAACACGGATGGCGCCGGTCGTTGTGAGGTCGGTGAGCGAGTAGTAAAAACTTTCGCGTCCACGCATCGTGATGAACCCTTGCCCGCCCTCGAGCAGTGGTTTTCTTTTCGACTCCATTACAAGGTCGATCCACCTGGTTTTTACATGAAAAATGCCCGGTTTTATTTCCGCCATCTCGTTCACCAAAAAACCCTTCGCGGTGGCTATCGGATCGATATAATTTACATAGAAAAGCGGCCGTGTAAAACTATCCCGCGAAAAAAGGGAAATGTTCTGGATCTCCCTCTCGCTTGTTTTCTTGGTGATATTCGCCAGCGTCGAGTGGGCAAAGGCGACATATTTTCCGGAGACCGACCGGCTAAAAATATTCTTCAGGTATGGTATGTTCACCTTGTCCGCGTCCGCTCTGAAAAGGCAATCCATGAACGAATAACGGGCTCCCTTCGCGTCGGCAAGGTGGCCGTTAAAGTACCACCACTCAATGATGGTGTCGTGGGGTTTTGTATCCTCTGGCAATTTTATCGGACGCTGCTTCATTGTTTTTAATTGTAGCACGCCGCATGTCCTTCGTTGTGATATAATAAACGCATGCCCAAGGAACCCCCCCTTATTCTTCTTGTCGACGACGAGGCGGATGTGCTCTCGGTCTACAAGAGAAAACTCGAGCTGAGCGGTTTTAATGTGATCACTGCCACGAACGGGGCCGAAGCGGTCCAGCAAGCCGCCATAGAAGAGCCCGACTTGATTTTGATGGATATGAAAATGCCCATTATGAACGGCCTTGAGGCATGGCAAAAAATAAGGGAAAATCCTTTAACGAAGAATATTAAGGTGATATTTCTCACTGCGTTCGGCGATCCGCTCGAGCCTGAGATCGACGAACATCTGGCAAAAGAAATCGGAGCAAAGGATTTTATAAGAAAAGGCATCGATCTTGATGAGTTGGTGTCGAGGGTCAAAAAATCTCTATAAGCGCAAAGCAAAACATTTTTACCATGGCTGAAAAAAATCAAGTGGACGGCGCAGTCTTCATAGTGGATCTTTCGTATAAAATAACCGGCGCGAGCGGCACGGTCGTCGGACTTCCTGGCGTAGGGGCAGGAGAGGAAATAGGCAATTATTACGGGGACATTTTCAAATTCAAAAACGTCAACGATTCTGCCCCTGTCGCGGACCTTGTCGAGCGCGCGATGAATCTGGGAAAATCTGATTTCGATACCAACGTTCTCATCGTCAAAAAGGACGGCGATACGGCCCCGGTCTCTGTTTCTGTCATTCCTCTAATAGACAAAGAAGGCAGATCATCCGGCGCTGCCGTTATGATCCGGAACGTGAGCGAACAGGTCACGTCGTCGTTCGCACAGAACGACCTCTTGCCGATCACGGTTCACGAGTTGCGGAGCCCGCTTGGAGGAATGCGATGGAGCCTCGAGATGCTTATGTCGGGAGATGCCGGACAGTTGCCGGAAGTTGCGCAGGATATGGTGAACCAAATACATCAAAACAACCAAAAACTGATCGATCTTGTGAACGACCTGCTTGATGTGTGGCGGCTCGACCAAAAAAGCGTCACCGTAAGGCCGGAGTCTCTTGATCTTGCCACAGCCATCGACCTTTCTCTTGGTGAAATAAAACTTGAGGCGGCCGCAAAGAATATCGACATCCGGACCTCCGTGAAAGAAGGGTCGCTTCCAAAGACCATGGTTGACCCGCGCCTTTTTGGAAAGATCATCCATAATCTATTATCAAACGCGATCAAGTATAGTCCCGCGAGCGGCACAGTCGATATCAGGGGAGGTAGCGCGGATGGATATGTTACTGTGAGTATTGTCGACCACGGCATGGGCATCCCGAAAGCCGATCAGAATAGGATATTCTCAAAGTTTTTCCGTGCGCGGAACGCGATCCTGAACGAGGTGGCGGGGACGGGATTGGGGCTTTTTATCGCAAGATCATACGCGGAAGCATTGGGCGGCGAGATCTGTTTTGAATCCGAAGAGAATAAAGGGTCGACCTTCTTTATCAAACTTCCCATAGCAAAATAATCTTTACCATGGAAAAAAAACCATACATCGTGATCGCGGAAGATGACCCGTTCTATGGGAGCATCTTGAGGACGAAGCTGAGCAAGGAGGGGTTTGAGGTGCTTGTCACTAAGAATGGCGAAGAAGCGATGGCCGCGCTCCGTGCCCGCTGCCCGCAGTTTTTGATCACCAATCTTATTATGCCCGTTAAAGACGGGTTTACTTTACTCAAGGAAGTGCGCGAAGATAAGGACCTGAAGAATTTAAAGGCGCTTGTTCTTTCGAACCTTGGCGAAGAAGAGGATAAAAAGAAAGTGCTCGCAATGGGCCTCGTCGAATATGTCGTAAAAGTGAACATCGCATTGGCCGATATCATTCAAAAAATAAAGCAGAGTGCGTCATGATCATTTTAGACGCAGACCTCGAATCACTTATCAAAGAGAACAACTTGGTCTCCGAAGAGGCCCTTCTCAACGCTAAGGCGCTGGCGGGGAGGGAAGCAGTCCCGCTCTATGAAGCAGTTTTACAGATGGGACTTATGTCCGATGAGAATCTTACCGAACTCATCGCGAACTTTTTAGGGTTGCCATTCGTGGAGCTCGTGAATACGAGCATCCCGAAGGATATCCTCACGATCATTCCCGAGGTGGTTGCGCGAAAACAGCGCATCATCTCGTTCAACCGCGACAAGGACGGCCTGCACGTCGCCATGGCGGATCCAAACAATATCGAGATCCTCGCATTTTTAAAAAAGAAGACCGGGTTGCCGGTTGTCGTCCACCTTGCGAGCGAAAAGGATATCGAAAACGCAATCGGGCTTTATGCCAAAGATATCGGACATGTTTTTGACGAGATCATCCGCGAAAATGTCGAAAAGGCGAATGCGACGACGGCCGGGCTTGGCGCGGACCTCCCTATTATAAAGATCGTGGACATCATCATCTCTTATGCGTACCAGAACAAGGCGTCGGATATTCATGTTGAGCCGCAAAGCGAGGTATCACTTACACGATTTCGCATTGATGGCGTATTGCACGACGTTGTGACCTTGCCACTCGCAATCCATCCACAGATCGTTTCCCGCATCAAGATACTCTCGGGCCTCCGTATTGACGAGCACCAGTCGGCGCAGGACGGGAAGTTCCAATTTACGACGCCTTCGGAAAAGCTCGACATCCGCGTCTCGGTCGTCCCTATTACTGCCGGCGAAAAAGTTGTCATGAGGTTGCTCTCCGAGCGTTCGCGCCAATTCTCCCTCGAGAGTCTCGGTTTTTCAAACGAGGACCTTGAAAAGACGCAGGCCGCATATCGCAAACCGTATGGCATGTTGCTCTCGACCGGGCCCACCGGCTCTGGCAAAACGACCACAATGTATGGCATTTTAAAGATCATCAATCAACGTGGCATCAATATCTCGACCATCGAAGATCCCGTGGAGTACGAGATGGAGGGCGTGAACCAGATACAGGTCAACCCAAAGACGAATCTTACTTTCGCTGCGGGGTTGCGGAGCATTTTACGCCAGGACCCGAACGTCATTTTGGTCGGTGAGATCCGCGACGAAGAGACGGCATCGATCGCCATCAGTTCCGCGATGACGGGGCATTTGGTGCTTTCAACAATCCACGCGAATGACGCTGCTGCTGCCATCCCCCGTCTGCTCGACATGAAGATCGAGCCATTCCTGCTCGCCTCGACCGTCGATGTCATCATCGCCCAGCGTCTTGTGCGCAAGATACACATCCCGTGCCGCATAAGCGAAGAGGTGTCGATTGAAACAATCGCTCCTCACGTGGGCATTGACGTCGTACGCCGGGTCTTTGGGAAAGAAAAAAAGAAAGTCCGCATCTACAAAGGCAAAGGATGCCCGCTGGATTATGGTACGGGATATGAGGGACGCATTGGCATTTTCGAAGTGATGGTGATGAACGACAAGATCCGTGCGGCCATCATGGAGCGGAAGGACGCCGCGACCATTCAGAAGATCGCGGTCGAGACCGGCATGAGAACAATGATCCAGGACGGCCTCGAGAAGGTCGCGCAGGGTCTTACTACCCTCGAAGAAATCGTGAGGGCAACAAAGGAATAGGGATACAACAATAGCATCATGAAATTCAACCCAGAGATTGGATTCTTATCGCGAGTATCGGAAGAGGACAAGATCTTGTTCGCGAAACATCTTGCGGTGATGGCGAAGAGCGGTATTAGCCTGGCAGAATCCATTGAGGTGCTGATTCGCCAAACAAAAACGAGTGCGTTTAAGCGCGTACTCCAAGGAGTGCTTGGCGACCTCGAAAACGGGCAACAGCTTTCAAAGGCACTCTCGCGCTATCCAAAAATATTCGATCCCTTTTACGTGAATCTCATCGAGATCGGCGAGGATTCCGGTAATCTTTCCAAGAACCTTATGTATCTCGCGGATCAGTTGGAAAAAAACCACGCCTTTCAGAGTAAGATAAAGAGCGCGTTGTTCTATCCGGCAATCGTGCTTTCGCTCGCGTTCGTTGTCGGCATGGGCGTGAGCATTTTCGCGCTACCGCAACTTATCACCATTTTCGAATCATTCGATGTCCCATTGCCGTGGAATACCCAGGTCTTGATCTTCATTGCCACTGTCATGCGCGATTACGGTATCGCGATCTTCATCGCCGTCATTGCACTCTTTGTTGGCTTCCGCCTGTTTATAAGGATCCCGCGCATAAGGTTGATATGGCATCGATTTTTGTTGAAGATGCCGCTTGTGGGGCCGCTTGTCGAGAACACGCAGCTTACCCTACTGTGTCGGAATTTGGGGGTTATGATCCAGGGTGGTATTCCGATTTCGTCGGCGCTTGGCATCCAAGAACGGAACACCGACAATTTGGTATATCGTGGGTACGTTGCTGGCATCCGTGCAGCGGTGAACACCGGCAAGACCATCGCAAGCCAGTTCTTTCTCCAAGAATACAAAGCTATCCCGCCGATCGTTGGCAAGATGGTTGATGTCGGGGAAAAAAGCGGGAAACTGGACGAGTCCCTTATCTATCTCGGCGACTTCTTTGAGTCATCGGTGGACAACCTTACCAAGAATATCTCGGTGATCATCGAGCCGGTCCTGCTTTTTGTGATCGCAAGCATCGTCGCGTTCGTCGCGCTCTCGATCATCACCCCGATCTACCAGTTGACGGGGAGTATCACCCCTACTTCCTAACGTCCATGCTGCACGAAGCTCGAAAAGGAGTCACTCTTTTGGAAGTGCTTCTGGTCGCCGCATTGCTCTTTGTGATCATCCCCATGGGAGTGGTCATCTATTCGAATTATTATGGTTATAGTGCCGCTGGGAATGCTGTTAATCAACTTACCTTTGAACTTCGCAAAGCCCAAATGTACAGCATGATGGACCGCAACGGGAATGGCTGGGGAGTCACCTTTGTCACTTCAACAGCGAACATTGTCCTCTATAGTGGATCGACATACGCAACCCGCAACACACTATTTGACGAGTCGTACAACGTTCCTGGTTCAGTTTCTATAGCCGGGCTTAACGAGACCGACTTCGCGCGGGTAACCGGGTATCCGAACGTCACATCAACCGTCTCGATCACCGCCTCCGGCCGAGTGCGGAAAGTAACTGTGCAAGCGCAAGGGGTTGTTAGCCATCTCTAATGGAGCGGTCGGCGCAGTGTCAGGAGCCGACCTGAACCGTGATCTCGCTGTCGCTGTAGTTGCCGGCGTTATCGAAGACCCGGACGGTCACGGTGTGGGAGCCGCTGTCCACGAACGGGATATCGAGGTCGGGGAGAGCCGGGAAGAAAATCGAATTGTCGATCTTCACATAATAATTCGATTGGAGGCCGCTTTCGCTATCCGAACTATTGAGATCGAACCGCACCACGTCACCCTTTTTTACGGTGGCTTGGCTCATGGCAATCTGCGGTGCCGCAGGCGGCGTTGTGTCGATCTGTATCTTGAAGTTTGTCGTCGGTCCGATGATCGAATCTTTTTGCGCGGCGACATGGAAATAATAAACGCCGTCATTATTAATGTGGAGGGCGACCGACGAGCTTGTCGTTTCCGATGACGATGGATCGTTTAAGGACAAAGAAGCGACGGGATCCTGGTCGAGGGTATAGTGATAAATAGAGCCTGGTACACTGGTGAGGAATATCTGTACGTCCTTCAAATTATACCAACGCTCGCTATTACTGTGGGAGGGCGAGAACAACGAGACGACGGGGGTGCCTCCGGACGAGGTCGCCATGATAATAGAGCCCACTTGATAGTTGCCGTCAGTCACCGTTCGGAGGACGTCCGTACCAAGGCCATCATTGGCGAGGACTTGCGTCCCGGTTGAAAAGTTCAGCGAAAAACTTCCCGCGTGAAGCGGTTGCACAAGAAGATCGGCGATGGTGCCGTCCTGCCCCGTAAATCCGGGAGTCGGGATGGCGCACGTGACATTTACTTCACCTTTTGTATTATCAATGCTCCGTTCGATGAAAAACTCAGGTCCGCAAATGGAATTAGTGGTCTCGATTTCCGTCACTCTGACGAGCGATGGGTCGAAGTGGACGACCGCCTCGAATGCATTCACTGCTTCGCCGCCGGTGATGACATTGACCGAAATGCGTTGCTCATGGGCGAGGTCAACAAGGTCACTGTCGGGGACAAAAGAAAGCGTCGAGTTGTAGATCGCGTAATGGGGCCGCTCGATCAAGGGGATGTTGCGCTGGAGGGCGTATTGTTCGGCATATGACGCCGCGACAAAGGTGAGTATCCCCAAGGCAACGATCCATATCCGATATTTTCGTCTTGTTATCTCCCCTTCATGGGAAACGACGAGATGCCAGGCGACGAAGAACGTGAACAGGCCAAGGCCAAGGCCGGCGATGACGATCTCGTACCAAGCGAAGTTCGACGTCGGGAAGAATATAAGCATGCCTCCCTCAATAGCATAGGGGGCATTGGGATCTCGAAGAACGACGTTCCTTACAAAATAATCTTTTCCATCAAGCGATAATGTTTCGTCGGTGTGGCCATGCTGGATCCAATCGGACCCTTGATTGAAGTAGCCAGCGACCGCGGTCTTATCCGTGGGATCGTTGAAGCTGTCGCCGATACGGCCATCGCCCATGGTATAGAACAACACTTGGGCGCCGGTTCCGGTAAGGTATTTATTCCTTATGGATCGTGCGTATGCGTCATCAAAGCGATAGCCGCCGTATATGGCTCCGACGACAGTGCCACTTGAAACGATGGGGGCTGCGGCAAGCATGATGAGGGGATATGTACGACCCGGGCCGATTGCCGTGACCGCTATGCCCGCTGCCGCCGCACGTCCCCACTCCTCCGTTTGGGCCGCAAAGTCGCCATATACTCCGAGGTTAGGGATGCGGGCGATCGCGACGCCATTTTTATCAACAGCGGTCATGGTTGAAAGTCCACGTTTCTGAGCTTCCGCATTCAACACGGCAAGCGTGTTATCGCGGTCACCCGCGGCGAGATACGCCGAAATGGTCCCCGAGTCGATGATATCTTTCACCTGGTCGAGCGCGTAGGCCCTGTCTTCCATGAGGCCTTGCGAGACAGAATTTGTTTCGCGGTCGACGATGTTCTTTGTCACCAGTAGGGCGGTGGCATTCAGGAGAGGATAGATAAAAAATCCCGCAACAAAAATTGCAGCTACGACCGTAAGAAATTTCTTCTCTCTTACAAAAGAAAGCATGGAGTTTGATGTTTTTATGGGTCTCACTTCATTATAACAAAATATTATTGTAAATAGGGTAAAATAAGTGATATGCGAAAGAACGGATGTTTTATGCGCCGAGAAGGGATGTCGGTCGTCGAGGTGATCCTTGCCGGCGCATTGTTCGTCATTGTGGCGATTCCTATCGTCGGTTTACTGATCCAGAGCTTCACTTCGAATCGCCTGGGGAACGAAGAGACGATTGCGACCCAATATGCCGCCGAAGGACTCGAAGCAGTGCGTGATATCCACAATAGATCGTTTTCGGCCCTCGCGAACTCGACCGGCACTGGCGTTGCAGTGGTAGGCGGCGTATGGACCTTCAGTGGCACGAGCAGCACATTCGGAAAATATACGCGCATCATCACCGTCTCAAGCACGTTCCGCGACGTGAGTGGTAATATCGTTGCGAGTGGAACTCCCGACCCGGACACCAAGCAAGTAATATCGACCGTGAGCTGGAACAGAGGGGCATTCACGGACTCCGTGGCGTTGAACACCTATCTTACGAACTGGCGTGGCTTGTTCGGTGGCGGCATGCTTGTGTATGGCAACGGCGCGACGACGACCGATGCGATACAATACCAGACGTTCGACGGGCAGAACTGGAGCACGGCGACCGGCACTGCGGACGTCTCCACCTCGACCACGAATCGGGCCCTCCGCGCTGTCGTGTTGTACTCTTCCCTTACGCGCAACGAAAAGGTCATGCTCTCCAGGCATTTCGACGGCGCGTCACAATTTATCTATGGCCAGGTCTATAATGGCGTGAGTTCTACATGGGGGAACGTCCAGCTCTTGTCGAGCTTTTCGTCAACAGCGCTCCTTGATGTCCAAAATTTTGACGGGACGTATCTCGCGAATGGCGATTTCATGGCGATCTATTCCGACAACACCGCCATACCAAAATCTTCCACGTGGAATGGTTCTGTATGGTCGGCGCAAGTTTCCATGCAGACCATAACAAAGGCTCCGACGTATATCGTTGCGAGAGCGCGCCAGAAAACGAACGAGGTGATGGCGGCGATCTTCGATCAGGCGAGTTCGACGTACACGCAATATTTCAATGGCGGCACGTATGCAACGGCCAACTGGGCGCTTACGACCCATGCGACCGCGGCACCGACCTCCACTACGCGACTTATTGATTTCAAATGGAGCCCGGCGTCAAGTACCGAAGGCGTCCTTGTCTACGCGGCGTCCACCAGCACGAAAGCGCTTTCCCTCAAGCGATGGACCGCGAACGGGTCGGGGAGCGGCAACTGGTCTGGCGCGGTCACTTCGGGGAATACCACAAGCACACTCCGATCGCTCTCGGTTGATGCAAGTAATATTACGGAAGTATATATGGGTTGCGACAAGGACGCATCCAGCACGATCCGCTGTTTTAATAGCAGCAACGCGCCAGCGTGGGGCAGTCCCACAAACAACGTTATTGCCGCGACGACCGATTCCGGCATCGAACGAAGCTACCAATTTGCCTTCGAAGGGAACTCAGGCGTTTTGGGAATTGTGGTCTATTCCGATAACACCGCTACCCCGAAATATAAAATATATACGGCATCCACTACCACATTCGCTGCGACCGCAACGAGCACGAGCGCCCTGAACGCATCCACCACCGGGGTAAATGCTCTTCCGCGCCCCGATAATAACGACATTATCGTGCTCCTAAGCGACGCGACAAGGCGCTTGTACACCATTGTGTGGGATGGCAACGCCGTCGCCATGGCCACGACGACCGGCCGCGCCTTCACTGCGCACGGCACGAACGGGTCTGCGATTAATGAATTCTGGTATAGCTTTGCATGGGATACGTTATAACGCCAACCGACCATGAAACAACCATCCATACAAAAAAAAGGATTCAGTCTTCTTGAGACGATATTATATCTCGCGCTTATTGTCATTATGCTTGGCGCTTTGGTGCCGGTCATGTTGCAGATTGTCGACGCCGGCGCAAAAAGCAGCCTGGACCAGGAAGTGGACTCCGTGGCGCGCTATGCAAGCGAGCGCATTATTTACGAAATCAGGAACGCGCAAAACCTGAATGTGGCAAGCTCAAGTTTCGGCACCAATTTCGCGGCGTCGAGCACCGCCTTGCTTTCACTTGCCGAATCATCGACCGCGGTCAATCCTACGACATTCAGCGTGGCGTCGGGAACGTTGTATGTCGCTCAGGGGACGAGCACGCCGGTTTCTCTCACTCCTTCGAGCACCAGCGTTTCGAGCCTGATTTTTACCAACAATTCCACGAGCACGTTCAATAACGTAAGCTTTGTCCTGGTCTTGATCGATAGCTCGCCGAGCGTGCGCGAGGAATTCCAGGCGACCACGACGATAGAAGGAACAGCTGAGCTTCGCGGCAAATAACACACATGAAAAAACGCAATAATAATCAAAAAAGGAAAGGGTACATCGCGATGCTTGTGGTGCTCACCTTCGTAACCGCAGGGCTTCTCCTTGCCGCCACGATGACCTTTATTGGCGTGGGCGAGATACAATCGTCGCGTTCGCTTTCCAGCGGCGAGGGCACGCTTAGTTTTGTTGAGGGGTGCGCCGAGGACGCCATTTTAAAGGTCCGCGCGAATGTAAGTTACGCCGGCGGCATGATCACAAGACCCGAAGGGACGTGCAATGTTACCGCGTCAGCGGTCGGAACCGTGTGGACGGTGAAAGCGACCACTGCGGCCACGAATTATACGCGCACCGTCCAAGTGGTTTTCACGAGGGGCGTAAATAGCATCACCATAACCAGTTGGACAGAAATTTAATGATATACTGAACATATGTTTAGCGATAAAAAACTGGTCATTTATTTTTTACGGGAGAAGCTGCGGGTCATCACCGTGAGCGGTTCCGGCGCGACCCGGAAAGTAAAACAAGAGAGCGAGCAGTCGTGGACCAAGGACGATCTACCGAACATCCTGCTTGGCTTGGGGAAAAAGTTTGGCGGGCCGTTTTATGTCATCGTTGATGATGACCTGGCCTTTGTGCTGGGAATCACGATCCCCGCCGACGTCAAAGAGGAGAAAGATTTTGTCCGCATCAAGGCGGCGGAGAATATCCCCGAAGAGATCGGGGATCACGGCTGGGATTTTAAAGAGATGCTCCGAAGCAAGGATGGAAAGGAAAAAGTGGTGCAGTTCGTCGCGCTGGATCAGCAGTTTTACGCGGACCTCTCCGCAGCCGCCAAGAGCTCCGGTATAAAAATAGAGGCGGTGGAGCCGATGGTCTTGTCGCTCGCGCGCTCGCGTGGCGCCAGGCCGGACCCGGAGCTCATCATCCATCGGTCACACGGAGAGGAGAAATCCCTTGTATTCCTTGCTCATCGCGGGCTTGTGTTCTTTACGGAAAATTTCGCGGCGGCACCGACACCAAAAGACATCACGAAGTTTTTGATATTCATAAAAGAGACCATAGATTTCACCCCGCAGACTATTTTCCTTTCCGGGGACTTAAAGGAATTGGACGAAAAGACCCCTGAGCTTTCGGCGTACAAAATCGAAAAAGGAACGTTGGACTTTTTTGGGGGCATATCAACAAAACCGGAGCTGAACATTGTACTTGACGTGGCTTTACCATCCACGGAAAGCGTGCTTGAAAAAAAGACCGTCGGGATTTCCGAGACGGCAAAGAACGAAGGAATGGGACGCTATGAACCGATAGGACTTGGCGGTAATGATGCGAAAAAGTACCAGCCTGGGAAAGTCTTTACTTACGCGATCTTGTTCGTATCGCTCTTTGTCATCGTCGCGAACGGAATATTTTTATACCAAACCAATAAAACCGAGAATGCGTTGAGCGCACAACCGGATCTTTCCTTGCCGTGGCAAAGTAAGCCGGTCGTCCAATCGTCGCCAGCGGTGGACCTTAAGGCATACAGCATTGAGATATTGAACGGGAGCGGCAAGGCGGGAGCCGCGCGTGCCATGGCAGACAACTTGTCGGCGCAGGGCTTCTCTGCCGCAATGGTCGCGAACGCCAGCTCTCCGAATGCCACGAGCACCACGATCAGCTATAAGACAGATATCCCCACCGCATATCGTGAAGCCATCAGCGCCGCGCTATCAATAATGTATAATGTAATAGACATGGGAAGTGCGCTAAATCCCAACGGAAAGGTCGACGTGATGATAGTGATAGGGGAAAAATAAATTGAAAAATAATATATGAGAAAACTAATGAACGGCCGTCGTGGCTTTACGCTCATCGAGCTTCTGCTTGTAATCGCAGTGATCGTTGCGCTCGCCGTGACTGTTTTCGTAGCATTGAATCCTTCTACCCGCCTTGCGAATGCGCGTGATGCGAGAAGGACCTCGGATGTGGATACGATCCTGACTGCCACCCACGAATATATCGTTGACAACAGCGGTTCGTTACCGACGGGCATTTCTACCTCGACCGACACCATGATCGGGGCATGTGCCACTTCGGCCGCGGTGACGACGGGAAACTGCAACGTGACTGCAGCGAGCGCCTGCGTCAATCTGGGAACTTCGTTGGCGGCATACTTAAAGAGCGCTCCAACGGATCCGTTGAACGGCACCGCGAGCGTGACGAATTATACGATCACCTCCGTCGCCACGAGCGGCATCGTGACCGTGAAGGCGTGCGGCGCGGAAAAACTGACCCAGATCTGGGCATCTCGATAGTACGGGCAGTATTAGGGAACAATAAAAAAAGAGCCCGGCAGGGGCTCTTTTTTTATTGCTTCAAGTATTTATTTACTTTTTCGCCAAGCTCTTTGAGGCTGATTCCTTTCTTTACAAAATCGAGCGCGCCGATGTCTTTCGCTGCCTGAATGTCGGTGGCCGGCCTGTTCGGATCGCTGAAGGCGGTGAGAAAAACCAATTTTATCTTTGCCGTTTCCGGATCTTCGTGGATGTTCACTGCCGCCTCGACCCCATCCATCACCGGCATCTTCATATCCATTAAAATGAGCGCGGGGTGTTCCCTTTTGGCCACCTCGATCGCCTTCGCACCGTTTTCTGCAGTAACAACCCGAAACCCCTGCCTTGTAAGGGCGGCCTCATAGAGCGTGCGGATATCCGGCTCGTCATCAACAAGAAGAATGAGGGGGGCTGGGTCGGTCATTGGTATGCTTTCATTATAGCAGATATCAGATCTTTGTAAAAAGGTAAAGGGCGCGAACGTTCCGTTCGCGCCCTTTCGAAGATCGTGCGCCGTTGTTCGCGGTTGGCGCTATAGCTATAACGGAAACGCGTTTGGGTAGACTGTCGAGTAGACGACAGTTGTCCCCTCGTTATTTTGGAGGGGGACCATCAGCACTACCCCTTCGTGGAATTGAGAGACCCCATATCCGCCAATCGGTGAATTCTCACGCTCATTGCACAGGCGTTTTGATGCCCCATGCTCCGATGTATGTCATATACACGCATTGGAAGGGAGGATTGGTCGGTCATTGCCCGCATGTTGCGGGCCGGATATACAGGCGCCGAAGCTGCCTCGGCGACTGGGAAGGTGACACCGTGCTTGGCAGGGACAAGCGGGTGCGCATCGTGACGTTTGTGGATCGGAAGAGTGGATATTTGATCGCATACCTTCTTCCCACGATGCTGGCAGAACTTCTTGCGTCATTGGCCATCGCGCGATTTCATCGCATCCCAAAAGAGAAACGCAGGACGCTTACGCTCGACAACGGGACTGAGTTCTCCGCATGGGAACGCATTGAAGAAAAGACCGGCATGATCGTGTACTTCGCACACCATATCACGCCTGGGAGCGTGGCACGAATGAGAATACGAACGGGCTCCTGCGGCAGTATTTTCCAAAAGATCTGGATTTCAATCTGATTACCGCCGGGGAGCTTGCCCATGTAGTGAAAATACTAAACGATCGGCCGCGAAAGCGTCTCAAATTCAAAAGTCCGCGACAGATATTTCAAGAATGCTGATCTGTGCAATGAGAGTGCAAATTCAGTCCGCGTGCGGTCATATTTTAAAAAAAGGAGACAGGAAAACGATAAACATCGGAATGGATTCCTTGGTGGAGGATGCCAGAGCCTATTGGCGCTTCGGTGTTATATTTCGAAGATTTTTAAGGTATATATTATGTCGCAAAACTATAAAAAACATGAATAATCGACCTATACATTTCGAGATCCAGGCGGATGATGCAGAACGGGCAAAGGCGTTTTATGAGAGCGCCCTTGGTTGGAAGATAAAAAAATCAACCATGCCTGGCGTGGGCATGGATTATTGGATGGTGATGACCGGCGAAGGGCCGGGAATTGACGGCGGACTTTACGAACGGAAAGATAATCCGCTGCGCAAACTGAACAGCTTTGACTGCACTATTCTGGTAGACGATATGGATAAAGTTATTGCAGCGATTAAGGCCAATGGTGGGAAGATCGAGCCCTGGGAAGGAAAAGAAAAATGGGAAATGAAGGGCTTGGGTTGGTTCTCTCGCGCGACGGACACCGAAGGCAATGTTTTCGGGTTGCTTCAAGCAACCGAGTGGCAGCCAAAGTAGCTATGAACCTACTAAGGTAGAACCGGAGATATTAGTTTGCCGATTCTTTTCTGAGGCGGTCTTGCTTGCGCGCAAGGCGCGACAGGAGCTCTTGGATGAGCGAGGGGATGTCGTAGAGGCTTGTTTCGGGATCGATATCCATATAGGTTGTTATTGCTTCTATCGCATTGTTTACTCTTCCGGAGAGGGTTTTCTCGTTCCTATCACCTCCCCTCGTTTCTTTGAGCCACGCGAACGTCTTATCGCGAGAGTTTCCGAAGAGCCCAAAATCCATGGCGGTAGCCAAATCTTTCCTTGCTGTCGTTAATCTTTCAATCGCCTTTGGGATGTCTTCATTGGCAATCTCCACATCAAACAGCTTTCCTTCCGGCACGCCCGCGATGATCGTTTCCCGATCGGGTGATTGCCTATCATATTCGGGGCGTTTATGCAGCGCATCCAGGAGCAGCTCCCGTTTCGCCCCCTCTGTTGTTTCAAAATCAAAGGGTTCCCCCTCGTGCTCTTTTTTATATCTTTGAAATTCTGCCTCAAGATTTTCCTTGCTCATCTTTTTGCTGGTTATGCCTTTATTTTAATTTTATACCGTATTTGGGTAAGAAAAGAAAGAAAAACTGCCGCGCGGCTTCTTTCCCTGTTGGAGACATCTTCTAGGGGATACCATAAAACCCGGCGAACATCGCTGGGTGCCTTAGTCTACGATGTCAGAACCTGTTTGAGGCAAGAATTGTTGGATGGTATACTCAAATCACATGCCGAAAAAGACGTCACAGTTGCAGGTGGGCCTCCTTGGCCCTAAGGTACCCCTGATCTTTTCCGATGGTACTGCGATATATAACAAGTTAAAGAAGAGATACATTGCGCACAAAATCGGCTACTTTATTTTGGCTCCATCCGGCGCTGGGAAAACACATTTCATTAAGAAGCAGAAAGGAGCTGACTGGATTGACGGGGATCAACTGTGGATGGTTACCAAAGCTCATCCGAAAAATGAGTGGTGGAAAGAATCAATTGAAAAAATAAACGAGATCGATCAGCGGTGCGACGTCATTACCCAAGAAGCAAAAAATTTGGGGTTTTGGATCATGGGAGCCTCTAATTATTGGCTCAGACCGGATGCGATAGTCCTTCCTCGCTGGGCCACGCACAAAAAATATATAAAAATGCGAGAAGAAAATGAGTATGATGGAGGAGCCAAAAGTGACACACTTAGCCAGGTTGTTGCTCACCGACGCTGGATTTCAAAGTGGAAGAAAAGCGGGGTACCGCGTTTCCTGTCGGTAAGTGAAGCAGTCGCTTATTTAAAAAATAAAAAGATGAAATAATATGAAATCAGAGATTCCTCCTCGTATAGAAAGAAGCGACATTGAAGCACTCCCTGTTAAAGTCGGTGGTACTGAGATTGTGCTACAGCGGCATGGACAATATGAGCGTTCAGCGGACACGTCTAATGTTGGAAGTCTTACAGAGGAAGGCGTGGAGAATGTTCGCGGCACCGGATTTCGATTTTTTAAATCATTTTTTGAGAACATTCCCGCATCAGAAAGGGCCGATGTGGAGGTATTGGTCATTGCGAGCGATACTCAACATAAAGAAAGAGGAAAGCGATCGACAGAAACTGCCGATACGGTCATGGGGGCGCTTCGCGAAGTATTGTCTGAACTGGGGCTGAACGAGAGTCAGATACTTAACACTTCTGGACGATTTTCCGGCGAGGGAGCCGCTCGTCCAACCCCAAAACTTCGGGAGCCGCAAATGTTTAACAATTCGCCGGAGTTCGTTGAATTCTTAAAAGATAAGTATGGTGATCAAGGAAAAGATTTTTGGATTGCATTTGAAGAAGATGTCGAAAAAGAAGCACGGGAGGCTATGGGCGCCGAAGGTCCCGATGAAATAACGGACAGGCTGACCTTTATGGTTTCGGCGTTGAACCGATTTAGTCGAATGTATCACAAAAAGAATCCCAATAAGCGACTTGTTATTTGGGCGGGTACACATTATGACACTATTAGCCCTTATGTGAAAAGAGAGGTCTTTGGTGTTGATAAGGATGTCGCTCTCGGTGTAGATTATGGTGCAGGCATTTCCATTGAGATAGATCCATCTGGAAAGATGACCACGCAGTTGGGCGGGAGTGAATACGAGATCGGCTCTAAGAAAGAATCCCTATAAAATCTATCCCAAAATCGCTGGGTGCCTGGGTTCACGATGTCAGAACCTGTCTGAAGGGGCCACACGGGAGGAGAGCGGGCATGTAATAAAACCATGGTCTGAACGGCCATATTCTTATGGGGATAAAAAGTCGCTTATATAAAACCGTAGTTAAATAAATTCAAAAAATAATAAAATGAAAGGATTTGTTGAAAATATCGAGCAGTTGGCTGAAGGAAACGATAATTTCCGCAAGGTGCTCTATACGGCGCATTACAGCCAGCTTGTTTTGATGAGCCTGCTGCCGGGGGAGGAGATCGGCGAGGAGGTACACGGGCTTGATCAGTTTTTGCGTATTGAAAAGGGAACGGGCGAGGCGGTGCTTGATGGCGTGCAGCATGCCATCAGTGACGGATTTGCGATCATCGTTCCTGCGGGAACGCGCCATAATATCATCAATATTTCAACCACGGAGACAATGAAGCTTTACACGGTCTATTCTCCGCCGGATCACGAGAGCGATATCGTCTATAAAAAAAAGGCGGATGCGATTGCCGGCGACAAGCCGTTTAACGGCACGACGACGGAATAGGGCGATCACTGCACAATCAATGATCAAAAAAATCAAAGGGAAGTATGTGGTGCTCTCGGAGAAAACCGGGCGTTCATTTGGAAGCTATACCACAAAAACCGAGGCCGAGCATCGCCTTGGCCAGATTGAAATGTTCAAGCACATGAAAAGCAGTGGCGCTACCGCCGGCGGGGATAAAAAACCCATCACTAAGACTAATTGATTCTTTTTTGCTCGGGGTGACCGCTATCACGCAAAGAAAATCAAACCAGCCATTTGCCTCAAACGTGGTCCATCCCTGCGATTTTCTATAAAAGTCGGATGACAAGCACGACAAGCGCAATCACGAGCAGTATATGAATCAAGCCTGTAGGGGTGCGCCGCGCCCTTTACGCGATAGACATCAAATTCCTTTTTGAGAAGCGCATCGACCGCCTTATTGATATTGAAGGGAGGCCCCGATGGGCGGCGAATGCCCAAGCGGTTGTTGAGATAGAAACAGCAGGGGCATTCCGTGAACAGCTCGATACCAGAGCGGCTCACCTTGAATGGCTTTTTGTCTTTGGGGTCATAGAGGCCGCGTTCTTTTACCTTGAATTCCTTTTTCATCGGCTATGTGGCATCGGTTTTTTGCTTTTGCATTTAATCTCATACATCTTCCACGCTTGGATGAACGAAAAGAACAGCATTATGTTTCCCTCCTCATCCTTGGTGCTGTTTTCGTCCACAATATCGAACACGGCTCGTCTCTCGATTCCGACGAGTTCTCTCCCGATATATTCCTGAAGGAGATCAAGGTGTCGATCAATTTCTGCCTCGGCTTCTTCCATTTTAGCTTCGCATTCCTCGCACCCACCACAGTCTCTCGGTTCGATGACATCGTCAAGAGTATGTTTAGGTAGGATATCCTCAAGTTTAATTTTCTCCCGTTTCTTTTTCATGGTTTCTTTATAAATCTAGGAGTTCAGCAGCCTCTTCGGGATCAAGACCTGTGTCATCGACGGACTCTTGAAGCTCCTCGGCCTCGTCGAGGCTCAGGTCATTCTCCTTTGCAAATTCAAAGACTTCTTCGTCCATGCCTAGACTTTAACACCTTTTAATCTTTTCTTTAAGTTTTCTTTATCTCCTTAGTGGTACGATAAATCCTATGAAAAACCTATCAAAAGAAAGGCGGCAGGGGCTTGAGTTCCACGTAAAGGTCGATGATTATTTTGCCTCGCTGGCAACCCTCTTGGACTTATTGCGGCAATCGCTAGGAGACTCGGCGTGGGATCGTAGAGTCGCCGATAGCTTAGAAAAGAGCGTCGAGGATCTGATGTATCTCCACCGCAATTTCAAGATTATTAAGAAGAGGTGATAGAATGAGGGAAAGTGGGGTATACCCCATAATGCTATGAAAAAGAAAACGGGAGCGACGGAATCGCCATATACAGGGAAGCCGAAGGTATCGGAGGCAGCCAGGAAGATTCTCGGCTTTACCGACGTAAAGGACAAGATAATATGTTTTATCCCCGAGTGGGAGAGGGATAAGCAAAATGAAATGCTTGCCGACGCACCGGAAGTGGAAACGTATCAGGCCAACGAGCCGTCGATATTCCAAACCGTTCGGTATTATTTGCTTGAGCAGGGTAGCCACCAATTTCTCGCGTATCGTGAATTAGAGAGGGAGGAACGTAGTCCCGCGGATCGCAAGCGCTTCTACGAAAGTAATCCTGATTTCAAGGAAATGAACGAACTCTTCAAGCGACATTTAAAAGATCGAATTCCCGATAAGAGACGGAGAACGATATACGAGCTTAATGAACGACTTAGAACTTTGGTAGATGGTCGCATACGAGTCAGTGAGGACTCTCCAATCGACAGGGAATTTTTAGAGAACAAGACAGCCGAGAAATTTCGCTTAAGCGTCCTATGTCTGGATTACAAATACTTCTCGACAAATTTGACGTATGAATTCATGCGTCATTGCGAATCACCGAGCAATGCACCTCACGTGAGCGATGAACTCTTGCCGCTGTCCGACTTATTCAAGCGATCCTCCTGGGATATTCAGACGCATACTTTTTGGCGTATTGCGAGAATTATTAGGAATACCGCAAAGAACGAACTGACACCCGAGGACGAAGACGACATGGATTATCTTTCCATGAATCACGTCCAGAATATAAAAGTTCCCAATTTTTGGAACGCGACCAAGCGGCACGGATATACTTGTCCTGCATTGAACGATCCAAAGGATTATTCGCCGTGCGCCGAAAAGGCGGATTTCCGTTTTTTCTATTCGTTCGAATCGTTGCTGATGTTTGACCTCAAGAATCGATTGCTGAAAGTCCGCAGATGCCGCAACTGCAAGGCCATCATGCCTGCGGGATATATGGGGAAATATTGCCCGCAAAATGCGGCTTCCTATGCGGCGTGTCGCAAGGAGCGCAACCGAAAACGTCAGCAGAAGCACTATAATCTCACAAAATCCTAACAAGCCACGGCATGTGGTTGTGATGATGATAACTTGATAGAGGTCAAGTTTATTTTCGTTTGTAAAAATAAAACGTCACGGGAATTGAGATCCGCCTATTACTCCCGTGGTAGGCGGATTTCAGTTCCCGACAAACAATTATGTTGTCGGAAAAACAGATAAAAAAATTTCAAGAAATATGGAGAGAGCGGGGGCGAGAAATCTCCGCAGAGGATGCCGATAAAGAAGGCGGTCGGCTTGTGCGTCTAATGCAGTTGATCTGCGAACCGACGAATAGAGGCAGGAACACCCAATTATCGGACAGGAATCTCGATAAAAATAATAAATAATAATAACAACATGAACGCGGGAGAATTCAAACAAAAGTTGGACGAAATGGGAATCGAATATACCCTTCTCATTGGGAAAATACGCTTGCTGTGTCCATTTTCCGATCACCTCGGTTTATCATATGGGAAAACGCCCAATTTTATTATCGGAGAACAAACTGGTTCTGGTGGATGTGTTATATGCGGCAAGCAAGCGAGATTCGAAGAAGTGATTGCGGCGTGGGGAGAGAAGAAAAATGTGGTGCGGCCTGAATACGGTCAGAACGAAAAACAGAAGCAGGCGCACGCCTCATTCAGATCGCAGCTCGTTACGGTTGGAGAAATTCTCAATAAAGAGTTTCCCGATGAAGAGTGGCTGGTTGAGGATATGCTCGCGTTGCCGTCGGTTAATGCTATTTCAGGGATGCCCGGGCATGGCAAGACGTTTGTCACGATCCATATCGCCCAGTGCGTGGCGAAAGGATCGCCAGTCTTCGGTAAATTCAAAACAAGGGAGGCTCCTGTGCTTGTTATCAGCGAGGAGGACTATCCTAAGCATCTCAAAAAGCGTTTCGCGTCCCTCGGCATGACTGATGATGCAATAACATATCTTTCCCTCGCGGGATTTAAGGCGGACAATCCAAAGCACGTTGACGAGATCATAGACATCATAAGAGAAAAGAATTTCAAACTTGTCATCATTGATTGTCTCCGGCGCGTTCATGACCAGGATGAGAACGATTCGCGCGGGATGGCGCGGGTCGCGGAAGGTCTCAAGCGGATTGCTAAAGAAGATGTTGCGGTGCTTTATATCCATCACCATCGGAAGCAGGAGGAGTTCAAGTCGAGCAATCCGACAGTGAGTTTGCGAGGATCAACTGAAATCCAAGCCGCCGTCGAAAACCATTTTGCACTTGAAAAAAAGGATGGCGAGGATGTGTTGGTGTTCCGTCAGCCGAAATCGCGCAACGCGGAAGCGCTGAAGCCATTCGAGGTCAGGATTTTGAAAGAAACATTTTTTGATTCAAAGAAAAATAAAGAGGATACGAAAATCGTCGGGTTCGAATACGTTGGGGATCACGACGAGAAAAAAAGGAAATCGGAGGAGGCAAAGGAGGAAATTGTCGCGTTCCTGAAAAGTGAAGGGATAAAAAGCCGCCAGCAGATCATCGAAGCTCTCAAAGTGGCGGGGTATGGCGAGAAGGCAATCGATACTGCTATCCGCGAAGGCGAAGCTGCTGGCGAGATCGAGTTAGTTTCAAAGGATGAAGTGCCGTCAGATTCGCAATATCCTCGTCAACGCCATTATCGGATCAAGGAAAACGTCGATTCCTTGCCTCTATTAGAGGATGAGCCGAATGTCGCAGTTTCGCACCCCCTATAGGGATGGAAAAACTGCGACACTCAAAGATATTGAGAAATGGTCATTTTAAGTAGGTTTTATGGGCATAATTTGAGGGTTCGGCTTGCCAACATATTGCCCGCTGACACGAGGGGCAAACCGCGCCATGATGGGTATGGACATGATGGTGGCAGTTGCGAGGTTTCGCGTATAAAAAAGGGTAACTACGCCTTACAAGAACTCGCAAGAGCCATTGTGTCCAAAGGGTGTGGTTATCCTTTTTTGTATGGCTCCAACAATTAAGAAGATTATGATCGAAAAAACACCGGAGAGAATTAAATATTTCATGTATGCCAGAAAGTCCTCCGAATCTGAGGATCGCCAAATGGCGTCCATCGAGTCCCAGATTGATGAGTTGAAAAAGCTTGCCAAAGAGAATGACCTCGATGTCGTGGAAATCATTTCAGAGGCTCAATCAGCGAAGGAGCCTGGTCGTCCTCATTTCAATAAGATGATTGCGCGGCTCAATAAGGGCGAAGCGCAGGGCATCGTCTGCTGGAAACTGAACCGGCTCGCGAGGAATCCGATCGATGGCGGGCAGGTAAGCTGGTTGCTTCAGCAGAACGTGATCAAACATATTCAAACCTACGGGCGGAGCTATTATCCTTCTGACAATGTTCTTATGATGGCCGTCGAGCTCGGTATGGCGAACCAGTTCGTCAAAGACCTTAGCGTGGACACGAAGCGCGGGATGCGGGCGAAAGCCGAACGGGGATGGTGTCCTGGTCCCGCTCCTGTCGGATATTTACATAACCCCATAAAGAAGCAGGGAGAAATGGAAATGCTTTCGGATGATAAGAGGTTTAATATCGTGCGCGATTGTTGGACGATGATGCTCACGGGAGCGCACACGGTGCCGCAGGTGTGGGAAGTCGCCGTGAATCGATGGGGCCTCACCGGTCGTATGGGAAAGAAATTTAATCTCAGCAGCATGTATCTGATTTTCGCCAACACATATTATTATGGAGAGTTCGAGTATCCTCTTGGAAGCGGCATCTGGCATCACGGCAGACATGAGCCGATGATCACGAGGACTGAATATGAACGGGTGCAG
>Ga0182030_10004999_pt1 | contig 28224 bp, 18 predicted proteins | sample 812S3MmetaG_FD_121299 | JGI IMG/M metagenome (GOLD analysis project Ga0182030, IMG submission 121299) | Permafrost microbial communities from Stordalen Mire, Sweden - 812S3M metaG (Illumina Assembly) | ecosystem: Environmental > Terrestrial > Soil > Wetlands > Permafrost | place: Sweden... | reverse complement strand
GAGCCTGCACCCGCGCCGGAGCGTGAGCCCGCACCCGAGCCCGAGCCCGCAGCGGAGCCCGAGCCCGAGTCCTACGCGGCGGCGGACCCGCCGACGGAGGAGCTGTCCGCCATCGAGCCGGCCCCCGGCGCCGAGGCCCCCGGCGACGCCGCGGCCGAGCCGACCGACACCACCTCAGAGGAGGGCTGATGCCCCAGCGCAGCGCAGCCGAGATTCGCAGCTCGATCGAAAGCAACCGCCAGGAGCTGGCGCTGTCGGTCGCCAACCTGCGCGGCGAGGTGGAGCGCGCCACCGACTGGCGCTCGCAGGTGGACCGTCACCGCAACGAGATCGCCATCGGCGCCGCCGCATTGGGGCTGCTGCTGGGCACGAAACTGCTCAAAGGCCGGCGCCGGCGCCGGCGCGCCTGAGCGCTCGCCTCAGCTGAGCAGCGCGCGGGGGATGCCCCCCACGCCGATCAGGCCGGGACCGGTGTAGGTGCCGATCACGGGGCCCACCTCCGAGGTGAACACCGGCTCTGAGTCGAAGATCTCGCGGCAGCGCTCGATCAGGCGCTCGGACTGCTCGGGCGCCTGGATGTGCTGCACGACCCACCCGTCGCAGCCGTCCTCGCGCAGCTCCTGCGCGTAGCGCACCATCCGCTCGAACGCCCTGCCCGCCGTCCTTACGCGCTCGACGGGGACGATTTCATACTCGAGGGAGAGGATCGGCTTGATCCGCAGCGTCCCGCCCAGCCAGGCCTGCGCCTTGCCGATGCGCCCGCCGCGGCGCAGGTACTCCAGCGTGTCCAGGCAGAACCAGATCTTCAGCGCCCCGCGCGCCTTGGCCACGCGCTCGACCACGCCCGCTTTGTCCGCGCCCGCGCGCGCGGCGGCGGCGGCGGCGAGCACGAGCAGCCCCATGCCCCCGCAGGCGGTCTCGCCGTCGATCACCGCCACGCGCTCGCCGAGGCCCCGCTCGGCCAGCAGGCCGTGTGCCTGGCGCGCGGCCTCGCAGGTGCCCGAGATGCCGCCGGCGAGATGGATCGAGACGATGTCGCGGCCCTGCTCCAGCAGCGGCTCCCACACCGCCAGGAAGTCGCCGATCGAGGGCTGGGAGGTGATCGGCAGTTCGGGGTCGCGGCGCAGCCGCTCGTAGAAGTCGTCAAAGCCGGGCAGGTCCAGCTCGCGCTGGGGCTGGCCCTGCCATCCGACGTAGAGGCTCACCTGGTGCACGTCCTGTCCGACGACGAGGTCCAGGGGCAGGTAGTGGGTGCTGTCGGTGGCGATCGCGACTGTTGCCATGCGGCGCGGGACCCTACAGCAAGGCCTGCGCCAGCTCCCCGGACTCGTACATCTCCATCACGATGTCGCACCCGCCGAGCAGCTCGCCGTCGAGGAACAGCTGGGGGATCGTCGGCCAGTCTGAGATCGCCGAGAGCTCCTGGCGGATGCGCGGGTCGGGCAGGATGTCGACCGCGGCGAAGGGGACCTCGAGGTCCTGCAGCACCGCGACGGTGCGCGCGGAGAAGCCGCACGCGGGCGCCTCCGGCGTGCCCTTCATGAACAGGATCACCTTGTGCTCGCCGATCGCCTGGGTGATCGCCTCGCGGATCGGGTTCTCCTGGCCCTGCGCGGCCGGCGCCGGGGCGGGGGCGGGCTCGCTGCTCAGCATCGGGATCGGATCGAACTGGCTGGCGGACATTTGCTCTCTCCTGGCTGTCAGTGGGTGGGGATGGCGGCGGGCGGCCCGGTCCTCAGCGCGAGGGCATGGATCGCCCCGCCGACGTCGTCGCCGAGGGCCGCGTAGACGAGCCGGTGCTGCTGGATGCGGGACAGGCCCGCGAACGCCTCGGCGGTGACGCTGGCGCTGAAGTGGTCGCCCCCGCCGGTGGTGTCTGCCACCTCGGCGCGGGCGCCCGGGATGGCCGCCTCGATGCGCTGTCTTATGTCCTCTGCGGAGGGCACGGCTGCCACCAGCCTAGAGGATCGGAGGCCGCCTTCCGGATGCTCTCACCGCTCGCCACGCGGGCGCTATACTTTGGAAAGCTTTGGACATCTCCACGGGAGCAAGCGCAATGATCACCATCACAGACAAGGGCGCCGAGAAGGTGCACGAGTTCCTGGACTCCCAGCAGGCCGACGTCAGCGTCGCGGGCCTGCGCGTCGGGGTGCGCGGTGGCGGCTGCTCGGGCTTTCAGTACCAGCTCGCCTTCGACGAGCAGCGCGAGCGTGACCTGGTCTTCGAGAGTCACGGGCTGAAGCTGCTCGTGGATAGCGAGAGCCTGCAGTTCGTGCGCGGCTCGGAGATCGACTACGAGGAGAGCCTGCAGGGCGCGGGCTTCAAGGTCAACAACCCCAACGTGGTCGCCGCGTGCGGCTGCGGATCCTCCTTCCGTGTTGCCGAGGAGGAGCAGGTCTCCGCCGTCTGAGCCTCGCGGTCCCGCACGCGGGAACGGTTCACAGTGGCTGGCCAGCCAGCCAGATAACGGCTTGTTGACAGGCGTCCGCTCGGTTGACGAGAGGTCAAGTCGTGTGGTACGGTCGCCCGTGACATGAGGTCAAGCGGAGGAGATGGGGAGGGAGCCCAGGCCTACGGCACAGTCCGGGCCCCAGCGGGGAAAGGGGCCGGGTAAACACCCATCGCCAAAGCCGTTCATACGACCTTGACGGAAAAAGGGATTTCTGCCAAGGTCGGCTCTATAGGGCCGGCACGCCTCGGAGAGGCAACCCGGAAACGACGCGCTTCGAGCCGATCCCGTCCTGAGGAGGGGACATCGGGGCTGTCGATCTATCCAAAGAGGGAAAAGGAGCACGGACAGATGAAACGCATCAGAGTAATCGGGGTCTGCCTGGTCGCGGTTGTCGCGATCACCGCATTCGCCGCAACGACCGCGTCTGCCTCGCCTGAATTCTTCAGCAAAGGCGTCGTCGGCGCCACGGTGCCGGCCGTCAAATACACGGGCGCCATCACGACCGCAACGCTTGAACCGTTCCCGTCGAAAGACAAGGTCGTCTGCAACAAAGGCGTAGCATCGGGTGAAGTGACCGGTGCAACATCGGCCGTTGAAAACTTCATCACGTTCACCGAATGCGCAGGTGCCTCGACGAAATGCAAATCTGAAGGTCAGCCCAACGGCACGATCCAGGTCGGCCCGCTGGTCGGCACGCTCGGCGCGCTGAGCCCGACCAAACCGGGTATCGAGCTCGAAGAGCTCGGCGGCGGCAAAATCACCGAAATCAACTGCGGTGGTGTGCTGGAAGTGACCGTCGAAGGTAAAATCTTCGGCGACATCACGGGCGATTCGACGGTGAGCGTCGCGGCATCGAAACTGCCGACGTCCCTCAGCATGGTGTTCAAAGAGAAAAGCGGCGTTCAGGAATTCCTGAAATTCGAAGGCGAAGCCGGCAGCCACCAGCTGGAAGGCCTCGTCAACGGCAAACACGAAATCCAGGGTCAGACCGCTACGGCGAAACTCGTCTCGAGCCCGGTCGACAACCTCGGAGTCACCGAGTAATCGACGGATCAAGAAGCGAGCAGGTCGCAGTAGGAAGTTCAAGCAGTCATAGGTAGCGAGGTGCGTGGGGCCAAGTTGGCCCCACGCACTGTTTAACGGCCAGCCGGCGGTCGCTCGACCTGGGACGTCGAGACCTTGGGGGGCACTCCCCGGACCGCAGGCTCGCCGATCCAGCCAAAGAGGGAGAGGAGCGGGGAGACATGAGACGCATCGGACTGATCGGGGCCTGCCTGATCGCAAGCGGCGCGCTCGGCGCGTTCGCCACGAGCGCCGCGCAGGCGGCGGCGCCGGAATTCTTCACCAAAGCACCCGTGGGCGTTGCCTCCGGGCCGATCTCCTTCACGGGGACGCTCGGCACCGGGACGCTCGAACCGTACCCGTCCAAAGACAAGGTCGTGTGCAAAAAAGGCGCGGCCACCGGCGAAGTCACCGGGCCGAAAACGGCGAGGAACGGCGCCATCACGTTCACCGAATGCGAAGGCGCCTCGACCAAATGCAAATCGGTGGGCGCGCCCAACGGCACGATCGTCGTGGGGGGCCTTGAAGGCACGCTCGGCGCGCTCTCGCCGACCAAGCCGGGCATCAGGCTGCAGGAGGAAGGCGGCGGGCAGATAGCCGAAATCAACTGCGGCGGCGTGCTTGAAGTCACGGTCGAGGGGGCGGTCTATGGCGAACTGACGGGCGGGACCACCGCGAGCATCGCGGCGGCCAAACTGCCGACCTCGCTGAGCCTCGTGTTTACCGAGAAAAGCGGCGTCCAGAAATGGTTGAAATTCGAAGGCGAAGCCGGCGAAGAACAGCTGCACGGCCTCGTCAACGGCAAAGAAGAAAAACAGGGCGACACCGCCACCGCGAAACTAACGTCGATCCCGGCCGGCGACGTCGGCGTCACCGACTAGGGGGAGGCGGCAGCGCCGGCGGCGTATGCGCGGTGCGTGGGGCTCGGCCTTCGGGCCCCACGCACCGGCCGCTCGGCCGGCGCGCGCGGAAACCTCGCGCCGTGCTCCAGCTCTGCCAAGGGTTGAGCGGGGATGGGGCGCAATTGCGGGCCGGATGCAGGCGGTTCCCGCTTGACAGTTCTCCGGTGCCCGATAGACTCATCGGCGAGGGAGTGGATCAAGGAGAGAGGGCTCGGTGATGGGCGGCGGCGATCAGGGCAGTGAAGCGCTCGGTGGAGAGGGGAACGGCACCCGCACGTCGGTTGCTGCCGTCCTCCACGCGATTGCGCGCGCGGCACGGATGCGCCCCGCCCCGACCGGGCCACGCCGCCGGCCCCTGCCGGCACGCATCGCCCTCGCGCTCTGCCTGGCGTCGCTGGGCGCGCTCGTGCTCAGCGCCTCGGCGCTGGCCCAGGGCAGCGGCGAAGTGAAGCACGCGTTCTCAAAGAGCTTCCCCGCGACCGGCGAATGCGCCCTGGAGGAACCGGGGCAGGTCGCCGTCGATGACGCGACCGGCGAAATCTACGTGCTCGAACTCAAACACCACAAGATCGTGCACCTCAGCGCAGGTGGCGAATGCCTCGGACCGCCACACGCCGCGCGCATGGTCGACTCGATCGCCGTCGATAACTCCGGCGGTCCCTCCGAGGGCGATGTGTACGTCGCCGTCTCATCCGAAGTGGGCTCGGAAGAACGCAACCTGATCTTCAAGCTCAACTCCGAACTGAAACTGATCAGGAGCATCAAGAAATACGAGGCCCAGTTCCCCGAAGAAACAGAACCCCACGAAGAAGAACTCCTAGAACACGGCAGCATCGAGGGCCTGTCCGTCGATTCCGACGGGAACCTGTGGGTCTACGGCGAAAACGGATACATCATCGGCTTCAACGGCGAAGAAAAAAACAAGTGGATCAAGGGCATCGAAACCGTTCACAGCTGTGCGATCAAGCCGGGCTTCATCGCCGGGCCAGGGGGCGCGTACTTCTACGCCGGCCAGGAACGTGAAAACCGCAACGGCGAATGCGAAGAAAGCACCGAAGAAGCCGTCAAGGGCCCGGTGCTCGTCAAGCTGACCGCCAAAGGCGAACCGTACGTCGAGCCTCTGCATCCAGCGACCGAACAGCCGGCGGAAGACGAACCGGCCTACAAGGCCCAGCTCGACAACGCTCCCACATACGGGGCCGCCCTCGACCAGGCCAGCGGCGAGGTCTACTTCGACAACGCCACCAACGTGGCGGCCTTCTCGACCATCGCTTCGTTCGTACAGCGCTTCGGCGCATCGGGAGAAGGAGCCCTGACCGCAGGTCGCGGGACCGCCTTCGACGCGAAGACCGGCGATGTCCTCGTGGTCAACGGCTCGACGATCGACGTCTACGCCCCCTCGACGGGTGAAGAACCGCCGGCCACCGGCGAATCCGAACACCAGCTGCCCGACGGACGCGCCTACGAGCTCGTCACCCCGCCGGACAAGCACGGCTCGCTGCTGTTCGGCATCACCGCGATCGACGGCCCGGTGCAGGCATCCGCCGAAGGTAACGCCATCACCTTCACCTCCAGCGGGCCGGTCGTCGCCGAACCGCAGGCCAACGCCAGCCCCGAACCGGCAGCGAACATAGCCACACGCGGCGCCGGCGGCTGGAGCACCGAAGACCTCGTCGCCCCGCGCTCGCAGACCCCGATCGGCTTCGAAACCGACAAGGGCAACGAGTACAAAGTGTTCTCGGAAAACCTGTCGGTCGGGTTCCTGAACCCGGACCAGGGAGTCACCGAACCAGAACAGCTCAAGTTGTCCCCCGAAGCGAGCGAAACCACGCTCTACCGGCGCGAGCTGAACACCGGCACCGACTGCTTCCCCGTTCCCTCCACCTGCTACCAGGCGCTGGTCAACCCGGTCAACGCGCCTGATGCCAAGCCCTACGCGGGCCTGTTGCGGGTCCTCGAGTCAACGCCGGACGGCAATCACGCGATCGTGCGCGCGGAAGCGCCGCTCACCGAAGGCGGCGCGGAAGAAGGGCTCTACGAGTGGTCGGCGGCGAGCGGCGAACTGTCGCCCGTCAGCGTCCTGCCCGCCGGAGAAGCCGGCGAAGTCGAAGTCCCGCAGCTGGGCGAATCCAACCCGTTCACGTCCTCGCCGACGGACATGCGCAACGCGGTCTCATCCGACGGCAGCCACGTGATGTGGTCCGAGGGGCCCTCCGGCGAAGCCAAGCTGTTCCTGCGCGACACGAGCACGGGCGAAACGATCCGCATCGACAAGGTCGATGCGAAGGAAGAAAAAGAAGGCGTGCCGCAGCCCGAAGTTGCCGGTGCCGTCTACCAGACCGCCAACACCGAAGGCACGAAGATCTTCTTCGTCGACGCGCACGCGCTGACCAAGAACTCCACGATCCACGAAGAAGTCACCGAAGAGACCGAAGAAGCCGGCGACCTCTACGAGTGCGAAGTCATCGCAACGGCCGGCAAGCTCGGCTGCGAACTGCACGACCTCACCGCCGACGCCGCGCCCAACGAAACCGCGGAGGTGCAGGCGGTGCTGGGGGCCAGCGAAGATGGCTCCTCGGTCTACTTCGTCGCCAACGGCGCGCTCGCCGAACACGGCGGTCGCGGCAACTGCACCTCCAAAGAAGCGGCCGAAGAAGAAGAAGAACGCGACGGCAAGCGGCTTCCCGAGAACTGCAACCTCTACGTGGAGCACTTCAACGGCACGGCGTGGGAAGCGCCCACGTTCATCGCGTCGCTGACCGGTGAAGACCAGCACGACTGGCACCTCAACGTGACCGGTGGCGGCAGCCTCGGTAGCGTCACCTCGCGCGTGTCGCCCAACGGGAGCTATCTCGCTTTCATGTCCGACCGCAGCCTCACGGGATACGACAACGACGACGCCATCAGCGGTGTGCCCGACGAGGAGGTCTTCGAGTACAACGCGAGCGACAACCACATCACCTGCGCCTCGTGCAACCCCACGAAAGCCAGGCCGCACGGCGTGCTCGACAGCTTCTCCGCCAAATCCAAAGAAGGCCTCGGCCTTCTGATCGACCAGCAGTTCAACTGGACGGGGGCGTGGCTCGCCGCGAACGTGCCAGGCTGGACGCCAACGGAAGCCCAGTACTCCGTCTACCAGTCGCGCTACCTCGACAACAGCGGTCGTCTCTTCTTCAACAGCGTCGACGACCTGGTACCGGCCGACACCAACGGCAAGCCCGACGTCTATGAGTACGAGCCCAACACCGCCGGGTCCTGCACCAGCGCGACCGGCTGCGTCTCGCTGATCTCATCCGGCTCCTCAACCGGCGAATCGGCCTTCCTGGACGGGAGCACGACCGGGAACGACGTCTTCTTCCTGACCTCCCAGCCGCTGGTCGAACAGGAGGACCACGACACGGCGCTCGATATCTATGACGCCCGCGTGTGCACCGAATCCGAACCCTGCCTCACGCCGCCGCCGCCGCCGGCCAAGTCCTGCGCAAGCGAAGCGGAATGCAAAGGCGAAGCGCCGGCCAGCACGCTGCCAGCGCTGCCGGGCGCCCCGCCCAGCACGCAGTCGGGCAGCGGTAACAGCGGCACCGTCGTCGTGCTCGACGACAAAACCAAAGTCTCGCCCCAGGAAGTCAAAAAAGCCGAGACGCGTGCGCAGAAGCTCAAGGCGGCGCTCAAGGCCTGCAAGAAGGACAAGAAGCACAAGAAGCGCGCGAGCTGCGAACGCCAGGCGCGCAAACGCTACGGAGCCAAGAAGGCGAGCGTCCCAGCTCGCTCATCCAGGAAGGCCGAGGGCTGATGACCTCCCTGCTCACAGCCGTGAGGTCGCGCCGTCCGCTTCTTGCCATCGCTCTTCTCGCGGGCGTGCTCGCGTGCCTGGCCGTCGCCGCCCCGGCGATGGCGCAGACCGGTAGCGGCTGGTGGAGCCTGTCCGCGACCGCCGCGCCGACTAACCTCGCGCCGGGGCACGAAGGCGTGATCTCCGTCACCGCCACGAACCTCGGAGACGGCGAAGTCCAGGCGAGCGAAGGCGACCCCGTGGTGCTCACATACACGCTTCCGGAAGGCGTCACCGCCGAAGGCGCCCGTCCCGGGAGCTGTCCCCAGCCCGGAATATCGGGCGTATGCACGGTGCACTGGCCCAACCGCACGGAAGCGGCGACATGCAGCCAATCCGCGTCGAAGGTGACCTGCATCTTCACCAAGCCGGTGCTTCCCTACGAACGCCTGGAAGTGGAGATCGGCGTCAAGGTCTCAGGATCGGCCGCCGCTCCCACCAAGGCCAGCAGCACGATCACCATCTCCGGGGGCGAAACACCGGGCCGCGAAGTGAACCATCTGGTGAGCATCAGCGAACAGCCCACCGCGTTCGGGGTCGAAGAATATGGCCTGACCGCCGAAGACGAAGCCGGCGCGCCCGAAAGCCAGGCCGGCGCCCACCCGTTCCAGTTCACGACGAACCTGAACTTCACCCGCATCCTGCAGTCCGTGCGTGGCACGCTCGAGCCGGAGGAGCCGCACCTGGTCAAGAACCTGCACGTGAACCTGCCCGCGGGGCTGATCGGCAACGCCGACCGGAGCGTCATCCCGCAGTGCACGGAACTCCAGTTCACGACGATCCAGCCGAACGGGATCATCAACGAGTGCCCGGCCGAATCTGCGATCGGCGCCGCGGTCGCCACGCTCAACGAACCCAACGGCGTGCGTTTCGCGACGGTCGTCGTGCCGGTGTTCAACCTGGTTCCCTCCCAGGAAGAGCCCAACGCATCCGAAGACGAGCCGGCCCGCTTCGGCTTCATCGCCCAGCACGTGCCGGTGCTGCTCGACACGTCGATTCGCGGCGGCGACTACCACGTCGTGGTCAACGTCAGCAACCTCTCGGAGGAGCCCGCTCTGCTCGGGAGTACCGTCACGATCTGGGGTGTCCCGGGCGCCGCCAGCCACGACCTCGAGCGGGGCAACGCGTGCATCGTCGGCGGCAGGGAAGCCGAAGAAGGCGAAAAGTGCGAACCGCCTGAAAAACGCAACTCCTCACCGTTCCTGACGCTGCCCACATCCTGCGAAGCGCTGCGGAGCACCGTCGGTGCAGAATCCTGGCTGACCGGCGAAATATCGCCCGAACCGTTCTCCGCGGAAGCCCCGCAGACCCTCACGGGCTGTGAAAAGCTCGGCTTCTCCCCGGCGATCTCGGTCAAGCCCACCGAGACGCAGGCGAGCACCCCGACGGGCCTGACCGCGGTGCTCGCGGTTCCCCAGACGACGACGCTCGAAGAGAAAGGCCTCGCCGAGGCCGACCTGAAGGAAAGCGTCCTGTCGCTGCCGGTCGGGGTGCAGCTGAGCCCCTCCGCCGCGGGCTCGCTGCAGACCTGCTCGGACGCTCAGATCGGCTTCATCCGCAACAACCCGACATCGGGCACCAGCGAATTCAACTCTGAACCGGCCGCGTGCCCGGCGGCATCCAAGTTCGGGACGGTCAAGATCAAGACGCCGGTCCTCGAACACGAACTCTCCGGCAGCGTCTACCTCGCCGCCGAGGGTGAAAATCCGTTCAACTCACGCTTCGGCATGTACATCGTCATCGAAGACAACAAGACGGGCGTGCTCGTGAAGATCCCCGGGAAGGTCTCGCTGGACCCCAACACCGGCCAGGTCACCACGACCTTTGAAAACGCGCCTCAGCTGCCCTTCGAAGAACTCTCATTGACCTTGTTCGGCGGGCCGCGCGCGCCGCTGGCGACGCCGAGAACCTGCGGGACCTTCTCGTCCACTGCGAGCTTCAAATCGTGGGCCGAGCCCGGTGCCAACGTCGGCCCCGAAGAAGCGGGCAGCGCACTGGCGTTCCCGATCACCTCGGGCGTCGGCGGCGGTGCCTGTCCCGGCACCGCGGCCTTCGAACCGACCTTCCAGGCCGGCACCTCCAACACCCAGGCCGGCGAATACACCCCCTTCACGCTGAACATCTCAGAGCCCGAAGCAAACCAGGCGCTGACCAACGTCGAAATGACCCTGCCCGAGGGCCTCTCCGGCGTCCTGAAAAACGTCACCCAGTGCGCCGAAGCACAGGCTAACGCTGGCACGTGCGGCGAAGGCAGCCTGATCGGCAGCGCCTCGGCCGTGACGGGCCTCGGCCCCGACCCCTTCACCGTGACCGGCGGCAGGGTCTACATCACCGAAAAATACGACGGTGCGCCGTTCGGCCTCTCGATCGTGATCCCCGCCGTGGCGGGGCCGTTCAACTTCGGCAACGTCGTCACGCGCGCCCAGATCTTCGTCAACTCGAGCACCGCGGCGCTGAAGATCATCAGCGGCGTGCCGACGATGGTTGACACGGTCGAGCCCGAAGGCAGCCCGCTGCCCCCACAGGATGTTGGCCCCACCGGGGTGCCGGTGGATCTGCGCCAGCTCGACGTGACCGTCGAACGGCCCGGCGGCGCGCCCTTCCAGTTCAACCCGACCAACTGCACGGCCATGGAAATCACCGGCAAGCTCTCGGGCAGCGAAGGCGCCTCGAAATCCGTTTCTCAGCACTTCCAGGCTACGGGCTGCGAAAAACTGCCCTTCACACCCGAACTGACCACGCAGGCGAACTCGAAATGGACGAGGCTCGACGGCACCAACCTCACCGTCGTCGTGACATCTAGCCCCGGCCAGGCCAACATCGCCAAGACCAAGATCGTCTTCCCCGAACAGCTGCCCTCGCGGCTGACGACGATCCAGAAAGCCTGCCCGGAAAAGACCTTCGAAACGAACCCCGCCACCTGCGACGAAGGCTCGATCATCGGCACGGGCGAAGTCACCACGCCGCTGCTGAACAGCAAACTCGTCGGCCCCGCCTATCTCGTCTCCCACGGCGGCGCCGAATTCCCCGACGTCGAGTTCGTGCTGCAGGGCGAAGGCATCACGCTCGTCCTCGACGGGCAGACCAACATCCACCACGGGGTCACCAGCTCGACTTTCAACTCGGTGCCCGACGCCCCGGTGACCACCTTCGTCGCCACGCTGCCCGCCGGCCCGCACTCGGCGTTCACCGGCTACGGCAACCTTTGCGAACCGACCACCACCGTGTTCAAGACCGTCACGGTCACCAAGAAGGTCGGCAAGAAGACCCGTCGCGTCAAGAAGAGGGTCGAAACCCAGGTGCCGGTGGCCGGAGGCCTGACGATCCCGACGATCCTCACCGGCCAGAACGGCGACGTGATCGAAAAGTCCACGAAGCTGGAACTCTCCGGCTGCCCGAAGATCAAAGGCTTCAAGGCCGAAAAACCGAAGCCGAAAGCCAAGAAGAAAACGAAAAAGAAGAAGAACGGCAAGAGGAAGAAGTAGACCGCGAGCCGGCTCAGCCGGTGAGTGGTGCGACCGGGGGGTTGCGCGATGGGGCGTGCTGTGAATCTTGTGCTCTGGGGGGCGATCGCGGTGATGCTTGCCGGGGTGCTGAGCGGCGGTGCGCTCGCGGCGCCCGTCTTCTACACGAAAGCGGCCGTGGGCGAAACGGCGGGCCCAGTCCAGTTCACCGGCAGCGTCGCAACGCTCACCTGGGAATCCTCGCCCGCCAGGGACAAATATGTCTGCAAAAAAGGCACGGGCGTCGGGGAAGTCACAGGCCCGACGACCATTAGGCGCTACACGGTGGTGCTCACGGAATGCGAAGGCGCCGAGCTCAAGTGCCACACCCCCGGCGCCGGCCCCGATGAAATCATTGTCAGCGGGCTCCAGGGGACGCTCGGTGCGCTGTCGCCGATCAAGGCCGGTCTCAGGCTCGAAGAGGAAGGCGGCGGGCAGCTGGCGTTCGTCGAATGCGGCGGCGATGTGCTCGAAGTCAGCATCGAGGGCGCGTTCTACGGCGAAATCACAGGTGTGCCGGCCGCCACATCGGTGGCTGCCGCCAGACTGCCCGCATCACTGACGCTCGTGGACGCCGAGAGAAATGGCATCCAGAAGTACGTGAGATTCGAAGGCGAAGCCGGCGAAGAACAGCTCAACGGCACCGTCAACGGGAAAAACGAAAAGCAGGGGGTGAGCGCCACCACGAAACTCGTTTCGGACCCGTCCGGCGACCTCGGCGTGATCCAGTAGCTCATGTCAGATCAGCGTAGTCGCGCGCTCACCCCGGCTCGTTCGCCAGCGAGCGCCACAGATAGCGGCAGGCCAGCGTGCGATGCGGTCGCCACGGCTCGGCGAGCGCCTCCATCTGCGGCGGGCTCGGCAGCTCTGAGAGCCCGTAGGCGCGTTCCATCGCCCGGCGGATGCCAAGGTCCCCGGTCGGAAGCACGTCCGGCCGGCCGAGGTGGAACATGAGGAACATCTGCGCCGTCCACAGGCCGAGGCCCTTCACGGCGACGAGCTCGGCGATGACCGCCTCGTCGGGCAGCGCGTCGAGCAGCTCCAGCTGCAGATCTCCGGAGATGACGTGCTCGGCCAGCGAGCGCAGGAAGCTCACCTTCGCGCGCGAGAGGCCCGCGGCGGCGCGCAGCTCTTCGGGCTCGTCGGCGAGGATCTCGGCCGGCGTGGGAGGGCGGTCTTCAAAGCGCGCGAGCAGGCGCGCATAGATGGCGCTGGCGGCGCGCACCGAGAGCTGCTGGCCGGTGATCGAGCGCACGAGCGCGCCGTAGTGGTCGTCGGGGTGCGGGCGCCCGTCGCGCGCGTTGGGCAGGGGGCCGACGGCCGCGATCAGCGCCGCGAGGACCGGATCGGAGCGCTTGAGATGCGCGAGGCCGCGCGCCGGGGGCACCGCGCCGGGCCCTAGATCGCCGACAGCGAGGTCTGCAGTGCCACGGGCTCGCCGTCCAGCGCGTTCAGCGCGCGCGGCAGCGACATCGCGATGCACGTGAAGCTCGGCGTGTCGCGCACCGTGTAGCGGGAGGCCTCGGTGGTGCGCAGCTCCTGCACCAGATCCAGGAACGACCCCACGTCGTCGGTGTCGAAGGCGACGACGAACTCCTGGTCGTCAAGGCCGAAGGAGTAGGTCGTGTGGTTGTCCACACCGGGGTATTCGCGCCCGACCTGGATGTGCCCCTGCATGATTCGCCAGCGCTCATCCGCCGGCAGCGCATACCACTCCCGCGACTTCACGAACGGATAGACGAACACGTACCTGCCTTTGAAGCCGCGCACGGCCACGCGCTCGTCCTCAGAGTATTCCGAGCTCTTGCGCATGCCCAGGAAGGAGTGGGGGATGCGCGCCCACTTCATCAGCCCGCTCTGGGCGAGCACGACGTGGAACTCGTGGATGCGCTCCAGGTTCTCGGCCTCTGAGATCAGCAGCAGCTCGGCGTCGCCGCGCGTGCCCATCAGCGAGAGCGACTGCAGCAGGTGCCCGTCGGCGAAGTCCTCGCTCGCCGCCAGGAACTCCTGCTTGTGCTCGGCGCGCACATCGGCCTCCAGGCGCCGCCACGCGGGCTCCACGGCGAGGAACGTGTACTTCACGAAACGGCGGGCGCTCACCACTCGATTATCGCAGCCGCGGCCGCGCATACGGATAGAGTGTGGCCAGTGAGAATCGCGCTCCTCTCACCGTACTCCTGGACCTACCCGGGCGGGGTGACGCGCCACATACAGGCGCTCGCGCGAGAGCTGGCGCTGGAGGGCCACGAGGCCCGCATCCTCGCCCCGTTCGACCCTCCCGATGAGCTCTCCGCACGGCTGCACCGCGGCGCGCGCCCCCAGCCGCTGCAGCCGCCAGAGGGGTTCGTGGCGCTCGGGCGCACCGTCGGCATACCCGCCAACGGCGCGATCTCCAACATGGCGCTCACGCCGCACGCCGTCTTCGCCATGCGCCGCGAGCTGCGCAGCGGCGGCTACGACGTGCTGCACATCCACGAGCCGATCGTCCCAACGCTCTCCTGGGATGCGCTGATGAGCGCGGGCGAGCTGCCGTTGGTGGGCACCTTCCACACCTACTCCGAGAACCTCATCACCAACGGCATCGCCGCCGTCGGCCTCGGCGGCCGTCGGCGGATGAACCGCCTGCACGCGCGCATCGCCGTGTCCGAGGCCGCGGCGTGGACGGCGCGGCGCTTCTACGGGGGCCGCTACAGCGTGATCCCGAACGGCGTGCACATCCCCGAGGCTGCCCTTGAGCCGCCGGAGCACGACGAGCTGCGCATCGTGTTCGTCGGGCAGGCCGTGGAACGCAAGGGCCTGCCCGTGCTGCTGCGCGCCTTCGAGGCGCTGCGCGAGCAGGTGCCGGCGACGCTCACGCTCGTCGGGGCGGGGCCGGGCGAGGTCGCGCACATGATGCTCGACGGCCGCGGCGTGACGGCGCTGGGCAAGGTCTCGGAGGAGCGCAAGCTCGCGGAGCTCGCGCGCGCGGACGTGCTGTGCGCCCCCTCCCTGGGTGGGGAGAGCTTCGGCATGGTGCTCACCGAGGCGTTCGCCTCCGCTGCGCCCGTGATCGCCTCGAACATCCCCGGCTACCGCGACGTTCTGCGCGACGGCACCGACGGCCTGCTCGTCCCCGCCGGGGACGCGCTGGCGTTGGCCGAGGCGCTCAGGCGCATGGCGCTGGACGCGCCGCTGCGCCGGCGCATGGCCGCCAGCGCCCGCGAGCGCGCCGAGCGCTTCGCCTGGCCCAACGTCGCCGCGGAGGTGCTCGGCTCCTACGAGCAGGCCATTCGCGTGGGCGCGCCCGCCACCCGCGTGGGACGCGCGGCGGTCCGCTTCGGGCTGGCCCCCGCCGACCGCCTGCCGCGCATACCCGCCGAACGCCTTCCCAGCCTGCGCGAGCCCGATGCCGAGCCCGCAGGTCAGGAGCAACCCGGGCGCGCGCCAAGGACCCTGCGCAGGGCCGCCGTGCTGCTCTCCTGCCTGGCTGGGGTGGCGCTGCTGCTGCTCGGCCTGGACCGCATCGGCGTGGACAACGTCGCGGCGAGCCTGCTCGCGTCGAGTCCCGGCCTGCTGGCCGCGGGCCTGGCGCTGATGTGCGCGTCCATGTTCGCGCGTGCGCTGGCGTGGCACGCGATCCTCGGCGCCGCGCCCACGTGGCGCCGGGCCAAACGCAGGGACGCCATGCAGGGGACCTTCATCGGCGTGCTGATGTCATCGACGCTGCCCGCCAGGCTCGGCGAGCCCTCCCGCGCGCTGATCGTCGCCAGGAGGCTGGGCCGCGCGCGCGAGACGCTGCCGGTGGTGCTCGGCACGATGGTCTCCCAGACGCTGCTGAACCTGCTGGCCCTTGCCGTGCTGGGCATAGCGGTGTTCTCCAGCGTCAACCCGCTGGACGGGCATCACACGGCGCTGATCGCCGCGGCGCTCGCGCCCGTGGCGGCGCTGTGCGCGATGCTGATCGCACCCGCGCTGATCCCCTCCACGCACATGACCAGCTCGGCGCGCGTGGAGGTGCTGCTCGGCGGCGTGCGCCGCTCGCTGCGCCGCGTGCGCGACGGGCTGCGCGTGTTCGCCCGTCCGCGCGCCGCCGCCACCGCCACCGCCGCGCAGCTGGGGGCGTGGGGGCTGCAGCTGTGCTCCTGCTGGCTGCTGCTGATGGCCCTCGGCCTTGACAATCGCGTCGGCGTCGCCGGTGCCGCCGCGGTGCTGTTCGCGGTCAACGCCACCGCCGTGCTGCCCGCCACGCCCGCCAACGTGGGCGTCTTCCAGGCGGCGTGCGTCGCGGTGCTCGTCGGCGCCTACCACACCTCCACCGCCGACGCCCTCGCCTACGGCCTGGTGCTGCAGGCCGTCGAGGTCGCCACCGCCGTGATCATGGGGCTGCCCGCGCTGGTCAACGAGGGGCTCTCCTGGCGTGAGGTGCGCCTGCGCACGGTGCACGCGACCCCCGTGAAGCTCGGGCCGCTGCCCGAGCGCCCCGCCACGGAGCTCGCCGTGGCCGCCTCCAGCCGGCCGGGGTGATGCCCGAGGCGTGGGTCTACATGCTGCGCTGCGGGGACGGCTCCCTCTACACCGGGTGGAGCACCGATGTGCACGCGCGCCTGGCCCGCCACCGTAGCGGCCGCGCCAGCCGCTACACCGCAAGCCGGCAGCCGGTTGAGCTCGCGCTGGCGCTGCCGATGGCCGATCGCGGTGCCGCGATGCGCGAGGAGGCGCGCATCAAGGGCCTGGATCGTGCCGCCAAGCTGGCGCTGATCGCCCTGCACGGCGCCTCCCAGCCGGCCGCCTGAAACCCACGTCGGCGTGCTCGGGTGCCCGCTTGCGCCATGATGGGTGCATGGCCAGCCGCCCCTCAGCCCGCAGCGTGAAGATCGGTGAGGACGAGCGCACCGGCTGGTCCTCTGATCGCCCGCGCCGCGACGGGGCGCCCCCGCGGCCCGCGAACCTGTCGGTGCACTGCCGCGTGCTCGCGCCCGCGGACCGCCTGCGCTACTCGCCGGGCAGCCTGCTGATCGTGGTGGGCGCATCCGCGGCCGAGCGCGACAGCTTCCTGGAGCGCCTGATCGAGGACCGCGCCAGCCTGCTCTCGGCGGCGAAGGTGCGCACACTGCTCGCCGGCAGGGTCGGCGAGGATGAGCTCGAGGAGCGCGCCCAGGAGCTGCTGGGCGCCGCGGTGGCAAAGCGTCTTGCCAACAAGGAGACCGTCGTGGTGGCGGCCGAGACGCTTGACCCCGCCGAGCGCGAGCGCTTCGTGCGCCCGGCGGCTGCGCTGAAGCGCCCGCGCCACCTGATCCTGCTCGAGACCAGCCGCGACCAGGTCAGCGAGGAGGACCACGCCCCGCTGAACGAGCTGCGCCGGGCGCTGGATGCGGGCGAGCTTGGCGCCGAGGGCTTCCAGACCGCGCTGCGGCTCGGTGGCGGCTCGGCGATCGAGGTCAAGCGGATCCTCTTCCGCCCGCCTCCCCGCGAAGACTGACACCTCTGCAGAAGCGCTGAGCGGATTTCAGCTGTGCGCGCGCCCGTCCGATAGGACAAACGTGCCTCAAAACACGGCTGTACCCCTGCAAAGCATGCTCGCGGGCCGTCACAGGCTGCGCGAACGCACGCTCGCGGGCAGCCTGGCCGACAACGCCTGGTGGCTCTACCTCTCGGCGATGGTGCTGGTCACCGTCGCCTATGTGCTGACGCACTTCACCGGGCCGCACTGGCTGAACTCCGGGCCCGTCTACAACCTGATCGGCGGCTCCACCGTGGTTGCGCTCGTGGTGGGCGCCAAACGCAACGCGCCGCGCCACCGCACGCCGTGGTACCTGCTCGCGATCGGGCAGGGCCTTTTCCTGACCAGCGACATCGTCTCCTACAACTACGAAAGGCTGTTCGGCGGCACCAGCCTGCCGATGCCCTCGGTCGCCGACCCGTTCCACCTGGCGTTCTACCCCTTCTTCGTGGCCGGCATGCTGATGCTCAGCCACGACCGCAACCGCAACCGCGAACGCGCCGGCATGATCGACGCACTGATCGTGACGTTCGCGCTGGCGACGCTGCTGTGGGTCTACCTGATCGACCCCTACATCGAAATCGGCACCTTCTCGCTGGTGCGGCGGCTGAGCTCGATCGCCTACCCCACGATGGACATCGTCGTGATCGGCGTGCTCGCGCGCGTGGCCGCGGGCAGCTTCCGCCGCGAGCCCGCCTTCGCGTTCCTGTTCGCCGGCGGCGCGGTGCTGCTGCTCACCGACGCGCTCTACGGCTGGAAGCTGCTCGACGGCGGCTACAGCATCGCCGGCGTGCTCGCCTCGGGCTGGGCGTTCTTCTTCGCGCTGCTGGGCACCGCGGCGCTGCACCCCTCGATGCGACGGCTCTCCGAGCCGGCCGAGCACACCGACGTGCAGCTCACGCGTGCGCGCCTGGCGCTGCTGGCCTGCGCGAGCCTCACCGGGCCGCTTGTCTTCATGGTCAGAGAACTGCTGAACGAGCCGATCGACCGCCTCGTGGTGATCGGCGCCTCCGCCGCGATGTTCGTGCTGGTGCTCGCGCGCATGGCCGGGATCGTGCGCGGCACCGAGGAGGCCACGCGCCGCGAGGAAGCGCTGCGCATCGCCGGCGAGGCGCTCGTGACCGCGAGCACCCGTCGCGACATCTACGCCGCCGCGCTCGCGGGCGCCGGCTCGGTCGTGGAGGAGGACGTGCAGGCATGCATGTACCTGCTCGATGAGGAAGGCGGGGAGCTGCACCCCGTCGACGGCTCGGGGCTGCGCCCGATGCAGGCCCCCTCGCTCACCCGCCGCGAGCTTCCCGTCGACCTGCTCGCCCGTACGGGCGGGAGGCGCGTGGTGTGCCTGAAGCACGAACAGCGCCTGGCATACCTCGCCCCGCTGATGGGCGAGTCGCTCGTGGGGGTCCTGTGCGTCTACTCGCAGGCGCCGCTGAAACGCGCCGCGCGGGAGAGCCTTGCGACGCTCGCCAGCGCCGTGGCGCTGGCGCTGCACAGCGCGACACTGACAGAGCAGGCGCTGCAGCAACGCTCGGAGTCGCGGCTGTCCGCGCTCATCAAGAACGCCTCGGACGTCGTTTGCATCGTCGGCGTGGACGGCACCATCCACTTCATGAGCCCCTCCGTCGGGCGCACGTTCGGCTATGAGCCCGACGCGCTGCTGGACACCGCGCTGCCGGCGATCGTGGAGCCCGATGAGCACCAGCGCCTGCAGGCGTTCGTCGCGGCGATCGCGGCCCAGCCGCCCGGCCAGCCGCTGAACGGCGAGTTCCACGTGCGCCATGCCTCCGGGCGCTGGTGCGATGTGGAGGCCCTCGGCACCAACCTGCTGGGTGACGAGCACATCACCGGCATCGTGCTGAACATCCGCGACATCAGCGAGCGCAAGTCATTCGAGGCCGAGCTCGAGCACCAGGCCTTCCACGACACGCTCACCGGCCTGCCCAACCGCGCGCTGCTGCGCAACCGCGTCGAGCACGCGCTGGCCAGCCAGCGGCGCAATGGCATGCCCGTTGCGGTGCTGTTCCTCGACGTGGACGACTTCAAGAACGTCAACGACTCGCTCGGGCATGACGCCGGTGATGAGGCCCTCAGGGAGCTCGGCCGCCGCCTGGAAGACTGCATGCGCCCCGTTGACACCGCCGCGCGGCTGGGCGGCGACGAGTTCGCCGTGCTGGTCCAGGAGGCCGAGAGCGAGATGCACTCGGTGGACATCGCCCAACGCCTGCTGAGCGCGCTGGGGGCGCCGATCACGCTGGGCGGGCGCTCGGTCGCGGTCGCGGTGAGCATCGGTATCGCCTTCAGCGACCAGGGCATGGTCTCTCCCCGCGACGCCGATGAGCTGCTGCGCAACGCCGACGCGGCGATGTACATGGCCAAGGAGAGCGGCAAGGGCCAGTACCGCATCTTCGAGCCCGAGATGCACGCGCTGGCGCTCTCGCGGCTGGAGCTCAAGTCAGACCTGCAGCGCGCGATCGACGCCGGCGAGTTCACGCTGCGCTACCAGCCGATCATGGACCTCGCGCGCGGAGACATGGCGGGCATGGAGGCGCTCGTGCGCTGGGAGCATCCCGAGCGCGGGACCGTGCCGCCGCTGGAATTCATCCCGCTGCTGGAGGACACCGGCCTGATCGTGCAGGTCGGCCACCACGTGCTGCGCGAAGCCTGCGCGTGGGGCGCGCACATGCAGCGGGAGTGCCCGCGCGAGCCGCCGCTGTCGATGGCGGTCAACGTGTCTGTCTCGCAGCTGCAGCGCCCCGAGTTCATCGGCGAGGTCCGCGACGTGATCGCCGAGACGGGGATCGTGCCGAGCAGCGTGACGCTGGAGCTGACCGAGAGCGTGATGATGGCGGACATGGAGCTCAGCCTGCTGCGTCTGAACGCGCTGCGCGCGCTGGGCGTGAAACTGGCGATCGACGACTTCGGCACCGGCTACAGCTCGCTGAACTACGTGCGCCAGTTCCCCGTCGACATCCTGAAGATCGACCGCTCGTTCCTGGCCGACCGCAACCCCGAGGTCACCGAGCTGACCGCGGCGATCGTTCAGGTTGCGCGCATCTTCAACCTGAAGGCCGTCGCGGAGGGCATCGAGAGCTCCGGGCAGCTCGAGCAGCTGCGCGGCATCAGTTGCGACTTCGGCCAGGGCTTCCACTTCGCAAAGCCACTGTCCGGCGGGGAGATCCAGGCGATGGCCGAAGCCCAGCCGCACACCAGCGCCGTCGTCTAGCTCGCCTCGCCCGCCATCGCCGGTTCGTCCTCGCCTTCGATCGCGCCGTCTGGCGGATCGGTGTCCTGCAGGTCGGCGAACAGCGACGCGTCGCGGCTGGAGCCGCGGATGACGTCGTCGGGTGAGCTCTCGGCGGGCAGCCGGCCCTGCCTGGTGCCGAAGTAGATCGCCTGCGGGTGGTGGGCGATGAGCGCGAGCGTTGACTGCTCGGGCTCGGGCGCGTAGCCGTCGGTGATCGTCATGCCGATCCGCTCCAGGTCGAGCAGCTTCTCCACCTTCAGGTGCTCGCTCTGCTCGGGCACCGCCGGATAGCCCCAGGAGTAGCGCCTGCCCTGGGTGGGCTCGATGTCGAGCATGCGGCGCACCTCGTAGTGGAGCCACTCCGCCAGGCCCTCGGCGGTCTGCACGCCGAGGCCGTGCACGAAGAACTGCTCGGCGAACTCGCCTTCGGCCTCCAGGCGCGCCATCAGCTCGGTCACCTCGCCGCCCACCGTGACCGCCTGCACGGGGATCACATCCAGTTCATCCGGCGGCCCGCCGTCCACGGCGGGGCGGAAGAAGTCGGCCAGGCAGATGCGCTCGCCCTTGGGCTGGCGCGGGCACACGAAGCGCGTCAGCTCCCTGCGGCGGTCCTCGGGGTCGAGCACCACGATCTCGTTGCCCAGCGCGTAGCAGGGGAAGAAGCCCAGCAGCGCGCGCGGGTGCAGGTAGTCCTGCTCGCGCCACATGCGCTGCAGGCGCGGGCGGAAGTCCTCGCGCAGCAGCCGCTGCCACTCCTCGCCCTTGACGCCCTTTCCGCCCCAGTGCAGCTTGAAGAGCACGTGCGTGTCGAGGTGGCGGTAGAGCTCCGCCATGTCCACGGGGATCTCGCGCACACCCCAGAACGGCGGCGTGGGCACCGGCGCGTCGGTGCGCGCGGCCGAGCGCACGGAGTCATCGGCGAAGTTGAGCTCCTCCTGGGGCTCCTCGCCCTTCTCGCGGAAGGCGCGCGCGCCGCTGCGCAGCTTCTCCACGAGCGCGACGTGCGCGTCGGAGTCGATCAGCTGGTCCATCACCGAGAGGCCCTCGAAGGCGTCCTGGCAGTAGAAGACGCCCGGCTGGTACATGTCCTCGGATTCCTTGCCGCCGGGGAACAGCGCGCGGTAGCTGAACGCGCGGTTGATCGCCGCGCCGCCGATCAGCACGGGGTACTGGAGGCCCTTGGCATGGAGCTCCTGGATGCACGCGGGCATCTGCTTGGAGGTCGAGACCAGCAGCGCAGAGAGCCCGATGGCGGTGGCGTCGTGCTCGACGGCCGCGTCGAGGATCGTCTGGATCGGCACCTGCTTGCCGAGGTCGATGACCGTGTAGCCGTTGTTGGTGAGGATCGTGTTGACCAGCGACTTGCCGATGTCGTGCACGTCGCCGAACACCGTCGCCAGCACGACCGTGCCCTTTGTGTAGCCCTCGATCTTGTCCAGGTATTTCTCCAGCTGGGCGACCGCGCGCTTCATCACCTCGGCGGACTGCAGCACGAACGGCAGGATCAGCTCGCCGGCGCCGAATTTGTCGCCCACCTCCTTCATCGCGGGCAGCAGCACCTCGTTGAGCGTTGGCACCGCGCCGATCTTCTCCACGCTCGCATCGATCCAGGCCTCGACACCCTCCTTGCGCCGGCGCAGGATGTGGAAGTGCAGCGCCTGCTCGGGCTCCATGCCCTCGGTCGGGTCGGCGGCACCCTGTGCGGAGTCCTCCTCGCCCTTTGACTCGAAGTGGGCGATGAAGAGCTCCAGCGCGTCCTCGCGGCGGTTGAAGACGAGGTCGTCGGCCAGCTCGCGCTCATGCTCTGAGATCTCGCCGTAGGGGGTGATGTGGTTGGGGTTTACCATCGCCAGGTCAAGGCCCGCCGCCACGCAATGGTGCAGGAACACGGAGTTGAGCACAGCGCGCGCGCCGGGCGAGACGCCGAAGGAGACGTTGGAGACGCCCAGCGAGGTCTTGACGTGGGGGATCTCCTGCTTGAGCAGCCGGATGCCCTCGATCGTCTCAACGGCCGAGGGCCGCCACTCCTCATCGCCCGTGGTCAGCGTGAACGTGAGCAGGTCGAAGATCAGCAGCTCGGGGTCAAGGCCATGCTCGGTGCAGCACAGCTCGTGGATGCGCCGCGCCACCTCGACCTTGCGCTCGGCGGTCTTGGCCATGCCGACCTCGTCGATCGTCAGGGCGATCAGCGCTGCGCCGTGGGCCAGCGCGACGGGCACCACGCGGTCGAGCTTGGCGCGCCCGGCCTCGAGGTTGACCGAGTTGACGATCGCCCGCCCGGGGATCTGCTCGAGCGCGCGTTCGATCACCTCGGGCTCGGTCGAGTCGATCTGGATCGGCGCGGGCTGTGTCAGCGAGACCTTCTTGGCGAGGATGCGCATCTGTTCGTCCTCGTCGGCGCGCTCGGTCAGCGCGACGCACAGGTCGAGCACGTGCGCGCCGCCGGTGACCTGGTCCTCGGCGATCTGGATGAGGCCGTCGTAGTCGTCGGTGAGCAGCAGCTCCTTGGCCTTGCGCGAGCCCTGCGAGTTGACGCGCTCGCCGACCATCGTCGGCCGCGGCTCCTGCACGAGCGGGGTCGCGGCGATCATCGAGGAGAGGTGCGGGGGGCGCGGGGCGGGGCGCGGGGCGACCGCGCGCCCGGCGACGCGCTCGGCGATCGCGGCTATGTGCTCGGGGGTCGTGCCGCAGCAGCCGCCGACGATGCCCACGCCGTAGCGCTCGACGAACTCCGTCAGCGCTTCGGCGAGCGGCACGGGCTGCTCGGGGAAGATCGTCTCGCCGTCGGGGCCCTGCAGCGGCAGCCCGGCGTTGGGGATGCAGGCGACGGGCAGCGGCGAGAACTCGCCAAGGAAGCGGATCGCGTCGCGCATGTCCTCGGGGCCCGTCGAGCAGTTCAGGCCGATCACGTCCACCTTCAGCGCCTCGAGCGTCGCCAGCACCGCCGAGATGTCGGTGCCGAGCAGCATCTTGCCGCCGTTGGGCAGCAGCGAGACCGAGGTGTGGATCGGGACGGCGCGCCCGCTGCTCCTGAACGCCGCGCGCGCGCCGAAGATCGCCGCCTTGACCTCCAGGATGTCCTGCGCGGTCTCGATGATCAGCAGGTCGGCGCCGCCGTCGATCAGCGCGGCGGCCTGCTCCTCGAAGATCTCCGCCAGCTCACCGAAGCGGATCTGCCCGAGGGAGGGGTCATCGGAGGCGGGCAGGAAGCCCGTTGGGCCGATCGAGCCCGCGACGAAGCGGTTCTCGCCCGCGGCGCGGCGCGCGATCTCCGCGGCCCTTGTGTTGATCTCAACCGTGTAGTCGGCCAGCCCCCACTCTCCGAGCTTCAGGCGCGAGCCCTGGAAGGTGTCGGTCTCCACGACCTCCGCGCCCGCGTCGAGCATCGAGGTGTGCACGCCCTCGATCACGTCGGGCCTGTTCAGGACGAGCGCCTCGTGGCACTTGCCCGCCAGCCCGCCGTAGTCCTCGCTGGTCAGGTCGAACTGCTCGAGCGTGGCGCCCATGCCACCGTCGTAGACGACGACGCGGCTGTGGATGGCCTGAAGGTAATCGCGCATGCAGCCATGCTAGCCCGTGGACGGCTCCGCTTTGCCCTCAGCGGGCTCCACGACCGTCGCCCGCGCCTGAGGGGAACAGGCGCGGGCGACCCTCACGGTCGTAGGGGAAATGCGTGGGGCCGGAGTCCAGGCGGCGCCACGCATGCCGGCTACTCGCAGCCGGTTCCTATTCGTCCACCGCTTTGATCTCGAGTTTTTCGCCGTTCGTGATCTTCACGGTGCTGGTCAGCCCAGCCTTCTGGTCGGTCTGGGATCCGAGCGTCGCCGTGAGCGTGTCCTGGGGCTCTTCTTCGAACTCTTCAGGTGCCTGGATCCCGCCTTTCGCCGCGTACTTCAGGCTGAAGGAGGGGGCCATCTTGTCGATCGCGCTTACCGGGCCGATCACCGATCCGGTTGCCGTGAGCGTTTCGGCGTGCGATCCGCATGTTCCTGAGATCAGCGTCGAGCCGCCTTCCAGCGACCACCCGACGGAGACCGTCTCGTTGTTCAGTTCGTGCACGGCGTCCTCGATGAAGCAGAGGTTGGCGTGCAGCGATTTCGCGACGATTTCGCCTTCGCCCGCACCGGCGCTCTGGCAGGCTTCTTTGGTTTTGTAGTTCTCGCACCCGCTCAGCGTCAGGTTGAGCGTCGCGGATTTCGTGCCGGTGTATTCGCCGCTGCCGTTGGATTCGGTGCACTTCAGCTTTGCGCCCGAGACCGTTTCCAGCGCCACCGTTTTGCCCGACGTGGTGAGCGTGTTGGCGCTCCCCGTTCCCGGCTCCCATTCGTACTCGGAGTCCTCGTAGGGGTTTTCTTCGGTGCAGGCCGAGTTGAAGTAGTACCCGGCATAGGTCGTTTCTTTGCCGACTTTTTTGCTCGTGGCCTTTACGCACCTGCCGACTTCGGGCATCGTGCGCTCGGCGCGCACATAGCCGACGGAGGCGATTTCCAGATGACTGTCGAGGATCGCCACGTTCTTGCCGGCGGCCGCGGGCAGGCCGCTGTCCTCGTCGACCACCTGGTCGACCACGAGCGACAGCGGTTCACCGCAGCCGGCTGCGCCGGGCGCGGCGAACGTGTTGTCCACCAGTTCGGTGCCGCTCAGTTCGACGATTTTGCCGGCACCGCGGTAGAGGTTCAGCGTGCCCCTCTTGCCCGTGATCGGTGCCGTTCCGGCCGGCGGGTCGGTCGTGCCGTCGGTCAGGTGCAGCGTGACCGGTTCGGCGTTCGAGCCGACGTAGCACGTTTCGCCCAGCGCGGTGTTGCTCAGTTTGATCTTCAGCGGCAGCACCACCGCGGGGCCTCCCTGGGGGCCGAGGTCTTCCGGTTCGACTTCGACCGTGCCCGCCTGTTCGGCCGTTGCGGTGACTTCGTTGACTCCGCCCAGTTCGAGCCCCGAGAGGCCGCCGGGCAGCGTCAGCGGCGTCTTTGAGACCGTTTCGCCGTTGGCCGCGTTGACGAGGTCAGGGTTGCCGCGCTGATCGCCGCCCTGCAGGACGATGACCTTGGGGCTGACCGGCACCGTCTTGCTGCCGAGCTTGAATTCGCCGGCGCTGGTCGTGGAGTAGACGCAGCCCACGACGGCCGGGTTTTCGATCGGGCACTCGCTGAACACCGAGAATTCCTTCTGCAGGCTCTCCGCGGAGGCGCTCGCCGCAGCCGCACCTGTCACCGCGCCCATCAGCACCAGCGCGGCCACGAGCCTTCCTGCGCGTAAGCGCACCGCCCGTATGGATCTCCCATCCGTAAGGCTGCCTGTGACCATCTCCACTCTCCTCCTCATGCGAGTTGCCTTGTCTCCCTCTCCCTGACCCCTGCACTTCTGCGCTGCGTCCCGCTCTCTCCGCTGTGTCAACTCTGTTTACGCTTCGCCGTCCATGCTCGGGATGCGGCTCCACGCGTCCCACGGCAATACAGTCTGCGCCAAAGCGTTCGCGTAGTATACACGGATCCCGGTTGGTGTCAACGATTCGTTTTCACCATCCAGCCGCCTCTACGCACACACCCCGACGGCGGATCACTGCCGCGCGCTTGCGTTACCCGGGAGCCCGCAAGTCGAAACACTCGAATGGCAAATTCTTCTCGTGCGGCTCCTGCGCCGCCAAGAGGCGGCACGCAGGACAGCGGCGCGGGCCCCGGCAGGCCCCGCGCGAGGCGAGACCGGCGCGCGGCGAGGCACCGGTAGATCGACCGGCGCGCCCCGCCCCCCCGGGCGGGGACGCGCCGGGATCAGGGTGCTACTTGATGAAGAGCATCTCCGAGTACTTCGGCAGCGGCCAGAGGTCATCGGCCACGAGCCTCTCCAGCTGGTCGGAGATTTCGCGCACGTCTTCCATGGCGGGGATGACCGTGTCGCGCATGTACACGGCCTCCTTCTGCGCGGACTCGTCCGGGTGGTTCTCGTCGAGGTTGGCGTCCTCCAGCTTCAGCTCGGCGTAATGCAGCTGCTTGATGACCGGCTCGATCTCCGCGGTCAGCTCCTCCAGGCCCGTGGCGCGCAGTTCGTTGAGGTAGCGCACGCTCGCCGGCAGGATCATCGTGCGGGCGATCGAGGCGGCCGTCTCGGCCTCGATGTTGATGTTGATGACGTACTGCTCGGTGAACACGTCATACCTTGACTCGAGCTCGCGCTTGGTCAGCACTTTGTACTTTTTGAAGGCCGCGACGGTGCTTTTCTCGGTCAGCCAGGGCAGCGCGTCGGGGGTGGTCTTGAGGTTCGCGAGCCCTCGTTTGGCGGCCTCCTTGTGCCACTCCTCCGAGTAGCCGTCGCCGTCGAAGACGATCTGCTTGTTGGCCGAGAAGCTCTCCTTGACGACGGAGGTGACCGCCTTCTCGAGCGTCGCACCCTGCTTTTTCAGGGCGGCCGTCAGCTTCTCGGTGAGGTCGTCGATCGCCTCGGCGACGATCGTGTTCAGGACGGTGTTCGGCCACGCGGGCGAGGAGTTGGACCCGAGCGCGCGGAACTCGAACTTGTTGCCCGTGAACGCGAACGGGCTCGTGCGGTTGCGGTCGCCGCCGTGCAGCGGCAGCGGTGGCAGCACCGGGGTGCCCAGGCCGAGGAACGAGCCTGGTTTGGAGGCCTGCACTTTGCCGGCCTCGATCGCCGCGAAGACCTTCTCCAGCTCGGCGCCGAGGAAGATCGAGATGATCGCGGGCGGCGCCTCGTTGGCGCCAAGGCGATGGTCCTGCCCGGCGCTTGCGATCGAGGCGCGCAGCAGCGCCTGGTGCTTGTTGACGGCCTGGATGACCGCGGTGCAGAAGAACAGGAACTGCAGGTTCTCCGAGGGGGTGTCGCCGGGCTCGAGCAGGTTGAGCCCGGTGTCGGTGCCCATCGACCAGTTGTTGTGCTTGCCCGACCCGTTGACACCGGCGAAGGGCTTCTCGTGCAGCAGGCAGACGAGGCCGTAGCGGCGGGCGGTGTTCTGCATGATCTGCATCGTCACCATCTGGTGGTCTGAGCCGACGTTGGAGTTCTCGAAGATCGGCGCGACCTCGAACTGGTTCGGCGCGACCTCGTTGTGGCGCGTCTTGATCGGGATGCCAAGCTTCGCCAGCTCCAGCTCGACCTCGAGCATGTAGGCGAGCACGCGCTCGGGGATCGAGCCGAAGTAGTGGTCATCGAGCTCGTGGCCCTTCGGCGGTTTGGCGCCGTAGAGCGTACGTCCGGTAGTGACAAGGTCGGGCCGTTCGAAGTAGTACTGCTCGTCGATCAGGAAGTACTCCTGCTCGCAGCCGGTGGTCGTGAAGACGCGGGTCGCCTCGTCCACGCCGAGCAGCTCCAGCGCGCCCATCGCCGAGCGCGACAGCGCGTCCATCGAGCGCAGCAGCGGGATCTTGTTGTCCAGCGCCTCGCCGGTCCAGGAGGTGAACGCCGTCGGGATGCACAGCAGCGCGCCGTTGGGGTTCTCCAGGATGAACGCCGGGCTCGTCGGGTCCCAGGCCGTGTAGCCGCGTGCCTCGAAGGTCGCGCGGATGCCGCCGGTGGGGAACGAGGAGGCGTCGGGCTCGCCCTGGATGAGCTCCTTGCCCGAGAACTCCGCGATCGCCGTGCCGTCGCCGACGGGGCCGTAGAAGGAGTCATGCTTCTCGGCGGTGGAGCCCGTGAGCGGCTGGAACCAGTGCGTGTAGTGCGTCGCGCCCTTCTCCATCGCCCATTCCTTCATCGCCTGAGCCACGGCATCGGCGAGCGAGGTGTCGAGCTCGGCGCCGCG
>Ga0182030_10004998_pt1 | contig 28225 bp, 20 predicted proteins | sample 812S3MmetaG_FD_121299 | JGI IMG/M metagenome (GOLD analysis project Ga0182030, IMG submission 121299) | Permafrost microbial communities from Stordalen Mire, Sweden - 812S3M metaG (Illumina Assembly) | ecosystem: Environmental > Terrestrial > Soil > Wetlands > Permafrost | place: Sweden... | reverse complement strand
CCAATCGGTTCGCGTAATTCGTAGAATACAAAGACCTCGTTTGACGGAAAGAACACTGAGAGCGCTGAAACTGTCGTATCCTCAGCTTCTGCTCGCACAACTGGCTTCGCTTCCCGTGGTTCTTCGTACACGAAAGTGCAAAGACCAATACTCAGGGAGAGATTTCCGGCCGGCGCTTGCAAGACAACCGTGCCAGCCTTCTTTCCTTTTTTGGTGGGATCGATTGAGACCTCCGACACCTGGCCTTGCAGCCCCAAGGCCCAATCAATCCCTTGCTCAAGGATGCCGCGCCGGGACTGCTGAAATGGGCTTTCTATGACCACGAGGATCTCGGCGGAGTCCTCCTTCCACTTGTTGAAGATTGCGACAGCGTCCGCTAAGGAAAGAACCATGTGCGTTTCTCCGCCTACACGATGTCAAACCGGCACACTTCAATCTCGACAAGAAGGTATGCCTTGAATATTTTGGACGCACCTGACTAGGAAGTGCGATTTCGCCTCAGGTTCGCACAAAAGCCCCCTGAAAATCAAAGGTCGAAAAGGCAGTACACGACAGGGAGTTCGGGATGAAGGCTCTGCAGAAAGCAGTCGAGGCTTTGTTTAAACGGCGCGGTACAGCAGATCCCCCTTAGCGCCTACACAGGGATAGCTGTTTAGCAAAAGTCAGCGAAAAAACTCCCGCAGGCTCGCCTTTCGTATCAGTCTGAAAACGGCCCACCAGACTTGCAGCAGCGCCGAAATGTCCATTCCGACTCCCCCATCTGCCGCAGATTCGAACGCTGCTAAAGGAGCTAGCCTGCGAGGCTGCGCCGACTTCATGATTCGCTGCCCGTCCGCTCTTGCCACCGCTGTTTTCCCTGACACGCACATATTGGCAGAACCGTAGCAAGGGATTACATTCAGATCATGACGATTGTCCAGGTAAGTTGGTGCGACTCCGAACGAGACATCAGGCGCAACTATCCTAGTGCGTTCGATGGGATACCCGAACGATTCTCGGCGCCCATGGCCGAATATGTGTTCCTCGATTCGATTGAGCATGTGCAGGAATTGCGAACACGGATAACAGAACATGTCCCTGCAGAACGCCAACCTTACATGCAAACGTTACTCACCAGTGCTGGAACTGTTAAAGATCACTGGTCCGCGATCACGACTCGACGTTACTAGTGAGCTGTTGGACTAGACGAAACCTGCGATGGCTGCCTGGGACGATGTAATCGATTTCGACAACGTTGGCGACTGGCCGATGGAACTGACCGGTTGGCTGAGGCTGCTGGAGCCACCCGCGGGTCACGAACAACAGGCACGTGGCGAACAGCTCGTCCGAGATTGCTTGCAGGGCTCCCGGATAAGGACCTATCACTGTACACGGCTGCTCGCGAGCGAAGTCGAAGCCATAAAGCGCGAAGGTTTACGGCCACCTTCAGCCGACCTCGCACGCGCCAAGCGTGAAGCAGCGAGCGCGGCTCGCCGACCAGTGCCTTTGTGGGCTGAAGATGATCCCTCCGACAAGATTTGGTTTTACCACCGGAGAGCGGATCTCGACGCGGCGATTGCCGGCCCGATGCTAAGGTCGTGGGGCGGAAAGGAGTTGCTGGCTGCTTCCCGGGGAGTCGTGGATTCCGCAGCCCAGCCTTACATCATCGCCTTCGATCACCCGGTCAAGGAATTGAAGTACGTTTTTAGGATCTCCCATTGTCGCCTGGAAACGAGGATCATCAACCAATACTTGTCCCAATACTCTTCAGTGGCGCAGGAAGATACGGCCTTCGAAAGCTACACGGATAAACCAGTGCAGGTAGAGGAAACAAAGATCATCCCCGCTCGTGATGCGCGCTTCAGTGCCCTCTCCAATTACTGCGACGAGCTACATTTTCAGGCTGTCTAGCCGAGATTGCGCGACCCTGATGATTCGCGAGAGGATGGTGCGCAACCAAGATAAGCGTTTCGCCGCCGAATGGATGGCTACTTTGCCTACGATTGAATTGGTCGGATGAACATCTCCCAGAAGAGTTCGGCCGCGCCCTGGAAGGTCAGCCTCTCTTTGCTGTTTCCGTACGATTGCATGCCCAGAGCCTCGAAATAGATCGTCTCGTCGTCGGCTCTAACCATCACTGCTTCGTTCATGCCTCCATGTCGTGGCTCATCGGTCATCGTATACTCGATGCTCTCGCTGCCCATCGTACTTCCGCCGAGTGAGGCTGATCCCCGGCAGACCTTCTCCCCTTTGCGGTAGGCCGCGGCCGTAAACCGGTTAGCATCTATCCTGCGGAAAGTCTGCTGCAGATCGGGGTTTCGATGAACCAATTCTTCGAGTGAATTCTCGAAGAAATTTGCGATGTATTCGAAGCCCTCATGTCGAAACCTGTCCTTATCAAGGTCGGTGAACTGTTTTTTGATTCGCAAGTTGCTGGATCGTGCCGGCAGCGTCGACGTCGTCTTCCGGGCATCCGGCTCTCTTGTGGTCGAGGGCTTCGGGTCTTGGCCTAGATGTTTCAGCGCTCCTTTGATCGCGGTCACCACGTCCTGGAATGCCTCATCGATGTTCGGCCACTTCGTTATCGGGCGCCCATCCTTGGGCGTTGCTAGGAGCTTTCCAAATGGCAACCCGTGCCAGTCGCACGGTCGCAAGATGACCGGAATTATCCTTGCATCGCCGCGTTGATGCCTTTCGACAGCGCGTTTCATTTCGAGTTCGTAGCAGTAGTCAGAAGCGATGAAGTCCGGGCTCACAAGCAGGAGGATGACATCTGCGGTATCGATGTGCTGGTCGATTGCATGGCCGAAATCCTCGCCAGCCGAAATCCGGCGGTCATGCCACGAGTCGATCAAACCCTGCCGGCGGAGACTCGAGAGATGGATCTCCAGTTGGTCACGAAGATTCTCGTCCACGTGGGAATACGAGAAGAAGAGAGTTGCCACCCTGCCTCCTTGGAATCCAAATCTGGCCGTCGGTTGATTTCCGACCATCACCCGCGATGTCATGATAGTGCTTTTCGGCGACGGAACATTCCGATAACAGCGAACGACGGTTGCATCGAATGATTGAAGTCAGACTAAAGAGAACGGGCCACATGGTTAGGTGGCATGGCATGCCTGACCTCTCATCCTTCCAGGATCTTCTCTATCGTTAAGTCGAAATTTCAAGCCCCTGAGGCCGACGTGGAGGAACCGCCTTTCTCTGGTTTTCTTAATGTCGTTGAACCACCCGCCCGAGATCAATCGCTCGGATGAAGCCGCCGGCCTGATCCATGTGGGCATCGGGCCCATCCGGTACGGGGGTAGCCGTACCCAGGTAATCGGTAGGCCGGCAAGTCAAGACAATGATCTGAAAGATGCGCGCTTTCTCGGCGAGCAATTCTCGAAGCCAGTCCATCCGGTTGCCATCACTCTGCACCAGTTGATCATCGAACACTACGGTGGTTTGCAAGTACTCTGCCAGGGCGAGGCGATACAGGGTCGACAGCTGTTCCCTCGTTCCAACTGACAGCAGGGATGCCGGACGAGGCGTGCCGTGTACTACGACCCCTTCGGTGTTCATCTGAGCTCCTAGCTGTACGGACTGGTAGCGTTGTTGCGTTAGACTTTGAAACAATGCCGCGACAGTCGGAGCCAGAGCTTGGCCGAGATTGCTTGCCTGCGCGGAATCAGCCGACTTCAGTTGCTCAAGCAGCAGTTTCCACGCCTCGTAATCGGCTTCAATTTCCTTCTCTTGGCGTTCCGCTTGTTCAAAGGCTTCACTTGCGTCTCGCAGCCGTTCCCGAGCGACTGCTCCCCCCACCTGCTCCAGCCGACCACGTGCCCTCTGGATCTCTGACTCGTTGGCTTCATATTCGGACCGCGCCGTTTTTTCGCGGTTCCTCTCCATATCCACTTCATCTTGAGTCGCGTTGCGCTCGGGTACGGGCAACGCAGCGTGGTGAGATTTTGCCTCCTGCAGTCGCAATTCGGCCGCCGATAAGTCTTCTGCGTCGCGCCGTTTTTGTAATTCAGCAAGCCTGCCAGTGTGTTCGGCCTGGCCTGTAATCGCTGTCGTCAAATTCTGCTGTGCAGTCTCGACGCCGGCGTTGGCAATCTCCAGTTGTGTGCGAGCACTGATCGCGGCCTCGTCGATCATCCGCTTTTGGGAAGCGATCGTCTGGTCCAATGCCTCCAGATCTGCGCCGGCATTTTGCCTTTCCGAGTTCGCCTCGGAGAGCTTACGTTCGGAAGCCGTCAATGCCGCGTCCACCCCGTCGGGGAAGGCCGCCAAAGCTTCATCGCGTTTAGAGGTAGCCGCTTCCCAGAGCCCTCGAAGGTTGGTGGTTCGATCCTCAGCGAGTGTGTAGAGTCTTGAGCTTTCAGTGACCCGCGCTCTAGCGCTCACCACGCTTTTCGACAACTCCCCTCGTCGGGAACGCAAAGCCTGCAGTGGATCTCCGCCCAGGAGTTCAAGTTCGGCCAATAGCGGCTCAAGCGGTACATCGCCGACCGCCGTGCGGCAAGCGGCGGCGTGTTGCATGGCGTCCTGTAGCTCTCTGGCAGCCTCGGCCAGTAGCGCGAGTTGCGCTTCGAACGCCTGAGATTCGTTGTACTTTTCCTGAACCTGCGCATCCAGTCTTACGCTCTCAGCGATTTTCGAGTCGAGACCATCGAGGTTTGGAACGGCAGCCGCTGCAAGATGCGGAGCCACATCCTGAGCCCATTGTTGCTCCAGTACGTGGACCCGTTCTCGCGCGTCTCTGCGTCCGCCGCGAATCCGAATCGTGGCGACGTCGGCGATTCCAATCTCGAGTGCGGTGTCGGATTCAACTTCCAGTGGCTGCTGGGTCACAGTTGGCTCCAGCACCGTTCCGTCCCGCTGGATGCGCAAATCTAGAGGCTTTACGGGCTCGATGGCCACGGCGAAGCCAACACTCAGAGCTCCGCGGGCGGCGGCGATCTCATGGGCCAGCCGGCGCATGGGCGCGATGGCAGCGGGTGCAGGCAACTTCACGGCGGAGCGCTTCTTGATCAGCCCCGCCCGCTCGGTGAGAACTGCATCGAGCCGTTGTTGAACGGTGGATTGTTTCTGCACGGCAGCTTGCGCATCGACAACGCGGCTGTCGGCAAGGCGCACGTCGAGGGCCCGTTCGAGCAAGTCACAACGAAGCAGCTCGGAGTTGGCGGCTTTTTCTTGTTCCGCATCTTCGTCCGAGGTTTTTCGCGCGATCGCCGCCACTTCCTCCTGCTCGCCGAGTTTCCGCCCCACTTCGGCCGCAGCATGAATAAGTTGCTGTGCGTTATGAGCAGCATCGAGACTCCTTTGAGCGATACCCGCAGCACGATCGGCAGCCGCTATCTTCAGTTCCAGTTCCTGGCGGACCACAGTTTCATTGATGTTAGGATCGGCTTTTTCGCGGGCGACCTGTTCCGCCGCCTTGAGAGCGAGCTGGGCTTTGGACTGGTTCTGCTGCGCAGTCGCGACCGCAGCCTTTGCCTCTTTCACCTGGGAAAGGAAAACGTGGGCTTTCGCCTCGCCTTCCTTGATCTCGTGTGCCAGCGAAAGAATGCGTTCGACCTCTTGCTCGGCGCAACGAACCAGTTCGGTCGCGGCAGAACGGTCTGCCGCCTGAGTGGCTAGCTTTTCTAGAATGGCGACCTCGTCGCTCGCTCTGGCCAGAGCCTCGCGCTTCTCGTAGCGGTTCTGGAAAAGTTCCCGGAGGAGAGCTTCAGCTCCTTCGGAGTCGTCCACCACTTTCTGGAGCCGATCCTTCTCCTCCCTAGTGTCCTTTACGCGATCCGCCGCGACCTTGAACACGCTGCCCTTGGCAGCCTTCTTGGACCCCTTATCGGTGTAGGCCTCATCCCGTCTTGCCTGGACATCTCTTAATAAGGAAACGAACCAAGGGTCTTGTGCGACCGCTTGCAACGCCGCCGCGATCCACTCTCTTCCGCTGCCCGTGAGATCCTTCTGCAAGCTCTCGCCAAGTATGGCGGCAACCTCGGACTGCGTCGACAACAGTGCAGTGGCCAGAAAACTGGTGGGGAGGCCCTTGCCACCTCCCGTGCCCCCGGGCTCTGGAATCCCCCAACGCAAGATCTCGCGCAGCCTGCCATCGACCTTTCTGGCGCGTTCGACATCATCGAAATCTTGGCCGTTCTTGGATTCTTGCAGGACCGCAGAACCACCCCTGCCAAACTCCTTGCGCACACGCCAGATGCGCTGCTGTTCGGTCTCAAACGTGAGCTCCACCATCGGTTCGTGACCGCCAGTCCAGGCGATGTACTGTTCGATGGATGTCGAGGTGTAGGGCAGCAACAAGACCATGCGAATCGCATCGACGAGCGTGGACTTACCGAGATCGTTCGGACCGTATAGGACGTTCAGCCCCTTGCCGAAGGTGACGTCGGCCTCCCGGACCGCCGCGAAGTTCGTCACACGCAAGCGCTGCAGCTTCATAGCGCACGTCCCTTCGAAGCGTGCTGACTTTGGAGCAACTTGAATAGATGGGATAGGGCGCGTGTCGCCTTGGACTTCTCCGCCTCGCTTGCGGCGCTTGCGACGAGTTGATCGAGGCGCGCCACGGTATCTCTGAGCACAGGCGGCAAGTCTTCGGGGAACGCATCGCCAGGGCCGATCTCCAACCGCAGATTCGTCCGTTCCACCAGCAAAACACCCGCGCGACCATGGGTGGCGTTCGTACCCTCCAGGTCTCGCACAATGCGCTCCACTTCCGTCTCTTCGGAGAGCGAGACCACCATGTCGAGGTGCAATCGGACAACGTGCCGATCGAGATCGGTCAGGGTCAATACTCTGCGGAGTTCGTTCAGGTCACGGCAATGCAGATCCAGCCAGCGCCAAAAGGCCACTGGCTCTGGATCCACGCGCGGCCGACGGCCTCGCCGAAACAAGGCGACGAGGGCTACATTGCCCGCGCCGGCCTCGTCAAAGCTGGTCGGTTCGGGAGCGCCGGGGTAGATCGTTGGAACCGGTGAGGCCGCGGTGACGTCGCGAAAAGAATGGGTGTCGCCGATCGCGAGGTAGTCGAACCCTCTTTCGAGGCCTGCGTCTCGGGAGATTGGGAAATTGGTCTGATAACCTTCGACGTCAAAAGTGCAGCCGTGCACACAACCGATGCGCAGACGCTCGTCGCCCGCTGCGCGCGCCGGAAGCGCCATCGCCAGATCCGTTTCGCCGGCCTTTGATCGGCAAGGGCGAGCATAGAGAACCGCATCCTTCGACAGCTCGTAGCTAAAGTCGTCCCGATCGACGACGTGCACCCATTTCGGAAGACGGCTGCGAAACGGATGTGCGGGCGCCCACACAGATTCGGGCGTCAAAGGATCATGGTTTCCAGGAACGAAGAAGATCGGAACCGGCCCGACAGCATGTTCGCGAAGGGTTCGCGCCAATTCTTCCCAAAACTCTGGCGCGGGCTGAGGATCATCGAAGATGTCTCCGGCACACAAGACGGCATGGACAGCATTGCGACGAGCCACATCAAGGATGCTCGCGACGACGTCCATGCGTGCCCGCGAGAGCTTTTTCTGGGCTTCGTCAGGGAAGGACGGGAATCTGCGTCCCAGATGCCAGTCCGCGGTGTGCAACAGCTTCAGCATGATCTCCCCTGATTCGCCGGAGCGATCTGAAACGCTGCGTCGAACAGGACCTCGACGTTTGGCGGCTGATAGCGAAGCTTGTGGTAGTGGTCCCTCCATTTTGTGTAAACCTCGTCTTCTCGGGATTCCAAGGCACCGATTCGGCTTTCGAGATTCTCTTCACGGGTCGCCAGCTCCTCGATCTCGGCCTCAATCCGCTCTCGTGCGGTTGAGCCCACAACCTGATCGCGCCTCTGTTTTGCAGATCGAAGCTTCTCGCTGATGGAGGAGAGCTCCCGCCGCAACACGAGGATCTTGTCCTCGACGAAACGCTCCAGTTGCCGGATGGCTTGTTCGAAGTGTTTCTGTTCGCCCTTCTCGATTTCCCGCTGGTCGACAAAGACGGCTTCGTCGAGGGCATCGGTCAACAGTCCGGGATCACCCGCGAGCGAACCTCCGGAGCCTTCTCGGGTGCTGAGATGAATCAAGCCTTTGGCGATGATCGGATCGATCGGCTTGCCGTCAAGCACGGCTGCGGCGACCAGCCGCTGAACTGGTTCAAAGCCCTCGTAGCCGACTAATGCCACACGAAGGTGGCCGGCGCCCCCAACGAGCGTGGTCAACTCTGCGGGCGGGTGGGGTGGAAGTTCGAAGATGAGCGAACCCCCATGCCAGTTTCTGGCGTCAGCGATCGCAGCTCGCACCAGCGGATGCGCCAGGTTTAGGGCTTCGGCATCCTTTAGAGCGCGGGCGTCGCCGGTCGCGAAGCGCCGTCCTTCGCCGATTTCAGCAGGCAATACTCCATCCGGCGCGATCTCAAATACCGCCCGGCCCGTCTCCTCGGAGCGCCGATACTTGACCGAACGGGCGGTGAGATAACCGTCGACCAAGGCGGCGACGTCTCGATCCAAGTCCGCCAGCCCGTGCGGCAATTCCTCGCGTAGACTCTTGAACACTTTGCGCACCTTCTCATCGAAGCGGGATTCGATAATCTGTGAGGTGCGCTGATACTCGCGTTCGTAGACAACTCGCTTCTCGGTGATCTTGTCGCGCAGGGCCGCGATTTCGCGCGTTACCTCGTCGAGAGTGCGGGACCGGCTGTAGATATTGCGAAGGTCGCTCTCCAACTCAACTGACAGGGCCGAGACCACCAGTTCGGGAGCGTCGGTCCGGGGTTCGTGCAGAACGGTATCGGAGGCATCGAGAACTTTCCCGAACAGATCCAGTTTTTGGCTGAGAATTTCAAAGGTAAGCTGATGGGCTTCGTTGTCCCGGGCGATAAAGTTGACCACGGTGACATCATGTTCTTGGCTGTAGCGGTGGCAGCGACCAATGCGCTGTTCGATGCGCTGCGGATTCCACGGTAGGTCATAGTTGATCACCGTGTTACAGAACTGCAAGTTGAGTCCCTTGGCTCCGGCCTCGGTGCAGATCAGCACCCGGGAGCGGGTGCGGAATTCATGGACCAGGGCGAGCCTGACGGCCACTTCGCGGCTCGGCTTTGAGCCACCAGGGAAACGGGATCCTTCCTCTTTTTGCCACCGGGCGTAAGCCTGCTGCGCGCGCTCATCATCGTTCACGCCCCGAAACAACGTGACCTCTTCGTTTCCGAGCCCCATGCCGAGTAGCAGAGTCCGCAGGTATTCCTGCGTTGTAATCGACTCTGTAAACACGACGGCTTTCCCGCTGCCGCCACCGTTGGCTCCAGGATTCAGCACCACGCGAATGGCGTCCTGGAAGGACCGTGCCTTGGCATCGTCGGGAAGAGATTTGGCGCGGCGAATAAAGCGTTCGACGCGCGCAAGTTCGGCGAGCACGCCGGAGTTGTCGGCCGGCGAAGCTGCTTCCTCCGGAATGTCTTCGATTTCGTCTTCGTCCTCTAGATCCCGATACATTGCTTTGGCTGTATCGTCCTGGCCAGCCTTTCCGCACATACGACGAAGCCGCGCGGCCACGTTTTCTAGACTGGCGGCAAGAGCAGGAATGGAGGACGCCATGCGGCGATGGAAGCCGATGAGCAACAAGCGCCGCTGTCTGCCGGAAAATGCGTACAGCGAAGGCTGGAGGAGGTATTCGGTGACGTCATCATAGAGTGATCGCTCGTCCTCGCTCATGTCGTATTGGTACAGTCGGCACCGCCGCTGGGTGAAGGGGCGATCCAGAAATTCCTGGGCCTGGCGGCGCAGGGTACGCTGCAGCACAACCGCGAGTCTGCGTTGCAGTTCGTGCTCTTGCCCGGTCACAAGGACGCGATCATCGTCGTCGCAGAAGACCTTCCGAAATGTGGCAATGTCGCCAAGCAGGGTACCGGTGGGTTCCACATATTGGACCAGTCCCCAGAGCTCGACCAGCGAGTTTTGCATCGGCGTGGCGGTGAGCAGCAGCACGGGCGAGGAGCGCAGAAATCCGCGCACCCGATGCGCCATCAGGGCTTCATCGGAGCTCTCTTCATAGAGTCCATCGTAGCTGTAGCGCTTATGAAGCCCGGCAAAGATCTCGTGGGCTTCGTCGATGACCACCAGATCGAAGGGCGGAGCGGCACCGAGCGCGGCAGCCCCGCGCTCACTGCCGGCGAATTCCCGGCCGACCAGATATACGCCGGGCGCAACAAAACTTCGTTGTTCGTCGAGGGCCTGAATGGCAAACAGGTTGGCCAGCTCGTTCTGCCACTGGCCGATCAGGGATTTGGGAACGATTAGGAGAACCCGTTGAAGGCCCTCGGCGCGACCCTGCGCAATGACCAGACCGGCTTCGATGGTCTTGCCGAGTCCCACTTCGTCGGCGAGGATGCACCCGCCATCCCGAAGTCGCCGTAGGGCGAAACTAACGGCATCGATCTGATGGGGGTTGGGGTCGATCCGTGCTTGCCTCTGAGAGGCAGAGTAGCGCTCGAGATCGTCGGGACGCCGGATCCGGGTGAGATCCTCGGCCAGAATGCGTCGGTTGAACCCGTGCAGAATCATGCTACTCGATCCAATAACTCAATGACTATAGCAGGCTGTAGGAGTGGAATCCGGGCCCATGCTTGGATGAGAAAGATGAGGAAAGAACTATTTATTCCGTTGGTGGCGCATGGGAAAGGTAATCAACGAGAATGCACGACTTACGGCCCATCAGACGGAGCCGCTCTCATATCCGCACCTGAAATTGATTATTTTCGAGTTGGCTGTGTGCTAATTGTGTGCCGGATCTCAGGTTCAGGCATTCGCAAGGCGGTACTCAGCTCCGTCTGGATCATGGATGTTAAGGGTCGTTATCATTCCTGTGGCTCGTTCACTGCCCCTCCTTCATTTCAACCGTCAAACCGTGAAACGCGATTTTCGAGCCGCGCCCGGGCCGTGAGCAAGCTGGGAGCGTATGTTTGGGTAATGATTGTTGTATGACGAACCAGGCCTCGCTGGCTTCATAACGACCACCCGCAACTCTACTCAGCCAGGCCGATCTTGCCTTCGATGGCTCGCCGTATTTCTGAGCGACCGGACCCGGATGCATTCCTAAAGTTGTCGGCCGCAAAATCGATTTCTGACGCGGCAGACAATCGGTCGGAGAAGAATTTGACACTGACATCCTTCTTCTCGAGTGCGGCGGAAGCGAGCTTTCGCAAGATATCAAACAATGCCTGAATCCCAACCGTTTTGATAATAAAAGAGCCTTTTCCCGCTTGCGTCCAAAACACTTTGTCCGCCGCTTCAAGAAAATTATGAACGGTCAGATAAATAAGGCTGTCGTTACTCTCTATGTATGCGCTCCGAAGAACCGACTTGTCGCCTGGAGCCACACTTTTCAACGTGTTCCGCTCCTTCGGCTTGGGTGTAAGCAGTTCGTTGGTATCCCGTTTTGGATTGCTGGAGATTAACCTCACAATGCCCTCTACCACGGTTGCCATTGAAACTCTCCACGGGCTCCCCTGAGAGGAAGCGTTGACGGAAAAGTCGTTCAATGGCGCAACAACGATCCTGTCTCTGAGCGGAGACTCGGGCTCGGCATTGAGCTTGCGGGCCAAGAAGACAGCCAGCTTATCCGGACTCCAATATTCCTCAGGTTGCTCAGCGACGTTATATCCAAAGAGTTCGTACGTAAGGCTCTTGTCCACAGGTTTTTGTGTGGAGTTGATGGTTGCGAACAGTTGAGCCTGAAATGGCTTGGGTAAATCAATGAACACGGAACAAATGAGTTGCGTGTCCAAACGTGAAGATGCGGAATACCTAAAGGCAAACAGCCGATGCTGCCCGTCAATGATCGCCGCCAGTTTTCGAGCCGTGGGGATGACCAGATTGTACGATTCTTTGTGTTGACTCTCGGTAATCGTCCAGCGTGGTCCCTCGTCCTCCTCGATAGTCCCGTCTTCGTCTTTGAAATTGGCCGCCAAAATCAGGGAATTCGGAAAAGCAGAGTCGTATCGGTCTATGTAGTCCGCTATCGCTCGAAGGCGCTCCAGTTTGATGCCCCGCTGCGTACCTTGCAACTCGTAACCGGCACCGTTATTTTTGATTGCTCGCAGTTGGTCACTGAAGCACACTTCCAGCAAGAGATCGGCTGGCAAAACGGTGACATAGTAGGTTCCCAAAGGCTGGGTGATTCTTAGCGCGGACGCGGTGAATGGATAGTCCATGAACTTACACTCGTCTAGATGGTGAATCCGGTTGTGTTACCCACCAGTGGGCTTTGAGGCGAACCTCCCAGAGGGGCATCCGGATCCCCAATGTCCTGATACGTGGGATCGAGTCCATTAGCGATCCACCACATGGCGATCGCCAAGAGGCAGCCGACCACGCCAATGAGCCATGATTTGGGTGTCACCGGCGTTTTTTCGAGAAGGAGTGTGAGCCCGGAGAAAACAAAAAAGAAGAAAGCTGCGAAGAAGCTGAAGGAGTTCAAGTATTTCTTCTCTCCGGAGGCAAAAGCAAGCTGGACGGCAGCAGCGCATCCTATTGCGGGATAGTACGCATTCATTGCGGTTCGGATACTTTCAGTGTTTGGGGTGGCTCCAATTCCGAAATGTCTAAGAAGCTCGACCCAGATCGGTACACCACCGCACAGAACAATTCCAATTAACAGATAAACCCAAAAGGTGACTTGTCCAACGGGAGTTGCGATTCTGACGCACAAATCGCTGCCCAACGGACGGAATGAATTCGCTATTTTCTTACCTTGTAATTCTGCCATCGCATCTCCGTGAAAACGATTCGACTCTAGAACTCGTGAAAGCCGCGCTCACCAAGAAAGATCACTGGCAAACTTCTTTATCTCTGGTTCCTCGCCGGATTCTCTTGGCCCTTCGGAATCCATGATGAGATCAAGCACTAAGTCCAGCGACTGCCGTTCCGCTCTGGCAACGAGCTCGTTCAAGATTTGGAGACCTCCGTTCGCAAATTCTTCGAATATAAGGAGCCGCTCCTCAAAGCGACCTGGGCTCAGGATAGCGAAGTCGTTAGTGCTCATGACCGAAATCATATTGACGACGGCCTCATGGCCAGCTCCACTGAAAACGCTCCAGGGGATTGGCTCTGAACTCTGCTCGAACGCCGTGCGAGTACTTTTCGCAAAGCCTAAGGCGGCTGCGAAGGCGAGGGTATCCCGGTATGTTTCAAACACTTTGTCTTCATCCACGAGGCGTTGAACGAGTTTCTCTTTATCCTTAGGTCGACGAACTCTTCTCGTTGCCATCTTCGCGAGATCCCCTGTTGTCCCGTCCATCTCAGACCTCCGTCACTACTGCCCATTCGAATTCGTTGCCGCTATGCTTGATGTAGGGGTATTTTCGTCCCCCTAGGTTAATGTCTTCTTCGCCGGCGTCCTCCTTCGGCGTGTTGTAGGAGATGATGTACTGTTGACCGGTTCGCGGTGCCAGCTCCGATTGGACCGCGCCTAGCCCCTGGGACTTGGAAAGAAATACGATCACCTGCGGAGCGAGGATCGGAATCGCCTGGGCTACTTGGGCACGATAGTTCTCATCGAGGGTTCCAAAGGGAGAATCCATAACAATGGGGTAGATCCCTCCTTGGAATGAAAAAATACCGCCGGGCCGTGCCTTACTTTCCTGGTACCGCTGCCGCGCGAGGTCCGCTATCCCTCCTACGAACGCTAAACTGAGGATCTGATTCTCGCCGGAGCTCTTTGCCACGATCTCGTCCTGGGAGTTGAGGACTTTTGCGAGTTCAAGCCGGAATTGTTCCGTCAGCGAAGGCACATACGGCTTGTACGAGATCTTGGAATAGATCGTCTTGAGCCTCTCGTCGAGCTGCAGGCGGACATCGCTCGTCCGGATTTCGAGGATCTGGCGGAATGTATCGCGCACCTCAGTGGCGACGTGGACGCGCCGCTGCGCTCGTTGCGCTTTTTCGTTTTCCGCCTTTGCGGCGTCTCTCTCTTTTTCTTTCTTCTTGATCTCATCTGCAACCTCAGTGAGATCCCTGTTCAGGCTCCAGATTTGTTGATTCGCCGCATCCAAGTCTTTCTTCAACTGGTCGCGTCGAAGCTCGAGTTGACGGACCTCTTCCGATTCAGCCCGCACGAGTTGCTTACTTACTTCGCTGATCTCTTCCGAGAGCCTCGTCTGTTCCGTCCGGAGCCTTACAAGCTCATTCCGTTTCTTATGAAGTTCCTGGTAGAAATCAACTCGGGTGCGCAGGAACTCTTCGGCGTGGGCCGACAGCCTCGTCCACGCTTCCTCCAAGTCAGCGCTGCCCGCCCTGTCGCGCCAGCCAGCCACTGCCAGGTAGTGTGGCTCACCGGGGGCCAAGGGCATGCCGCATATGCACTGCCCTTTCTCCAATAGGTCCTCGACGAACTGCCGCTTGATCGGCGTGGGGATTTCGCCCTTCTTCCTGAGGGCATTGAGTGCATCGAGCGCGGCATGCGCGGGGGATTCGGTGAACGCAAGGTACCCTTTTTGACTGACTACATGGCCCAGTTCCCCGCGAATGCGCTGAATGTGTTGTTGATTCGCTTGGTGTTGGGCTTCGAGCGAATCACGCTTGTCCTGGAAGCGCTTGGCTTGCTCGAGGGTTCGCAGTTTCGCGTCTACCTTCTCGATCTCCTCTCGGAGCGCGTCCCTGTTCGTTTCCGTCTTCTTGAGTTCTTGGGTCTTGGCAAGCTGCCGAGCCTCCACGTCGGAAAGTTCGCTGAGGATCTTCTGGATTTCAAGAGAACCCACCGCCTTAAGCTCGGCCTCCAGTTTCTTGATTGCGCTGGAGACATGCCGGATCGAGCGCTCGATGATCTCAAGACCTAGGACCGTCTTGATCCCATCCTCAATTTCCGCGTACGCGTCGGGTTTGACCAGTCGTTCGATCCGTTCCCCATCGAAAAAGAAAAAACTATGCAGACGATCGGGAAGAATTTGATTAACGGCATCGTTCGGGTTGGAGATAGTCTTCTGCTGTCCGTCTTCATCGATGTACGACAGGTATACGTCTGCATCCCGAACGAGCACCGCTTCATCCGCAGCGCCTTTCTTGTAGGTGGTCAAGCGCTCCAGCGTGTAATTGCGATCCTCATGTTCGAACTCAATGACCACCTGGGCGGTCACTTGCTGGGTTCTCGCGGCTTCGGTCCAGGCACGTTCATTGACGAGATGGCCAGGGCTTTCAAACGCGGGCGTGAACTGCTTGTAGAAGCCCCACGTGAACGCGTTCAGGAGCGTGGTCTTGCCTGCACCGTTGGCACCATAGACGACCGTGACGTTACGGTCTTCAGAACGTGCAAACGTGACCCTCTGCCTGCCGTAAAATTGGCGAAAGTTATCGATCGTGAGTGCAGTTAGTTTCATTGCACGATGTCCTTGATCTTCTGGACGATGTCCTCGACGATCCCGTGCGCGACGCTCATGTACAACTTGTCCTTCTCAAGGGCAAAGATCTCCCCAATAATCTTCCGTGTTTCTGGTTGAGCGTCATTAATGAGCTGCTCTATTTTCTTCTTTGTATCAACCATCGTCCTCTCCTAGCCAAGGTCTAATAACTGATACCGTTCCCGGAGCGGCAGGAGCGTCCGGACAGCCTGTGGACCATTGTCCGCGAGCCGCGCAAAAAGCAGGATCCGCTCCAGCTCTCTGCGGAACAGGCGGCGCTCCGTCGCATAGAATTCATCCGTCCCTGTCCGAGCTGGCGGTACCACGAGGAAGTCGTGGATCTCCGCAAGTTCCTTGCCCGGCGCACGTCTGAGAACTCGGCCTCTGCGCTGGATGAACTGTTTGGGATTCGTACTGCTTGCCAGGATGAATGCGCGCCGGGTCTCTGGAATATCGACGCCTTCATCCAAACAGCGGATGGCAACAAGGCCCTGTAATTTGCCTGCGGCAAACCGAATTCGCAAGTCATCCCGTTCATCAAGATACGTTTCGGAGGTGTAGGAATGTACGGACATGCCCAACCGGCGCCCCAGCATATGTACGACGGCGCTGATCTGTCGAATATCATCACCTGCGGGTTCATATTGCACCCGGCCGTCCCCACAGTAAAAAAGATTGTAGGCGCTCTTCCGATCTACCGCAGCTTCGAGTGCGGGCAACTTATTCTTGGCAGAAGCGATCAGTCGGGCGCGCTGGATCAAGAGCCACTTCAGGCGGGGGTTGTCGGTTTCATCAGTGAGCTCTCCACCCTCGGCGCCGACTAATTGCGAAATGTCGCGAGTGAGGTCCAGGTAAGCGTCCAATTCCTCACCCTCGAACTCGACCACGTGCGGGAAGTAGTCGTACTTGCATAATGCCCCGAGGTCAATAGCCTCCTTCAGGGTCAGCTCGAAAATCACCTCGCCAAAGTATCGCAGCAGCACGGCCGTGCCCGCATCATCAAACCAGCGTTCGGGAGTTGCTGAGAGTCCAAGCCGATACGAGGCATTTGGCGGAAGGCTTGCACTAAGGCCTGACGCACCTAAGTTATGGACTTCGTCACCAATTAATAATAGGGACACCTTCGTACGCGCAAGAACTTCCTGGAAGGCAGGTGTCTGCAGGGTGGCATTGGTCGTAATTGCGGCAAGGAATTGAAGATGGTTCTCGTTGGCCGCGGAGACCAGGTCGTTCAGAACCGGAGACCACAGATGCTTAGACTCAAAGCATCTGATCGGATTCATGTTGAACCGTTTTGCTTCGGATGCCCACTGGGAGACTAAGTGCTTGTAGGGGCAGATCACAACGACAAAGAGCGGTCGCTTGTTCTCCCGCAGCAAGCGGGCAAGTTGGGTGACGAGTGCGAGCGCCGTGATCGTTTTTCCTGTTCCCGTGGCCATGCGCCAGATGCCTTTGCCGCCCTTCTCGAACCACTTCTCGACTGCCGATTTTTGGTAGTCGCGAATGGTGACGTCACTGGGAATGCTTGGGAAAGCCTCGCTTACGGTGGCGTTTTCCATCGGTTCTTCTGGGTCTCGCGTCGGCATTGAGGTCGGTCGTAGTGTCAGAAGGCGCTTCTTCAAGGCTTCGGGAAAGTCGTAGACGTGGAGGTTTGCGGTGCAATTGGTCCAGAGACTCTCAAAATCCTCTATCTTGGACGTTATTCTGCTGACGTCTTCATCCTTCCAGGACCGATAGACGTCAATAGACTCGAAATTGGATACTAACCCACCGATGGACTCATTTGCCGAGCCGGTGAAGACGACTTGGTTATCGGACTCATCGGAAAAGATGCCGATCTTCTCATGGTAGATCCCAAACCCGTTACCCGTTTCAACCAACGCAATTTTAATGTCCAGCCTGCCTTCACCGATCAGCCAAGCGATAAACCCCAGCCGTTCCTTCGCGGCCAAAGAAAGTGACTCCAGATCGAAGTCCCGTGCCAGGGCCTCTTCGATTACCTGTTGCCGATGTTTGTAGCCGGTGCGGATCGCTTCAACGTCTTCCTTTGAGAGAACCGGCGAGGCGACAATCCGGACCTGGCCTCCATGCAGGATGATCTTGTAGAGGCCTCTGCCGGCAGCAGCAAGGGAATCACTGGTGAAGTATCCTGCTGACCGCCGATAGAACACACTTTCACTCAAACAGGGAATGTAGAAATCAACAAGTAGGCTGTTTCGATCGCTGCGATAGGACGAGGCGAGATGGATGTCTTGTAGCACGAAATACTATTGGCTCCGATCCCCGTAGGGATTGTCATTTTCACTAAGCGGGCTTCTATCCCCCGACGAGCTCAAGCAGGTCCCGAATTGCATCTTCATCACCGCCCAACACCTGCGGCAAGAAGGACAGGAGATCGTCCTCGCCTCGCGTCTCAAGTCGGCGACGGATCGCGTGCAGCGAGGCGGTCGCATCGAGGCCTAAAGCGCGGGCAATGCGCTGGAGCGGCTCCGAACCGTCCGGCACTGAACTAGCGCAGGTTTCGAGCATTAAGCGTTCGAGTCCCGCAGCCCGCTCTATCATCTCTTTCTTCGTGAGAATGAACCTCAGGCGCGACGCGGAAACACATTCGACGAAGACGTAATCGCCGAGAACCCCACCGAGCTTTTCCACGACGCTCCGCAAGGAACCGATGGAAGGCTGCTGCACAGGCCAACTCACCGGAATCACCCCGTACTGACTCGCGAGCCGAAGCCTCTTCAACGGCGCAAGGCCCATCCCGGCCGCGAAGGCAGACGGCAAGGTCCTGCCGGAGCCGCGCAGCAGTTCCTCATCGACGGGTATGCGGTAGGCCCAGCCTGTTTTCAACCGGTAGCAACGTTTCGTCAGCTCAATTTTCCTGCCTGGCGTGAACGGCTCTTGTTTGGTCCGAACCAGGATGGTACCCCGGCTTGTAGCAATGAACCTAGGGCCCGCGAGATAGGACTTGACCGACGATGCGGACACATGGAACTTCGACGTCAACGTGGAGACAAGATATTCAGCGCTCGCCTCTCCGCCCTTCTGAGTGATCTCGGCTACGAGTTCATCGACGATGGAGGAGTACTCTGCCAGTCCCCACTTCTTCAGACCGAAGTGACTCAGGTCAGTTCGGCAAAAGCGAGGATCGTCGGAGAAGCGGTTGGCCAAGCTGTCGATGTTGAACTGTTCCCCGATCTCGGCGGAGATCTCTTCTCGGTTCATGGGGCAGCCGCGGATCTTGAGCACGATCTCCGCTTTGTCAGCCAAGGTTCCCGTCCAGGAGGCGAGATACTTATCCAGGAAGCGAAACTCGCCGAGACCCAAAATCCAGTGCCGATGAAATTCTCCCTTGATGCCAAGTCGCGCGAGTGGCTCACTGGCCTCCACGGCCTCAACCGGCCCGCGCCGAGTGAGGGCCCGGATAGCCTTTCTCGTTTGAGCGACGATCTTATCGGCCGGGGCTCGGACGAAGAAGTCTCCAACTTGCTCATATGGGCCGGCACTCCAGACGAGGAGCGGCAAGAGAAGCGTATGGTCTCGGGTTATCTCCGACTCGGAGAGCAGTTTTTGCAGGGTCTCGAGCCGGTCGGCCGGAAAGACAAGCCCTAGTTGATCCTGGAATCGCGAACTCGCGTCACGGAAATCCTTGTTGTCCCGGCTGGACAGCCGGCGCCTCAGCCTCTCCTCGGTTTTCACTTCCACCTGTCGAATGCGTTCCCGGGTCAGTCCGAAACGGGTTCCCAAGTCTTGCAGAGTGGCCTTTTCACCCAATGCCAAGATACGCGAGGAGAGCACTGCCAGGTATCGTTCGTCGAGTTTTGCGATGAGTCGATCGGCAGCCGCGACAAGCGCTTCGAGTCGAGAGAGCGCCGCCTGACGCTCTTTGGCGTCTCTCTCAGCGGAAGATGAGGACCCGAGATCAGTCCCGGCCAGATTCTCGCGCAAACGGGCACCTCGACATGCCTGGAAATCTTTAAAACACTTCGATTTATCACCAGGGGAAGGATTCTTGTACTTGGCCGGTCCTGAGTGTATCAGGGGAGGTCCGCGGTCTCAGTCTTGGGGTTCCGGAGAGGCTTTCCTTTATACTAAATTAGACTTCCAAACGAATAAATTTAACTTCCCCCCTTGACTTCCAAGACTGTTACGTGGATGATCGGGTCCAATCGGATACATGCCAACCAAATCTTACACCGCGAGCAGGCACGATGGCCACGCCGAATCGTTCGCCTATACTTTTTCGGCGCTTAAGGGTTTACAGGCAGGTTCCGAGTACTTCGTCGCCATGTGCCCCCTCAAGCTCATTCCGAAGATCTTCCTGTTTGACGAGGACGAACTTCCTCCCGAACTCCGCGCCCAGCGCGCCCTGAACCGGGCCCGGGTGCCGGAGATGGCGCGGTATCTCGTGGAGAATCCCAGTGAGTACGTGTTCTCTTCGATAACGGCTGCCATTGACGGCCAAGTGCACTTTGATCCGCACGATCCGTCGAAGCCCTACATCGGCAGCCTGGTTGTGCCGATGACGGCAAGATTTATCATCAACGACGGGCAGCATCGCCGGGCCGCCATCGAAGAGGCGCTGAAGGTAAAGCCGGAACTCGGGGATGAAACGATCTCAGTCGTCTTCTTTCTCGATGGCGGGCTCAAACGCTGCCAGCAGATGTTCGCAGACCTGAACAAGCATGCGGTGCGGCCCACTAAGTCACTGGGGATTTTGTACGATCTGCGCGATCCGTTGTCTCAGCTCTCCCGCAGCCTGATCACGGCGGTCCCGTGCTTCAAGGGTCTCACCGAGACGGGAAAGACAACCATTTCCAATCGCTCGATAAAGCTGTTTACACTAAGCAGCATCTTCCAAGGCACCAAGGCTCTCCTGAACAAGGCGAAGAACGGGCTTGTATCAAAGCAAGAACAGGAATTGGTCGTTGAATTCTGGAAAGAAGTGGGTAGACACGTTCCGGACTGGCACCTGGCCGCGGAGCGAAAGGTGAGCGCGGCGGAATTGCGCAAAGACTTCATTCATTCTCATGGCATAGCCCTGCATGCCCTCGGCATTGCGGGCGCGTCCTTGCTTGCCGCCGAGCCCAAGAAATGGAAAGACCGTCTGAAAAGCATTTCGAAGGTAGATTGGGCGCGGTCCAATACCAAGATATGGGAAGGGAGAGCGTTGATCGGAGGCCGGGTGAGCAAGGCCCACAGCAACGTCATACTCACCGCCGCGTTCCTCAAACGGACGCTCGGCGTACCCTTGTCGCCCGAGGAACAACGTTTGGAATCTTCTTTCAATGGCCGAGGCTCTCATGGAAAGTAACCTCCCGCTGCCGATACTCCAAACCTCCAGTGCTCTCGACGCGGAGCATCTGCAGGCTCGATACGAAGAGATACGCAGCGTCTATCTTTCCGACCGGCGGCCCTGGGTCATCGGCTATAGCGGCGGCAAGGATTCGACCACAGCGCTGCAGCTCATTTGGTATGCCCTCTCGAAGTTGCCGCGGGAGAAACTGACCAAGCCGCTGTATGTGATCTCCTCTGACACTCTGGTGGAGACTCCCAAGATCGTTGATTACATCAATGTGTCGCTCAAGCGTATGGATGAGAGCGCGAAGCAACAGGGCCTGCCGTTCACCGCCCACAAAGTGCTGCCTCTTTTAGAGAAGACGTTCTGGGTAAACCTTATCGGCCGCGGGTATCCCGCTCCGTCGAAGAGATTCCGTTGGTGCACCGAGCGGCTCAAGATCGACCCGGCCAATCGATTCATTCTCGACCGGGTTGCGGAATTCGGCGAAGTCGTGATGGTGCTCGGCGTGCGGAAATCCGAGAGCGCCACTCGCTCCCAAGTGATGAGCTTGCACCGCATCAACGGGAGCTTGCTGTCGCGCCACACGACGTTGCCGAACGCATTCGTCTACACGCCCATCGAAGACTTTAGCGTGAACGACGTATGGACGTACCTGCTTCAAGCTCCTTCGCCCTGGGGCAACAACAACCGGGACCTGGTCACCATGTACCGGAACGCGCAAGCGGGCGAATGTCCCTTGGTGGTCGATAAGACGACGCCTTCCTGCGGCAACAGCCGTTTTGGTTGCTGGGTCTGCACGGTCGTCACAAGGGACAGTTCTATGGAGGCCATGATCGAAAACGGCGAGGAATGGCTGGAGCCGCTCTTAGAGTATCGGAATCTTTTGGCCTCCACCCAGGATCCCTCCGTGAAGGGCCAAGTACGGGAATTCAAGCGGCGCAACGGCCGGGTCATGACCAAGGCGGATGGTGGCATTGTTTACGGCCCGTACAAACTGGAGGTGCGTAAAGACTTTCTGCGGCGGTTGCTTGAAGTCCAGAAACGTATTCGCGCTAGCGGCCCCAACCCGAACGAACAGCTCATCACCCTTCCGGAACTCCAGATCATTCGGAGGCTGTGGCGCACGGAGGCGCAGGATTGGGAAGACTCAGTCCCCAAGATCTATCGCGAAGTCATCGGGGATGATACGGAATGGACTTCGGATGAGATCCCCGCGTTCTCTATGGAGGAACGGCGGACGTTGGATGAGATCTGTGCCCGTCATGAGGTACCTTCCGATATGGTAGCGAAGCTTCTCGATGCGGAACGGGAGTTACAGGGCATGAGCCGCCGTTCGAGCGTTTACCAACGGATCGCCGCTATTTTCGATGAGGACTGGCGGTCCGAAGAAGAGGTCATGAACAGCACCGAGGTGGAAGCGGCGTCATGATCCTGACGAATCTCACGCTTACCGACTTTGGAACCTTCCGCGGTGAGCAACATATTCCGCTGCAACCAAAGAAGTCTCGTCCCATAGTCCTCTTCGGCGGCAAGAACGGGGCCGGCAAGAGTACTTTGCTTGAAGCGATCAGGCTCTGCTTTTACGGGTCGGGTGCCACCGGCACGCGATCAAAGGATGAATATATGCGTTACTTGGATCAGAAGATCCATACCAACGCTAACGCGCTCATCCAGCCGACCTCGGCATCTGTGGCAATTGAGTTCCAGTACGGCGATGTGGATGGACTTCGCAGGTACTTGGTCACGCGGTCCTGGGAGCGCAAGAGTTCCGGGAAGATCGTGGAAGATCTCCGGGTGGAACGCGATGGCAGGCCTCTCGATGATGTCTCCGCGGAACATTGGCAGGACTTCGTGCGGGACCTTCTCCCGCCGGGGGTGTCGAATCTATTCTTCTTTGACGGAGAACGGATCCAACAGCTCGCGGAGGACTCCTCGGACGAGCAAACCCTGGCTGATGCGATCAAGTCACTCCTTGGCCTCGACGTGGTAGAGCGGCTGCAGACGGACTTGGGTATTTACCTGGCCAGGCTCATCAAGCCTTTGGGCCACGGTTCCGAGCACACCGACGAACTCACAGCGGTGCAGGAAGAAATGGCTGCCATAGAGGTGCAGATCGAGGGTTCTCGCCGCCAAAGAGAATCCGAACAGGAACGACTTCGCGAACTAAAATCCGCAATTCAGAGATCGGAAGACACGATCGCCGCGCGAGGCGGGTCGTTTACCCGGAACCGCGAGGGACTGATCCAGAAACAGGCTGCGCTCAAATCAAAGGTCCAGCAGCAAGAGACCGTGGTGCGGGAACTCGCCGCGGGACTGCTCCCGTTTGCTCTCGTCCCGGGCCTCTGCAGAGAGCTCAAAGACCGGCTTCTCTATGAAGAGCATCTGGCACAGGAGGCTGCTGGGCGCACACTTCTGCATTCGAAAAGAGACGCCATCAAGCGAAAGATCAGTTCGCGGGATTTCTGGCAGGGCCTCGGCCCGATCTCAAGCCCCGTCAAGGCTAAACTCCGCGCGCGCCTAGGCGAGCTCTTCGAAACCTCACTGCACCTCTCTCGGCGGAATGGTCAGGAGACTGCCGTTCATCATGTCTCTGCCGAGGAGCGTTCACGCCTGCTCTCCTGGATAGATCAAGCGACGGAGGATGTACCCAAGCTTGTTCAGCCCTTGCGGGGAGAGATCGAGCGCTCTTACCGGGAGTTACATAAAGCGGAGGAAGCGCTGCGCAAGATTCCCGCGGATGACGTGCTGAAGCCCGCTTTGGAGGAACTCCGCTCTTTGAACCATAATCTCGCGGAGGTAGGCAAACGGGTGCTGGTATTGGATGAGGACCAGCGAGGCCACGAGCTGAAACTCACGGAGTTGCGACGGCGGTTCGAGCAGGCTACAGAGAAGCTGACCGCACAGTTAGACCACGCCTCCAGGGTTCATCTGGTCCCGCAAGTGAAGAAGGTCCTGGAAGAGTACAAGACGAGCCTGATTCACAAGAAAGTCTTGGAACTTCAGGAAGCCGTGACGGAGTGCTTTCAAACTCTCTGCCGGAAGAAGGATTCCCTCGGCAAGATCATCGTCGATCCAAACGACTTCTCGGTAACGCTGCAGGATAAGCACAACCGGCCGTTGCCCAAAGCCCAGCTGTCTGCCGGAGAGAAGCAGATCTATGCCATTTCGATGCTTTGGGCGCTCGCCAAGACATCGGGTCGCCCCCTCCCCATTATTATTGATACGCCGCTTGCCCGCCTGGACAGCGATCACCGCAAGCTCCTGGCGCAGCACTACTTTCCTTTCGCCAGCCATCAGGTGCTGATCTTGTCTACTGACACGGAAGTGGACCAATCCTACTTTGAGGAATTGCGCTCTTCGGTGGGCCAGTCCTACAGGCTTGATTTCGATCCAGTAGAAAACGGTACAAAGATCGCGCCCGGATATTTCTGGAGACACGCTAATGAAAATAACTAGGCTGCGCTTTACCAAAGAGGCGTCAAACCGCCTGCGCTTTGCGGCGGGAAAGACCGGACTAACGCCGAACCTTCTTTGTCGGCTGGGATTTTGCCTGTCTCTTGCAGAGCCGACGGTACCGAACCCGGCGGACTATCCGGAAGAAGAACGTGAATTCAATCGCTACACTTTGCTCGGTGAGTACGATCCCCTATTCGTCGCCTTGTTAAAGGAACGTTGCCGCAAAGACGGAGTAAGCCTGGGATTGCTGCCCGACTATTTCCGCGCCCACATGAATAGAGGAGCGACGATGCTGCAGCACCGGGTCAAGAGCGTTTCCGATTTGGCAGAGCTTGTTCCTAGCCTGTCCGACTAGAATCACCATTCCCACTAGCGTGACACCATAAGCATTACATGCGTCCGCATTAGTCCTCCTCGTGGGCTGTGTTTTGCCCTGCCTGAGCGTAAGTTTATGCTCACCGTCCGACATGCGAAGCTAATTGCCGAAACAAGTCATTCTTTCTCAAAGTCGATAGAGTACTTCTTGATGACCATGTTGCGGGATTTGATATTTAAAGCAGTAAGGCGGGGCTCAATTGCTTGCCGGTGCTCGTCTGAGATTCGGGAGCCGAGATAAACCGTAGTGACGCAACTCTTGTCGCTGTAATACACTTCGCCCTTGTCGGGCGCGAACAATCGCCACTCCCGTTCGTAAATCCAGCGATGATTCTTGTAGGACAGGATCATCTTTGCAAGGTCGTTGTGTGGCGCGCGACTTCTGTGAAGCGTGGGTTCGGTCTCGTCATAGAACATTCGGACCAGACTGACGTCGTCCGACAGACATCGAAGAAGTTTTGACAGACTGTATGACACGCAGATTCCGCTAAACTGGTCGGCATAATGGGCCCACATCAGCTCATGGTTTTTTACCTCGCAAAAACAGCACATTCCTATCTGAGATTTGTTGTCCAGGATGGCCTGACGCGTTGCCCGGTAGTTTTCTTTCTCCCTGAGGTGGCGGCTCGAACTGAAAAGGCCTTCCATTGGGTCATTTAGTGCCGTGAAGTCAGCACAGAAAAGATAGCCTTGCTCGATGGCGAGAAGTTCCCGGTCGAATTGTCTCAGAGATCGATATCGATACAACCTCGGCGGTTGCGCGTAGGCTTCTATCGTTGCCACATTGGCTCCTGTAACAGTGTTTCAGGACGGTCTCCCCAAAATAGTCGGGGAATAGCCGATTTTCAATGACCAGTCACTCCGGTTGCCTATTATTGCCGAGAAACCGTTCTTCGCGGAACGGGAGTCAGATACAGCAGCTTTTGCCCCCAAAGCGCGATTGAGAGGGCCCGCCGGCGAACCTACGGGTTGCACTGGAGGCACCCGAGTCTATGGCTTGTTTGATTGCTGCTTGGCTACAACGTTAGGAATGAACTTCGGATAAGTATCGCGCAAGAACTGTTTACCTGAGCTTTGGCTGGCGTTGTAGTTCAGCCGCTCCTGAAAGAACTTGAGCCGACCGGCACACTGCTCGATCACCTCGGCCCACGACTTCGCCCATATGGTCATGGTGTAGGTGCGAGCAGGGGAGGGCTTGCCGGGATACACGACGCCACGGGGTTGCCCGTCCAACTGGGCTTCTAGTTGTGCCTGTTCGTTCATCTTGTTGGAGAGGCACCAGAAAGTCCAGTTGGTGGGGACATTCTGAAAACGCTCATCCGCCGCCACCGCGAAGGCATAGCTCTTGGTTTGACTGATTACGGCACTGGTAATGTCCTGTGATGGCCTTTTGAGCTCGATAATCAGGTGATGACGCCCCTCCGAGGGTTGGCGGTCAAGGATCTTTGAAACGAGGACATCCTTCTCGACGATTTCCTCGGGTGGCGGCATATTCGAAAGGCCAATATCAACGACTCCCTTGGAGCCATCCTCGCGCAGCACGGGAGTGTCGAGATCGACATCCAGCAAAGCCCCTTTTACGTGTTTCCGCAATACGTTGGTAAGCGATTCGTCGTTGTTCACGAGAAAGTATTCGTCGCCAAAAATCCAGGTGTTGCGGGAAACAAGCTTGTGAAGCTGGGATCGCTCTTTCAGCTTGGGCTTCGATTCCGGGTCGTAAAGCAAATATTCGAGGCCCTTCAAGAAGTCGAGTCTCTCAGTCACGATCTTCGACGCATTGATCATGGCTATGAGCGAGGTCTTTTGCAGCAGGGCGGCGAACTCATCTTGCTTATCCTTAGGAAGTCCTACCACCTCGGAAAGTATGAATTGCAGTGATGACGGATTGCTTTCCAAGGCATATCGAAGGAGATTGAACGTAAGCTTCTTCGCCTTAGGTTTTGCGTCCTTGAATTCGGAGACGTAGGAATCGAGGTTGACAGCCACCACGTCGAAAATCTGGCGCTCCGTCTCTTCCATCACATCTTTGGGCGCGCCGTCGAAGGGATAGATGTCGTCTTCTTTCCAGCGCGCCACCACGCCCGATGCATTTTCCGCATCGCGCAAGAGAAAATGCTTTCGTAACTGATCCTTGGTGATGTCCAGCAGCCGCTTGAGGTCGGTAAATTCCTCCATGTCGATGGTGCCGGCCTCGTCCATTTCCTCAAGCAACTTGGAGCGTAGGTAGGCGGTGAACTGATAGCCAGGCGCCTGTATTCCAGGGGCAATCTCCCGTATCGTGAAACCATCGTTATTACACAGGTAGAGTGCCCGCTCGATGTCCATTTTCCATTCGATTATGGTTAAGGACGCCTCATAGCCTTTGCCGTCTTCGGTTGTGAACAGCGGAAGACTGTAGTTAGTGCGACAATCTTCGAGCGCGGCGGGCTGAATTTGGGTGCCGTCATAGGTGACGGTAACCTGTGGATATTCGTTCAGATAAAGCGCGAGAATTTTGTTCAACTCCGGCACGGCCCGGTCGGACTCAAGCGAGCGCTGTTGGGTGATGACGTTGTAAAGGGTGGCGATTGTACCGCTCTCGCTGCGGTTGCTCTTTTCTTCGTCAGTAATGGCGAATTGTCGTTTGTTCTGCGTGGTCCCGATTATTTTGAACTGAACTAGGGAGCCAACAGAAAGGCAAACCGTGTCCCACTCCACGCGCTCGCATAATGCGAAAGCACGGAAACGGCCTTGGCCCTGTTTTCCGTGAAGAATACGTTTTTCTCTTCGCGTATGGTGTTCCTGCTGCTTCCATGAACCTCCCAGATGTCCAAATCCCATTTGGGCATCGGCCATGGTGATCCCCAAGCCGTTATCGGTGACTCTGATGTTATCGATCGTGCCCAGCGCATTGCGGCCAAGACGAACGTCTACGGAGGTAGCATCAGCATCAACGCTATTCCAGATAAGTTCAGCAAGCCCAAAAACTGGGTTGCGAGCTTTCGACAGACGGTCGATGTGGTCCTGCGTGACCTCTATGGTTACGGTCTGCATCGTCGGTAATGGTGCAAAATGGTGAGACATATCATATCCCGCCCTGCGGAGGTGTGCGGGGGCAAGCGCTATCGGCCTTCCAGCAACTGCCGTACTCTTTGGCGTTTCAAGACTCCTGCCGGCCCATCTCTTGTTCCCTCGACCCATTTCAAAACTTGGTTCAGGCGAATCCGGTGCTCAACCGCAGGCCTGTGAATGGACACGATAAATTCCGTGACAGGGGCGGGGGAATTAGTGGCGGAGTCGAGACGAAACTCCGCAACCGCCAGCGCAACTGCCTCATAAAGGGAATCGGCCTGTACTTCCACAGCATGAGCAATGCCGTCCGGGTCAGTGAACGAGACTCGGCATCGGGCCATAGCGTCCATTATATCCTAAGATTCGCTTTTTGTTCGCTACTGAAAAGGTGTTCGGCACGTAGAACTGCGTCTCGGTCACGCCACGTGCATCATGTTCCTCGACGGAGAACTCCGCCGAGAACCCGCCGTCTCTTAGTTCGTTCGCGCGTGCCTCAATAACGTAGCCCTTATAGCCCAGCCTGTGCTTCATGCCCGAAAACCTCGTGCCACAATTATCGCATTCTGGGGTTGGGATGCTCGCCCGGAACGCCGTCCGCTTGCATGAAACCCTCGCCTACAGAGTCAGCCGATTCTGCCGCGCTTCGCTTACTGGGCGCCAGTTTTCCTCGAACTTGATCGACCTCGACTT
>Ga0182030_10004997_pt1 | contig 28229 bp, 29 predicted proteins | sample 812S3MmetaG_FD_121299 | JGI IMG/M metagenome (GOLD analysis project Ga0182030, IMG submission 121299) | Permafrost microbial communities from Stordalen Mire, Sweden - 812S3M metaG (Illumina Assembly) | ecosystem: Environmental > Terrestrial > Soil > Wetlands > Permafrost | place: Sweden... | reverse complement strand
CGAAAAAGTTTACGCGGCGCTCCCGGGAGGCGGAGGGTTGCTGATCGCGGAGAGATTGCTGAAGGAAGATCGCAGCGGATCGGTGACGACGCAGATGCAATCGCTGAACATGCTGGTTTGCACCGAAGGGCGCGAACGCACGCTGAGCGAATATTCGGCATTGGTGCGCGGGGCGGGCTTCCGGGAGATCGCGGGCAAAGTGACGGGCGCGCCTTTGGACGCGATGCTCGCGATAAAGTGACAGTTTCATGATCGAAAAGGTTTCTTATGGCGGATGGGCGAACTGCCTGCACTTGTTCAATCGCGATGTCGAGCTGGTGCTGACCACCGACGTGGGTCCGCGGGTGATTCGCTGCGGATTTATCGGCGGGCAGAATTTATTCAAAGAGTTCGCCGGTCAGATGGGAGGTTGCGGGGAGGCGGCGTGGCAGCCTCGCGGAGGGCATCGGATCTGGGTGGCGCCGGAGATCGTTCCGGACACGTATGCGCCGGACAATGTCCCGGTGCGGGTCGCCTTCGCCGAAGATCGTGTCGAGCTGACGGCGCCGGCCGAAGCTCACACTGGTCTTGAGAAATCGATCGCAGTGGAGCTTGGCGCGGAAGGCGTGAAGGTCACCCACCGGATCAGGAACTGCGGGTTCAGTCCGCGGACGATGGCTCCTTGGGCGTTGTCGATGATGGCGCCGGGCGGGGTGGGCATCACGAAATTCCCCCCGCGCGGGACGCATCCGGAGGATCTGCCTCCGACCAATCCTCTAGTGATGTGGGCGTTTACGGATTTGAGCGATCCGCGGTGGACGTTCACCACGAAATATCTGATGCTGCGGCATGATGCCGATTTGAAATCGCCACAGAAGCTGGGACTGTTTAACGAAAAGACGGTGGGCGCGTATTTGCTGGGGTCGGATATGTTTGTGAAGCGCTACGATGCGAACCCTTCGAAGACGTATCCGGATTTCGGGGCATCGTACGAAACGTTCACCAATGACGGTTTTTTGGAGTTAGAGACGCTGGGACCTCTGGAAAATGTCGCGCCGGGAGAAATGGTGGAGCATGTGGAGCGATGGTCGCTGCACCGGGGCGTTACCATTGCGGAGTGGACGGATGCGGAGTTGGATCGGGTTCTAGAATGAAAATAATGATGCGTATTTGTGCATTTCTTCTGGCGGCGGCTGCCGCGTTTGCTCAGTACAAGGCTCAGCCCGCGGGCGATCCTCCTGGGGACGCGGCGGCGGCGGTTCTGGGAGCGATGAATAAGGCTGGCACGAAGATCGTCGCGGACAACGGTTCGGCGTATTGCGAAATCTGGCTGCGATCCACGATGCCGGGCGGGCCGAATAACGGAGAATCGAGTGTTACGCTGCCGACCATCCCCAAGGGCGCGTTGCTGGGTGTGCTTCGATTCGATGCGAAGGGCGCGGACCGGCGCGGGCAGACCATCGCGCCTGGAGTGTACACGCTCCGTTACGGCGATTATCCGATTAACGGAAATCACCAGGGCGTTGCGCCGCAGCGCGACTTTCTGCTCCTGGTTCCGGCGGCGCTGGATAAATCGGCGGACGCCGTCGCGGACTTCGATGCGTTGGTGGAGTTATCGCGCAAGGCGTCGGCCGCGCCTCATCCGGCGGTGCTGAGTTTTTGGAAAGCCGACGCGGACGATAAGGCGGGATTTCAGAAACAGGGCGAAAAAGACTGGGTGCTGACCGCGAAGCTGGGCGATGCTTTGGTCTCGATCATCCTGATCGGCAAGGCGGACGAGTAACCTACCCGAGAGTCGCGCGCATGGTCTTCGTGGCGTGGGTGAGGCTGGCCGTCTGGTCGCCGACGGGAAGATATTCCATGGTCACGTAGCCTTTGAATCCGAACGTCGCGATGGCCTTGTAGATGTTTTCGTAGTTCATTTCGCCGGTGCCCGGATCATTACGGCCGGGATTGTCGGCGATGTGAAATACGGCCACATCCGGCGCGGCTTCCTTCATCGTGCGAATGACGTTGCCGATCTGCACCTGCTCGTGATAGATGTCGAACAGCAGCTTTACATGCGGGTTCTGGGATTCCCTCACGAGCTTGAGTCCTTCGCCGCAGGTGGAAAGAAAAAATCCCTGGTGATCGACCTTGTTGTTGAGGGGCTCGATGATCAGGGTCACGTTGGCCTTCGCCGCGAGGTCGCCCGCGCGCTTTACCGATTCGAGCATCGACGCGTATTGTGCTTCGTGCGTGCGACCGGGAACCGCGTCGCCGCTCATGAGAATGATCTGCGGGATCTCCAGTTTCTGCGCGAAGACGATGCCCTGGCGAAGGTCGGCTAAAAACCCCTCCCGATCCTCGGGCTTCACCATCGATACAGGACGGTGTTTCCAATCCGTTTGAGCGAGGAGCGTGTCCATTTTCAGATCGAGAGACGCCGCGAGTTTTTTTATGTCGCGAATCTGGGCGTCAGTCCAGTTGATATGTTCGGACACGAGCTCAACCGACTGGACGCCGGATTTTGACGCGACTTCGAGCCGCTGTTCAAAAGGACCTTGCAGGGTCCAGATCATGACGGAACTAGTGATGGCTGGCATTTGTGCTGGCATGGCTTGGGTGAGGACGGCCGCGGCGGTCGATCTTAGAAATATTCGACGGTCCATGTTTCTATCATGAGCTACTTTGGAATCTCCAGGATGTAGCTGGTCAGCCGGTCCAGGTCATGCGAGTTGAGTTTGTAGGCAGGCATCGTCGATCCGGGCGAGAACTTCTGCGGGTCGGCGAAATGGCCCTCCAGCCATTCGCGGTTGCGGTGATCGGCTACGCCGTTGAGAGGAGGACCCGTCTGCATGCCGACGCCATTCAGCTTGTGACACGCCGCGCACTGATTCGCCTGGTAGACCATCGCGCCTTCCACCGCTGCCTGCGGGGCGCTGGACCAGGCCTTCAGTGCGGCGTCGCTGCGCTTGGTGACGAACGTGACCAGGCCGCGCAGTTCGGGACCCCTCAATTGCGTCGCGACGTTCGGCGCGGGTTGCTTGAAGTGCAGCATCAGCCAGTCGGTGGGACGCTGGGACACGGCGTGCGTCAGGTCCGGGCCGGGGCCGGATTTTCCGACCACGTGGCAGTTGCCGCAATTGTCTTTTCGAAACGCACCGATGGCGGCCAGCTGATCGGCGGGCAGTTCCTGCCACGCTTCTACCAGAGCGAGGCCGGCGTCGGGATCTTCGGTCGATGGAGGCGTGGTCGCGACGGCGCGGGCGGTTAACGCGCCCCAACCGATGACGGCGAAGACGACCAGTGCGATGGCGCCGGTGCGTTCGCGTACGCGCACCGCCTTTCCGCGGTCGATAAAGGGCGCGAGAAACAGCGCCAGTATCGCAAGCGTGGGCAGGATCACCGCTCCGACGATTTCAAGCGGGCCCTGGAACGCTTTCAGCATCTGAAAGAGGAACAGGAAATACCATTCCGGACGAGGGATGTAGCTGGTGTCGGTGGGATCGGCGACGTGCCCGAGCGGAACGCGGACGGCGATCGCCATCGTGACCAGAACCGCGAACCAAATGAAAGTGGCGACGGTATCTTTAAAAACCTGCTCCGGATAAAATTTCTTCTTCGGGAGCGCCGTGTCCTGGGGAGCCGGCGTGACGCCGTGGCGGCGGACCAGGAACACATGAATCACGATCAGCAGCATCGTGAGCGGCGGCAGCAGCAGCACGTGCGCGGCGTAGAATCGGGCGAACGTGATCGCGCCGATGGAGCCGCCATCGCTGCCGAGCAATCGCAACACATACGGGCCAGCGCCGGGAGGCAGCGCCGCGATTTGCGTAGTGACCACGGTGCCCCAGTAGGCTCCATTGTCCCAGGGCAACAGGTATCCGCTGAGGCCGAACGCCAGAGTGATCAGCAGCAGGAAGCAGCCTACTATCCAGGTTGCTTCGCGCGGTTTCTTATAGGCTCCCCAGATCAGCACCTGCATGAGGTGCAGGACCACGACGATGATCATGAGGCTGGCGCCCCAGTGGTGCAGGCCGCGGATAAGCTGGCCGGCGGTCAGTTCGGTGACGATGTAGCGGAGGCTGTTGTAGGCTTCGCCCGGCGTGGGCGCGTAGTTCGCGGCAAGCAGGATTCCGGTGAACACTTGCGTCAGGAACGCGAACATCGCCACACTGCCCAGCACCTGGTGCCATCCGGCGGAGGCGGGAACGTCTTCATATAAAAAATGCTTGATACCGGATTCAATGCCGGTGCGTTCTTCGAGCCAGTCGATGACGCCGCGCAGAAGTTTCATGCTTTCTGAATCTCGGTGCCGATCAGAATCTTGCCCTGATCGATTTTCGTCACCAGCCGGTCCAGGGGCCTCGGCGCGGGGCCGGTAAGGACCTTGCCATCGATGGAGAAGGTCGAGGTATGGCAGGGGCAGAGGAAATTCTTTTCCTTTTCGTCCCAATGATACGCGCAGCCCAGGTGCGTGCATTGGGGCGCGAAGGCGACTACGTTCTGCTCGTCCTGGCGCAGCACCCAGGCAGTGGATTTTTCGTTCAACACGCGCCATCCGTCAACGCGGGTGCGGCGGAAGACCACTTCCTCAGGCTTGCCCACGGTCAACTGCGAAAGGTCGGCGGCGGGGACAAAATCGGACGGCTTTTGGGATTTCGGGCGGATCAGAAGGTACGCCGCGGCGGGGGCGGCAAGTGCTGCTGTCATCAATCCGCCCAGCCCGGCGATCACGGCCGAGTAAAAGGTCCTGCGGGTGGTGCTCTCCATGCGTCTCACTAGTATAAGCGGAGGGCTGCCGGTTTCGCCTCTCCGCGTGCGACGTTTTACAGATTGTTTACTCTGTGACGGGAGGACGCTTGCGGTGCCAGTCGGTGTGGCTCTGAAACGCCTTGCCGACGGCGATTAACTGATTTTCGTAGAAGGGCCGGCCGACGAACGAAATCGCGATGGGCAGGCCGGAGGCGAAGCCGCACGGCAGCGACAACCCTGGAAGACCAGCGAGGTTTGCGGCCGGGATCAGGCCGCTGATGCCACGAGATTTTGGCGGGGTTGCCGGCATATCCAGACGATCGGTCAGCTTCCAGGCGATGTTGGGCTTCGTGGGAGCCAGCAGAAAATCGACGTCCAGAAACAGGTCTCGAAACGCCTGCTGCACCAGCGCCCGGACGCGCATCGCGCGCAGATAATCGACGGCGGGAATTTCGAGATTCGCTTTTAACCCTTCCGCCTGCCGGCGCTCGATAAGCTGGTCCACTTTGCCGCTACGGATAAAATCCTCAAAATTCGAACCGCCTTCCGCCGCAATGATCATGGTCACCAGGGCGGTGTAGGGAAAGTCTGGAATCTCGACTTCCTTCATTCGCATCCCGAGCGACTTCACCAGTTTCAACGCTTCCTGGAACCCCGCGCGCGTTTCGGGGGTGGCCGACTCGTCGAAATCGACCGCAGCGTAGCCAATGGTGATCTCATCCGGTTTGCGGGCGAATTGCGGCGCGTAGTGGAACGATTTTCCAGCCGAGCCTGGGTCTTGGTAGTCGTTGCCCGCGATGACGCTGAGCACCAGGGCGCAATCTTCCGCGGAACGGCACATCGGGCCGATCTTATCGAGCGTCCAGGAAAGCGCCATCGCGCCGCGCCGGCTGACGAGTCCATAGGTGGGCCGCAAGCCGGTGATCCCGCAGTAGGCGCTCGGTCCCAGGATCGATCCCGACGTTTCCGACCCGATCGAGAACGTAACCAATCCGGCGGCCGTAGCCGCCCCCGGTCCACTCGACGATCCGCCGCTCCAATACGTGCGATTCCACGGATTCAGGCACGCGCCAGTGGCTGACGCCGAGGGGTACCGATTGCCTCCGCCGCCGGCCAGTTCCACCATCGACAATTTTCCGATGAGAATCGCGCCGCCTTTATCGAGCAGATCGATCACCTGCGCGTCCTCTTTGAAGACCTGGCCCGCGTAAGCCTTGGTGCCCCAGGTGGTCGGCTTGCCTTTAACCGCCAGCAGATCCTTCGCTCCGTAAGGAATGCCTTCGAGAGGGCTGCGGACGCGGTCCAGCTTGAAATCGCGGTCGACGTCTTTTGCCTTTCGCAATGCCGTGTCGCGCAGAGAGAGCGCCAGAGCGTTGTAGCGGGCGCCGAGCTTTTCCAGGCGATCGCAGAAGGCGTGCGTCAGCTCGACTGCCGAAAACTCCTTCTTCGCCAGCGCCGCCGAGAGTTCGGAGATAGAGCTGAAAAAAATGTCCTCGGTGAAATTGAATTTCGCCATTTTTCAGGCCTTGAAATGGAACGCGGGCTCGGTGGCCGCCGGCAATTTCACCTTGGCGATTTGCTGGGCGCTGGTTTTCAATTGCTCGCGCGCGGCTTCGAGATCGGCGTCGGGCGGAGGAGTTTGCGAGGGTGCGGCTTGAGGAACAGCAACCGCGGCGGCCAGCATGCGGGCGATGGATCGGCGAGTTACCTTCACATTACGAACAGCCATGACAGTATTATCATTCACCCGCCGCGAAATGTGCTTCCAGGGCTTCGAGCGCGGCTTTTTCCATGACGGCGCGCGGCGCGGTTTCGCCAGTCCAGATTTCGAACTGGCTGGACGCTTGTTCGAGAAACATTTCGAGGCCGCGGATCACCGCCGCCCCCTGATCCGCCGCCATGCGGACCAGCAGCGTGTCGAGAGGATTGTAGACCATGTCCAAGACCAGCTTGGCTGGAATTTTCGCGTCGGAGAAACTCTGCTCGACCTTGGGATACATGCCGAGGGGCGTGGAATGGACCAGAACGTCGAACATGCGGGCGCAGGCTTGATCGCGCGTCAAGGGTTCGGCATCGCAGGCTTTGGCGAGGGCGCGGACGCGATCGATATTGCGGCCGGTGATGGCCAGTTTCGCGCCGGCGGCCTTCAGTGCGAACGCGGCCCCGCGGCCCGCGCCACCGTTACCCACCAGCAGCACCGACGATTTATTCAAACGGACGTGACGCTCCAGAGGGCGGATGACGCCATCGGCATCGGTGTTCGTTCCGCGCCATTTTCCGGCCTTGCGCCACACCGTGTTCACAGCGCCGACGCGCCGCGCCAGAGGGTCCACCAGATCGAGGTAGCGCAGGATTTTCTGCTTATGAGGTATGGTCACGCTGAAGCCGGCCAGCGGCAGTTTTTCGGCCAGGGTGAAAAAATCCTTCAGCTGGGCGGGCTTCACCAGGAACGGAAGATAGACGGCGTCGGCCCGTCGCGCCTGGAAGGCGCGATTGTGAACGGCGGGCGAAATCGAGTGGCGAACCGGATCGGCCACCACGCCGTAAATCCGCGCGTCCTTGGTGAACTTTTCCACCCGATAAAGATGACGAAGCTGATGCGCGCTGACCTGGCCCGATGCCGTTCCTTCGGCCGAGTTCGGCGCGGCGTAGGTGAACAGGCCTCCGGCCGCGGGAGAAAGGACCCGGGTGGGGAATCCGGTTTCGCCCATCGCCAGCAGGATCGTCGGTGTTTTCGAATACGCTTTGGCGAGCGCCAGAACGCGCACGTTGTCCGACGGTTTCTTCGCAGTCGTCACGATCTTGTAGCCGTCGGCCGGAACCCGCATCATGCGGCGCATCACGGTATCGAGCGGCGGTGTTCCGCCGAAGTTGTGATAGGAGATGACCAGGCGCGTACGAGCGCGCAGTGCTTCCAGTGCTTCCACGCAGTTTTCCGCGCTCTCAATTTCAATGTCGACGGCCTGCGCGCCGGCCTCGATGGCCGCGTCTAGAATTTTTAGCTGCTGTTCGATGCTGCCGTTGAAGTGTCCATTATTTTGATGACGGCGGCAGGTGGCGAGCACCGTGCAATCGGTGTTGCGCGCCAGGAATTTACGCATCGCGGCGATACCTTGTTCTGGCGCCGGCAAATAATCGAGTCGGAATTCGAAGAAACGTTCGCCGGCATTATATTCCTCGCGCGCGTGAGCCAGCAGCGATTCAACCTCGGGGAATCCGAGAGCGATGCAAATGCGGGGAAGTGCGGCCCTCCGTGTCATGAAGCCTGATCAGGATAGCACGATGGGAATTCCTCACACATCCATTGCGTAGGCTTGTTTTAACCATTTCTTAACTTCTTTGTCGATTTCCGCGAGCGAGGCGACGGGAATTCGGTGCGTAATGCGGTCGCCTTTTTCAAAGCCGCCGGTGGAAATCAGCTTCCCCGAGGGCTTCATGTCCTTGAATGCGAAGCCGACGTCGATACGCGTCGTGGTAGTGGGCTTCACCTGCGCGAACACGTGCTTGCGATAGAAAGGCACAATGGTCTTGCAAGGAGACACATGGACGTCCTCGCCCAGTTCGAAGGCGAGAGCGAGCATTCGGTCGTAAATCGGCCGCAGACCGGCCTTTTTGCCCGCGAACATCGCCTCCACCATCGCGTCGGGGTCGTAATCGGCGGCTCCGCCCGCGCCATCCACGCGCTTGGCGATCCACAATGCGTAGTTGGTGGTGATGCTGTACTCCTGTTTAAGCCACGCGATCCGCTCTCTCTCGGTGATGGGGCCGGATTTTTTAACAATGCGAATCCATTCGTCCAGCGTCCGGCCCGTTCGCTCCTTGAGGTTCTTGAGCGACGACTCCTCCATGGCAAAGCCGGGATGCAGCGTGTACACCGAATTCCTCCGCATGGAGTCATAATAGGCGATCATGAGCCTGAAGAGTGCCGCATTTCTCGCGCTGATCGGAATGATTCTGGTTACGATCCTGCGTCTCTACGAGTTGGTCTCGACCGTCATGAACGTGATGGGAGGTTTCGTTCCCGCAATAACGCTGGTGTCGTCGCTGATCTACGCTTTCGCCAGCCTGGGCTTGGCTGCGTTTTTCTTCGTCTTCCACAAACAGAGCTGATAAAATCCGTGTGGGAGCCATTTTTGCCCGGTGGCAGGCGCGGTCTTCAAAACCGTTGAACGGCCCTTTGGGTCGTTGGTCGATTCGACTTCGACTGGTTCCCGCCAGACTCTCGCGGCAAACTGTGGGGCGGCTTTGTGTCAGCGACGAATGAGCCTGCTGGAAGCAGGCTGCCGGCTAAATAGGCCGCCCCACACTCCCCGTCCGGACGTCACGTTGCCGGCTGAGCTTTCAGGCGCTCCCGCGCCGCGTTGAATTCGCAGCCAATGAGAGTGATCACCGACCACACGTACATCCAGACCAGCAACGCCAGTCCCGCGCCGACGCTGCCGTACAGCACGTTGTAATTTGAGATGTGTCGCACGTACCAGCTGAACCCCAACGTCGCAACAACCCACAGGACGGTGGCCAGAATCGCGCCCGGGTAGACGTTCGCAAAGGTCTGTGTCCGATTGGGCCCGAGGTAATACAACAGAACCGTCACCAGCACGAACGCGCCGAAGGCCAGGCCCAGGCGCAGAGTTTTGCTGAGCAACTCCAGCCATCCTTGAATTTCCGTACTCTGCGCGGCAAGGCCCAGATGCTGCATCAGGAAGATTTCGGCCCTGTTCCCGAATACAATCAACGCCGAGGCTCCCACCACCGGCACGGTGCAAATCAGGACCAGAAAAATCGCCATGGCGCGCTCCCGAATGAACGAACGGCCGGAGGGAATGCGATAAATGGCCCGGAATCCCTCGAGCATGCTCATGATCGAGCCAGAAGCCGCCCATAGAGCCAGGATCACCGCGCTGATCAGCAGGTATTTCGGTCGCTCACCATGAACGACGAACAGGCGCAGCACTACGTCTTCGGTGCCAGGCGGGACCACATCGTATAAGAACGACGCTATGGTGCGCGCGACATCGGTCGCGTTGGCCTGGACCAGAATCGCGGCGAGCGTTGTCAGCACCGGGAAAAACGACAATAGTGACGAATAGGCCGCGCCTTTCGCGATGCTCAGCGAGCTGTCTTCGACAGTGGCAACCAGCGCCGCCCGCAGCACTCCCAGGAAGTGCGAAATCCAGCCCGCTTCGATGAGATAGATCCTGGGCGCTTTGATGGTCACTCCCCTTGAGTATGATGGAATCGTGACCTCGTCGCGGAGTTCGATCGCGTTGATGTGTCTGGCGGTGTTGTGCCTGGCTGCCTTTGCGCCGGCGGCAGTGCTGCTGCTCTGGGCGGTCGCCCTCCCGCCCTGTTTCGTGTTTTCGCCGGCTGTTGGTGACAGCTTCACCGATCGGGAGCACGAAGCTTGCCTGCCTGATTTCTGCTTCTCGTTATCCGCCCGCGCTCCACCTGCGGTCTCGTAGTTCCTCCCTTTTCCCATTCATTGTTTCGAAGGAGAGAGCTATGCGGCTGCGCACAGGATTATTGTATTTTGCGCCGATGTTCGGCGCGATTGCCGGTGTCGCGATGACTCCGGAAGAGATCGAGGAGGCGATGAGCCTGGAGAACCGGGCCAAAATCGCGTATGTATTGGAGGAGGAAGACGACGGAGAGTGAGCGCCATCCTGCCCCCCGGCGTCAGAGTCTGTTATGAAAACTCCAGTTTCGAGAACGTAGGGCAGTCCATTGGCCCGCAGCCGCCTAGAAAGGTCGGCTGCCGCCAAAATTGGCGGCCCCACAGTTGGTCTAAAAATACCAAGAAACAGGCCTAACGCATAAGCCTCCTGGTAGCAGGCTGCGGGCTGGCTGGAAGAGGCGCTCTGATCAGCCGTTCACTTCGCAGCATGTTTGCGGGCGCGGATGGTCACGGCCAGTTCGTCGTTGCGGATGTTGGTGAAGCGCAGCATCACGCGGCCTTCGGTGTCGAGCGAAATGACGGCGGGGGTATTCACGCTCGAGAGCATCCAGCCGGCAGGGAGAGTGACGAAGTTCACCGGACGGCCGAGAGTGCGCGTCCAGACCAGTTCGTTCCCCTTCGTTGTGTAACCGACTGGGTCAGTGTAGGTTTCTTCAACGCGGATGCGGACGGACTGGCCTTGCTGGACGGCGTGCGTCAGGTCGCCCTGCACCACGATCGATTCGGGGTCGGTAGGCGTGGGGTAGTAGTCCAGCGCGTTGACCTCTTTTCCCTTCACGATGTGGGTGAACAGGGGCTCCCCGGTATCGAGGTTATACATTTTCGAATCGGGCGCGACGTCGCTGCCTTTTCTGACGAAGCTGTGGACGGATTTCTGGCCGACCTTGGTGACGTTGAAATCGTGCGAGATGCGGAACTGGTGAGAATCCGGCGCCAGCAGCCAGTAGCGGATTTCGCGATCCTGCTCAGCTCGGTGGAACTGGAACGCGAGGCTTAACAGCAGAAGAATCTTCATTGAATCCTCCGGGCAGTGATCTTCACCGGCAACTGGTCATCGCGGTCGTTGAGGAAGCTGAGGCGGATGCGGCCGTCGGGATCGGTGGAAACGATGGAGGGAGACGCGGAGCCGATCAGCTCGTACCCGCGCGGGAGGATCACGACGTTGCGCTTTATGCCCAATGGCCGCTGCCACACCAGCGTTCTGTTCTTTTCGGAATAGGACGCGGCGTCGGTGTACGTCTTGTAGATTCGGATGCGCGTTTCCGAGCCTTTCGCGACGGGCTTCAAAAGATGGACGCGCAAAAACTCATCGTCATCCGCCGCGTTCGGTCCGATTCCTTCGGCTTTGGCTGCTTTTCCGGTGATGACGTCGAACTTCAACTCCTGGCCCGTGGCGCGGTCGACTACGCGTTCCTTTTCGGCGACCGAACCGTGGCGAATGGGGTTCAGGTAATAGGGCGCGCCTTCGCGAGTAGCGGAGACGTCGTAAATAATTGCGAATTCATGGGTTTCCGGGGCGAGCAGATCGTAAACCGTTAGCTCGTCGGCAGCGAGCAGGGGAATCGTCACAAGCAATAAAGTGAGCAGTCTCATGGGTTTTGGTCCGTTACCTATCATACGGCTGTTATTCTAGGAGCATGAGATTTTCATTCTTCTTGCTCACAGCAGCGTTTGCGTGGGGGCAGACACCCGTCGTGAACCCTCTTCCGCCTGCGCCGTCGCTGGCGCCCAAACTCCCGGCCCCGATGCCCGCGCCCTCCATGGTCCCCCCAGACGCGGTGGTGCTGACCGTCGGCGACGACAAGATCACAAAAGCGCAGTTCGACATGATCCTGGCCAGTCTTCCGCCGCAGCAGCAGGCGCAGGCCCAAACGCCCAAGGGTCGTCGGGACATCGCGGAAAAGCTCTCTGAAATTCTGACGCTGGCGCAGGAAGCCAAAGCGCAGAAGCTGGATCAGCAGCCGAAAGTTCAGCAGCAGATCGCGCTGTCGGTTGATCAACTTCTTGCCAACGCGATGTATCGCGAACTGGCGGAGAACACCAAGCCGGACGACGCCCAACTGCACGCTTACTATGATGCCCATAAAGCGGAGTGGGAGGAAGTGAAGGCCAGACACATTCTGATCCGGTTCCAAGGCTCGAAGATGCCCTTGGCCGAAGGCCAGAAGGAGATTACGCCGGAAGAAGCCCTGGCGAAAGCCACCGAGCTTCGGGCTAAAATCGTGGCCGGCGCGGATTTCGCGACCGTAGCCAAGGAAAGCTCGGATGATAAGGGATCGGGCGCCAATGGCGGCGATCTGGGCGCGTTCCGCAAGGGGCAAATGGTACCGGAGTTCGATAAAGAAGCGTTTTTGTTGGCGCCAGGCCAGGTGAGCCAGCCGGTGAAATCGGCGTTCGGCTATCACATTATCAAAGTGGAATCGCATTCCACCAAGCCGTTTGACGAAGTGAAGGCGGAGATCCTCAAGCGCATTCCGGGCGATTTGGCCCAGAAGGCGCTGCAGGATTTGAAGGCCAAGAAGCCGCCGGTTTTTAACGACGCGTATTTTGGGAAATAGCGACCAATCCCCTGGCAGATGCCCGGGGTTATAACCCCGTCCCGTAAGGGCGGGGATTATCTTTCTAAAGCCGGACGATTTTTTCGGACACGATGCCCTTCAGCGCGTTGCGCGTGTCGACAATCAGCTTTGCGCTAGCGACGATTCTCGAATAATCGAACGCTTTGTGATTGGTGACGATAACGACGCAATCTGCTTCAGACGCGGCTTTATTGGCGTCGACCGAATCCATGTCGGGAACCACTCCATCGGCGCGCAGATGGGCCACAAAGGGGTCGCTATAAGTGACCGTAGCGCCGCGCTTGCCCAGCAAGTGAATAATATCGAGAGCGGGAGACTCCCGCACGTCGTCGATGTCGCGCTTATAGGCGACCCCCAGGACGTGGACGCGCGAGCCTTTTAGAGGCTTGGTGTGGTCGTTCAGCGCGTTTTGAACCTTGTCGACCACGAAGTGCGGCATGGAGCCGTTGATATAGCCTGCCAGGTCGATGAAGCGTGCTTCAATGCCAGCCTGCTTGGTTTTCCATGACAGGTAAAACGGATCGATGGGGATGCAATGGCCGCCCAGCCCCGGGCCGGGGTAAAACGGCATGTATCCGAAAGGCTTGGTCGCCGCCGCGTCGATGACTTCCCAGACGTCGATATTCATGCGGTCGCACATGAGGGCGATTTCATTCACCATGGCGATGTTGATCATGCGGAAGGTGTTTTCCAGCAGCTTCACCATCTCGGCGACGCGCGTCGAGCCGACCGGCACCACGGTATCGAGGCACTGTTGATAAAACAACGCGCCGACCTGAGTGCAGGCAGGCGTGATACCGCCCACGACCTTGGGAATATTTTTCGTCTGAAATTTCTCGTTGCCCGGATCGACGCGCTCCGGCGAGAAGCAGAGGAAGAAATGCTCGCCGACCTTCAGGTCTTCGCGTTCGAACATGGGGAGCATCAGTTCATCCGTCGTTCCCGGGTACGTGGTGGATTCGAGAATCACCAGCATGCCGGCGTGAAAGTATTTCGCGATGGACTGGCAGGAGCTGACGATGTAGCTCATGTCCGGGTCCTTGGTTTTGCGCAAAGGCGTCGGGACGCAGATGTTGATGGTATCGAGCGTGGTGACGGCTGCGAAATCCGTGGTGGCCTTGATGAGGCCCTTTTCAACTAACGGCTTGAGTACCGAAGTCGGCACGTCCTGAATATAGGATTCGCCGCGATTGAGGCTGTCCACCTTGGATTGATCGATATCGATGCCGGTAACGGAAAATCCGGCGTGCGCCAGTTCAACGGCCAAAGGCAGGCCCACGTAGCCCAAGCCTACAACGCCGGTCTGAGCTTTCCTGTTTTCGATCTTCTGGCGCAACTGCTCTGAATAAGTCAAAATTACCCCCGTGGTTCAAGCATCCCAATAAAACTCGCCCGACGCCACTATCTCGGCGGGACCGGAAAGCAGGATGTCCGCACCTTCCCATCTTAAGTCGAGAGACCCGGCGGGCGTCAGAACCCGAACGGGATTTAGTACTAGCCCGCGCGCAAACGCCGCGGCGGCCGCGCCTGTAGCCCCCGTACCAGAACTCATCGTCTCGCCTGCGCCGCGCTCGAAGAAGCGGACGTCGAGCGTATGTTCGTCGACGACCTTAATGAAAGAAACGTTGGTCCGGTCTGGAAACTGCCAGTGGCGCTCGATGGCCGCGCCGAGGGCTCGCCAGTCGAAATCGAAGTGATCGACAAAAACCGCGCATTGCGGATTGCCGACGTTCAGGATCGTCGCGTCATGATCGAGGATAGTCGTGCGCAGTTCCTGGACGTTCGCGGCGCCCATGTTCATCTCGAAGGAGAAGCGGTGGCCGTTGCGCTCCAGCAGGCGGAGTTGCTTCAATCCAGCCCCAGTGAGGATGGTTACCTTTTGCAATCTCGGATCCCCTTCGACGAGGCAGGCGGCGGCGCAACGCGTACCGTTGCCGGACATTTCGGAGCGGCTGCCGTCCGAGTTCCAGAGCTGAATGGCGATATCGGCGGGCCGCGCGGGCGATACCAGCAGCCAGCCGTCGGCGCCCACCCCGGTGTGGCGATCGCAGATGGCGATGGCTACGGCGGCAGGATCGAAATCGGAGGTCAGGTGTTCGCTCCAGGTCAGCAGAAAATCGTTGCGCGCGCCGTGGGCCTTGGTAAACGGGATCTTCATTTCGATTCTTCTTTCTTGGGAGCGCAGACCTGACCAATATATTCGTCGCAGAGAGGGGGGGGACGCAAGGCGCCGCGGTCGCGATGATAGATTTCGACGACCGGCGCCCCTTTGATCATGATGGTCGAAGCCAGCTGATAGTGGGGCCCGCGCTTGTCGCCTCTTAAGATCGCGGTGGCGATGCGGTCGCCGGAGAATGCCAGCGCCCAGCGCGGCTGAAGAAAAAGATCGGGACGGTCGAGCGCCATGCCGTAGGCGGCTCCGTTTCCGTCGTAGAGGCCTTCGCGGATCGGGATACCCGCTTCGCGCAGGACTCCGGTCATATCGCCAAAGGGGAAGATAATCCCATCGCCGTGCACGTAGTTTGCAGCCAGATAGGCGGCGGCGGCCTTGGTCCATTCGCGGCGGGTGACGGAGTTGACCTCGGACTCCTTCCAACAAATGGATTCGGGATGAAGACCCCAGGCGACGGCCGGGACTCCGGCGACGATCAGCGCTGCCGGCCAGCAATAATACCAGCGGCGCGGAAGCAGGGAGACCAGCGCGCCGGCGCAGATGGCGGCAAGAGGGAGCGCGGCCAGCGCGTAGCGCGTGTTGTACCAGGAATGGGGCCAAAGCGTCGGGACAAAGATCGGGTTGCCCGTCGAGTGCATCCCCATCACGTAAAACACCGGCGAAAGGGCCAGCAGTAAGACAGGCCACCAGGCTCGTTTCCAAAGAGCGGCAAAAATTCCGGCCGACGCGAAAATCAGCGCGGGCCATCCGACCGCGAGATCGACGGCGGTGGAATAATACTCGACCGCCTTTTGCCAGTCGTGATCGCCCGGATACTTCGCCATCCCTTGCGCCAGTTGGCGCTTGTAGATGCCTAACGCGGACCATTGGCCCCGATAAAACTCCAGAGCGTCGCCGTCGTAAAAGCGGTTGTGCGCGAGCCACGCCAGAGGCGCGAGCGAGGCCAGGGCTCCGAACAGAATCGCCAGCCATTTGTTCTTGGCGACGATTAACAAATAAAGCGAGGCGAAGGGAATTAGAAACCAGCCCTCATAGCGCGTGAGCGATGCCGCATTCGACGCGGCGGCGGCCAGCAACAGGGCCCAGATCGATTGCGAGACTCCTAGAAACGAGCCGCACGGCGAAGGCCGCTGCGCGTCTCGGAACCACAGCGTCGCGAACAACAGCGCGGCCGCTGCGGCGGCGAACACAGGCTCCGTCATCGGCGTGCTCGAAAGGTACAGCATGTTCGGGTTCAGCGCGAACACCAGCATCGCGGCGAAGGCCGCGGGCAACGATCGAAATGCCCTGTACGCGGCGGCGAACAGGAAAATCGAGGCGATAGCAAAGCAGCCGGCCGACGGGATAACCCCAGCAAAACCCGTCTGCCACCAGTCGGCATGCATCACGAAAGGGATCAGCAGAAGGTGCGGCAGGGGCAGCCAGACGGTTCCAATCTGTTCCGGCCCGGGCGTCCGGGAATCCAGAATGCGCCGGGCGATGTCGGAGTGCGACTCGGCATCGCCGTAATAAAGGACGTAGCCGTGCGCGAAGGTCCAGCGCGCGGCGGCAGTGGCGATAACAGCCGCCAGGAGAATCGCGCAACCGTACGCGACGGCCCTAAAAATACGTGAATCGGCGGAATTCTTCGAAGCGGGCATCGATTTCGGCTCGTGTGAGGGTGCGGAATCGCTCCACGCCAAAGCGTTCGCAGCAGAAGCTCCCCATCACGGAGCCATAGATGACGGCGCGGCTCAATTCGCCGCGGCTGATGTGATCGCCCTGCAAATCGAAGCCTTTTTCGGCCAGGTAGCCGATAAAGCCTCCGGCGAAGCAATCGCCCGCGCCGGTGGGATCGAAAACATCTTCGAGCAAGTAGCCGGGGACCACGAAAAACGAGTCGCGTCGGAACAGCATGGCGCCGTATTCGCCTCGTTTAATGACCAGCGTGTGTGGACCCATGTCGAGAATCACCTGCGCGGCTTTGCGCAGGTTCGATTGGCCGGAGAGCATCTTCGCTTCACTATCGTTGATGAGCAGAAAATCCCAATCGCGAATGGTGTCCAGCAGCTCGTTGCGGAAATCGCCGATCCAGTAATTCATGGTGTCGCCACCGGCCAGGCGCAGGCCGTTCATCTGCTTGCGCACCGCCGCCTGCAAGGCCGGCTGAATATTGCCGAGCAGCAAATAAGGCGCCGATTTATAGCTCTCCGGTAGCTTCGGGTTGAAATCGGCGAAAACATTCAGATCAGTCTGCAATGTCGTCCGATCGTTCATGTCATCGGAATATTTTCCGGCCCAGAAAAACGTCTTTCCGGGTACCCGTTCCAGGCCTTCCAGATCGATACCGTGATGGGCCAGCAGGTCTGAATCTTCCTTGGCGAAATCGTCGCCAACGACACCGACGAGATTGGTTTTCGTGAAAAAGCTAGCCGAGAGCGAGATGTATGTGGCGGCTCCGCCAAGCATGCGGTCTACGCGACCGTGAGGGGTTTCGACGCCGTCATAGGCGACGGAACCAACGACTACTAGAGACATCTTTAAATTGTAGCTGGAACCCCGGGGCCGATAAGATAGAGGTAGTGATTTCTTTGATCTTTTCCGCCGGGGCCCGCAATCTGCCGGATTTGACGTTACTGGGACTGGTGCTATTGGCGCAGGCGGCGGCCGTGTTCTACCTGTTACGGGGACCGATGGCGCGCAGTCAGACATGGATCCGGCACGCGATTCTGGGATCGGGAGGCGCCTCCGGAATCGTACTCATCGTTGGGTTCCTCTTGATGTTCGCCCGCGTTTCGCGATATTTCCCGGTTGCGGAGGCCAGTTGGATCAGAGGCTCGGCCATGATCTGGGCGTTTCTCTCCGTGCTATGGACGGGCTCGTTCCTGGCGTGGCGGGTGCTGGCGGCGATCGCTAAACCGGACCATTCCCCCGCGCGCCGTCAATTTTTGAATGCGACGGGAGCCGCCCTCTTCGTTGCTCCGGCAGCCGCGGTGGGTTACGGAGTGTTCGTCGAACGGCTCAATGTCCGGATGCGCGAACAAAAAATCGTCATTCCCGGCCTGGCCGAGGATCTGGACGGCCTGCGAATCGTTCAGCTGACCGACATTCATCTCAGCCCGTTCTTGAGCGAGCGGGAACTGGCGCACTGTGTCGGGATGGCGAACGAAACCAACGCCCACCTGGCGCTGGTGACCGGCGATATGATTTCGGCGACTCGCGATCCTCTCGATGCGTGTTTGAAGCACCTTTCGGGCTTGCATTCGGAGGCCGGCATCTTCGGTTGTTTGGGAAACCATGAAGTCTACGCCGGCTGCGAGGACTACGCGACGGAACAGGGCGCGCGCCTGGGCATTCGCTATCTTCGTCTGGAGTCGGCGAAACTGAAGTTCGGGGGGACTGCGATGAACCTGGCGGGCGTCGATTATCAGCGCTTCCGCGCGCCGTATCTTGTCGGCGCGGAGAAGTTGGTTCAGCCCGGCGTGTTTAACGTGTTGATGTCGCATAATCCCGACGTATTTCCGGACGCCGCGCGGCAGGGCTACGATCTGACCATCGCCGGACACACCCACGGCGGCCAGGTGCGGGTGGAAATTCTGCGCGAGGACATGAACATCGCGCGATTCTTCACGCCGTACGTCGACGGGCTGTATCGGGAAGGAGGGAAGACCATCTTCGTCTCCCGCGGAATCGGGACCATTGGGCTGCCCGCGAGGCTGGGCGCTCCTCCGGAGGTCGCGTTGCTGCGCCTGTGCCGTTCCTGATCGTCAGTGACATCCACGGAAATCGCGAGGCTCTGGAGGCGGTACTGGCCGACGCTCGCGGGCAGTATGACCGCATCGTCTGCCTGGGCGACCTCGCCGGCTATGGCGCGGATCCGAACTTCGCCGTCGAATGGGCGCGTTCAAACGTCGCGGCTATCGTGCGCGGCAATCACGACAAGGTGTGCGCGGGACTCGAATCGCTGTATTCCTATCGGCCGGCGGCACGCGCCGCGGCGGAATGGTCGTTCCACGCGTTGTCGGCGGAAAACCGCACGTATCTCGAAAGGCTCCCGCGCGGGCCGCTGCCTTACGAAGGCTTCGACCTGGTGCACGGATCGCCTCTCGATGAAGACGAATACCTGATGAGCATCCCCGATGTCGATGCGATCCGCCGCGAGATTGAAACGCCGCTGTCGTTTTTCGGCCATACCCACGTTCAGGGCGGATTCCTGATCGCCCGCCATGGTGGTGTGAAGGCGATTGACCCCCATCGCGCCGTGGAGTTGGAACACGATCACCGCTATCTGGTGAATCCAGGGTCGGTGGGGCAGCCTCGCGACGGGGATCCGCACGCGGCGTACGCGATTTACTCCCTGCGGGACCGGGTGGTGGAGTTCCGGCGCGTGTCGTATGACGTGGCGGCAGCGGCGGAGAAAATCCTGGCGGCGGGGCTTCCCGAATCGCTCGCGTCGCGATTGTGGTCCGGGGTGTAATCAACACGAGTCTGTGTGAAAACTGCCGTGGGCCCCGGTGGGCGGTTGCGGGCTGGGAGCCCGTCCCACGTTTGGAACTGGAGTTTTCACACAGACTCTCGCGCATGGGGTTACAATCCCGGACGTAAGTCCGGGGATTCCGCGTCACACTTGTTTCCGCGCCCCTAAAAGCCGTTACACTAAGGCAGAGAATGTCATCCACCGACGGCCGCCTGCCGTCGCTCGCGCCAAAAGTAGTGGTCGCGACGACAGTAGCGCTTTCCTTTATCAGCTTCTGGCGCGGCGCTTCCATTGTTTTGAGCGATCTCGCGTCGTCCGCCTTCTATGCCGGAGGCGCGGCCGAGCAGGCCATCGGCAAATCGGCTCCCTGGTTCGTGCTGGGCGTGATGCTGTTCAGTTTTGCCGTACGCAGCGTGTACATGGAGAGTTGCTCCATGTTCGTGCGTGGCGGCGTTTACGTCGTGGTTCGCGACAGCATGGGCCCCATCCTGGCGAAATTTTCTGTCTCTTCGCTGGTGTTCGACTATATCCTCACCGGCCCCATCAGCGTGGTCAGCGCGGGCCTGTACCTGGCCGCGCTGCTGAATGAAGTCAGCGAACTGCTTCACTCGAGTTACCGCATTAATGTAAACCTGTTCGCCGCCGTCTCCGCTGTTCTGGTGACCATTTATTTCTGGTGGCAGAACATCAAGGGCGTTCATGAATCCAGCGGCAAAGCGCTGCGCATCATGCAAATCACCACCGTGATGGTGGTGATCCTGCTTGTCTGGTGTCCGCTGACGATTCTATTAAAGGATCGCTGGCATGCCCTGCCTCCGGCGCCGCTGGCCTCGAACCTTAATTTCGCTCCCGAAGCGCAAGGCTGGTTCAAAGGAACGTTCTGGATCCAGATCCCGATGGTGGCGATCATCATCGCGTTCGGGCACTCGCTGCTCTCGATGAGCGGATTCGAAACCCTCGCCCAGGTGTATCGCGAAATCGCCTATCCGAAGTTGAAGAATCTCAGAATCACCGCCAACATCGTGTGCTGGTACGCGGTGATCTGCACCGGCGTGGTGACTGTATTCGCGGGCATGATCATTCCCGACGCGGACCGGCCGAAGTATTTCGACAACCTCATCGGCGGCCTGGCCATGAGCCTCAGTGGTCCCTATCTGCTGCGGCTGGGATTCCATATTTTCGTGGTCGCGGTGGGCGGTCTGATTCTTGCCGGAGCGGTAAATACATCGATCATCGGCGCCAACGGCGTGCTCAATCGCGTGGCCGAGGACGGCGTGCTGCTGCCCTGGTTCCGCAAGCCGCATAAGAAATTCGGCACCACCTCCCGCATCATCAATATGATCGCGATCATGCAGATCGCCACTATCATCGGCAGCCGCGGCGACATGACCATCCTGGCCGAAGCCTACGCGTTCGGCGTGGTCTGGAGCTTCTTCATGAAGTCGCTGGGCGTGCTGGTGCTGCGCTATCACCGCAGCGATCAGGAATATAAATTCCCCTTCAATCTTCACATCCGGGGCATCGAACTTCCGATTGGCCTGGGCCTGACGACGCTGGTGTTGGGTCTGGTGGCCATCGCGAACCTGTTTTCAAAACAGGTGGCGACCAAGTACGGCGTGGCGTTCACCATCGCGTTCTTCATCATTTTCGAAATCTCGGAAAAGATCAATCAGCGGAACCACGATTCGGAGAAAAAGGGCCTCGAGCAGTTCAACCTGGAGCATCAGGCGCAGATCGACGCGCAAAGCCTGCACGCGCGCCCGGGATGCATCTTAGTAGCCGTGCGCGACTATCATCGCATGGAGCACCTGAAGCGCGTGCTCGATAAAACGAATCTACGCCGGCATGACATCGTCGTGATGACGGTGCGTCCGATCTCGACCGGAGCCGGCGAATACGATCTGTCCGAGGCCCAGCTTTTCTCCGATTACGAGAAAGAACTGTTCAGCCACGTCGTGGAGATGGCGGAAAAAGAGGGTAAGCCGGTGGAACTCCTCGTCGTGCCGGCGGTGAATCCCTTCGATGCCTTAGCCCAAGCCGCGAACGGCCTGAAAGCGTCGCGGCTGGTCACTGGCGTAAGCGCGCGCATGGAGTCGGACGAGCTGGCGCGCCAATTGGGCCTGGCCTGGGAATCTCTGCCCGAGCCGAGGCATCCGTTTTCGCTTGAAGTGATTAGCCCCGACCGGCCGTCAACATATGTGAACCTGGGTCCTCATCCGCCGCGAATGTGGCCGGAGGACGTCGACCTGCTGCATGAACTGTGGTTGCGCCTGGCCGCGTCGGACGCGCTCGGCTCCCGCCTGCATCATCGCGATGTGGTGGGTGTGGCGTTGCGCCGCTTGCAGAAGGATCTGACCGACGAAGGCCACGATCAGGTAATCGGCGAGATTCAGAAAGAGCTGCGGAAAAGCTAATCTGTCCGCATGCTCATGCATAGCGGTTCCCATGTGCCACCAAAGGGGGAATCGCGACCGTCAGGGAGCGGACAGGCGATAGGCCCTAACCCTTGGCTTTCTTTTTCTTCACCGGCGCAGCCGCGGCTTCCGGCTCCGGGACTGCTTCTTCGACGACCGGCACAACCTCCACAGGCGCGACGCCGGCCAGCACCGCTTCGTACAGTTCTTTCTGTTTCAGCAGCTCTTTTTTGGTCGGCGGAGCGATCTCATTCCGGTAGTCGTGGTCGCTATAACACGTGCGGCAGCGCACCTTCGCGGCCGCGCCGTTCATCAGCGAAACGATCGCATGGTTGGTTAACCGGCGGCATTTCACGCAAAAATCGTCGATAATGTCGCCTAATCGCAGTTCTCGCATACGGCATTCGTGAGTATAACAACAATGCGCTAACCTGACGAGGATGTCTGATGCGTTGACGCTTCCGCGTACCCTCACCACTCCCGCGAAGATCCAGCGATTTCTCGACGAGGAACTCGGCTATAACCTAGAGCCGGACGGCGACACCTGCTATTCGCCGCGTACGGTGCTCAAAAAACGCGTCGCTCATTGCATGGAAGGCGCGATGCTGGCCGCGGCCGCTCTGCGCCGCCTGGGCCATCCGCCTCTGCTGATCGATCTCGAGGCGGTGCGGGATACCGATCACGTGCTGGCCGTGTATCGCGACAACGGGCATTGGGGCGCGGTCGCGAAATCCGATTATTCGGGCCTGCGTTCGCGCGAGCCCGTATACCGCACCATCCGCGAACTGGTGATGAGTTACTTCGAGCACTACTTCAATCCGGCAGGCGAGAAAACTCTGCGCGCTTATTCAAGGCCGGTCAACCTGAGCCAGTTCGACCGCCATTCCTGGACGACGTCGGAGGAAGACGTGTGGATCGTCCCGAACTATCTCTGCGATCTGAAGCACACGCCGATCGTCTCGAAAGCAATGCTGAGGAAGGTGGCGCCGATGGACAAGCGATTGTATGCCGCCGGCCGCCTGGGCGGGCTCGCGCACTGATATAGTCGCTAAATGTCCGAAACTGTCCTCCTGACCGAAGTGCGTGACCGCGTCGCCACGCTGACTCTCCATCGCCCGGAGAAACTGAACGCGGTGAACATCCAGTTGCTGGAGGAAGCCGCCGCGGCCGTGAAAACATGGTCGCGCGATCCGGACATCGGCGCGATTGTCGTGACCGGATCGGGCCGCGCGTTCTGCGCCGGAGGCGACGTTTCCATGATGGCGGCGCGCGAAGGAGACACTTCGACGCTGGAACAGAAAATCGACGGCCTGCGCGACATGCAGGAGATTTCCTGGCTGCTCTATTCAAGTCCCAAAGTAACCGTCGCCTCGGTAAACGGATTCGCCATGGGCGCGGGCCTGGGCATCGCGCTGGCCTGCGATCTGCGCATCGCGTCGAGCGCGGCGAAGTTCGGAACGGCCTACGCGAAGGTCGGCTATGGAGGCGATTTCGGCACCACCTGGCTGCTGACGCACTACGCCGGCGCGCCCAAAGCGAAGGAACTGTTCTTCCTGGCGGATCCGATCGACGCCACCGAAGCGCATCGCATCGGCCTGGTCAATCGGGTTGTCGAGCCGGACGCGCTGGCTGCGGAAACCTTGGCGGTGGCGTCGCGGATTGCGCAGGGACCACTCACCAGCTACCGGTACATGAAGCAAAACGTGAACCTGGCCGCGACGGTCGACTTTCGCACGCTCCTCGATAGGGAGCCGGAAACGCATCTACGTTGTGGTGAGACGGCCGACCATCGGGAAGGCGTTCGCGCGTTTTTGGAAAAACGAGCGCCAAAGTTTAGCGGGCGGTAGGTGATGATCGCCGCGATCGAGGCCAAGCACAAAACGGGGGGAATCGCCACGCTGAAGAAATTCGCCGGAGCGCTGAAGGTCGATCTGGACGAACTGGCTTAGAGTTCACTCCTCCCGCAACGCCGTCATCGGATCCACGCGCATCGCGCGTCGCGCCGGGAGATAGCTGGCCAGCAGCGCAACCGCCAGGAAGACCGCGCAGGTCGCGGCGTACGTCAGCGGGTCGCTCGCGCTGACGCCGAACAGGAAGCCCTGGATCAATCGTGCCGCCGCCGCCGCCCCTGCCAGGCCTAGCGCCAGGCCGATCGCCGTCAGCCTCAAGCCCTGTCCCAATACCATGCTTCGCACCTCCGACGGCCGAGCTCCCAGAGCGATGCGAATACCAATCTCTTTCTTTCGCTCCGCGACCGAGCAGGCGATCACGCCATACACTCCCAACGAGGCAAGCATCAACGCCACGATGGAGAACACGGCGAGGAGAGCGCTTCGCAACCGCGACTGCGCCACCGAATCGTAAACCTGCTGCTGCATCGTGCGAACGTCGTAGACCGCGACATCCGGGTCGACGGTCGCGATGGCGTCCCGCACGGCATTGAGCACCTCGGCGGTGGTGCCCGTCGAACGCACCACCAGGGTGGATCCGGGCACGGTGGTCTGCGCATACGCCGTAAACAGTTCCCCACGGGGCTCCTCCGCCAGATTCGCTTCCCGGAAGCTGCCCACCACCCCGACAATTTCTCCGGTCCACGTCGACGCGCCCAAATCCATGGTGATCCGCTTGCCCAGCGCATCCCCGCGCGGAAAGTACTGACGCGCAAACGCGTCGTTGACGATCGTCACCCGGGGGGAATTTGCGCGGTCGGTCCAATCGAAGAATCGGCCGGCAAGCAAGGGAATGCGCATCGCCCGGAAATAATCGGGCGATACGACGCGGTTATCGAGAAAAATTTTTGTGTCGTTCGAATGGACCGGTTGCGAATCCAGCCAGATACCGGCCGTTTGCTTGTCCTTCACCAAAGGTAGGAAATTCGTCGTCCCAGCGCTGTCTACTCCGGGAGTTTTTTCCAGTTCCGTCAGCATTCGCTCGAAGAATCTCGCGCAGCCCGCTAAATCCCGATAGCGGACGTCGGTCAGTGAGATCTGCATGGTGACGACGCTCGACGGGTTGTAGCCGGGGAGGACTTCGGAGAGCTGGCGAAAACTGCGCGCCAGCAGTCCGGCGCAAGTCAGCAGGATCACGCCGAGTGCGACCTCCGCCACCACCAGCGCGGATCGAAGACGGTTGCCGCTTCGCCCTCCCGACCCGCTTCGTCCTCCTTCGGTCAGCACCCCGCGAAGGCCCACGCGCGAACCGCGCACCGCGGGAACAATCCCGAAAGTCAGCGCTGTTGCCAGCGAGAGAAAAAATGAAAATGCCAGCACGCGGCCGTCCAGGTGGATTTCCTGCGGGCGCGGGAAAGCTTGCGGATCGAGTTCGATCAGCAGGCGCACGGCGAAGGCCGCTAAAGGGATTCCGACCACGGCTCCCACGATCGCGAGCAAACCGCTTTCGACGAGAAGCTGCCGGATAAGTTCGGCCCGGCTTGCACCCACGGCGGCGCGCACCGCCATCTCCCGCACCCGCGCCGCGCCGCGCGCCAGCAGCAGGCTCGCCACATTCGAACACGCGATCAGCAGCACGCATCCCACCGCGGCCGCGAAAATCCACAGCGTCCTGCGGAGGGAGCCCACTTCCTGATCGAGAAATGTCACCAACTTGAGGCCGTAACCCTTGTCCTCCGGATGGCGAGAACCGAGGCCGTCCGCAATCACATTCATCTCGGCTTGCGCCTGCTCCGGGGAAACACCCGGCTTCAGACGGCCGCAGGCTTGCACCCATCGCCATGTTCGCCCGCTGTTGTGTGGCGATTCCGCCGGCAGCGGCGCCAACAAATCGTATTCGGAGGATAGGGTGAATTCGCGAGGCATCACGCCGACGATCTCAAAGGAAACTCCATCCATCAAGATGCGCCGCCCGGCGATATTCGGATCCCCGCCCAGATGATTTTGCCAGAAGGAGTAACTGAAAATGGCAACCATTTCACGCCCGCTATGATATTCCTCGGGCAGAAAAAGCCGTCCGATCCGCGGTTCGATCCCCAGAGCAAGCAAAAAATCCTGGCTCACGCGAAGCCCGGCCAAACGCTGCGGATCGCCCAGGCCGGTCACGTTCCAGCTGCCTTCAAACGCTCCTCCCAGCGTGGCGAAAACCCGCGATTCACGGCGGATTTCATCGATATCGGGGAAAAACACTCCTCGCAGGCCCACTCCGGATTTAGGCGGTACGCTCCGGATCCAAACCAGTCGATCCGCGTCCGGATAGGGCAACGGAGACAGCAGCAGGCGCTCGACCAGCGTGAAAATGGCGGTCGTCGCGCCCAAACCTAGAGCCAGAACCAGCACGGCGGCAAAACTGAAGGCGGGAGTCCGGAACAGCATCCGGAAAGCGAACTTAACATCGGCAATCAATTCCCGGAATTATCTCACGAAGCCCCATGCGCCAGCTTGGGGTCATTTCTACGCACGGCTGGGTTTGGGGAACCGCGACCGTCAGGGAGCGGACAGACGGAGAATAATCGCCCGCCGGTATAATGAAAAATCCCATGCCCTCCAGCATCGCGGTCGACCCGATCACCAAGTACGAACCCGTCATTGGCCTGGAAGTGCACGTCCAGCTCTCGACGCGCACCAAGATTTTTTGCGGATGCGCCACCAGTGTCGGCGCGCCGCCCAATACCAACGTCTGCCCGGTGTGCCTCGGTCTTCCCGGCGCGCTCCCCGTGCTCAGCCGCCAGGCGGTCGAGCTTGGCATTCAAGCTTCGCTGGCGCTGCACTGCACCGTGAATCCAAAGTCCATTTTTGCCCGCAAGAACTATTTTTATCCCGACCTTCCCAAGGGCTACCAGATCTCGCAATACGATCAGCCGCTCGCCGAGCACGGCTTCGTCGAAATTGAAGTCGACGGCGTAAAGAAGCGCATCGGCATCACGCGCGTCCACATGGAAGACGACGCCGGCAAGAGCATTCACGACGGTTTTAAGGATTCCAGTAAATACACGTATGTGGATTTAAACCGCAGTGGGACGCCTCTCATCGAGATTGTGACGGAACCCGATATTCGCAGCTCCGACGAAGCGTTCGCGTTTCTGACGGAGCTGAAGCAGATCCTGCAATACGTGGAAATTTCCAGCTGCGACATGGAGAAGGGCCACCTCCGCTGCGATGCCAATGTCAGCGTGCGCTTGCGCGGCGCGGAAAAATTCGGCACCAAGGCCGAGGTGAAAAATCTCAATTCGTTCCGGTTCCTGAAAATGGCTCTGGATCATGAAATCGAGCGGCAGGTCGACTTGATCGAAACCGGAGGCCGCGTGACGCAGGAGACGCGCATGTTCAACGTCGAAACCGGAGAGACGGTTTCGATGCGCAGCAAGGAGAACGCGCACGATTATCGTTATTTCCCCGAGCCGGACCTGATTCCTCTGCGCGTCAGCGAAGCCTGGATGGCGCGCATCCGCGGCGATATGCCGGAGCTGCCCTCGGCCCGCCGCCAGCGTTTCATTGAAGCCTATGGGCTGACCGAGTACAACGCGCAGGTGCTGACGGCGACGCGAGCGGCGAGCGATTATTTCGAAAAAGTCGCCGCCGTGTCCGGCGACGCCCGCGCCGCCGCAAATTGGGTGATGGGCGATCTCGCGGCGCTCTTAAAAGAGCAGGGCAAGGAGATTACCGAATCGCCCGTGAGCGCGGAAAACCTCGGCGGACTGATCAAAATGATCGCGGAGGGAAAAATCAGCGGCAAAATCGCCAAGGACATTCTGCCCAAGATGCTCTCTGGCGATACCGCGGAAGCGATCGCGGAACGCGAAGGTCTGCATCAGATCAGCGACACCGGTGCAATCGAGAAGATCATCGACGAAGTGATCGCAGCGAATCCCAAGCAGGTGGAGCAGTATCGCAGCGGCAAGCACGCTGTGATAGGATTCCTTGTCGGCCAGGTGATGAAGGCCAGTCGCGGCCAAGCCGATCCGGCGGCGGTGAATGCTCTATTAAAGGGAAAATTATGATCTGCGTATCCGTGTTGTATCCACACGCGCCCGGTAAGCGCTTCGACCAGGTTTATTATGAGCAGAAGCACCGCCCCCTAGTGATGGAAAGGCTAGCCGGCAGCATCACTCGCTACGAAATTTTGCAGGGGTTGTCAGGCCTTGCACCGGGGTCCGAACCAGCGTTCGCGTGCACCGGAAATCTCTACTTCAACACCGTGGGTGATTTCCAGCAGGCGATGGCGGCGCACGGCGCGGAGTTGCAGGCCGATATCCCTAATTTCACCGACATCACGCCGCAGTTCCAGGTCAACGAAGTGGTGTAGCCCCTGCGCCAGAGTCTGTATTAAAACTCCAGTGCTGACCGCTCCTTGCTAGTCAGTCGCTGACCTGCCCCCAATTTCTCTACCAACCGAAACTAGAGTTCTCGGCTAAATCATAACTCCTTCGGACTTTCCCTTCATCCTCGTATCAGAAGCCTTTGAGCAGACCGGGGAGTCTGTCAGG
>Ga0182030_10004996_pt1 | contig 28239 bp, 26 predicted proteins | sample 812S3MmetaG_FD_121299 | JGI IMG/M metagenome (GOLD analysis project Ga0182030, IMG submission 121299) | Permafrost microbial communities from Stordalen Mire, Sweden - 812S3M metaG (Illumina Assembly) | ecosystem: Environmental > Terrestrial > Soil > Wetlands > Permafrost | place: Sweden... | reverse complement strand
TGGGCCAAACCGCGCAGGGCGCCGCGCAGGCCGACGCCGTGGTCCACATGGGGGCTGTGCGGGTCGCCGGGGCGATCGGAGTAGGCGTGGTGCTTGCGGTGGTCGGCCACCCATGAGATCACAGGCCCCTCCACCGCCATGCTGCCCAGCACCGCCAGCACGCCGCGCAGCCAGGGCTTGCACTTGAAGCTGCGGTGGGTGAACAGGCGGTGGAAGCCCACCGTCACACCGAGCCCCGTGGGCACGTACATGATCGCGAAGATCAGCACGTCGCGCCAGTGCAGCTCGTGGTTCCAAGTCCCGATGATCGCCGCCAGCAGCAGCAGCGGCGGAGCTGCGGTGATGAGGCCCGTGGCGAACCGATCCAGGCTCTCCATCACGGGGAGCTGGATCTCCTCCGGCGTGGGACCAGCGTCGCGCTCCTCGCCCGCGATCCGCGGCGGGCCCTGCGTGTCTTCGAACTCCGGCGGGACGTCGAGGCCTGCCGGCTTTCCCGTGGTGGCGCTCATCTATCCACATCATCACGCCAGAGGCGGCGTCTGTCGAGGGAGCCGTCCACCGAGCAGGTAGAGGCAGGCCCCCTTGTGGATGGTGGGGTTAACCCCCGTATCGCGGAATTGACCGGCATTGAGATGCGGAGAAGATGGGCCTCGGATTGCGGAAGATATGGGCCTCGGATTGCGGAAGATATAGGCCTCGGATTGCGGAAGATATGGGCCTCGGATTACGGAAGATATAGGCCTCGGATCGCGGAAAAGCTGGCCGCGGCGATCATGCCGATACCATTTTGGTAGCGTATTGGTATGAGCACTCAGATCGCGGTCCGCCTCCCGGACGAGCTTGTCGCCTTTGTAGACGAGGTGGTCGCGTCCGGTGGGGGAAGCAGCCGCGCAGCCGTCGTCACAAAGGCGCTCGAACGCGAGCGCCGACGAGCGACTGCTGCCCGTGACGCTGAGATTTTCGCGCGGACAGGGCCAGATCAGGAGCTCGCCGGGTTGGCGGAGTACGCACGCGGCGTAAGCCCCCACGCTGCTTGATGCGCCCCATCCATGTCGCGCACCTCGACAAGGCGCGCCCCGTCCTCGTCCTCACCCGCGAACTCGTCCGTCCGCACCTGTCTACCGTGACCATCGCGCCAATCACCACCACGATCCGCGGGCTCTCCACAGAGGTACCCGTCAGCGAGGCGAACGGCCTGGCCGGACCATCCGCGGTCAGCTGCGACAACGTCACGACCATCCCGGCCGACAGCCTGGGAGCGCAGATCGGTGTGCTGCTCAATCACCAAGAGGAGCTCCTCGCTGCAGCAGTGCAAGCCGCATTCGACCTCGAGTGAGGCCCACGACGACTACGACCACGCCCGCCCTCACCCACCCCGGCAAGTCAGCGCACGTCAAGCACGACCTTGCCCGTCGCCCGCCGCTCGTCGAGCACCTTGAGCGCGTCGGCGGCGCGCTCCAAGGGGAATCGCTGGCCGACGATCGGGCGCACGAAGCCCTCGTCGACCATGCGGTTGACGTGCGCGCCGATCTCGCGGTTGAGGTCGGGCTTGCTCAGCACATAGGCGCCCCAGCCGGCGCCCACGACCTCCGTGTTGCGCAGCAGCAGACGGTTGACCTTCACCTCGGGGATCGAGCCGCCCGTGAAGCCAACCACCACCAGGCGGCCGTCCTCGCGCAGTGAGCGCAGGCTGTCAGTGAAGCGGTCGCCGCCCACGGGGTCGAGCACCACGTCCACGCCGCCGCCGGACAGCTCCACGACCTCGTCCTTCCAGGTCTCGCCCAGCAGCACCACCTCATCCGCTCCCGCCTGCTTTGCCACGTCGCCCTTGGCCTCGCTGGAGACGAGCGCAATCGTGCGCGCGCCCATCGCCTTTGCGATCTGCAGCGAGGCGGTGCCCACGCCGCCGGCCGCGCCGTGCACCAGCACGCTCTCGCCTTCCCGCAGCCGCCCGCGCATCGCCAGCGCGAAGTAAGCGGTGTGGTAGTTCAGGACCAGCCCCGCGCCCTGCGCGAAGTCGAGCTCGTCAGAGAGCGGGAACGTGAAGAACTCCGGCGCCACCACCGTCTCCGCGAAGCCGCCCAGCGCGCAGAACGCCGCCACGCGGTCGCCGGGCTTGACCCGCGAGCCCTCCGGCGCGCTGCGCACCACTCCACCAACCTCGCTGCCCGGCACGTACGGCAGCGGCGGTTTCATCTGGTACTGGCCACGCGACTGAAGCAGCTCGGGGAAGGACACGCCGGCCACGTGCACGTCCACGATCACGCCCGACCCCGGCGTGAGCATGTGCGAGGCCTGCGGCTCGTCGATCTCGACCAACGACAGCGCGCTGTCCGGCCCGGACTCCTCGGTGATCTGAATAGCTCTCATCGGGGGAGTATCGCCCAAACGGTTCAGGCGCGGTCAAGCGCGGGAGCGTCCGCGCGAACCCAGATCGCAGCGGCGCAGACCGCAGCCACCAGCGCAACCGCAGGCCAGGCGCCCACGGCGAGACCGAGGACGTGTGAGGCGATGAAGCCCACGAGGCACAGGCCGCCCAACTCCGCGGCCGTGCGCGATCCGTTTCGCCGCCGCCACTCGCGGATACACCAGGCGCCGCCCGCAGCCAGCAGCACGCCGCCCGCTGGACGCGAGCCGGTGCTTGCCACGACCGCCCAGCTGGCGAGGAAGACGCCAGCTGCGATCGGCGCGGTGGGAACTTGACGCACTCCGCAAGCCTAGTTCCTTTGGGGTTTTGCCCGTCCTATATGCGGGAGAAGTACGGATGCGCCGCCCGGTGCCTCGGCCATAGCTTTCAGGTGCGCGCAGCAACGACGCGCCGGCTCGAACCGACATCGCCCCGCCTAAGGAGGTCCAATGAGTTCGACACTCGCAACCGTTCTGGCTGCGATCTTCAATCTGAATCACCCGGCGCACATCGTGAAATGGCACGTGCTCGGCATTTCGCTCCAGCTCGCGCTGGCGAACGTGATCGTGATCGGGTTGATGTTCGTCGTGTTCTTCGCCGCCATCCTGCTGCCCTTCCCCGGCGCAGCACGCCGGCGCGGGGGTGCGTCATGAGCAGCCCAACGAAGTCATGGACGGTGAAACTCCGCGAGCGCGCCGTTGAGGCGCTGCCGCCGGAGAAACTGCTCCCCGATGGCCAGCCGACCTACGTTGCCTCCTGGATCTACGTGTTCGGCGTCGCCTCCATCGCCGCGTTGATCGTGATCGTCGCCTCCGGCTCGATCCTGGCGCTGAAGGGACCGGCCTGGTGGCACTACACCTCGATCGGGCACTTCTTCAACAGCGTCCACCTGTGGGCTGTGGAGATGTTCTTCTTCGTCATGGTCGTGCACCTGTGGGGCAAGTACTGGATGGCCGCCTGGCGCGGCGGACGCACGCGCGTGTGGATCACCGGCGCGATCACCTTCCTCGTGGCCGTGCCCACGGCACTGACCGGCTACGTCTCCCAGCAGAACTTCGACGCGCAGTGGATCTCCACACAGGCGAAGGACGGCCTGAACTCCGTCGGCGTGGGCGCGTTCTTCAACGTCACCAACTTCGGTCAGATGTACAGCTACCACGTGCTGCTGCTGCCGATGGCCGTGATCGGCCTCGTATCCCTGCACGTGCTGCTCGTGCGCAGGCACGGAGTCGTGCCACCGTTCGAGCTGGAGAAGCGGCCGGACGTGGCCGCGACGCGAGCGGGCGCCGAGCACCCTGACAACGCGACCGTGGGGGCGGCGTCATGAGCCTGCGCGACAAGCTCCGCTCACACGACGAAACGGGGCCTTGGAAGGGTGCCTACGCACCATACGACCTGATCAAAGAGCTGTGCATCGCCGTCGGCGTGATCGCGCTGCTGGCGATCGTGCTGGCGGTGGCCTTCTCCTCCCCCGACGAGAAGCCGAGCAACGTCGCCGACTGGTCGCGTTCGCTGCCCGTCAACTTCGCGACCACCGCCGTCAAGGAGCTCGACGGCACGAGCGACACCGCCGAATACGGCCCTCCCTACAACCACAACAGCGGTACCGTCCAGCACTTCCTACTGCTGCACCCCCAGCGCTGGCTCGGCGTGAGCCACCCGATCGACACCGCCCAGGACTACGTGATCGGCCCGCTGAAGACCGTCCCCAACGACCCCGCGCTCGCGAGCGCTCTGGCCGAATACCAAGCCGCCCCTGAAGCCAAGCAGAAGGCATGGGCGGAAGCGTACGCCAAGCCGCTTGAAGAATATGAAGCTGCGGTGGAAGAAAAGAAGACCCCACCGACGACGGTTGCGCTCGACGAAAGCACCGGCACGGTCAGCGTGCAGGCGAGCGGCGCGGGTCCGGTGCCGACGATGATCGACAGCCTGCTGAGCCTCGCCAAGAGCGGCGGGCTGGACGGCAGCCTGCTGACCAGCAGCCAGTTCTTCCAGACCGACTACACCAAGCCGCTGCTGTTCATGGCCGACGGCGGGCTGCTGACCGAACGGGCCGAAGAACAGCATTTGACCGGTGACGAATGGGGCATGATGAACGAGACGGGCAGCTACCCCGGCCAGGTGTGGCTGTGGCTGTACACGCTCTGGTACCAGGTCGAACCGATACAGAGCTCGCCCAACGCGGACATCCAGGTGATGATCATCATGGGCCTGCTCAGCACGCTGTTCATCTGCATCCCGCTGCTGCCCGGAGTGCGCGACCTACCGCGCAAGATCCCCATCTACAGGTGGATCTGGCGCGAGCACTACCGGTCGAGCAGCCCGCGCTCCAGCGCGTAGCCGACGAGCTCCGCGCGCGTGGAGAGCCGCAGCTTCTGTTGTATGTGCGAGCGGTGGGTCTCCACCGTTCGCACCGACAGGAACAGCTGCTCGGCGATCTCCGCATTGGTGTGCCCCAGCGCGATCAGCTTCAGCACGCCCACCTCCCGCTCGGAGAGATCGTCGGGCGGGCCGGGCGGCGGCGTGGAGGCGATGCGCGCGCCCAGGCGCGGGTTGAGGTAGCTCTCGCCGGCGGCCGCGCTGCGCACGGCCTGCACCAGCTCGTCGTCCGCCGCCTCCTTCAGCACATAGCCCAGCGCGCCGGCGCCGAGCGCCTCGCGCGCGAACGCCGGCTCCTGCTGCATCGTCAGCACCACGATCTGCGTGTCCGGCGATTCCTCGCGGATCAGGGGGATCGCCTCCAGGCTTGAGCCGCCCGGCATGTTGAGGTCGAGCACCAAGACGCGGGGATGGTGGCCGCGCACATAACGCCGCGCGTTGTCCACGTCGCTGGCCTCCGCCACCACTTCGAAGTCCGGCTCCGCGTCGAGCAGCATCCGCAAGCCGCTGCGGACGACCGCATGGTCGTCCGCAAGGATCACTCGTATGGTTGCCGGCTGGGATGCAGCATCGCCGGCCGGCTCAGATTCGGCTATCCGATCCTCGGTAGTCATGTACCAACCGTAGCGGCCGCGCGCGGGAGCACGACCAGCGAGCAGCGCGCGTGGCGCTCAAGGTAGTCGGAGGTGCTGCCCAGCACCAGACGCTTGACGGGTCCGTAGCTGCGCGAGCCGACCACCAGCACGTCCAGCGAGGCGCCGAACGCCGCCAGCTCCTCACCGGTCAGCCCATACACCGCGCTGCCCTGCACGTCGTCCAGTTCCTGCAAGCGCGTCGTCGCCTCCGCGAGGATCACGTCGACGCTCTCGCCGATCGCGGGCGGCATCAGGCCGGTGAAGGCATATGTGGGGATCGAGACGACCTCGAGCGCGTGCACGGTCGCGCGGGTGGGGGCGGCCAGATCGCGGGCGAGTTCGAGTGCAGCATGGCTCTCGACCGACTCGTTGTAGCCGACGCCCACGTTGGCGATCGGCGTGGGGTGTTCCGCGTAGCCCTTGCTGGCGATCGCCACGGCGCAGGGCGAGCCGTTGAGCGCGGCCCGTGTGTCGTCGCCGAGCATCGCGCGCCCGAGCGCGCCGCGGCTGCAGGAACCCACGACCAGGAGGTCCGCACCTCGCGTTTCCGCCTCGCGGTGCAGCGCCGCTCCCGGCGAGGTCCCATCGACGCTGATCAGCTCGGCCTCGACTTCCGCGGCCGAGCGCTCGCGCTCCAGCAGTTTGTGCGATGCGGCGCGCTGCTCGTCCACGAGCCCCGGGGTGATGGCGTGCAGCGGATGCGTAGCGCCGGCGTGCACGTGCACGAGCGCAAGCTTGCCCTCTGCGCCCATCAGCCGCGAGGCGAGCGCGATCGCGTCGCGCCCATTGGAACTTCCGTCAACTCCCACCAGCACGTTGTCGAACATCGAATCTTCTCCTTAGGTAGCCACTTTGAGCGTAGTCCGCTGTGATTACCCGTACTCCGCACTAGCCACCTGAGCGGTTGCGGGCTTTTACTGACAGCCATAATCGCCTACTCGGGACATAGCCCGCAACGGCAAACGCCCTAGCATGGACCCATGCCGGACGAGCCCTCCAACCCGCCCAGCCGTCTCAACGAAGGACGTGTCGGCCCTCATCCGCGGCTACCGCGCGACAAACGCGGCTGGAATGTCTCCCCTGCCCCCGACGGGCGCGGAATGCCGGAGCACACGCCCACCGGCCCACCCGCGCACCGCCGGCCGGGGTTCCTGTGGTTCGTGGTGATCCTGCTGGCGCTCAACTGGGCCTCCTACCTGCTGTTCCAGCCGCAAGAAGGCGAACAGCGGTTGACCGTGCCGTTCAGCCCGTACTTCCTGGAACAGGTCAAGTACGGCCACGTCAGCTCGCTCTCCACCAAGGGCGACACCGTGCAGGGCAAGTTCACCGTCAAACTGCGCTACCCCGTCCGCGACAAGAAGGTCGCCCCCACGAAGCTGTTCGCCACACAGGTGCCGAGCTTCTGGAACGGCGGCCTGCTCTCGGCGCTGCTGCAGGAAAAGGGCGTGACCATCAACGCCGAATCGACCAGCACGAGCCAATCGCTGCTGGAGGAGATCCTGCTCGGCTTCGGCCCCACGCTGCTGATCGTCGGCCTGTTCGTGCTGCTGGCAAAACGCGCGGCGAAAGCGGGCGGCGGCATGGGTGCGCTCGGCGCCTTCGGCAAATCGCAGGCGCGCCGCGTGGACCCGGAAACCATTCGCGTGACGTTCGCCGATGTCGCCGGCATCGACGAGGCCAAGGCGGAGCTGTCGGAGATCGTGGACTTCCTGCGCAACCCCGATCGCTACGGCAGCCTCGGCGGGCGCATGCCACACGGCGTGCTGCTCTCCGGCGCGCCCGGCACCGGCAAGACGTTGCTCGCGCGCGCCGTGGCCGGCGAGGCGCACGCGGCCTTCTTCTCCATCTCCGCCTCGGAGTTCATCGAGGCGATCGTCGGCGTCGGCGCCTCGCGCGTGCGCGACCTGTTCGCCAAGGCCAAGGAGGCCGCGCCGGCGATCATCTTCATCGACGAGCTCGACGCCATCGGGCGCTCGCGACAGGGCTCGGTGTCGGTGACGGGATCCAACGACGAGCGCGAGCAGACGCTCGACCAGATCCTCACGGAAATGGACGGCTTCGAGTCATCGCAGGCGGTGATCGTGCTGGCAGCCACCAACCGCCCCGACGTGCTCGATTCCGCGCTGCTGCGCGCCGGACGATTCGACCGCCGCGTGACCGTGCAGGCGCCCGACCGCGACGGACGGGTGGCGATCCTGAAGGTGCACACGCGCTCGATCCCGCTTGCCGACGACGCGGACCTGGAGGCGATCGCATCCACCACACCGGGGATGGTCGGGGCGGACCTCGCCAACCTCGCCAACGAGGCGGCGCTGCTGGCGGCGCGCCGCGAACACAAGCAGGTGCAGATGAGCGACTTCACCGATTCGCTGGAGAAGATCATGCTCGGCTCGCCGCGTGGCATCGTGCTGGAGCCCGCCGACCGCGAGCGCACCGCCTACCACGAGTCCGGCCACGCGCTCGTGGGGATGCTCACGCCCGGCGCGGACCCCGTGCGCAAGGTCTCCATCATCCCGCGCGGGATGGCGCTGGGGGTGACGCTGTCGAGCCCCGACAGCGACCGCGTGTCCTACTCGCTGGACGAGTTGAACGCCAAGATCCGCGTGGCGCTCGGCGGGCGGGTGGCCGAGGAAGTGGTCTATGACGCGATCACCACCGGCGCCGAGTCCGACATCCAGCAGCTCACCCAGATCGCGCGCCACATGGTGGGGCGCTGGGGCATGAGCGGCGCCATCGGCCCGATCGCGGTGCTCGCCGACGAGGGCATGGGCCCGCTGCTGCCTGGCGCCAGCGAGACCTCCGAGCACACCCAGCGCACGATCGACGACGAGGTGCACCGGATCGTGGAAGCCGCCCACCAGGAGGTCACGCAGCTGCTGGAGGATCACCGCGCGCAGCTGGAGAGCCTCGCGCGGGCGCTGCTGGAGGCCGAGACGCTCGACGCGCCGGAGGCCTATGCGGCGGCGGGAGTGCCGATGTCCGCGCCGGCCGATCAGCCGGCTGCCTCGCCCGCGCTCACCTGAGCGGAAGGGCGCGCCAGCAGCTCCACGCCGAAAGTGCACACGGCAAGACTCGCAAGTGAGGAGGCGACGACCGCAGTGGCGGTGACGGGCGAGAGCACGTGCTCGGAGAGACCGAGCGAGGCCACGGCGGCGGGCACGCCCAGCTGTGCGGTGGCGGCCAGCGCGCCCGCCATCGATCTGCGCAGCACGAACGCCGCCAGCACGTGGATGGCCACGTTCAGAGCGGCGAGCGCCGCCGCGAGCGCGAGCATCGTCGGTTTGCTGACGAGCCCGCCCAGGTCGAGTTGCGCACCCAGCACGACGAAGTACAGCGGCACGAAGAAGCCGTCCGCGACGCCGCGCATCTGCGTGGAGAGCCGTTTCGGCCCACCGATGCCCGCCACCATCAGCCCCGCCCCGAAGCCCGCGATCAGCACACTCGTGCCGCCCTTCTCAGCGAGCCATGCGAGCGTGAACAGCACGAGCAGCGACAGGCGCAGATCGAGCACCCAGTGGCGCTGCTTGGAGAGGTGGCGCACACGGTGCACCCAGCCGTCCACCGACACGCGCCGCGCGGCCAGCAGCAGCGCGGCCGCAGCTGCCGCCACGAGCAGCGCGCCGAGGGCCGCGTGCCCCACCCGCCCAGGCTGCAGCACGATCGGCACCGACAGGATCGTGAGCACGTCGGCGATCGCCACCTGCGCCATCACCGTCATCACCTCTGCACCCTCCAGGCCAGTCTCCTGGAGCGCCGGCAGCAGCACCGCGGCCGAGCCGGACGCAAGCAGCACCATGTAGACAGTGGCGTGCCCGGCGCCCGCGATGCCGGCCGCCAGGAATCCAGCGGGCACCGCCAGCACGCACACGAGCGCCGCCAGCAGCGCGCCGCCGCGGGCGGACTCCACCAACCGTCTGTCGCGCAGCGGCAGGTGCATGCCGGCGGTCAGCATCAGCATCGCGAAGCCGATCCCTGAGAGGAACGACACGGTGACATTCGACGGGTCGATCGCGCTCAGCACCGCCGGCCCGATCAGGATGCCGGCGGCGATCTCGCCGACGACCACCGGTACGAAACGGCGGTCCAGTATTCCCAGCAGCGGCCCGCCGAGCCCGGCGAGCACGATCACGGCGAGCGTCCCGAAGTTCACGCAGCAAGTATGCGGTGAAAGCCTCCACAGTCGCCGCGCCGGGGCCCCCGTCGCTGCACGTCGCTCAGTTGCCGATGAGATCGCGTGCGCTGAACAGCCTCACGGCCAGCGCACAGGCCGCTGCGCCGAGCGCACACATCAGGACGGCCGCGCCGACCCGCAACGGCTGGGCGGGTACGAGGCCGACGTGTGCGAAGGGTGAGACTTCGAGCAGCCAGTGCGGCACGTTCAGCAGGCCGCCGAACAGCTGCCACACGAATGCGCAGGCGACGATGCCGTAGGCGAGGGGCGCGCCGGCACGGGGTACGAGCGCGAAGGCGAGTGCGGCGAGCCCCAGGAAGAGGAGCGCGATCGGCATGCAGTTGACGGCCGCTTCGAGCATGTTGGAGAGCGGCACGTGGGCGTTCACGAGCGCGCCCCCCAGCCACGCGCACAGACCGGCGGTGAGCGACAACGCCAGCGCTCCCGCGGCGGCGAGCAGCAGTCGCCCGAGCATCCAGGGCGCGCGGCCGGCGGGCAGCGCGAACAGCGTTTCGAGCGTGCCCTCCGCTTCCTCGTGGCGGGCGGCGGCGAGCTGCGAGCAGCAGAACAGGCTGATGGAGAGCAGGAAGAACAGGAAGCACAGCCCGATGTAACCGGCGGGATGCACGATCGAGACGCCGCCGAGTTTCTGGAGCTTGCTCTGCACGTTGCCGGAGATGTCCGCGGAGGAGATCGTGTTGGAGACCAGCCCGACGATCAGCGCGAAGAAGCCGGTTCCGAGCAGCCAGCCTGCGAGGCTGGGAATCTCCCCGCGCAGCGCAAGGCCGGCGGTGGAGGAGAGCCCGCGACTGCGAGGCGGGGCGCTGTCGCGCGTGGCCAGCAGACCGCTGCCCACGTCGCGCCGCGCGGCGATCGATCCGGCGAGCACGAGCAGCCCGGCGCAGAGCGCGAGCGGCAGCAGCAGCACGGCCGGCCGCGCGCCGGTGAAGGGGCGCAGTTCCTCGACCCAGCCGAGCGGCGTGAGCCAGCGCAGCCATTCCAGCGAGGAGGAGGTGTCGGCGAGGACGCGTGCCACCAGCATCGCCGCGAGCGCGCCGATGCCGAGCTCCAGGGCGATCCGGCGCGTGGGCGCGAACTGGCTGGCGAGCGCGCCAACGCCGGCGAACACGGGCGCGACGGAGACGGTGGCCAGCGCCAGGTAGGCCGACCCGCCCACGGACAGGCCACCGGCGGCGAGACCCAGGAACGTGACGAGCCACAGCATCAGCACGCCCGCGGCGATCGCTGCCAGCGCGGCGAGGTAGGCGTGCCTGCGACTGAGCACCCCGGCGAGCACCAGCTCCTGGCGGCCGGAGTCCTCCTCCGCCCTGAAGGCGCGCACCGCCGCCAGCACTCCCCAGATACCGGCGAAGATCGACATGAAGCCGCCGATTCGCCACGCGGAATAGCCGCCCACGGTGAGCAGGTCGTATGGCTTTCCGTAGAACAGCCGCACGCTGGCGTTGTTGCCGAAATCGCGCGCGAACGCGAGACGTCCGGCGGCCGTCGGATAGGCGGTGGTGTAGCCGACGACATTGGCGTAGGCGACGCCCGCGAACAGCAGCGCGTAGGAGATGTTGCGGGCGCGCGAGTCGGCGAACGCCCGGCGCGCGATCGCGCTAGTGGCTTGCGCGGCCATCGGAGGCGTCGTAGTGGTGCAGGAAGATCTCCTCCAAGGAGGGCTCGCGGCTGTTGAGCGCAAGCACCCGATGCTGTGCGAGCGCCTCGATCAGCGGCCCCACACTGCCGCTGACCTCCAGGTGCAGCGTGTTCTCGCCGGCGCTGACCACGTGCACGCCGTCGATCGTTCCGAGCGTGGGAGCGGGTCCGTCGAAGGTGACCTCGATCGTCTGCGCGCTGAGGTGGCGCAGCTGCGCAAGCGTGCCCTCGTCCACGAGCCGCCCGCCGCGCAGGATGCCGACACGGTCGCACAGCGCCTCCACCTCGCTGAGGATGTGGGAGGACAGGAAGACGGTCTGCCCGCGCCGCTTGGCTTCGCTGACGGTGTCGCGGAAGGCGACCTCCATCAACGGATCGAGTCCGGCGGTGGGCTCGTCGAGGATCAGCAACTCGGCGCGGCTGGCGAAGGCGGCGATCAGTTGCACCTTCTGGCGGTTGCCCTTCGACAGCGCGCGTACGCGCTTGGAGGTATCGAGATGGAAGCGCTCGATCAGCGTGTTGCGGTAGGCGACGTCGACGCCGCCGCGCAGGTTGGCGAGGAACTCGAACGTCTCGGCGCTGGTGAGCGCCGGCCACAGGAACGGCTCGCCGGCGACGTAGGCGACGCGCCGGTGGGCGGCCACGGGGTCGCGCCAGGCGTCGACGCCGAACAGCTCACAGCTGCCCGAACTCGGCCGGTGCAGCCCCAGCAGCATGCGGATGGTGGTCGTCTTGCCGGCTCCGTTGGGCCCCAGATAGCCGTACACCTCACCCTGCTGGACTGTGAGGTCGAGATCGACGAGTGCGGCAGTGGTGCCGTAGTTCTTGCACAGCGCCTGCGTGTGGATCGCGGGCATCGAGGTATTTTCGACGGTCGCGGCGCGCTCGCCTGCCCGCTCGCGAGGGCGCCTTGCAGTAATGGACATGGGTAGAGCATCCGCCAATCGTGGCGCTGTGACATCCGGGTTTTTCCACCACGCGATCGGCGCGTTACCCGGTGTGCAGCGGCCTGAAAGGGGGCTAGCGTGCTCTGCATGACTGCACAACTCCATTTGGCCCGGGCGCGATCGCGCGATCGCATGGCCCCGCCACAGGGCGAACAGATCCATGTGGTGCTGGCCGACGATCACGGCATGATGAGGCGCAGCCTGCGAATGCTGCTGGACGGCGAGGGCGACTTGGACGTCGTTGCCGAAGCCAACGACCACGAGTCCGCCGCACGTCAGGTCGACACCCACGAGCCGCACGTGCTGGTGCTCGACCTGCGCATGGACGGCGCGTCGAGCATCGACACTGTGAGAACGCTGAGCGAGCGGTCTCCCGACACGAGGATTGTGGTGTTGTCGATGGAAGACAGCCCGGTGTTCGCACAGCGCGCGCTGACCGCCGGCGCGATGGGGTTCGTGACCAAGGACCTGGCCGACGGCGAGCTGCCGCAGGCGGTGCGCGCGGCGGCGCGCGGCGAGGAGTACGTCAGCCCGCGCGTGGCGTGCCGCCTGGACGCGCTTCACCGCGCGCTGACGGACAACAAGCTGACGCAGCGCGAGGTGGAAGTCCTGAGACTGATCGCGCTCGGCCACACGAGCGTGGAGATCGCGCGCAAACTGCACCTCTCGCCGCGCACGATCGAGACCCACCGCGCGCACATCCACAGCAAGCTGGGGCTGTCGAGCCGCGCGGAGCTGGTGCGCTATTCGCTACGACGCGGCCTGATCGGGCAGTGACTGCGTCGCGATACCGGCGGGGCTGGCAGCGCCGCCGATCGGTAGGCGAGCCGTGAGCGTGGTGCCCCCGCCGCCCGAGTCGATGTTCAACCTCCCGCCCGCCAGCGCCACCCGCTCGCGCATCCCGGCGAGTCCAAAGCCGCCGACGGCGGTGTTCTGGTCGAAGCCGCCGCCGTCGTCGGCGACGCTGAGCAGAACGTGAGCGCCGTCTTCGCCGACAGTCACCGAAACGCGGGTGGCGCCCGCGTGCTTGACCACGTTCGTCAGCGCCTCCTGCACGAGCCGATAGACGGTCGTCTCGAGGTCTTCGCTCAATCCTCCGCTGTGGCGAGGCGCACCGGGACCGGCGATCTCCAGCGTGCACTCGATCTCGATCCCGCTGCGATCGCGCACGCGATCGACAAGCGTGTCCAGCGCCACGCGCAGACCGAGTTCGTCGAGCGAGGCGGGGCGCAGGTCGGTGATGATCGAGCGTAGGTTCTCGATCTCCAGCTCGATGCGGTCGACGGCCTCGCGCACAGCCTCCTGCGTGGCCTCGGCATCGTCCCTGCGCAGCGCGTTGGAGAGCAGCACGCGCAGCCCGCCAAGGCTCTGAAGCGTCTCGTCGTGGAGCTCGCGCGCCCAGCGGCGGCGCTCGGCCTCGGCGGCAGCCAGCGAGCTGCGCAAACGATCCGATTGAACGCTCTGGGCGAGCACGACGGCGGTGGCGGCGCTGGCGGCGAACGTGCCCAGCACCTGCTCGTCGTCGGCGTCGAACTCTTCGCGGTGCTCGCCGCGGTCGAATGCCGCGAGCACCCCCACGGGTGCGCCACGATAGAGCATCGGCACGCGCAGGGCGGTCGTTGCGTCCTCCACACCGAGCTGCCCGGAAGAGTGGTGCAGGCGTGCGCTGAGGTCGCCGATCCTCTCTGGGACGCGGCGCTGGAGCACGTGCCCGGAGGTCGAGGCGTCGATCGGCAGGCGTGCGCCGCGACGATCGCTGACGTGCCCGGCGCTCGCGTGCACGACCAGCTCCTCGCCGTCGCAGAGCAGGATCACGAGCGCGCGAGCGTCGACGAGTGCGCGCCCGCGCTTGGCTATCAGCGCGAGCGTGTGCTCCAGCGAAACCTCCCCGCCGATCGCCGCCGCCACGTCGCGGGTGGCCTGCAATCCCCGAACGGCTTTCTCCAGCTCGCGCCGCCGCTCCTCGTTGGTCTCGTACAGCCGCGCGTTGCGAATCGCCACGGCTGCCCAGTCGGCAAGCACGATTGCGGCCTGCTCGTCGCGGTCGTCGAACTCACCGCCCTGCTTCTCGGCCAGGTAGAGGTTGCCCCAGGCCTGCCCGCCGATTGTGATCGGCACGCCCAGGAACCCGCGCATCACCGGATGCCCAGCCGGGAATCCGTAGCTGAGGGGGTGGACGGCGACATCGGCGAGCCTCAGCGGCTCGGGGTGTTCGATCAGCACGCCCAGCACGCCGCGTCCACGCGGCAGCTCGCCGATCGCAGCGCGCGTCTGCTCGTCGACGCCGGAGGTGAGGAACTGCTGGAGCTCGGTGCGCTGCTCGTTGAGAATCCCCAGCGCCGCGTAGCGCGCGCCGGTGATCTCGCGCGCGGTCTCGAGCACTCTGTCGAGGACCGCCTGCAGCTCCAGCTCGGTGACGAGCGTTCGCCCGACATCGAGCAGCTGGCGCAGGCGGACATCCTCGCTGGGAGCGCTCATCGCTGTTGAGCTTAGCCCCCAGCCGAGCCGCCTGATTCGCGTGTGCTGGACGGCGAGTGTCTCCACCGCGACTGCTTCAAGGCAGCCGAGCCCGGCGAGCCTACGTAGTTTTCCCGCACGAAGCGGCGGATTATCTCGGCTTCGCCGGCCCCGCCTGCGGAGTAGCTTTTGAGTCATGACGAAGCCAGAGGAGAAGTTCAGAGTATTGATCGCCGGAGGCGGCGTGGCCGGGCTCGAGGCGCTGCTGGCGCTACGTGCGCTCGCGGGCGAGCTGACGGCGGTCACGGTGCTCGCCCCCAACGAGGAGTTCGTGGACCGGCCGATGACGGTGCGCGAGCCGTTCGCCTACCCTCGCGCCAACCGCTACCCACTGGCGCCGATCGTGGAGGACTGCGGAGCGACGCTCATTGCGGACGGGCTGGCATGGGTGGATCCGGCGCAGCGGATCGCGCACACGGAGGCGGGGGCGCAGATCGAGTACGACGCGCTGCTGATCGCGATGGGCGCGAAAATCTGCCCGCGCTACAAACATGCGCTCACGATCGACGACAGCCGCCTGGACGAGACGCTCACGGGCCTGATTCAGGACATCGAGGGCGGCTACGTGAAAAGCGTGGCGTTCATAGCACCCGGCCGCATGGCCTGGCCGCTGCCGCTGTATGAGCTGGCGATGATGACGGCGGGGCGCGCATACGACATGGACGTGGAGCTGAAGACGACGGTGATCACGCCGGAGGACAGCCCGCTTGCGATCTTCGGCGCGACGGCCAGCGCGGCGATCGCGGAGCTGCTGAGCAAGGCGCGCGTGGAGACGATCCACTCCGCCTACGCGGAGGTGCCGCACACCGGTGAAGTGGTCGTCAACCCCGGCGACAGGCGTCTGCAGGTCGATCGCGTGGTGGCGCTGCCGGAGCTGTACGGGCCGAGCGTGCGCGGTATCCCGCTCAGCGAACACGGCTTCATCAGGGTCTCGCCGTTCAGCCAGGTGCTGGATGTGGAGCGTGTGTACGCGGCGGGCGACTCCACCGATTTCGCGATCAAGCATGGCGGCGTGTCCTCCCAGCAGGCGGACGTGGCGGCGCAGTCGATCGCGGCGCTCGCGGGAGCGCAGGTCACTCCGGAGTCCTTTCACCCCGTCATCCACGGCATGCTGCTGACGGACGGCAAGCCGCGCTACCTGACGGCGCGCATCACGGGCGGGCAGGGTTTCAGCTCGGAAATCACGGACGAGCCGACGTGGTCGCCCGACACGAAGGTCGTCTCCAAGTACCTCGCTCCATACCTCGCCGACCGCGCGCAGGCGCAGGCGGCGGCAACGCCGTGAGCGACATGCGCACCGGATCCCCACGATGAGCGACGAGGCCCCCGAGCAGCCGGCAGGGGACTCCGGGCAGCGCTGTCTGGTCGTGGGCTACGACCGCTCAGAGAGCGCCCGGCGAGCGATCGCGTGGGCGGTGAGCGACCTGCTTCCGGACGGAAAGCTGGTGATCGTGCACGGCTGCCGTCCGCTGCACGCGCCGACCTCGCCGATCTCCAGCGCCGAGGAGCGCCTGCAGGTTGGACGCGCGATCGTCGACGAGCTGCTGCTGGAGAGCGAGGACCGTCTGCGCGATCTGGATCTGGCGACGGAGATCCTCGACTCCGACCCGGTGTCGGCGCTGATCGAGGCCTCCGAGCGCCATGGCGCGAACGCGATCGTGGTGGGCAGCGAGCGCCACTCGCGTCTGCGCCGAGCGCTGGGCGTGGTGACGAGCGAGCTGCTGCAGTCCTCGCCGGTGCCCGTGATCGTGGTGCCCGAGAGCGCCGCTACGGCGTAGAGCCGTTCGACGCGGCCTCGCGGCTGAGCATCTGGCCCATCCACACGTGTTCGATGTTGGCTTCGTAGAAGACGTCGGATTCCACGGCGAAGCCGGCCTGCTCGTACAGAGCGACCGCGTCGAGCTGCGCTGCGAGCCTCGCGCGAGTGCAACCGAGTTCAACGGCGCGCTGGAGCGCGAGCACGAGCATCCGTGAGGCGATGCCCTGGCGGCGCCAGTCGCGCGCAACTGCCACGCGCCCGACTTTGGCGGCGGAGCCATCCACGAGCAGGCGCAGCGTGCCGATCGTGCGGCCGTCGTCGGGCGTGAGCGCGACGAGGTGCTCAGCTTCGCCGTCGCGCCCGTCGAGCTCTTCTGCGAGCGGCACGCCCTGCTCGTCGCAGAACACCTCCTTGCGCAGCTGCACGGCGCTCGGGAGATCGTGCTCATCGGCGGCCCAGCGGATCTGCACGTGTTGCGTGTCCATGCAGCTCAACATAGTGGGGGCGCGCTGTGCGGCGCACGCCATCGAGTCCGCTGCGGGCGGCGGCTGCACCTGCACGACCCGTCACGGCCATGTCCGATTCCCGCGAGACAGCAGCGGCGAAGTGTGGCACGGTGGGTGCGTGATGTTCGACTCAGAGAGCTGCTGGCAGGCGATTGAAGCGTGCGATCCGCGCTTTGACGGATGGGTGTTCTGCGGTGTGAAGACGACCGGCATCTACTGCCGCCCGAGCTGCCCCGCGCGCACGCCGAAACGAGAGAACGTGGACTTCCACCCGACGGCGGCGGCGGCGCAGGCGGCAGGTTTTCGCGCGTGCAAGCGCTGCCGCCCGGACGCCACGCCGGGCTCGCCGGAGTGGGACAGCCGCGCGGACCTGGTGGGACGGGCCATGCGCCTGATCGCCGACGGCGTGGTGGATCGTGAGGGCGTGGGCGGCCTGGCGCGCAGGCTCGGCTATGCGGAGCGCCACATCCACCGCCAGCTGGTGGCGGTGGCGGGCGCGGGACCGTTGGCGCTGGCGCGCTCGCAGCGGGCTCAGACGGCACGCGTGCTGCTGGAGACGGCGGACGTGCCGATCGTGGACGTGGCGTTCGCATCGGGCTTTCAGAGCGTGCGGCAGTTCAACGCGACGATCAGGGAGGTGTTCGCGAGCACGCCCACGCAGCTGCGCGCGAAGGCGCGCGCACAGGGTCGCGCGCAGGACAGCGGCACGGTGACGTTGCGGCTGCCCTATCGCGCGCCACTGGACGCGGAGGGGCTGCTGGCGTTCCTGGGCATGCGCGCGGTGCCGGGCGTGGAGGAGCTGCACGACGGCTCCTACATACGCAGCCTGCGCCTGCCGGCGGGCACGGGCACGGTGGAGCTGCGCCCCGCCGACGGGCACGTGCTGGCGCGCTACCGCCTGCAGAACCTGCGCGACCTGGGTGCGGCGATGCAGCGCTCGCGCACGCTGCTGGATCTCGACTCCGACCCGCAGGCCGTGTGCGACGCGCTGGGCGGCGACTCGATCCTTGGCGCACTCGTGCGCTCGAGCCCCGGACGGCGGGTGCCGGGCAACGTGGACGCGCACGAACTGGCGATCAGGGCGGTGCTGGGCCAGCAGGTGTCGGTGGCGGGAGCGCGCACGCTGGCGGGGCGGCTGGTGGGCGAATTCGGCGAGCCGCTCGAGCGCCCGCTGAGAGGAGTCACGCACCTGTTCCCGCAGGCGGCTGCGCTGATGCAGGCACCTGCTGAGAAGCTGGCGATGCCGCGGGCGCGAGCCAGCGCGCTGACGGGGCTGTGCAGGGCGCTTGCGGAGGGAGGGCTGGTGCTGGACGCGGGCGCCGACCGCTTGAAGGCTCGCGCACAACTGCTGGCGCTCCCAGGTATAGGACCGTGGACGGCCTCGTATGTGGCGATGCGGGCGCTGCGGGACCCGGACGCGTTCATGGCCAGCGACCTTGGCGTGCGGCACGCGCTGGAGCGCCTCGGCGAGGATGGCTCGCCGGCGGGCGCGGAGCGGCTGGCGGAGCGCTGGCGCCCCTACCGCTCATATGCGGTGCAGCATCTGTGGGGATCGCTGGAGACGGGCTGACGGCGTGCGAGATTGTCTATACGGCGCCCCGTAACCCGCTTGACACCACGCGCGTAGGGGTCCCGCTTCACTCACGCGATGCGGGACCCCAGCACTTGCACCGCCACCAGCGGACTCGCGCGCTAGCAGCGAGGTCGCATGTCGGCTTGCTGCCTCATTCGACTTCGACCTGTGCACCGAATTTCAGTTCCAGTCCTTTCGGCGTCCTGCGGCATTCCCATTCTTCGATGCCTTCATTACAGAAACCGGCCAGCGCTTGTGCCTGGTATTTTTCCTGTATTTCTTTGGCTTCCGCCCCTTCGCCAAGCGGACCTTCGTTTGGCTTCTCCAGCGGCGGCAGGCCGTACGACGGGTCGTATAGCGTGTTTTCAATTTCCAAAACCTGGTGGTTTTGGAAGAATGACGAAGGCCTTACCGTGCCTTGCCCGTGCACACCTTCCTGCTTTGTTATTTTTTCCGCTTTATTCGGGAATCCTACTTCTCCAGGTTCGGGCAGGTTCCAGTTCTTCACGAGAAACCCTTCCACGCCCGCGACCGGTTCGAGTTTTACGTTCTGACTGCGGATGCCCTCCGCTTTCAGCGCCTTGTTCAGCGCTTCCTGCCACGCGCCGCATTCCCCGTCGAGGTTTTCAAGCAGCGCCGCCAGAGTTCTCTTGCCCCTAGCGAAGGCTTTTTCTTCTTCCGCGATGACTTCCGTCAGGTTCTTTCCCAGCCCCATGTTTTCATAGTAGAGCATGTTTTCTGCTGTTTTAGTAACCACACCGGTGGTCGGGACGTAGGTCCATATCGGCATCCCCACAGGTTCTTTACCGTTAGAGAACGCTTCCCATACGGCGCTTACCACCTGTGATTTTTTTTCGAGTTTGACGATTTTCTTGACCAGTTCGGTATCACGCGCGAGAAGCGTGAAGTAGATTTTTACGCCGTTCATCCCAGGCTGGGCGGCGTTGTAGGTTAGATACAAGTTGTGGGTGCTTTCGCCGGCCCCCTGTTCAAACGCCGCTTCCCCTTTTGGCTTCAATTTCCACTTCCATTTGATTTTCATCGCCTGAGAGTTCACTTCGTTTGGCAGCGCCACCGACGCTTTCGCTTCTTCTTTTGCTTCCAGATATCCTTTACGTTCTGCCGCCTGCGCTTTGGCTTCTGCTTCCGGGATTTTTTGTTCGAACGTGATCGCTGTGGTGCCGACGGTGGTTTCGCCGATCAGAGTGATCGCTCCTTCGAGTTTGGTTTCAATGAATTCCTCGGCTTCCGGTTCGAGTGCGATTCGCGTTTTGGCGATTTTCATGATTCTTTCCCTGGGAAAGGCCAACGGCCAGGTCTTTCGGGTCATGAGGCCGCGCGGCGACTGCCACTGGGCAGCCGGCAAACCATTGGGAAGTTCGTTGATCGTGGTGACTTCTTTTGCTTTTTCTGGCGGCTGTTCGCCTTTTTTCAGTTTTTCGAGACTAGCTGGTTTGGTGTGGTCGATGAGAACGTTTTCGGCATTTGTGAAATAGACTTGTTCTATCCGTGGCACAGGCGGTGGTGCTGCCGCCGCTAGCGCGGCGGCAGTCGCGGCCTCGCTCACGAGGGCGAGGACCGCGAACGCCAGAATGAGGCTTATGCGTCGCATGGCTCTTCTCCTTGAGGTGAAGATGACTCTGTTTGATGTCCACACTGGGCTGATAGCGGGGAGCGAACGCAGCCACTGGAGCGCCACGCCTTCGTCTCCTGGGATCCCCACACCCCGCTTTCAGGACAAGACGGCACGACGCTAACCTCAACCCCCCACAACTGTCAAGGGCTGGAATCCTGTAAACATACCGTAGGTAATCTTCGGGGCCGGCCCCGACGCCTCACTTGTCGGGCGGCCGCTCGCCCTCGTAGTAGTCGACAGCGTCCCCCAGCCGGTGCATGGTCATGAAGCCCCCGCCCTCGGGGCGGCGCTCGTTGGAGCCGATCTTGCCGGAGTCGGGGTAGATGACGACGTCGGGCTCCCCATGCGTGCTGAACGCAAGAAAGCGCACGGTGGCGTCGGTGCGATTGACGAGCTGGTGGCCGCCGCCCTCACCGCGCGGGAATGCGACAACCTCGCCCTGCTCGAGCTCGCGCCAGCCCTCGGGGGTGCGCAAGCTGAGCGAGCCCTCCAGCACGAGCACCATCTCCTCCTCGGTGAAGTGGAAGTGGTAGGGATAGGCGGCTTCGCCGGCGGGAACCTCCCACAGGCTCAGCCCGAGCCGTCGGCTGCCCGCCTGCTGGCCGACGCGGGCCCGCTTGCAGCGAAACCCCGGCTGTTCACGCAGCTGGTCGAAGTGCGGCTGGTTGATGTTTGTCATCGCTGGAAGGGTACGGCGTGGCGCCCACTCCCAGTAGTTTGCGAGCGAGGCCGCCGACCTGCCTGCCAACCAGCTCGCCTGGCGGCAGCGCGAGTTTGACGATCTTGCGCGCCACGGTGCCGAACTGGCTGTGCAGCGGGCCGGTGTTGTAGGGGATGCCGTAGCTGTTGGTGATCCGGCGCACGTCCTCGGAGATCTCCGCGTAGCGGTGGGCGGGCAGGTCGGGGAACAGGTGGTGCTCGATCTGGTGGCTGAGGTTGCCGGCGAGAATGTGGAAGAGCTTGCCGCCGGTGAGGTTGGCGGAGCCGAGCACCTGGCGGTAGTACCAGCCGCCGCGCGTCTCGTTGGCGGCTTCCTGCTCGGTGAAGGCCTGCGTGCCGTCGGGGAAGTGGCCGCAGAAGATGATGGTGAAAGACCATAGGTTGCGGGTGAGGTTGGCGGTGGCGTTGCCGGCCAGCACAAACGGCGCCGCGGGTCCGGCGAGCACGGGGAACAGCACGTAGTCCTTGAGCGTCTGCGCGCGCACCTTCTTCCACACCTCCTCCAGCAGCGGGCGCTTCTCCGCGAGCGTGGTCTTGCCGGCGATGATGCGCTCGCTTTCCACGTCATGGAGAGCCACGCCGTACTGGAACAGCGCGGCCAGCAGCGCGGCGTAGATGGGGTTGCCGAGGTAGTAGGGGCGCCAGCGCTGATCCTCGGACATGCGCAGCATGCCGTAGCCGATGTCGCGGTCCTTGCCGAGGATGTTGGTGTAGGTGTGGTGGATGTAGTTGTGGGAGTGGCGCCACTGATCGCCGGGGCAGGCGGTGTCCCACTCGAACGTCTTGCCGTCCAGGCGGGGGTCCTTCATCCAGTCGTACTGGCCGTGCATGACGTTGTGGCCGATCTCCATGTTGTCGAGGATCTTCGACAGCGACAATGCCGTTGTGCCCGCGATCCACGCGGGCGGCAGGAAGCCGAGGAACAGCAGGCCGCGGCCTGCGACCTCCAGGCCGCGCTGTGCGCGGATCATGCTGTGGATGTAGTCGGCGTCGCGCTCGCCGAGGTCGGCGACCACGCGGGCGCGCACGGCGTCGAGTTCAGCTCCGAACTCGTCGAGCTGCTCTGGCGTGAGTGTTGGAGCGGAGTTTGGCGCTGACGATGACATGGCTTGCTCCTTGAGGGATTGGGTGTTCAGAGGTTGAGCGCTACGTCGCCGACGGGCACGGACACGCAGATGCGGATCTGCTCCTCACCGGCACTGGAGAGCTCCCCGGTGAGAATGTTGCGCACGGTTCCGGACGCCTTGGTGCAGCTGCAGGTGTTGCAGATACCCATGCGGCAGCCGTGGTTTGGCTCGAGGCCGGCGTCCTCCGCCTGCTCGAGCAGCGGCAGCCCGCTGTTGACGGTCTGCCGGCCGGCGGATGTGAAGCTGACGGTGCCGGTGGCGCCGTCGGTGTCGAGTGCGAAGGCGGGTGCGGTGAAGGTCTCCACGGACGGGGCCGGCATGCCCTCGACGGCCCACACCTGGCGTACGCCGTCGATCAGCGCGGGCGGCCCGCACACGAACGTGGCGGCGTCCGCGTGGCGGGATGCCACGTTACGTACGTGGTCCAGACAGAAGCGCCCCGCCACCTGCCCGCCGCGGCCGCGCGTGTAGCCGCGGGCCACACGGAGGTGCGTGTTGCGCTTGGCGAGCTTTGCGAGCTCGGCGCCGTAGAGGGCATAGAGCGGCGAGCGCGCGTAGTTGAGGAATGAGATCTCGCCGCCGTATTCCTCCTCGCAGAGCGTGCGCAGCATGGACATCACGGGCGTGATGCCGCTGCCGCCGCTGATCAGCAGCACGCGCTCGGGGCGCGGCTCGGGCAGGAGGAATTCGCCGTCGGCCGGGGTGAGCCCGACGATCGTGCCGGGAGCTGCGTGGTCGCGCAGGTGGCGCGACACCTTGCCCTCGGGGTGCGTGGAGACGGTGAACTCGAGCAGCCCGTCGGGGCTCAGCGGCGAGCTGGCAGGCGAATAGGAGCGCGTCTCGCGCACACCGTCGATGTCTACGGAGAGGCCGACGAACTGCCCAGGCTTGAAGCCCTCCCAGTTGTGGTTGGGGCGCAGCGCGAGCGTGACGCTCTTGGGCGTTTGATGGCGGACGCTCACGATCTCCGCGCGCACTTCGCTGCTGAGCAGCAGCGGCCTGACGATCTCCACGTAGCGATCCACACCGTGGGGATAGGTGAGTGCGCCAAGCAGATTGGAGCGCAGCAGGCGGCGCGCGATACGTGTGGGCGAGGGCGTGGCAGGCATGGAGCTGCTCCATATTTCAGTGAACACTTGTTCTCAACGTACACCGATTGAGGAGCTACGTAACAGCAACATCTGTGGAGTTCGTCACACTGTGTGAGTGAACAGTCGTACTCCCGATGGGATGGACACGCGCCAGGAGCGCAAGCAGCGCACCCGCCAGGCGCTGCTGGACGCGGCGCTGCAGCTGCTGGAGCAGCAGAGCTTCTCCTCGATCAGCCTGCGCGAGGTGACGCGCACGGCGGGGGTGGTGCCGACAGCCTTCTACCGCCACTTCCCGAGCATGGAGGACCTGGGGCTGGCGCTGATCGGCGAGTCGTTTCGCACGCTGCGCGCGATGCTGCGCGAGGCACGCGCGGAGAGCACGCTGGATGGGCACGCGATCCGCGACTCGGTGGAGATCCTGGTGAGCTACGTGCACGAGCACCGCCACCACTTCCGTTTCGTCGCACGCGAGCGCTTCGGCGGAGTGGCCTCGCTGCGCCACGCGATCGGCGCGGAGATTCGCCTGTTCTCAAGCGATCTGGCGAGTGACCTCGCGCGCGTGCCCGAGCTCGGAAGCTGGCGCGGCGAGGACCTGCAGCTGCTTTCGGGGCTGATCGTGAACCTGATGGTGCACACCACAGAGGCGATCCTCGAAACAGCGCCGGACGATCGAGCTGCACAGCAGGAGACGGCCTCAACGGCGCGGCGTCAGCTGCGCATGATCACGCTAGGACTCGCGGAATGGCGCGGCGCGGGCGGTTAGCGGTCTCCCCTCAGCGCGCGGGAAAGGTGAGCGTGAGCGCGGGGGCGATCGAGCGCACGTGCTGCTCGTCGACCTCCACGCTGCGGGCGTAGTCCTCCCAGCGAGAGACCACCTCGCATGTCTGCTCGACGATCTGCTCCGCGCGTCCCCGCGGCAGTGCAGCGACGCGCCCGACGGCGCGAAAGTCGGCGAGGCTGAAGTCGCGGCGCTTGCCGCTGATGCTCATCTGATGGCTGTCCGTCCATCGACTTCCCGGCCGGTAGACGTAGGTGACGTCGAAGGCGGGGGCCAGCTCCCAGCTCCCAGCCCGGTCCATCAGGAAGGCGATGTTCTTGACGTGGTCGTCCTGGTTGCGGGCGACGACGTTGAAGACCATGCGACGGAACAGCTGCTCGACGGCGGCAGCGCCGAGCCGCAGCCGGTGGATGACCTGAATTGCCTGCTCGTAGGAGTGGGCGCCGGCAGCGTTGAAGTCGAAGTGCGCAAGCGCGCCCAGCGACTGCATGTGGAGCTTGGCCCCCTGCGCGTCGCGGTCGAAGCGACGGGTCATGAAGTGACGGCGGCCGTGCTCCTCCAGCAGCCGGCACTCGCTCATCTCGATGCCCGCGTCGCGCGCCATCAGCGAGTAGGCGTACTCCACCGCACCGTAGCCCTGAGGATCGGCGAGCACGTCCTTGTCGCGGTTGCCCGCCACGCCGTCGAACTTCAACAGCCAGTGCTGGAAGCCGTCGGCGAGACGATCCAGCTGCCCGGAGCGCACCACGTCGGTGGCGGGGTTCCAGGCGATCACCGCCTTGGCGCGCGCTCCGCCGGCGGAGGATCCGACGCTGAGGATGTCGAGCATCGCCCGGTGTCGCTCGCCGGCGGCGAGCGAGGCCACGAGCTGCTTGCGACGCGAGAGCACTTCGGAGGCGAGTGCCACCAGCTCGTCCACGTGCAGGTTATGCTGCGGGCCCGCCGCGGGACTGTGGCTCGGCAGGTACTCCAGCGCGCCCATCCCGCGCCGTCCGATGTAGCAGAGGCGCTCGACCGCGTCGAAGCTGTCAGGCGTGCGACCCTGACCGGCAAGCCAGGCGTCGATGAGTGCGTTGCCATAACGGTCGGGCAGGCTGTCGGCGAGCAGGCCGGGCAGCCCGCGAAAGCTGCCCGGGTTGAGCGCCGCAAAGGTGTAGGGCTCGACGCGCAGTGGCATCGTCAGGGGCGCAACCTCGATGGAGCTGGAGAGGAAGCGCTGGTCGTACTGGAAGGCGGCGACGGAGCCTCCCTCTGGGATGGACACGGCGCCGATGCGCGTGCCCCACAACATGACTGCGGCGGGGATGCTCACACGTCTTCTGGCGGCAGCGCTTCGTCGCCCCAGTGCCATGACGATGCGGGCTCCTGGGCGGCTGGGGAAGCTGTGGCGTCAGATCGCTTGCGTGCGGCGGCGCGGCGGCGCGCACCTGACGCTCGCTGACGAGACCTGCCGCTCAGTTCGAGCAGCTGAATGGGGCTGGGGGTCGGCTCGGGCACCAGCCGATCGAGCGCATCCAGCATGCCGAGCGCACGCAGCACACGGATGAAGCTGGTGATCTGAACGGGCTGGCCGGCCTCGATGCGCTGGATCGCCTTGCGCTCCACCCCCGCCTCAACGCCAAGCTCGCGCTGTGAGAGGTTGCGCTCCAGACGCGTGCGTTCCAAACGCGCGCCCAGCTCGACGAGTACCGCCTCGTCAGTCAATTCAGTGTTGATCTTCATAACGTCCCCTTAGACGGTCCCTATAAGAGATTATCAAACTAAAGACCGTCCTAAGGGGCCGAAAGATATCCTTAGCCTTTAAGACCCATATAAAGGACTTTATATGATATTTCCGTGTATAAGGTCCTACAAATAGGATCTTACGATGTAGTATCAGCGACCGGCAACACTGCCTCCGCGGGCACCAGGAAGCGCTGCAGGCCCGCGCGCACCCACGCGGGCAGATCCGTCTTGCGCCACGTATGGGCGTCCACGCACACATGGCGCAGCATTCCTTCCACCAGCAGCTCCCGCCGGCGCAGCACGTTGATCTCGGTAGTGATGGAGGTGTTGCCCAGCGCGACGATCTGGGCGTGCAGCTGCAGCTCGTCGTCGAAGCGCGCGGGCGCTCGAAACTTGAGATTGCTCTCAGCCACCACAGCATCGACGCCACGGTCGACCATCTCCTGCCAGGGACCGACCGCAGCCCGCCACAGCTCGGTGAACGCGACGTCGAAATACAGCAGGTAGTTGGCGTTGAAGACGATGCCCTGCGGGTCGCACTCGCCGTAGCGAACGCGCAGCTCGTGGATGAACGGCGTGGGCGCCATGAGCGAGAACGCTAACGGACGTATCGCCGTGGCCGGATGCCGCCGGCCCTCGCGCAGCTCAGGCTGCGTCGGGCCACTCCGCGGAGCCCATCACACCGTCGCTGTCGGCGGGCTTGGGGCCGCCGATGGCGATCAGCTCGAGGCCCTCGGGGCCGGCCTCGAAGGCGCGCACGACCTCGGGAGAGACGCGCAGCACGTCCCACTGGCGCAGCTCCTGCAGCTCGCCGTCGAGCAGCACGCGACCTGAGCCCGCGACGACCACGTAGGCCTCCTCCTGCTCGCGGTGGCTGTGAGCGAAGGGACTGCGCAGATTCGGCTCATAGCGGAAGAGGCTCACGCCGAGATCGCGTGAGTCCAGGTGTTTGCGGCCGAAGCGGCCTTCGATGCCGGGCGCGCGCTCGCCGACGGCGTCCTCGATCTCCAACAGGTTTACGGTGGCGTGGCTGGACATTCAGACTCCCGTGTTCGCGTGACGGTGGATGGTGAGAGAGCAACGTTATCCCCGCGTGGGCGCCGAGCGCATATGACCTACTTACACAGCCGATAAGCAAGCGTCCTACGATTTGCTGATGGCGATCGCTTCGACTGCCCCGAACACGCTGTCGAAGGGGCGCGGCGTCAAACGCTTCCTGCTGGGCTTCGCCCTGGTGGTGGTGCTGGCGGTCGTGGCGGTGGCGGTGGCCGCGCTGGTGTGGTCGGGGGTGACGCTGAATGCAGACGCGACGGCGCTCGCGCGCGTGAGCGTGCAGCCGCTGGGCGGAAAGATCGAGCGCGTGCAGGCGTTTGGGTCCCACGGCAGCGTGCCGCTCACCGACAGGAGCGGCAGGCTGACGCCGCGCGAGCAGCTTGCCCCAGGCGAGCTGGTGTCGGTGGACGTGACTGTTCGCCGGCCGGGATGGCTGGCATGGGCACTGGGCGGCAGTCGCACTGAGCGTCTGACGCTGCGCACGCCGGTGGCACATGTGAGCGAGCAGTGGATGACGGTCAGTGGCGGCAGGGACGTGCGCGTGAGCTTCGATGCTCCGGTCAGCAAGGTGGCCTACGGCGTCGCGGGCGGGCTGGTGAACCACGCGCTCGCAGTGCCCGCCAACGCGGTATCGCTCGGCGCGCAGCCACAGACCGGCACGATCGAGGTGGCGGCGGCGGCGCGGCCATGGGAGCGGCTGGGAGCGCCGACGCAGGTGAGCTGGTTCCCGCCCTCGCGCTCGCCGGTGATGGTCTCCCTGCCGGCGGCCGGCAGCCGCATCTCGCCGGCCACTGCCATCCGCCTCACCTTCTCTGAGCCGGTGGCAGAAGTTCTGGGCTCCACCCGCCCGCGCCTGGTCCCCAGCACGCCGGGGGACTGGAGCGAACCGAACAGCCACACGCTCGTGTTCACGCCGTCGGGGCTGGGGGCGGAGTTCGACTCGCAACTGCGCCTGCAGCTGCCGCGTGCTGTGACCGCCACGAGCGCGACCGCCGGCGCGCTGCACACGACCAGCCAGATCGAATGGACGGTGCCGCCTGGATCGACGCTGCGCCTTCAGCAACTGCTCGCAGAAGGCGGCTACCTGCCGGTGGAATGGCAGCCGTCGGGTGCGCCGGTGCAGCGCACGCCGAGCGCGGAGGCGCAGGCGGCGGTGACGCCGCCCAGCGGCAGCTTCAGCTGGCGCTGGGCGAACACGCCCCAGCAGCTGCAGGCGATGTGGACGGCGGGTCAGGCCAACGCGATCACCAGGGGCGCGGTGATGAAATTCGAGAACACCCACGCAATCGCGGTGGACGGCATCGCCGGGCCGACGGTGTGGCGGATGCTGATGGGCGACGCGATCGCGGGCAAGCAGAACAGCGGCGGATACTCCTACGTGTACGTGCACCGCGAAGTGCCGGAGACGATGACTCTGTGGCACGACGGCCGCACGGTTGTCTCCTCCCCAGCCAACACGGGGATCTCGGGGGCAGCAACCGAAACGACGCTGGGCACCTTCCCCGTGTTCGAGCACATACCGGAAGGCACGATGAGCGGGACCAACCCGGACGGCT
>Ga0182030_10004994_pt1 | contig 28252 bp, 30 predicted proteins | sample 812S3MmetaG_FD_121299 | JGI IMG/M metagenome (GOLD analysis project Ga0182030, IMG submission 121299) | Permafrost microbial communities from Stordalen Mire, Sweden - 812S3M metaG (Illumina Assembly) | ecosystem: Environmental > Terrestrial > Soil > Wetlands > Permafrost | place: Sweden... | reverse complement strand
GGTCATCGCGACGAGGTCGCCGCCGGCCTGTTCGGCGCGAATCCGGTCCATTTTGTCTTCCGGTGTCGCCTCGGCGATGAACTCGTCGACACCGGCCTCGGCGGCGATGGCCGCGGCAGTGGCCGGATTGTCGCCGGTAACCATCACGGTGCGGATCCCGAATGGCCGCATGGCGGCGAGGCGCTGCGAAATGCCAGGCTTGACAGTGTCTTTGAGGTGGATGATGCCCAACAAGGTGCTCTCGTCGGCAACAGCCAGCGGGGTGCCGCCACTGGCGGCGATGTGTGCCACGATGCCATCCATATCTGGTGGCACGGTGGCGCCGTTGGCCCGTACCCAGTCGCAGACCGCTGCCACTGCGCCTTTGCGGATTTTGCGGTTTGGCAAGTCGATGCCGGACATCTTCGTCTTGGCGCTGAAGTTGACCAGGTTCGCACCGGCAATGTCGCTCGGTTGGCAGCCGTGGTGGTGCTGGGCGTACTCCACAATCGAGCGGCCCTCGGGGGTCTCATCGGCCAGCGACGACAGATGCGCCGCCTCGGCCAAGGCGTGCTCGTCGGTGTCGCCGACCGGGACGAACTCGGTGGCCATGCGGTTGCCGAAGGTGATGGTGCCGGTCTTGTCCAAAAGCAGCGTGGTCACATCACCGGCGGCTTCCACCGCCCGCCCCGACATGGCCAGCACATTGTGGCGGACCATGCGGTCCATGCCGGCGATGCCGATAGCCGAAATTAATGCCCCGATGGTGGTCGGTGACAACAGCACCAGCAGGGCGACCAACAGCACGATCGGCTGCTTGACGCCCGAGAAGATCGCGACCAACTGGAAAGTACTGACAGCGACCAGAAAGATGAACGTCAGGCTGACCAGCACCACGGTCAGGGCCAGCTCGTTTTGCGTTCGTTGGCGGTTGGCGCCCTCCACCAACCCGATCATGCGATCCAGAAAGGTTTGCCCGGGCGGGGAGGTGATCGATACGACGATGCGGTCGGACAGCACCACGGTGCCGCCGGTGACCGCCGACAGGTCACCGCCTGATTCCCGCACCACGGGGGCCGACTCACCGGTGATGGCCGATTCGTCGACCATCGCCATTCCTTCGACGACCTCACCGTCGCCGGGAATTGCCTGCCCAGCCTCGATGACACACCGGTCGCGGACTTTCAACTCCATGGAGGGTGTGTCCACCACGATGCCGTCGGGCTGCAGAACGTGGGCGACGGTTTCCTGTCGGGCCCGGCGCAACGCGTCGGCGTGCGCCTTGCCGCGGCCCTCGGCCATCGCATCGGCAAAGTTGCCGAACAGCACCGTGAACCACAAGAACAGCACCACCAGGCCGGTGAACAGGTTGTCGGTTCCACTGGATTTGGGTGCGTCGCGCACAAACAGCAGCGTGGTCCAGATGCTGCCGACATAGACGACGAACATCACCGGCTTGTGCACCATCAGTCGTGGATCGAGTTTGAGCAGCGCATCGATAATGGCTCTGCGCACGATCCGGGGATCCAGGATCGACAACTCGCGCAGCTGGCGCGTTTCGCGGCCCAGATGCCGACCGGGCGGGACAGTCGTCTGCGTCGTCATCGCTCAGACTCCGAAGTGCCCGGAAAAGTGCTCGGCCAGCGGTCCGAGAGCCAGCACCGGGAAGTACGTGAGACCCACCAAGATCACAACGATCGCGGCGAGCAGTGCGGTGAACAGCGGCGTGTCGGTACGCAAGGTCCCGGCGGTCACCGTGTACCTGCGTTTGCGCGCCAGTGAGCCCGCCAGTGCCAGCGCGGGGATGATCTCGAAGAATCGCCCAACCCACATGGCCAGACCCAGCGTCGAGTTGTACCAGAGGGTGTTGCCGGCCAGCCCGGCAAATGCCGACCCGTTGTTGTGTGCGGCAGAGGTAAACGCGTAAACGGTTTCGGTCACCGCGTGCGGCCCGGTTGTGGAGATCTGGTGAGCGGCCGACGGCAGCAGCAGCGAGATCCCGGCGAACGTCAACACGGTGACCGGCAGTACCAGGATGTAGATCGCCGCCAGAGTCATGTCCCCGGCCAGCAAGCGTTTACCCAAATACATCGGGGTGCGCCCGACCATCAGCCCGGCGATGAACGCGGTGATCATCACAAAGATCAACATCCCGTAGAGACCGGTGCCGGTGCCGCCGGGAATGACCTCCCCGAGCATCATGTCCAACATCGGCAGGCCGCCGCCCAACGGCGTGTAACTCTCCACAGCGGAGTTCACCCCGCCGGTAGAGGTGCCGGTCATGGTGACGACGCTCAGCGCAGAGCCGGTCGCCCCGAGCCGCAGATCCTTGCCCTCCAGGTTCCCGCCGGGATTTGTTCCCGTCGCGGCCTGGGCGACGCCGAACTGCGCGAGATGGGAGTTGCCGTGAGCCTCCAGAGCGGACACCGCGACCAACGACAACGCATACAGGGTGACCATGGCCACGATCACCACCGTCGCTTGCCGCATGGATCCAACGAGCCGACCGTAGGCCCATGGGAAGGCGAACGGAATCGCCGCGGCGAGCCAGATGGTGAGCACGTTGACGATCGGGTTCGGGTTCTCGAATGGATGTGCCATATTGGCGCCGAAATAGCCACCGCCGTTGTCGCCGATCATCTCGATCGGCACCATGCTCGCCACCGGACCACCAGGAATGCTTTGCTGGGCTGTGGCCCCGGTGGCGGGTGTGGACATCGAGGAGATTGTCGCGACCACACGCGTGGCATGGAAGTTGTCGATCACCCCGGCCGCGAGCAGCACGATGGCGAACACGAAACTCAGCGGCACCAACACCCGCACCATGGACCGCACCGTGTCGACCCAAAAATTTCCCAATGTCGTTGTCCGCGTGCGAATCACGCCGCGGATGAACGCCGCTGCCAGCGCCATCCCGGTGGCCGCGGACAAAAACTGATGCACCACCAGCGCGAACATCTGACTGAACTGGCTCAGCGTGGATTCGCCGGTGTAGTTTTGCCAGTTGGTGTTGGTCACGAAGCTGACCGCGGTGTTGAACGCCAGTGGCGCGCTTACACCGCGGAGGTGATCAGGGTTGCCCGGCAGCAGGTGTTGTAGGCGAAAAACAAGGTAGTTCAGCAGCACACCGACGACGGTCAGCGCCACCACCGAGCCGACGTAAGCGATCCAACGTTGTTCACCATGTGGGTCGATGCGCAGCAACCGGTAGACCAGCCGCTCTACGGGAAGAAACACCCGGTCGCCGGGCGCCTTCTCATTGCGGTACACCTTGGCGAGGTAACTGCCCAAAATCGGGGTGCTGATGACCAGCAGCGCGAATACCGCCGCGATCTGTGCCCAACTCGCTGCAGGCATCTACACGTCTCCGCGCCGGAGTAGCCCGTACACCAGATACGCACCTAGCAAGACCGCGATGAGGATTCCTGTCACATCGTCGAAAGTCATGCCGACTCGAGCTCGGTCCGCGGCTCGCTCTCACGGCCCGCCTCAGACAGCACCGGCTCGTCGGGACCCAATAACCGATCACATGCGGCGGCGAAACCGACGGCAAGCGATGCCAGGCCGACCAGGAGCGCAACGAATGCCAGGTCCAGCATGGCCGACCTCCGACAATTGTGAGCAGTGCTGGGATGACGGTACGACGACTCCGCCCGACACAACTGCCGCATATACGGTATCTATACGGCCCGCACTGCGCAGCCCCTCAGGGGGCCAGGGCTAATCCGAGTAGGGCCGTTGGACTCTGCTCCTTTTTGATCAGCCTCTATTAGCCTGGACGCTGCACGTTTGTGTTGCGAGTTGGCGGCGCACGTTGGCTGGCGAGCTTGCGTCGGGGGCTGCCCAAAACATCTCCCGCGCAACGCTTTTCATCCCAAGGTGCCGGTAAGGAGGAACGCGGTGCCGCAGTGGCAAAATATTCTCGACCGCTTCCGTCCGGCCGGTACACCGGGTGCGGCTGGCCGCCCCGGCATCCCGGCGGATCGCGGCGCCGACGCCGCGGCCGAGCTCACCGCACTGCTGGCACTCCTGGACGATGCGCAAGACGAGGCAGCGCAGATCCGCCATGCCGCCGCCGACCGGGCGCAGGAGATTCGCCGCTCCGCCCAGCGGCAGGCGGCAGAACTCGTCGCGAAAGCCCGTGTCGACGCCGAGAGCGTGCGAGCTCAATCGGAAGCGGACGCGCTGCGCGACGCGGACGCCGACGAGAAGGACATGCGTCGCCAAACGGAGGCCGAGGTGGCCCGGCTGCGCCAGCGGGCCGGCGAGCGGTTAGCGCACGATGTCGACACCGTGGCCGCTCAGGCGCGGGGGTGGCTCGATGCGCTGGCGGGCTCAGCGATGGCGGAGAGCGATTCTTGAGCGCCCAGTGGGTGGCGGGCAACGTGCGTGCCAGAGCCTTGCTCAATCGGCGTTTGGGTGCCGGCCGTACCCGGGCCCTCGCGGCGATGGGCTCGCTGACCGACGCACAGCACGCACTGGCCGACACCGCGTACGGCCGCGACATCAGCGTGGGGCAGCCCGCGCTGGACACCGATCATGCGGTGTATGCCGCGCTGTTGTGGCATCTGCGGGTGCTGGCCGGATGGCAACCGGCGCAGGGTGCGCAGGCCATCCGCGCGCTGGCCGCTGGCTTCGAAGCCAGCAACGTCGTCGCGCACGCCCGGCGGTTGGCGGGTGCGCCGGCCCGCCCGTACTACATGCTGGGTGCCCTGGCCACCGCATGGCCGCGGTTGAGCGAGACCTCCTCGTTGACGCAGCTGCGCGAAACCCTGGCCCAGACGGTGTGGGGCGACCCGGGATCGGAATCACCGTCGGATATCGCTTTGGCGGTGCAGATCGGCTGGGCGACGCGGGTGGCCCGCGCGGTACCCGAGGCGTGGGCTTGGGCGCACGCGCGGTTGGCTCTGACATTGGCTCGGCGGCGGCTGTTGGAACAGCGTGAGCTGTCTGAGCCGGTGCTGCTGCGGGCCCGGGCGGTGTTGGGCGCGGCAGCGGCGGCCAACGACCTGGCATCGTTCACCGATGCACTTGCGACGCGGGTCGGCTGGTTGTTCGACGGCATCACCGATGCCGACGGGTTGTGGACGGCGGAAGCGCGCTGGTGGGCGCGGGTGGAAACAGACGGGCTGACCATGCTGGGCCGCGGCGAGTTCAACCGGGCGCGCACAATCGGGGCGGTCGGGGTATTGGGCGTCGACGCGTGGCGGTGCCGCGCGGCGCTGGCAGTCGCGTCGCGTGGCGGTGGTCCGATGGATGTCTACGATGCCCTCACCTGAACGGCCTAAACGGCTGCGTGCCCTCGCGCGGCGTTTTACTCCGGCTCGCATGCAGCGGATCGCGGTGGTTGCGTCGGCGGACACGCTGCGCGATGCGCTGGTGGCGGTGGCGGGATCCGGCCGCGTCGAGTTCGACGAGCCCGCCGACAGCAGCGGCGCACCGAGTCAGGCAGCACGGGCGCTACAGCGGATGGGCGCGCATCCCGAGTCGGCGCACGGCGGCGCAGCTGTGATGTTGTCGGCCGCCGCGCCGGACGTCGCCGAACTGGAGCGGGCCGGGCGCGCGGATCTGCTAGCCGGTGAAGCACAACTGCAGCAGTACGCCACGGCCGCAGTCTGCCGCCGTGCCGTGGCAGCGGTCCCAGGCTGGTGCCCGGCCGACCAGCTCCCCACGCTCGGCGCTCGCTTGGACGCGGTCGGGGCCGCCGCTGTGCCGCTACCGACCCCGCGGGGGGTGGACCCACCAACGCTGCTCAACACCAGGCCGGGGCTTTCCGGCAGCTTCTCAGCGCTGGTGCGCACGTATGGCACCGTCCCGTACCACGACATCGACCCCACGGTGTGGGCCGGGCTGGCCTACGTGGTGATGTTCGGGATGATGTTCGGTGACGTCGGCCACGGGCTGCTGCTTATCGCCGCGGCGGCGATGATCAGGCTGGGCTGGATCCGCCGGTTCCCGTCGCTACGGCCGATGTGGACTTTCATCGGCGCCGCCGGGGTTGCGGCCGGTGTCTTCGGGGTGCTGTACGGAGAATGCTTCGGCCCGACCGGCCTGGTACCGGTGGTGTGGCTGGCCCCCCTGGATAATCCGCTGCGGTTGTTGCTGGTCGCGTTGGCGGTCGGGGCGGTGTTGCTGGGAGCCGCCTATACGGTGGGTGCGGCCAACCGCTGGCGTGAGGGTGGGTTTCGGCTGGCCGTGTACGCCCCGTCGGGGATCGCGGGGGCGACGGTGTTCGCCGGAGCCGGTGTGGTGCTGGGCGGTTACATGATCGGTCCCCGGGTGCTGGTGACGGTCGGGCTGGTGGTGTGCACTGCTGGTCTGCTGTTGGCGCTGATCGGTCTGTATGCCGAGTCCGGCGGCGGCGGCGCCGGAATCCTGCAGGCCGCGATCGGTGGGCTCGATTTGGTGGTGCGTCTCGGGTCCAATCTGGTGTCGTTCGCCCGGCTGGCAGCGTTCGGCATGACTCACGCCGCGCTCGGCTGGGTCGTGTGGCGCGGGACGACGGCATTGTGGGCGCAGAGCTGGACCGGCGCGGTGGGGGCGGTGGTGTTGTTCGTTGTGGGCAACGTAGTGGCCTTCGCGCTGGAGGCGCTGGTGGCAGGCGTGCAGGCGCTCCGGCTGGAATTCTATGAATTGTTCTCGCGTGTATTCATCGGTGAGGGTCGGCCGTTCCGGCCCTGGACGGTCCCGGTGATCGAAACGGAGGTTGCGACATGTTGACCTGGGTTATCGCTTCACCCGCGCTGATCACCGGATTCGCGGTCAGTTTGATGCTCTTACGGCGGCGGGGCCGGCTGGCGGTGCAGCTGTTCTGGGCGGTCAATGCGGTGGTGGTGATGGCGGCGCTCGTGGTGCTGGTGCAGGCGTTGACCGCTGGGCCGGCGGCGGCGGACACGGCCGCTGCGGCCGGACCGGGCGGCGCGAGCAGCAACTGGGCGGCGCTACTGGGCGCGGCGATCGCGGTCGCGGGGTCGTCGATCGGCGCGGCGATTGCCGTGGCGTATACCGGCGCGGCGGCGCTGGCTGCGCTGAGCGAGCGGCCAGAGTTGTTCGGCCGGGCGATGGTGATCGTCGGGTTGGCCGAGGGCATCGCGATCTACGGGCTCGTCGTGGCGGTCATCTTGATACAGCGGGCCTGACGTGGGAGCCGTCATCGTGATTGGTGAGCCGGCGTTGGTTGCCGGTTATGCGATGGCGGGCGCAACCACCATGCCTGCCCAAGGGGCGGATGAGGTGCGCCAGGCATGGGACGGCCTCCCATCCGACACAATCCTGGTCATCTTGACCGCGGCGGCTGCTGCCGCGTTGAACGGTCGGCTGAGCGGTGCCGAACCGCTGACCGCGGTGATGCCTGCATGAGCACGCTCAACGCCGAGAAGGCGATGGCAGCGCTGCAGCCAGTCGGACGACACCTGCTGGAGTGCGCCCGGTCTGATGCCGAACGCGAGATCGGCGAAGCGGAGGAGGAAGCCCAACGGGTTCTGGCGGCAGCTCGCACCCAAGCCGCACAGCTGGCCGAAACGGCGCGTGCCGCAGGGCGGGCCGCGGCCGAAACGGTAAGCGCCGAGCGGACGGCGGCACTGCAGCGGGAGCTGCGTGGCGCGCTGCTCTCGGTCCGACGCGACATCTACCAACAATGGTGTCGTCGCGGCACCGAAGCCGTATTGCGGCTGCGTGACGACCCCGCCTACCCACACTGGGCTGCCGCCCTGCGGGCCGTAGCGCAGGCGACACTGGGCGCCGACGCGCAGCTCAGGGAGCACGCAACTGGTGGTGTGGTGGCCGAGGCCGGTCAGCGGTGCATCGACCTGAGTCTGGCCGCCATAGCCGCGCGGGTGCTCGACGACACCACCGCCCAGCTGGACGAGCCGTGGTCGTGGGCGAAGTAGCGCGGGTGGCGCGGGTGTCGGGGCCGCTGGTGGAAATCGACGTCGCTGCGCCGCTGGCGATGCACGAGTTGGTGACGCTGGGAGCCGAGCGAATTCCCGCAGAGGTGGTGGCGATCCGCGGTGAGCAGGTGACGGTACAGGCCTACGAGTACACCGGCGGCCTAGGGCCCGGCGCCGGCGTCGTCGCGTTGGGCCGCCCACTATCGGCGTGGCTGGGGCCCGGGCTGCTGGGCGGGGTGTTCGACGGATTGCTACGGCCCCTGCACACCGCGCCAACCTGGTTGACGCCTGGCCATGACAGTGAAATCGACGGTACGACATGGCATTTCGAGCCGGAAACGACTGTCGGCGTCGAACTCACAGCCGGTATGTTGCTTGGCGTGGTGCCCGGCGCCGGATCGGTGCCGCACCGTGTGCAGGTTCCCGCCGGGATGTCCGGCACGCTCGACTGGATCGCTGGCTCTGGTGATTACGCCGCCGATGAGACGATCGCCTTGGTTGGCGGACAACCGGTGGCCATCGCGGCGCGGTGGCCGGTGCGGCAGGCGCGACCGTATCGCCGTCGACGGGACGACGCTGTTGCGCTGACCACCGGCCAGCGGGTGATCGACTTGCTGTTCCCGATCGCCCGAGGCAGCACCGCGGCTGTACCGGGCGGATTCGGTACCGGCAAAACGGTGCTGCTGCAGCAGATCGCGAAGTGGTGCGACGCGGATGTGATCGTCTATGTCGGCTGTGGTGAGCGCGGCAACGAGATGGCCGAGATCGTCGCCGACATGCGCGAATTGAGGGATCCGCGCACCGGTGGACGGCTGGTAGACCGCACCGTGATCATTGCCAACACCTCAAACATGCCGATGATGGCCCGCGAGGCTTGCATCTACACCGGTGTCACGGTCGCCGAGTACTACCGCGACATGGGCTATCACGTCGTGGTGATCGCCGACTCCACCTCGCGGTGGGCAGAAGCATTGCGCGAGTTCGGATCTCGGCTGGGGGAGCTGCCTGCAGAAGAAGGTTACCCGGCCAACCTGTCCTCCGAACTCGCGGCGTTCTATGAGCGCGCCGGCTACGTCGACGCCCTCGGCGGGGATGCCGGTTCGGTGACGGTGCTGGGGGCCGTGTCGCCGCCGGGTGGGGACCTGTCCGAGCCGGTCACCGTCCAGACTGAGCGGTTCGTGCGTTGCCGCTGGTCCCTGGACCGGGATCTGGCCTACTCGCGCCATTACCCCGCCGTGTCGTGGTCGGCGTCGTTTTCCCGTGACGCCGAAGCGCTCGGCACCGCCCGCGTTGGTGCCGTCGGTGACTCCGGCTGGACTGTCCAGCGCGCTCGAGTGCTGGATCTGCTGACCGAGTCTGATCGCCTCGCGGCGCTGACCGAGCTGGTCGGCGTGACAGCGCTGCCCGACAACGAACGGATGGTGTTGGTGGCCGGGCGGCTGCTGCGGGAAGCCGTGCTGGCGCAGAATGCCCAGAATCCCAACGATGCTCACTGCGGATCAGAGAAGACCGCGGCGTTGGTCGACGCGGTGCTGGCAGTAATCGACACCTGTCGCGAACAGGTCGCCGGAGGTGTGGCGGCACAGCTGATCGAGGAGACCGATTTCGGCCCGCTGATCCGCGCCCGCGACGACGGCGGGCCCGACAACACTGCGGTGGCCGTCCAACGGCGAAACCAGATCGTTGAGACGCTGCGCGAGCTACCGTGATGAGCGACCAATTGCCGGAATGGGTGGAATACCGCGGTGTGCGTGAGTTGCGCGGTCCGCTGGCCTTGGTCGGCGGTGTCGCCGGTGTGGGGTGGGACGAGTACGTGGTCATCACGCTCGCCGACGGCTCGGTGCGGCACGGGCTGGTGCTCGACGTGAACCGCGACGCGGCGCTCGTGCAGGTCATGGAAGGCACGTCGGGGATGGACCCGGCGGGGGCCGCATACCGATTCACCGGCGAGCCGCTGCGCATCCCGGTCGGAACCGCGTGGCTGGGCCGCACCTGCAACGGTCGCGGCGAACCGATTGACGGCGGTCCGCCGGTGACGGGAGCGCAGCGGGTGTCGGTCAACGGCGACCCGCTCAACCCGATCCAACGTGACGCTCCCTCGGAGCCGGTGCTGACCGGCGTGTCGGTGATCGATGCGCTGATCACCCTGGTGCGGGGCCAGAAACTGCCGGTCTTCTCGCTGCCCGGGTTGCCGCATCTGCGACTGGCTTGTCAGATCGCCGCGCAGGCCAGTGCCGGTGGAGAGCCGTTCAGCGTGGTCTTCGCCGGCATCGGGCTTACCCACGCTGACGTGGCGTACGCCCGCAATGTGCTCGAATCACGAGCCGCAGCAGGGGAGTTGGTGTTGCTGCTGAACGCCGCCGACGACCCGGTCATCGAGCGGATCCTGACCCCGCGCATCGCGCTGACTATCGCCGAGCATCTGGCGTTCGACACGTCACGGCACGTATTGGTGGTCATGACGGACATGACCAGCTATGCCGAGGCGCTGCGGGAAATCTCGGCAGCCCGCGGTGAGATGCCGGCTCGGCGCGCTTATCCCGGCTACCTCTACAGTGACCTGGCCTCCCTCTATGAGCGTTGCGGCAAGATCGTCGACCGGCCAGGTTCGGTGACGGTGCTGCCGGTGCTGACGATGCCCGGCGGCGACATCACCCACCCGGTGCCCGACCTGACCGGCTACATCACCGAAGGGCAGATCATCTTCTCCGCGCAGATGCATCTGCACAACATCTACCCGCCGGTGGACGCCTTGTCGTCGCTGTCGCGGCTGATGCGCCGCGGGGCGGGTGCCGGCCGCACGCGTGACGATCACCTGCCGCTGGCGGCGCAGCTGCTGGCTTCGTTGTCCCGCGCACGGCAGGTCAGCGCACTCGCCGAGCTGATCGGGCCCGATGCCCTCACCTCCATCGACCGTAGCTATCTGCTGTTCGAGGATGATTTCGCGGCGAAGTTGATCAATCAGCGTCCGGACGCGACACGATCGCTCGACGAGACGCTCGACCGGGCATGGGAGGTACTCGCACGGCTGCCGCGCAGTGAATTGGCGATGCTGCCCGCCGGCCTCCTCGAGGAGCACCGGCACGACAGCGCGCAGGAGGCGTGATGGCGGCGTTGTCGGTTCCCCCCGGGCGGATGGGCCGGCTTTGGGTGCTCAACCGGCTGGACCTGGCCGAGCGCGGCGTGACCCTGCTCGAGCAGAAGCTGCATTCGCTGATCGCGCTGCAGGAAGAGCTGCAGCGCAAGGCGGAACAAAGCCGCCACGACTGGCAGCTGGCGTGCCGCGAGGCCGACATGTGGGGGCTGCGCGCCGTGCTGCTGGGCGGCCACCACGCGATCGATCTGGCCGTGACCACTGAGCGGGCGTCGGTCACCGTGCAATGGGCCGTCACCGCCGGGGTGCGCTACCCGGGCGCCGCCACATGCGTATTACCGCGCGAGCATGATCCGGCCGTCATCTACAGCACCTCGGCGTCCTTGCAGGCGGCCCGGGCATATCGAGCGGCGCTTGACGCCGCGGCCGAGTGCGCGGCGGCGCAGTCGGCTGTGAAAACCATTGAGCGAGAGGTTCGCACCACCCGTCTTCGGGTGCGCGCCCTGAGCAGACACTGGCTGCCCAAGCTACGGCAGGAGTTGGCCCGCATCGAGTTAGAGCTCGAAGAGGAGGATCGCGACGGCGCGATCCGGGTGCGGCTCGTCGGCCGTCAGCGCGGCTTGGCCTGACTCCAGCGATGAGTCGGGGTCGTTGGACTGAGGGGACAGCCTTCCGCCGTACCGACGCCGAAAACCTTCATCAATTCATCGATGGATAAAGGCTCATTGCGGGCCTGAGCCGGTGGCGGCCGACCCCACTGAGCGTGGTCGCCTGAAGCGGCCCCGGTTTCTTCCATGGTGACCTTGGCCTCTAGAAGGGGACGTTCAGGAAGTAAACGATGACTCTAAGGGAGCAGACCCCGTTCAAAGGACGAGCTTATGATCGAACTGCTGAAAGGCTTTCCCGATAACGTCGCCGCGTTCGCATTGCACGAACACGTGACGAAAGCCGATTACGACCAGCTGCTGATCCCCGACTTCGAAGATCGGCTACGTCGTCACAAAAAGCTGCGCATCTACATTGAGATTGCTTCTGACTTAGCGGGTTTCGACCCTGGAGCCATCTGGGAAGATCAGAAGCTCGGCTGGAAACATTTCTTCGACTGGGAACGCTGCGCATTGGTCACCGACGTCGCCTGGGCGAAACACGCAGCGAAATTCAGTGAGTTCTTTGGCTTTCTGTGGCCCGGGGAATACCGCGTGTTTGCAGAAGCTGAAGCCGGCAAGGCTCGCGATTGGATTGCTGAGGACTAGGAGTAAGTGCCCGCCAACCGGGTTCGTCACCGGGCTGCCACGAAGATGGGCGTGCTGGCGGGGAGTTGTCGATCGACCAGTCGAGGCCACCGGTTCGACGAGGGTTTGGTAAATGATGGCGGTGAAGGAGGCAGTCATGGGCAGTGATCAGGGACCTGGGGGACGCCGGTTACCCCGCAGCATTCTCGTCGCTGCGTTGGCTCTATTCGGCGTGAGCCTGACATGGCTGGTGTTAATGCCGAGGATCTTCAGACGAAACCGGGACCTGCTGCTCAGGCATGGCCCCTTCAAGGGGTTCTTGACAACGTATAACAATATGACTCGCAAAATCTCGGGGACTAACCGGTCGTCCTGGGGGCTGCTGACCCATGTGGGACGGCGCAGCAGGCGGATCTACCAGACATCGCTGGGGACATGCGATTACGGTGATGGTTTCCTGCTGCCGTTGGGATATGGCACCCACACCGATTGGTACCAAAACCTGATGGCCGCCGGGACTGGCGAGCTTGCTTGGAAAGGGCGCACCTACCACCTGGATCGCCCCGAGCTCATTTCCGGACCCGAGGCAACGCGAGCGTGGCCTCGACGTGACCGGATCCTGTTGCAGCTCGCCGGTATACACGACTTCGTATGGCTGCACCAAAGCAAGGAACAGGCCTCTAGCAGCGGGGCGGCGCCGATCACGGTCAATATGATCACTGGCGACTGACCTAAAGATTATCCAGAAAAGGGTTGACCCGTGTTTGGCTGGAGGAGTCGGTGCTACCGCTGCACCGGGCGGCGATTGGGGGAGGGGAATGTGCGGCTGCTGTCCGCGCATGAGTGGACGCGGGAAGCGAGCGTGCCGTGAAGATTAGCCCGAGAGGCGGTGACGCTGCCGCGGCACGGGGTCGCGAACGGGTCCTGGTCCGAGTTGATGTCCCAGCCATTCGCTTCATCAGCAGGCTGACGCTGCTGTGCGTCCTCGGCTGGTTGACGGTGTTGGTCGTGCGCGAACACCTTGGTTACGACCGGTTTGCCCCCCCAGGCCGGTTCGGGTGGTCAGTGGCGTTACTTGCCGCCGTGGCCCTGATCTCGCGCGGCATCCTGCTGGGCCGGCCGGTGACCACAGGACATGCGATGACGGCCGGAGCCGCGGTGTGCGCGGGGGTGGGCGCGCACTTCTTGTCGTTTGGACTGTTCGGCAACATCCTGGTCGCCAGCAGTGGTCTCGCGCTCATGTGGCCTACCAAGGTGCAACCACAACCGGAAATGCTGGAGCAGATATGGGCACTGGTCAACGCCACACAGGGAGACCCATTGGCGCCGTTTGCCATGCACTCGACCAAGAGCTATCACTTCAATTCCGACAAATCCGCGGCGATCGCTTACCGTATCCGGCTTGGGTTCGCCGTAGTCAGTGGCGACCCGATCGGCGACGCCACCCAATTCGACACTTTGGTAGCCGATTTCGTTCGTTTGTGCCGCGGACGGGGCTGGCAGATCATCGTATTGGCTTGCGGCCAAACGCACTTGAGGCTGTGGAGCCGCGAGACGGTCGGCCAGCCGATGATCGCGGTGCCGATCGGCCGCGATGTCGTCATCGATGTGCACCATTTCACCTTGCGGGGGCGCAGATTTCGAAACTTGCGCCAAGCGGTGCAGCGCACCCACAACTGCGGCATCACTACCGAGATCGTAGACGAGCAACAGCTTGACAGCGCGCTTGTCGCCGAACTCACTGAGGTGTTGCAGGCAGCGCACCGTGCCGCGCGCACCGAACGTGGATTTTGCATGAGCCTTGACGGAGTCCTGCAGGGCCGCTACCCGGGCATCAAGCTGGCTGTCGCACGTGATCGTTCCGGCCGTGTCGTGGCCTTTCATCGATATACAACCGCCGAACGGGGATTAGAAGTCAGCCTGGATGTGCCGTTTCGTCGGCGAGGTGCCCCCAACGGCGTGGACGAGCGACTCACCGTCGACATGATTGCTGACGCGAAAAGCCATAATGCCCTTCGTCTTTCGTTGGCGTTCGCCGCGTTCCCGGAGATCTTCGACGCCGCCCACCCCGGCCCGATGCAGCGCGTCGCATATCGGTTGATTCATTTGCTGGACCCGCTGATTCGCCTTGAGTCCCTCTACCGTTACCTGAGCAAGTTCCACTCGCTCGCCGAGCGGCGCTACGTGGTGTTATGTGCCCACCACATTCCCGGAGCACTCGTGGTGCTGTTGTCATTGGAGTTCATGCCGCGCCCGCGGCATCAGCTGCCGACTCGGCGCAGCGCCACGTTGCCCTAACCCCGGCTCGTCAGAGAACCTCTAGCGGCACTGGCAGACCCTCGCGAACCGGTGAGACCGTTCGGTCAGGCGTGAATGGACTTTTCCATTGGCGGCGAGCCGAATTGGAACCGGCGGCCCGTGACCGCCTCAGGAATCACGCGCACATAGTGCGACTTCTCAGAAGTCGTCCACGGCAATACCTGGGCACGCTCGGCGTCCTCGATCTCCTCGTTGGTACGAAGCGAGCGTGCAGTGCCCTTGACGATCACACTCCAGCCCTCCGCGACATTATGGTCATCGACCTCGAACACCACGTGATTATTTATCGCGGTGCTGACCAATTTGGTGCCCTCTGAAGTGCGAAACAGGATCGATCGGCGCTGAACGACGTAGTTCACCGGGAAGATCTCAGGATGGCCGTCAACGCTCGTGACCAGCCGCCCCAGTGTCACACCTGCCAGCAGATCCCAACATTCGTGCACCGGCAGGATGGTGCCCCCGTCATCGCTCTGGATTTGATGTGTCATAGCGCTGAGGCTATCGGAGAACGCCGAGCAGTTGCGCGTGGCGAAAGTCCTGACTTGCATAGACCAAAGTTGTTCGATCGTCTAGCGGGCCTTCGGTGAGCCCGGTATGTAGATTGCGGGTTCTAGCGGATCTGAAACACATCGCCCAACGGATTCCGCGGTGTTGGTGCCGGAACATCTTCTATTGGCGGTGCAATCCCGACGCGGATCAGCACCTGTGGTTGGCCACGTTGCTCGATCAGGTTGCGCACGATATCGCGGCTCTGATCAACCTCGATCAGATGGGTCAGCGTGCAGGTCGACATGCCGGCCATGGTGCATTCCAGCAGCACTGTTGACAGCGCTTCGCCACACCTCAACACGTCCGCTCTGGTGTCTTCCGGGGTAGACAACACAAGGATTTTCGACCAGTCCATCGTGATCTCGGGACGCCGATCCGTGTGGCTTCTGACCGGAAACCAGCGTCCCACATCGACGCGGCGGCCTTCTTTGTCGGATGCCAGCGCGCTCGGGGGCACACCCTCGTTCACAGCAAACGGCGAAGTCCACCAATCTAATTCGACGTAATATGACACATCGTCGCGGCGAACGCCCTCGGCGAGTTCTGCGGCCTCGACCAGCTGCGGTCGCGCGTCATCGGAGAGCACGTCAAGTGACACAGCGCTGTCACCGATCGTGCTGCGCAGGACGGGCTCGAAGAAATCCCAACATGTGGGCCGGCTCAGCGGAAGGCGATCGGTTCTGCGTTGCAGAATCGCGTCGGCGCGGTTTTGCTGAATGTCGGTGACGTGATCGACGGAGCTGAATTCAATCGATGCCAGCAGGTCGGGTTCTTTCGGGTTGGGAAACCGTTTGATTTCCGAGTGCCAACCCCCGGCGAGCATGGCGACACGAAGGTGATCGAGCGCTGCGCCGCAGCTGATGATCGCTTCTCGACCCGAATCGTCCGTGCCTGGAACTGTCCGGTGACGATCGACGAAAAGGCGCAGAACCCCATCCTCGGCCACCCACCGCCATGGCTGGCTGTTGTGCACGGATGGAGCCCGGCAAGCCACCAGCACCGCATTCTTGAGGACTTGGGCGCCCGGCGTCGCATGCACGATTCATAACCCTTCGCCGAGTTCACGGTTCGCAACTGACGGTAGGGCGGCAGCGGCATCGGTGACTAGGGCCGTATGTCCCCGTCGACAGAGTCGAACCACATAATTCCGTGCGTTCATCGACGTTCGACGACAGGTTTGGACGCGTTCGTTTCGACGTAACCGACCACATCAGCCAACGTTCGCAGCGACGCGTAGTCCGCTTCTGGGATATCGACGTGCAGCCGTTTGTGGATGCCACGCAGAAAGTTCAGCCAGTCCATGGAGTCAAGATCGACTTGATCGCGCAGCAGAACGTCATCACGAATCTCGTCGGGTTCGATCTCAGGGGCAATGGTGGCCAGCACAGACAGGACCACACCACGCGTGTCTTCTTCAGTCATGGCACATCACTTTTCCAGGAGGTCGGGCTGCTGGAGCAGCTCGTTGATCGCGGTGAGGAACAAGGCGCCGCGGTGACCGTCGCTTGCCCGGTGGTCGGCGGCGAGCGTGGCTTGTACAGCGGTGACGACCCGGATCCCGCCGTCAATGACGCAGACCCGCTGGGCCGGCTGGCCGAATCCGACGAGGGCCACCTGTGGCGGGTAGATGATGCCGAAGACCGCATCGACGCCTTTGTCACCCAGGTTGGTGACCGTGATGGTCGGGTCGGACATCTCTGAACTCCGTAGCGAGAAGCAGCGTGCCCGCGCCACGAGATCGGTTAAATCGTCCATCAATTCGTCGAGCTTCTTTTCTGGTACGTCATGTATGGCCGGCGCGACGAGGCCACCACCGCGCAGCGAGATCCCGACGCCGACATGAACGCCAGTCGCGGGCTGGAAACCGTCACCTCGCCAGAATCCGTTGAACTCGCCGAATCGCTCCGCAGCGATGCCGACGGCCTTCAACAGCAACACGGCCGGCAGTACACGTTCGTCGATGGAACGCTGTGCGTTCCGCGTGGTCAGCCAGGTCAGTGAGTTTTCCAAGATGATTTCGTCGGCAAGGTAATAATGCGGAATCTCCCGCTTGGACCGGCTCATCGCGGCCGCGATCGATTTTCGCATCTGTGCCGCGCGCTCGGCTGGCGTCGCCTTGGTTTTCGGTTTCGTAGCTGGTTCCTTCGCAGCTGTGGTGTGCTCGAGAGTGGCAGCGGCGTGCTCGACGTCGCTTATGGTGACTGCGCTCTGCGGACCGGTGCCGGTCACCGCATCGACGTCGACATGCAGCGTTTGGGCCAGGCGGCGCGCTGCGGGCGATACCCAGCGACGGTGTTGCGGAGTCGTCGGTGGTGTGACAACCGCGACCGGCGCGCTCGACGGTGCCGCTGCCGGTGTTGGCTTGATCGATGGCCGAGGTCGTTTGCGAGGCCGCTTTTCGGCGTGCTCACCCAATGCCACGAGCGTAGCCAAAGCGGTTCCTACTTGGACGGTTTCGCCGACTGGGACGAGTAGTTCGTGGACTGTGCCCTCCTGCCAGCATTCGATTTCGACCGCGGCCTTGGTGGTCTCGACGACCGCCACGACCTGGCCACGGGTCACCTTGTCGCCGGGTTTGACCAGCCATTCGTCGAGGGTGCCTTCGTCCATATCGGAGCCCAGGGCGGGCATTTTGAATTCGATCATTGCGGTTCACCGAAGAGGCTTTTCACGGCGGCGACGATCTTGGCGGCCTGGGGTAAGGCCGCCTGCTCTAAGTGCTTCGCGTACGGCATAGGAACTTCGGCACTGCATACCCGAGCAACCGGCGCGTCGAGGTCGTAGAAGGCACCCTCCATCACTCGTGCCGTGATTTCGGCCGCCAGACTGCCACTGCGCCACGCTTCGTCGATCACGACGGCGCGATGTGTTTTGCGGACGGATTCGAGGATGGTGTCGTCGTCAAGTGGTCGCAGGACCCGCAGATCGACTACTTCGCAGTCGATTCCGGCCAACGACAATTCGTTCGCGGCGTCGAGCGCTTTCCCAAGAGAGCCGCCGTAGGCCACCACGGTGACGTCAGTGCCGCTGCGGCGGACCGTTGCCCGGGAGATATCGGTAGGACCAAGAACACCGATATCGGATGAGGTGTTGTACAGCTGGACATGTTCGAAGATCACCACCGGATCCGGGTCTGCCAGTGCCGGCCCGAGCATGCCGTAGGCATCTTCCACGGTGGCAGGAGCTACCACCTTGATGCCTGGGATGTGGGCATACCAGGGCTCGAGGCTGTGCGAGTGTTGAGCGGCGAGCTGGCGCCCAGCCCCAGTCGCCATTCGGACAACGAGCGGGACCGAGAACTGCCCACCTGACATATGGCGAAGGGCCGCGGCGGTATTGACGATCTGATCGAGCGCTAACAGGCTGAAGTTCACCGTCATGACTTCCACAATCGGTCGCAGTCCGTTGAGCGCGGCACCGATTCCGATTCCGACGAAGCCCAATTCCGAGAGTGGTGTGTCGCGCACCCGTTCGGGACCGAATTCGTCTAGTAGGCCTTTCGACGCCGCATAGGTTCCGCCGTAGCGTCCGACGTCTTCACCCATCAGCACAACGCGCGGGTCATCGCGCAAGGCATCGCGAATCGCATCGTGAACGGCAGTTCGGTAAGTGGTCTTCATCGCGCCGGCTCCGTAAGCACGTCACGTTCGAGATCTGCTGCGTCCTCCCATGTTCCCGCCTCAGCGAACGCCACTGCGGCCTCGATCTCGGCGTTGGCCGATTTTTCGATCTCACCCAAGTCATCCTCGGAGAGCATGCCGTCGTGCAGGCACTGTTCGCTGAATAGGCGGATCGGGTCACGCTCGCGCCAGCGCTCGACCTCGGCTTTGTCCCGATATAGTTCCGGATCGAACATCGAATGTGCACGGAACCTGTAGGTGCGGAACTCGATGAAGAACGGGCCACCGGTGTTGCGGATGTGGTCGACACCCTGTTGTGCGGCAGTGTGACATGCCTCGACATCCATCCCGTCGACAGCCAGCGTGGGTACGCAGTATGACGCGGCTTTGACGGTGAGATCGGTCTGCGACTGCGCACGCTCCAAAGCGGTGCCCATCGCGTAAAGGTTGTTCTCGCAACAGAAAAGCACTGGCAAATGCCATAACGCGGCCATGTTCAACGATTCGTGAAATGCGCCTTCGGCCACGGCGCCGTCACCGAAATAGCAGGCTGTGACCTGGTTCCGCTTCAGCATGGCGTCGGCCAGAGCGATGCCCACCGCGAGTGGCAGGCCGCCGGCGACGATCGCATTACCGCCGTAGAAGCGCTTGGACGCATCGAACAGGTGCATGGACCCGCCGCGGCCACGTGAGCAGCCCTCCTGCTTGCCGAACATTTCGGCCATGATCGAGGTCATGGGGATGCCGCGCAACAGTGCGTGCGCATGCTCGCGGTAGGTCGCGACTACCGCGTCACCGTCGGCTAATGCGCGCAGTGATCCGGCGGCGACGGCTTCTTCCCCGACGTACAGATGCAGGAATCCACGAATCTTGGCTGCGCTGTAGAGTTCCGCGCATTTCTCTTCCATGCGACGCACGCGAACCATATCCGACAAGAGCTCATACGCCAGCTTGGTATCGGTCATGATGGCACCCCTTGGGCGTGGTGGTCAGGGTGTTTCTCGATGGTGGAGATATCTCCTTCGGGCAGCCCGAGTTCACGTGCCTTGAGGAGGCGTCGCATGATTTTGCCGCTGCTGGTGTGCGGTAAGGTATCGACGAACTCGATCTCTTTGGGAGCCACCGCAGCCCCGAGCCGCTTGCGCGCGTGGCCAAGCAATTCCAGCCGCAGGTCTTCGTCGCCGACTACACCATCTTTGAGCGTGACAAAGGCTTTGATCATTTCGCCAACTGTCGGGTCGGGCTTGCCGATGACAGCCGCTTCGGCCACCGCTGGATGGTCGGTGAGTGCGCTTTCCACCTCGAACGGTCCGATCAGATGCCCCGCGGACTTGATCACGTCGTCCTTGCGTCCGACGAACCAGAAGTAGCCGTCGGCATCTTTCTTGGCGAGATCACCGGTCAGATAGAACCCGTCCGAGAAGCACTTTCGATATCGCTCGTCGGCGTTCAGATAGCCCCGGAACATCGATGGCCAGCCTGGTTTGAGTGCGAGCTCACCCTCGACCCCGGGTTCGTCGATGATCGTAGTTGTGCCGTCGTCGTTGTGGCGCAATATGTATGCGTCCACCCCAGGCAGCGGCCGGCCCATCGAGCCAGGCTTGATGTCGAACGCAGGGGTGTTAGCGATCATGATGCCGCCCGTCTCCGTCTGCCACCAGTTATCGTGAATTGGTAGGCCCAGCACACGCTTTCCCCACCAAACCGCTTCCGGGTTGAGCGGCTCTCCCACACTCGCGATGAAACGAAGCCGCGAAAAATGGTACTGAGACGGCAGTTCGGGTCCCGCTTTGATCAGCATCCTTATTGCGGTCGGCGCCGTGTACCACACCGACACGCATTGGCCCTGCAGAATCCGATACCACCGTTCGGCGTCGAACTCCGCCTCGTCGACAATGGAGGTGACTCCATGTAGCAACGGGCTGATGATGCCGTAGGACGTTCCAGTTACCCAGCCGGGATCGGCTGTGCACCAGTAAATGTCGTCAGGATGCAGATCAAGCGCGTACAAGCCGGTGACGTAATGCATCGCGACGGCACCGTGTACATGGATGGCGCCTTTCGGTGTGCCGGTGGTACCGCTGGTGAAGTGCAGCAGCGCCGGATCATCAACGGTCGTAGGCTCGATCGGCGTGGTCTCGTCGGCCGCGTTCATCCAGCGCCAGAAGTTCAGCGTTCCGGGAAGCTGGTCGTCGGCTTGGTCTTCGTCGACTACCAAGATGTGCCGCACCGACGGCAGTCGATCACGGATCTTGGCGATCTTGCGCTGGTAGATCGCCTTGGTGGTCACCAGCACATCGGCTTGCCCGATGTTCACCCTGGTGGCGATCGGCTCCGGCCCGAAGGCCGAAAACAACGGCGAAACGACGCTGCCGTTGCGCAACGCACCCAGCATCGCGATGTAGAGCTCGGGAATGCGGCCCATGATGGTGAACACGCGGTCGCCCTTGTCGATGCCCAGTGCGCGCAGCACCCCAGAGAACCTTTTGGTAAGCCGACCGAGCTCGGCGTAGCTGAGGTCGCGCGTGGCGATCGCACCCTCACGGCCCTCGTCGGTGACGAACCGTAATGCCGTGCGTGTCGCGGCCTCGCCGGCCGCGTGCCGGTCGACGGCGGCGTAGGCGATGTTGCACCTGCCGGGCCCCATGCCTTCGCACAACGCCGGCACATCGGACCAGCGGAATCGCGCACGCGCATTCTCGTAGTCCGTAAGGTTGGGTGGGGTGCCGTAGTCGTGAACTGCTTTGCGGATGATTTCCATAGGGAGTCCTAGAGGTACGGCAACGCGAGGTACACGATCGCGTGAAATCTCCCCGCGGAGTGCTCGACGCGGCAGGTTGCTGCCATGGTTGTCCTTGTTTCGGTCGCTTAGAAGTCTCCATCGTTTGCCGAGCCTTACGTGCCGTAATAGAGACGAAAGTCATCAATCAAGTATGCGTTTCGTCCTGGGCGAAAGCGCTCGTGGCCGATGACCCCGGCTCTGCGGAAGGTGCCCATCTCGGCAGAGTCAAATGACCCAACTCCGAGGACGAAGGACTCTGGCGCCAGGTGTTCATGTGCCAGAGGATCGTGCCATAAAACGGGAAGGTGGGAACGATGGCCGAAACGATGGCGGACGTCAAGGAGATCACAGCGGCAGTCGAGCTAGCCTGCCGAGCACCTTCGCTGCATAACAGCCAGCCTTGGCGGTGGATTGCCAGCAGCACGTGCGTCGATCTATTCGTTGACCCACACCGAACAGTGACCTCGACGGATCCGTCAGGCCGCGAAGCCATCATCAGCTGTGGCGCCGCGCTCCATCACTTTCAGGTTGCGATGGCCGCCGATGGATGGGCGACAAACGTCGAACCGTTCCCCAACCCGAACGATCTCGATCACCTCGCCTCGGTTGACTTCGCCTCGGTCGACTACGTCGCGCAGGCACGGCGCAGTCGCGCGGCCGCGATACTGCGGCGCCGGACCAGCCGACTACCGTTCCGTGCGCCGAAGCACTGGGTGTCGTTCGAACCCGTACTACGCAGCTCATTCGACAGCGATTCGGTCATCCTTGACGTATTGGCTGCCGACGCGCGGCCGCGGTTGGCGGAAGCGGCTCGACTTACCGAAGCCTTGCGCCGCTATGACGATCTCTATCACAGCGAATTACGTTGGTGGACTGCACCATCAAGAGAGTTCGACGGAATACCCGATAGCGTGCTGGTGTCGGAGGCTGACGACCGCAGAGTCGACGTGAACCGTCGATTCCCCATCGACCCGTTAGATGAGCGGAGTTCTGCAGGCACCTGCGATGAAGCCAAAATCCTCGTCCTGTCCACTCCCAGGGACACGCGGGTCGATTTCCTTAGTTGCGGGGAGGTGCTTTCGGCGATTCTGCTGGAGTGCACGATGGTTGGACTGGCAACCTGTCCGGTAACGCACATCACGGAATTGGAAGCCAGTCGAGAGATTCTCCGGGATCTCACCAGCCCTCCCGCCGCGGTTCCTCAGGTTTTGATCCGAGTCGGCATCGAACCCGACGGTGAGTTGGCTCCCGAACGGACGCCGCGCCGACCGTTGGGCGAGGTATTGGAGATTCGCAGCTAGGCCCGACGTCGACGCTCGGGCCGCTATCGGTGCACCGGTTAGCGCTGCAGCACAACGTGATTCACCTCTCGGACCGCGGATATTCGGTGTGCCGACTGACGCCGCGTTGTGAGGCGATCTGAAGCGTGAAAGGTCGGCTTGCTGCAAACTGAACAGTGGCGAGGCGGCGAGCTCCGTCGGCCGAGTCGAACGACTGTTAGGAGGGGTGCGTCATGGCGGTGGCGCGGCGCGATTTCCTGAAATGGGGCGGGACCGCCGCCATGGTCGTCGCCGGTGGCTTGGGGGTTGGGGAGGGGTGTTCGCGACCATCGCCGTCGCCGCCGAACGGCAAGCCCGACTACACGCTGCGCATCGGCACCGGCACGGTCGAGTTGGCGCCGGATCGAGTGGTGTCCACCACCGTCTACAACGGGCAGTTCCCGGGACCGCTGCTCCGGTTCAAGGAAGGCCAAACCACCTGGGTAGAGATCCACAACGACACCGACACCCCCGAGCAGCTGCACTGGCATGGCCAGCAGTTGCCGGTCGAGGTGGACGGCGCCGCCGAAGAGGGCACCCCGTACGTCCCCGCCCACGGCATGCGACGCATTTCGTTTGTGCCCGGCCCGGCAGGATTCCGCTTCTATCACACCCACCTCGTCCCACGCGCCGACTTGGCCCGAGGCCAATACAGCGGGCAAGTTGGCCCTGTCTATATCGAGCCGAAGCAGAACCTCGGTGCATATGATCAAGAAATCTTCCTCACGCTCAAGGAGTTTCAGCCCGCCTTTAGCACCCAGGGCGACATGGCCGCGGATTTCCTCGCCGGCGACCAAGACCCCGACTTGAAGACCAAGGGCCAGTCGGCGATGGCCGCCTCACTCGCGCAGGGCATGCCGCACGGCTACGAGGTGGGCTATGACGCATTCGCGATCAACGGACGCATGCTCGGCCACGGCGAGCCGATCCGCGTGCAAACCGGCCAGCGGGTGCTGCTGCACGTGCTCAACGGCAGCGCCGGAGAGAACCGCAGCCTGGCCCTGCCCGGACACACCTTCACCGTTGTCGCGCTGGACGGCAACCCGGTGCCCCACCCGGTGCCGGTGCCGGTGCTGTGGCTCGGTGCCGCCGAACGGATCTCGGCGATCGTGCAGATGAGCAACCCCGGCGTGTGGGTACTGGGGGACCTCGCAGACTCCGACCGGCAGAACGGCATGGGCATCGTGGTCGAATACGCCGGCCGCGGCGGCGATCCACAGTGGGCCCCACCGCCGCCGTTCAAATGGGACTACCGCCTGTTCGCCACTCCCAACCCGGCTCCGCCGCCGCCCCCCGATCACAGCATCGACATGCTGATCGAGAAGCGCAACGCCGCCGACAATGGCTTCAACGTGTGGACCCTCAACGCCAAACCGTTCGACATGGACACCAATCAACCTGTCTACGACATCCAGTTGGGCAAGCGCTACCGCGTCCGTTTGCGCAACGCCACCGACGACATCCACCCAATCCACTTGCACCGGCACACCTTCGAAATCACGCACATCGCCGGAACACCCACCGCCGGGCTGCATAAGGACGTCGCGATGCTCGGCGGCTACCAGACTATGGACATCGATTTCCTCGCTGACCAACCCGGCCTGTCGCTGTTTCATTGCCACCAACAACTGCACATGGACTACGGATTCATGGCACTGCTACATGCGAGCTAACCCCAAGCCGGCCGACTCCGGTCAAACCAGCGGCGAACGAAACCCCAGGCAGCTCAAGGGGGTCGAGAGCCATCGCCCACGTGTCAGCTGAGTGCGGTGCCGAAGAGGTGCCCGACCCCGTAGGTGAACGCAAGCCCCGCGGCGCCACCGATCACAACGCGCAGCACAGCGCGGCGCACATTGCTGACGCCGATGCGGGCACTGAGTGCCCCTGCGAGACCCAGCGCAATCAGGACGGCAACGAACGTCACCGGTACTCGCCACGCAGCTGGTGGCAACAGAATCGCCAGCAGCGGAAGCATCGCACCCGTGATGAAAGCGGCGGCCGACGCTGCCGCGGCTTGCCAGGGATTGGCCAGGTCCTCGGGATCGATTTTGAGCTCGGCATCGACATGGGCCGCGAACGCATCGTGGGCGGTTAACTCCTCGGCCACTTGAGCTGCGGTCTGCGACGAGACGCCCTTGGCCTCAAAGATGGCGGTCAGCTCGGCCAGCTCGGTGTCGGGCATCTGTCGTAGTTCGTGGCGTTCTTTGGTCAGCATGGCCTGCTCGCTGTCGCGTTGGCTGGACACCGAGATGTATTCGCCCAACGCCATGGACACCCCGCCGGCTACCAGGCCCGCCAGCCCGGCGGTGAAAATCGGGCCACGCTGTGCGGTGGCTCCGGCAACACCGACCACGATGCCGGCCACCGAGACGATGCCATCGTTGGCGCCCAGCACCCCCGCTCGCAACCAGTTCAACCGCGCCGATGCGCCCTCACTGTGTGGCTCGGCCGGATGGCTCCGTTCCCCGGACATCGCCGCGTCCACTTGTTCGGCAGTCGACGGCGCCGACTCCCTTTCGCGTCCCTGATCATCAACCACGCCATAAAGCCAACCCCACTCCCGCCGGTCTCGCCAGCAAGCAGAGCCTCACCAAAGTCGCAGTTGAAGCACCTACTCAGCTCCACAGTTTCCGCCCTCCGCAGCGTTATGATCGCGATCGCCGCACGCTGCCGCCATGCCAGGGAGTCCCATGAATGTTGTCAACGGCCTGCCGGCCCATGTCCTGCTTGTGCACTTTATCGTGGTACTTGCACCATTAACCGCTCTGCTTGAGATCGCTTGCGCGCTATGGTCCACCGTTCGGCGGGGACACCTGGTGTGGCTCACGCTGATGCTAGCCATCGTCGTCACGGTGTTGACGCCAATCACCACAAACGCCGGTGGATGGCTGTACGACCTAAGGCGCAACCCTGATCCGATCTTGCGCGAACACGCCGAGCGGGGCGACACAATGATCTATTTTTCTCTTGCGCTGCTCGTCGTCGCAATTGCACTTGTAGCGCTGCACTTTGCTGAACGTCGAACTCACAAATCCGGGCGGCTGACTAGCATCATCGTGGCAGTTGTGGTTCTGGCCGTTGGAGTTTCGACGATGATCCAGATTTACCGCATCGGTGATGCCGGAGCCCAGTCGGTGTGGGGCAATGAAATCGCACATCTGAGGAAGGCCAACGGAACATAGCAACCAACCCGCATGTGCTAAATCGCTTCCGGCGCCGATGGTCTAGGCCGGCTCAGACTTCACTTTGAGATAGTTCTTCACCCCGAACAGATCATAAATGCGCCGCCGCTCAGGCCGAAGCTGCTCGGCGGCCGCTTCTGCGGAGATGATCTCAGGTTGTTGCACTCGGTAGCACTGGCCATGAGCCCGGATGGTCGCGTGCCCGGCGGCAAGGACGTTTTGAAGCCAGTCGACGCCAACCCCGTAGGGCAGGGGAATGACGAAACCATCCGGTACCCCTTCTGTGGCGACCGGCGTCGCGAAATGCCTGCCGGAGCGTCGCCCGGTGTGCTCAATCACTGAGGCATACCAATATTTGCGTCCGGCAAACCGCAACATCAGCGGATTGAGCAGACGCTTGTTGAACACCCGAACGTTATCAAGGACACTCACGGTTTCTCCTAACTTCTTCCCCCGCCGCAGATGGAGCGCTGCATCCGAATAAGATTGCAACGCAGGGCGTCTCGCGGCGCCCCCGGCGCGATGCTTTGATCCGATCGATTTCTCGGGCTCGGGGATAGGGCCCCAAGTCCCTAAAGTTTGCGCCGGGGGAGCCTGCACCGCCCTCGCGCTCGCGGGGGGAACAAGGGACCTAGAGGCGAGGACTAAGGCCTCTGATCAGCCACCGGCGTCATCCGTAGCGTTCTATGCATAGCTTTTGCTGCCCTTCGTCGCCGGGAGTCCATGATGTTCGACAGATTTCCACCGAAGTCAGTAGTCGTCGGTGTTGACGGATCGCAAGCGGCGATTCGCGCCGCCCGGTGGGCCGTGGACGAGGTGGCCGGCACCGACACGCCGCTGCGTCTGCTCTACGTCACAAAAGCAAACCCCGGTGCTAGTACGGACGAAGCGATAGCGGCGCTGGTTGCGGCGGAGAAGGTTGTACACAAGGCGTGCAGCGCTATCGACGAAATGGGCAAGCCGGTAAGGGTCGAGACGGAAATCATCCACGGGCACCCGGTTACGGCCCTTATTGCTGCTTCCCGTTCCACGACATTGTTATGTGTCGGGGACACGGGAGCCGCGCAGCACCCGGACGTCTGGTTAGGCTCCACTGCCAAGGAATTGGCGGAATCTGGCCATTGCTCGGTCGCAATCATCCGAGGCGACCGTCGCGATACGGGCGCGGTGGGTGCGCGCTGGGTAGTTGCGCTTGCAGATGAGTCGCCCGATGGCATCGACGTACTGCAGGTGGCGCTCCACGAGGCCCGGCATCGATGCGCTCCATTGCGGGTTTTGACCGCCGCCGGGTCGCCATCCCGTGACTCTCAGGATCGGGACCCCTTAGCCGACGACCATATGAAGCGTTGCATGGACGACTACGCCGAGGTCGAAGTCGACACCTTTCATCTGGAAGGGTCCTTCCTCGACTATCTCGTCGAGCATGCTGCGTCTATCGAGCTGGCCGTGGTCGGCTCTGCCCGGACCGGCGAACTTCAGGAGCTGCTCGGCGCCCCTGGCGCGCTGGCTTTGCGTGACAGCGATTTCTCGCTGCTCGTCGTCGGTCTCGAACGGCCGGGACGCTGATGGTAGTCGCCTTCCGGCGGCCGACCAGCGGTGCCGCCTGTGCGGCAGTTTGGTTGCCCCACTTGGTTTTAGGTCTCCGTGGAGACGATGCGGAACCCGGTGATGATGCCAGGTTCAATGGCGACGACGGTGTCAGCGTGGTTGATCCACGGATCAAGCAGTTGCTCGTAGCGCGAGACTTCGCCGGGATCGGTGATGGTGTGTGCGTGCCCAGTGACGACGACGCTCCAGCCCGTCCGAGTCTGGGGGTCGATGCTATCGGCTTCGTAGGCGACGACTATGCCGTCAGCGGATCGCACGGCCGCGGAGATCGATGCTGTCAGGCGGGTGCGAATGATTATCCGGCCTTCGTCCAGCAGATGATTGACCGGGCGGATCGCCGGCAGCGCGTTGAGGGTGAAGACGACGCGCCCATAGCTGATGCTGGCCAGCAATCGTATCGCCTCAGTACTGTTTAATCGCTGAGCGCCTGCGGCGGCCTGCGCCAAGCCCAGTCCGCCGTCATAGCCTCGATCGCTCACACCCTCAATCATCTGCGGTAAGCCAGGGAGCACCTAGGGCCATACGGCCCCACCTGAGGCTCTGTCCCACATCGCCGGCACTCCGCGGCAGCAGTGATTGCGCTCGGCATACGACGGACGATAGCTAACCCTCTTAATAGGTGACTTCAGGCCCTATGCGCGATCTGCCCACCACCGAAAAATGAGACGAGCTGACGACT
>Ga0182030_10004993_pt1 | contig 28254 bp, 29 predicted proteins | sample 812S3MmetaG_FD_121299 | JGI IMG/M metagenome (GOLD analysis project Ga0182030, IMG submission 121299) | Permafrost microbial communities from Stordalen Mire, Sweden - 812S3M metaG (Illumina Assembly) | ecosystem: Environmental > Terrestrial > Soil > Wetlands > Permafrost | place: Sweden... | reverse complement strand
CACCGCCCCGCCCGACACCTGTTTGACGAATTCGCCCGGCACTTCACCGACGGTGGTGATGCCCGTGCGCCAGTTGTGGATGCGGAACAGGCTTTCGGGCACTCCGGTAAACATTTCCGCGATTTGCGGCGATGTCATGGGCGTATGCGTGCCCAGTGCCGGCAACACGTCCGTCAGGCTTGACCCGTAATAATCGTAAATGAGTTTGGTCAGCACCCCGGCGTGGGAATGAAAGCGGGTGAAATCCGGCGGAATGACCAACACGCGTTTGCGCGCACCCAAGCGGCCGAGCGCCTGGGACAGCCCTTGGCGCAAGTCATCCAGCGCGAGCTTGTCATCCACGGATCCGCGTTCGTAATACAACATATATCCAATCTACTTTACCACCAACGTCACAGTTGCCAACCGGCTCCAGTCCGGCATAAACCACATCTGAGAATCTTGAGAATCTCTCCAAAGCCCTGTGGAATGTAAAGAGATTTCACCTCGCCGCGCGGCCAATTGCCCGCTTTATGCACAAAAACGAAACAGTTTTGCAAAAAAACGCAAAAAAAGCACCTTGCGCCTGCCACGCATTCTGGAATCCTGTCTGGGAAATTGAACAGCCAAACACCGCATACCATTTTTTAAGCACATCATCATGAGCAAAGGTTTGAATATTCCCAAAAACGGCGCGCTGGATTTCCTGTCCCTCGGAGCACTCGTCAACCGCCTGGATCCCGGCATCATTCCGTTTCGGAAGGCCACCGAATGCCGGATCCACGTCAGTGGTGGTGAGTTCAATTGCGCCGCCAACCTGGCGGATTGCTTTCGCATGAACACCGGCATTGCCTCGGCGCTCGTGGAATATCCCATCGGCGACCTGATTGCCGAACGCGTCCGGGCCATGGGCGTGAAACCATTTTACAAGAAGTTCAAGCATGACGGCGTGCGCGGGCCGAATCACGCCACCGTTTACAGCGACCAGGGCCACGGCGTGCGCGCCCCGGTGGTGTTTTACAACCGCTGCAACGAGGCGGGTTCGATGCTCAAACCCGGCGACTTTAACTGGAAGGAAATTTTCGGCTCGGGCGTGCGCTGGTTCCACAGCGGCGGCATCTTCGCCTCGCTGTCTGAAACGACGGGCCCGTTGATCATTGAAGCCATGAAGGCCGCCAAAGCCGCCGGCGCTGTGACATCGTTCGACCTGAATTTCCGGCAGAAACTTTGGGACATCTGGGGCGGCGACAAAAAGGCGCTGGCGGTGATGAAAGGCATTGTCGAACACGTGGACGTGCTGGTTGGCAACGAGGAAGACCTCCAAAAGGGTCTCGGATTGAAGGGGCCGGATGTGACCGCCAAATCCAAACTCGACCCGAGCGTGTTCTTCGGGATGATTGATTCGGTGGTGAAGAATTTCCCCGGCGTCAAAGCCGTGGCCACCACATTGCGCGAAGTCCACTCGACCAACCGCCACAGCTGGGGCGCCGTGGCCTGGATTGACGGCAAGACCTACGTTTCCCCCACCTGCGAACTCGATGTCTATGACCGTGTTGGCGGCGGCGATGGCTTCGCGTCAGGCCTTTTCTACGGTCTGCTGACCGGCGAAACTCCGCAGGAATCCGTCAATCTCGGCTGGGCCCACGGCGCGTTGCTGACCACGTACCCCGGCGACACGACCATGGCGACGGTGGAACAGGTCAAGTCATTTGCCAAAGGCGGTTCCGCCCGCATTCAACGATAAAAAACATCTTGGACATGCGCCATGCAAGCAAGGTTGCTGTCCTGTGAAATTCAGAAGAACAAATAATTGGACTGATAAGGTATAACATTTAACCCATGACCCATGGCAACATTTGAGTTTCATTGTGGTTGGATTGTGATAAATTCCGCGGCACATTTTTTAGCGAAATGAAAATTTCCATTCCCAAAGAAACGCATCCAGGCGAAACGCGGGCGCCGATGACCCCCGACGGCGTCGCCAAACTCGTGAAACTCGGGGCGCAAGTGGAGGTCGAAGCCGGTCTCGGCCTCGCCGCGGGCTTTGCCGACGATGCCTACACCAAGGCCGGCGCAACCCTCACCACCGACCGCAAGGCGCTCATTGGTTCCGGCGACATGGTGCTGCGCCTGCGCAAGCCGCCGGTGGATGAAATTGCGCTGCTCAAGCCGAATGCGATCCACGCCAGTCTGCTCGACCCGTTCAACGAGAAGGAGCTGGTCAACAAATTCGCCGAACGTGGTGTCAGCGCCATCAGCATGGAATTTATTCCGCGCACGACCCGCGCGCAAAAAATGGACGTGCTGTCATCGCAGGCCAATCTCGGCGGTTACGAGGCGGTCATCCTGGCCGCGCGTTATTCCAACAAGATTTTTCCGATGATGACGACGGCAGCGGGCACGATCCTGCCGTCCAAGGTTTTTATCATTGGCGTCGGCGTTGCCGGTCTGCAGGCGATTGCCACTGCGAAACGGCTCGGCGCCAAAGTCACCGCCTACGACACGCGACCTGTCGTGGAGGAGCAGGTCAAATCACTCGGGGCGCAATTTCTGAAAATTGACATCGGCGAAACCGGCCAGACCAAGGACGGTTACGCGAAGGCGCTGACCGAGGAACAGATTCAAAAGCAGCGGGACGCGATGAAAAAAACCTGCGGCGATTCCGACGTGGTGATCTCCGCCGCGCAAGTGTTCGGCCGCAAGGCACCGATTCTTGTCACCACCGAAATGCTCAACGCCATGAAACCCGGAAGCGTGGTCGTGGACCTGGCGGTGGAGACCGGCGGCAACGTTGAGGGCGTCGTTTACGACCAGGTCACCGACCGCAACGGTGTGAAAATCATCGGCATTGCCAATTTGCCGGGACGCGCGCCGCTCCATGCCAGCCAAGTTTACGCAGCCAACCTGGTGAGTCTGGTGGAGGAATTCTGGGACAAACAGAACAAGACCTTCGTCCTCAAGCTCGAGGATGAAATCATCAAGGGCTGTCTGGTCACGCACGGCGGCAAGGTCGTGAACGAAAAACTCATCGCCAAGCCAAACTGAAAATTTTATGGATACAAACATTCCCGACATCATTTTTATTTTCGTCCTCGCCGTTTTTGTCGGCTTTGAGGTGATTTCCAAAGTACCCTCGATGCTGCACACACCGTTGATGTCCGGCACGAACGCCATTCACGGCATCATTTTGTTCGGCGGCATTTTGGTGCTGGCCGATGCGGCAACGCCGTTGACCCGAACCCTGGGGTTTGTTGCTGTGATTTTCGGCTCGGCCAACGTCTTCGGCGGTTTCATGGTCACCGACCGGATGCTGCAAATGTTCAAGAAAAAGAAATAGTCATGAGCTCGACCATTGCCTACATCATCATCGGAGTTTCGGTTTTATTCATCCTTGGAATCAAGCTGCTGGCGTCACCGAAGACGGCGCGCATCGGCAATCTGGTCGCCGCCGCCGGCATGTTGATTGCGCTGATAACCCTGCACAAACCCGGAGGCGAATATGTCTGGTCGCAGGGCTGGCCGTTCAACTACACGCTCATCGCCATCGGCACGGTCATCGGCCTTATCATCGGCGCGATCGGCGCGTATTCGGTGAAGATGACGGCGATGCCGCAAATGGTGGCGATGTTCAACGGCCTGGGCGGCGGCGCGGCGGCGCTGGTCGCGAGCCTGGAATTTTTAAAACAGGCGCAGGGAAGCGAATTTTCGCTGACGTTGAACGGAACGGATTTGATCCATGTCGCCACGGGCGGTTCCGCATTCATCGCCGGTTCGATGCTCTTCGCCACGCTCATCGGTTCGCTCTCATTTTCCGGCAGCATCATTGCATATCTGAAACTGGAGGGAAAATTTGAAAAGCCGATGACCTTCCCCGGTCAGAATATTTTGAACGGCCTGATTTTGCTGGTGATTCTGAGCCTCTGTGGGTGGCTCACGTTCAACGCTTCCGGCGGAAATGCCGTCACCGCGTTCATCGTGATGTTCTGCCTCGCCTTGTTTTTCGGTGTGGCGATGGTCATGCCCATCGGTGGCGCGGACATGCCGGTCGTGATCTCACTGTTGAATTCCTTCACCGGCCTCGCCGTCGCCGCCGACGGCTTCGCCATTAACAACCTTGCCATGGTGGTCGCCGGAACCCTCGTCGGCTCGTCGGGTACGCTGCTGACGCTGCTCATGTGCAAGGCCATGAACCGCCCGGTCACAAATGTTTTGTTCGGCGCGTTCGGTTCCGGTGGCGGCGGTTCCGGTGCAGGCGCTGCCGGTGTTGCGGGAACCGTCAAGCCCATTCAAGCCGATGAAGTGGCGCTGCTGCTCACTTATGCTCAACGAGTCGTCATCGTTCCGGGCTACGGTATGGCGGTGGCGCAGGCGCAACATGCCGTGCGCGAGCTTTCCGATGAACTCGGCAAGCGCGGTGTTGAAGTCCAGTTTGCCATTCATCCGGTCGCCGGCCGCATGCCCGGTCACATGAACGTTCTGCTGGCCGAGGCCAACGTGCCGTACGATCAGCTCATCGAAATGGAGCAAATCAACCCTTCGATGGACCGCGTGGACGTCTGTCTCGTCATTGGAGCCAACGACGTGGTGAATCCCGCCGCCCGCGAGGAAAAGAGCAGCCCGATCTACGGCATGCCGATCATCGAAGCCGACCGCTGCAAGAGTGTCATCGTGATGAAACGCTCGATGGCCGCCGGTTTTGCCGGCATCGAAAACCACCTGTTCTACAAGGACAACACGCGGATGCTCTTCGGTGACGCCAAAAACTCGCTTCAGGCACTTATCACCGCGGTGAAAGCCAACTAACGAATTGGCGTGCCGGAAACGGCAGAAGCATCATCGTTGCACGCGCGCACCGCCGCCCTTCATCAGCTTTTCGACTTCGTCCTTGGAAGCCATGCTGGTGTCACCCGGCGTTGTCATCGCCAGCGCCCCATGCGCCGCTCCGTAATCCACGGCTTTCTGCGGATCGCCAGCCGTCATCAACCCATAGATAAACCCGGAAGCAAAACTGTCGCCGCCGCCAACCCGGTCGAGAATTTCCAGATCGGCATACTTCCGGCTCTCGTAAAACCTGCCGGCCATCCAGGCGATGGCCGCCCAATCGTTGATCGTCGCGGTTTTCGCCGCCCGCAGCGTCGTGGCGGTCGCCTGGAAGTTCGGGAAGGCCTTTACCGCGGTCTTAATCATCTTCTTGAAGGCCGTGACATCAATGTGCAGGAGATTTTCGTCCGCGCCTTCGACGTGGAATCCGAGACAGGCGGTAAAATCCTCCTCGTTACCGATCATCACATCCACATGCCGGGCAATTTCCCGGTTCACCTCCTGCGCCCGCTTCTGGCCCCCGATGGATTTCCAGAGCGACGGGCGGTAATTCAAATCGTAGCTGACCGTCGTGCCGTATTGCCTGGCTTTTTTTACCGCTTCAATGACCAGTTGTGACGTGGAGTCGCTCAGCGCCGCAAAGATGCCGCCGGTGTGAAGCCAGCGCACACCGAGTTTGCCAAAAATGTGATCCCAATCAAAATCACCGGCCTTGAGCTGGCTCGCCGCCGTATGGCCGCGGTCGGAAACGCCCACAGCGCCGCGCGCGCCGAAACCGCGTTCAGTGAAATTCAAACCATTGCGAGTGATGCGACCGACCCCGTCGAACGGCACCCATTTGATGAAATCCGTGCTGACACCGCCCTGCAAAATGAAATCTTCGAGCAGGCGACCTACATCGTTGTCGGCAAACGCCGTGCAGACGGCGGTCTTCAATCCAAAACATCGGCGCAGGCCCCGGGCGACGTTGTATTCGCCACCACCCTCCCAGATTTTGAAGTCACGGGCGCAGCGGATGCGCCCTTCGCCCGGATCCAGCCGCAACATGATTTCACCCAGCACAATCATGTCAAACTGGCACCGGGCCCGGTCTTTCAGTTGCATCGGCATAGTTTTGTCAGGTTGATTGAAAACCGCGAATGAACACGAATTAACACGAATCGGAGTCAATGGGAAAGCCGCGAATTTTCAAAATCGCGTTTTTTCAAGACCGGCGAACCGAAAGAACAGCGGTCAGCTCGCGCCTAAGGAGGAATGCGCCATCAGGTTCAGGCGCAACTCGGCCTGCCGGGACATGCCCGTAAACACGAGTGAAATGTGATAGCCGGTGTGCTTGTTGCCGGAACAGGCGATGACCACGCCGCTGCATTGCACCCGGCCGCCGTCCTGTGGCGACTGCAGGGCAACCGTCATTTCCGTCCAAGGATTGAACGGCGTCGGGCTTCGAAATTCAATGCCCCCCTTGTGAATGACAACCGACTCGGCGGAAAGCTCCAAACGAGATTGCCGACCATCCACAGTGATTTGTTGTTGAAAAGAATCACCACTCTCAAATTTTTTAGCGCTCATAGAACACTCCAAACTAACACGTTAAACTCCATCGTCAAATTAGTGTTTTCACTGCAAAATATAAGTTTTCACCACTCAATAACCGCCGCGCCCCAAGTCAGGCCGGCGCCAAAAACAACCATCAAAATCAGGTCCCCGCGCTGGATCCTTCCCGACGAAACGGCCTCGTCCAATGCAATGGCCACCGACGCCGCCGACGTGTTGCCGTAGCGGTCCAGATTGATGAACAACTGTTCAGGGGTGGCGCCCAGGCGTTCAGCGACGGCGTCAATAATCCGGCGGTTCGCCTGGTGTGGAATGATGCATTTGATTTTCGCGATATCAAGCTCACAACGGCGCAAGGCCTCCTGCGCCGCGTGATACATCGCCTGGACGGCGTTCTTGAACGTTTCCTTGCCTTCCATGCGCAGGAAGTGTTGCCGGGCTTTGACCGAATCCACGGTGGCCGGGCAGCGGCTGCCGCCGCCGGGCATGAAGAGCAAATCCGCCTTGTGTCCGTCGGCGCCCATCACTGCCGTGAGCAGGCCGTGCGAGTTGGGGCGGTTCTGCAAAATTGCCGCCCCGGCACCGTCCCCGAACAGCACACAGGTGTTGCGGTCCGTCCAATCGGTGATGGATGACAATTTTTCCGCCCCAATAACGAGGACGGTGTCGTACGTGCGCGACATGATGAACTGCTGGCCGATTTCGAGCGCGTAAATGAAGCCGGAACAGGCGGCCTCCACGTCGAACGCCGCCGCGCGTTTTGCGCCGAGCTTGCGCTGCACGAGGCAGGCGGTGTTGGGGAACGGCATGTCCGGCGTGATGGTGGCAACAATGATCAGGTCAATCTGGTCGGCGGTGATGCCCGCCATTTTCATGGCATGACCGGCCGCCTTGGTAGCCATGTCGGAGGTGAACTCATCCGCAGCCGCCAGCCGCCGCTGCTTGATCCCGGTGCGCGAGGTGATCCATTCATCCGAGGTCTCGACCATTTTTTCGAGATCGGCATTGGTCAATATCTTGGCCGGCAAATAGGAACCGACACCGGTGATGGAGCAGGTGCGGCCCTGGAAATTGTGTTTGGCGCGCGGGTTTTTGAACTTGGGGCTCATGGTTTGGCGGGAGTTTCTGCGGCGGCCAGCTTTTCGTTGGCCCGCGCAATTTCGCGGGCGATGATTTCGTTGACGTGATGTTGCACCGCCTCGGCCGTCACGCGCAGGACGCTGGCAATGGCGCGTTCCCGGGCCGAGCCGTGCGCCTTGAACACCATGCCATTGAAACCCAGCAGCGGTGCGCCGCCATAGACCTCCGGGTCCATGCGGCGGCGGATGGCCTGAAAGGCGTTTTTCGCGAGGAAGGCGCCAATTTGCCGTTTGGCATTGCGCATCAATTCGCGTTTGAGCATCGAAAACATCGCCACGGCCAAGCTTTCCGAGGTTTTCAAAACAATGTTGCCCACAAATCCGTCGCACACCACCACGTCCACGTGATCCTTGAACAAATCATGGCCCTCGACGTTGCCGATGAAATTCAAGTCGAGCTGTTTGCAAAGCTTGAACGCTGCGAGCGTCAACTCATTGCCTTTGGAATCTTCCGTACCGATGCTCAGGATGCCCACGCGTGGACGTTTGCGGCCCAGCACTTCGCGCGAATAGACACTGCCCATCACCGCGAATTGCGCGAGATGGACCGGCTTGCATTCGATGTTCGCGCCGGCGTCCAGCAGTACAAATTCATTTCCCTGCCGCGGGATGACGGTGGCTATGCAACCGCGCTCGACGCCGGGAATGCGTCCGATCTTGAACGTGGCCGCCGCAAAAATGCCGCCGGTGTTGCCCAGCGAAACCATGGCGTCGGCCTTACCCTCGCGGACGAGTTCCGCGGTGCGGCCAATGGAACTATCGCGTTTTCTGCGGAGGGCGCTGGCGGGTTTGTCGTCCATCTCCACGACTTCACTGGCGTGGATGACGCGAACACGGTGGTCACGAAAACCGCGTTCGGGCAGGGCGGCGTGGATTTCCGTCTGGTGGCCGACCAGGAAAAGGGCGGTGATGCTTTTATTTTCCTCCAGCGCCTTTTTGACCCCGGCGATGACGACGCCACACCCGTGGTCACCGCCCATGACATCTACTGCGATTCGCATAGATGAAAAAACGCGGAAGGTCCGCGACCGCGACAAATCAAGTACCAGCGGTGACGGTCAACACCTGCCGGCCTTTGTAATAACCGCACGCCGGGCAAACCCGGTGGGGCACGAAGGGCGCGGCGCATTGCGGGCACGTGCTGAGTTGCGGCAACTTCAGCACACTGTTGTAAGCCCGGCGCATGCGCTGCCGGCTGTGGGACGGTTTGCGTTTAGGAACACCCATAAATTCAAATCTACAATTTTAACTTGTCCAATTCAGCCCACGCGGACGGAATGGAATCTTCTTTGCCGCCAGTGGCTCTGATCTTGCCGGTTTTGGGTTTCTCCAACCCCTGGCAATCCGGCTGACATAACGGATGCCTCGGCAATTCAAGGAGTATATCTTCGCGCACATAGGGCGTCAAGTCCACGCAATCATTGCTGACGGGCACCGATTCCTCGCCCTGCAACGGCAAAAGGCACGTCCACGGATCCAAGGCCAGTTCCTGTTCAAATGGCTTTAAACAGCGGACGCACTGGCATTCGAGCGTGACCCGCAACGAACCACGCAGCAGCAGACTGTCATCGAGCAATTGGACCTCCAGCTCATGCCGCAGCGCCTGCGTGGCGTGAATCACTTCGTCATGCGTTTCCAGATCCAGTTCGCTGACCGGCAATTCGCCGTGCAAAATCACGTCGGCCTTCTTCAGATGACGCAGATTGACCAGGAGCGGCATGACTAACCCTTCTTTTTCCCGCCAAATTTCTTGGTCAGAACGCTCCGAACGTGCGCCGGCACAAACGCACTAACGTCGCCGCCCAGCCGCGCGATCTCCTTCACAATGCGCGAGCTGAGAAACGTGTAGGTGTCCTTGGGCATCATGAAGATCGTTTCAATGTTCTCGTTCAGCTTGCGGTTCATCAACGCGAGTTGAAATTCAAATTCAAAGTCCGACACCGCGCGCAGCCCGCGCACAATCGCCTGCGCCTTCCGGTCCACGACATACTCAACGAGCAGCCCGTCAAACGTGTCCGCCTCCACGTTCGGCAGATGTTTCACGGCCTTCTCCACCAGCGCGAACCGTTCGTCCAGCGTGAACAACGGTCGTTTGCCGTCATTTTTCGCCACCGCCACGACCACGCGATCAAACAGCTTGGCCGCGCGCTGAATCACGTCCAGGTGGCCGTTGGTCAGCGGATCAAAACTGCCGGGATAAATCGCCGTGCGCATCACCGTTACCCTAGCATTTCCGTCAAATTTGACGAGGAAGAAAACACCACGGCAAAATCAATTCGCCGACGGCACCTGCCAGGGCACCTCGTAAATTCTCACCGCGGCGCGGATGCCCTTGACCGTGACCGGGAACATTTCGATGCACGTCGAGGCCAGCGCCGGATCGGAGCGCAACAGGTGGTTGTAGGTGGTGTCGCTGATGATGATCCGGCCGCTGCCGGAAACACTTTCCAGCCGGCTGGCAAGATTCACTTCCCGGCCAAACACGGTGTAATTGTACTGGTGCATGTCGGAACCCATGAGGCCGACGGTCACAAGGCCGGTGTTGATGCCCGTGCCCAGTTGCAGCGCGCGCAACGGCGGCCGGGGCGGCAACCCTTCGGCAAAACGCACTTGGTTCTCAATTTCGCGTTGGGAGTTTTCCGCGATGCGCTTTTCGTTCAATGCATGAATGGCACGTTGCGCATCAATTGCCGCACGCACACATGCCAGCGCATGTTTGTTGTTTGGCGTCGGCGCTCCCCAAAACGCCATGACACAGTCCCCGATGTATTTGTCCAGCGTGCCGCCATGCGTCTTTACGGCATCGGCCACGACCGCGAGATAGAGGTTTACCGTGTGAAGGGTTTCACGTGCGGATTCGTCAAAACACACCTCGGCCGTTTCAGGATCCATCTGCCGTTCGCGGACAAACTCCTCCACGTGTTCCTGCATTTCGTCCGTCAGCGTGGTGAACCCGCGCACATCGGCAAAAAACACGGTCAATTCCCGGCGCGTGCCGCCCAGCGAAAGTTTTTCAGCTTGAAGCAATTCGTCCATCACGTCCGGCGAAACAATTTTTGAAAAGACTGATTTGACGCGGCGTTGCTCACGTTCCTCAAACATCACGCGATACGTGACCAGGCTTACATGTTCGACCAGAATCGCACCCACAACTGGAAATACCAGCGGCAACCAGCAACGAAATTTCACAAAAACGAAGACCGCCACGGCAACATAGACGAACAGCAGCAGTAAAGCTGCCGCGGAAGCCAAAACCGCCCGCAATTGCCAGGTAAGAAAAGCCACCAGTGTGCCGAGAATCAGAATCAACGCAAACTCCACCGGCAGCGACGTGCGCCGGATGAACTGGCCGGTGATGACGGAGTTGGCAACATTCCAATGCTTGCTGACCAACAACGTGTCCTTTTCCAGAGGCGTTGCACCCCGGTCAGTCAGATCGTTGCCCTGCGCCGCCGAACCCACCACCACCAGCTTGCCCCGGAAGTCGTCCCGCAACCCGTTCGTCTGGCCCAGCAGACGCTCGCGGTCCTGCAAAAGCAGACTTTCGATCGGGGCACGGGTGAGGCGCGGATCGTCCTTGGTCAGCCGCCAATCAACATAAAAATAGCCGTCGGCGTCCACTGGAATCGTCCGCTCAATGTTATCAGCCCCGCGCAAGCTGATGCGCCCGTGTGGCAAATCCACATCTGCGTTATTTAAATCCAAACGCAACTCCTGTGCGGCCAGCACAATGCCCATGTGCCAGACACGTTCGTCAGTGAACGGTTTGGCTTTCGCGGGCCGCCCATCCGCAGCGTTCCTGTTTTTGATGTCCATGTCGCCATTTCCATCAAGCGGTATCTCGAGGGTCTGGCCATCTGGCAGCGGCAAAATGATCCGGTCCTTGTTGACCAGAATGTTGCTCAAACTCAACCCTCGCTTCTTTGCTGCATTTTCAATGAGCGGATGCCAGTGGCGGACATAACGGAAGGCCCTCACCCGGCGCAAGACGCCGTCGGAGTCCCGTTCCGTGGAAATGTCACCGAGTGCCAGCGCATTGGTGACGAACAAATCGGGTGGCATCACGTCGGGAGTCACCGGAACCAGCACATTGCCGGCCCGGTGCATCTGCCAAGCAAAGAAATCGTCGGATTCAATCAGGCTGCCATCGGCCATTTGCACGGGCGGATGGTCGGGGCGCAATTCACCAAACAACACGTCAAACGCCACGGTTTTGGCGCCTTGGGCGGATAATTCCTCGACGAGCCGGCCATAAACCTGCCGCGGCCAGTAGAGACCGAAGTGATAGCCGAGTTTGCCGTTTTTGACGGCGTCAATGCTGGATTCCTCCATCGAGACGAAGGCCAGATTGGTGGCAGCCGGCGCCGGAAAATGCAGGGCGGCCCGCACGCGCAAATCATACGTCATGCGTTCCAGCCGTTCGAAAAAATCCAACCGCAGAAGACGGACACCGCAAACAAGCAAGAGGACCGAAACGGCCAGAATGACCGGCGCGCGTTTGAAAGGTTTGAACTTCACTGCGCCCAATTAAACAAAAAACCAGAGCAACTCAAGGCTGCTCTGGCCGTCATTCGCGTTGGAAAATCCAAATCCTTTTATCGCTCTATTTCGTTAAATCGAAATCCGCCGCCGCTGTTGCTACCCTTGATTGCCAGTCGTCGGCGAAATATGGCATTGGGTCCGATCAAGATCGAAAATGATGATTGCCCGATACAGCGTGCGAAGCGCTTTGAAAGTTATGTTTAATTCAGAAATCACACTTGGAGGCAGCGGGCTGGTTTGGCCGGTTTGAGGATCAAAATGGGTGCCCTCGTCAACAACCACGGTCGCCGGCTTGCCGTCCCCGCCAATGATGGAAAGGATCACGGAGCTTTTATACACGGAACACTCGCCGTTGGCACCGATATAGAACAGTGTGCCACGAACGCCAGCGATGCCGTTGGGTATTTTAATGAGGTATTGGGACGCGCCGGAAAGTTTTTTGACACTGTTGTACATGCCGCCCTGGCGCAAATCCAACTCCGTGTCGCTCACGGTGTCCACGCCGGTATCGGAAACCGTCAGTTTATCAATCGCCAGCACGGTGTCCCCCATCATGCGAACGACGTTTTGCTCCACTGAAGGCTTATGCGACACCATACCGCGTACGTCCGAATCCGGCGCAAGCCCGATTCGATCCGGTACCGGGTTGGCTTGAGGCATGATGACTTGTTTGCCCAAAACAATGTCCACCCGGGCATCGGGACCGCTCTGAATGACCGCACCCGCCGCCAGGATTTTGCCCGGCACCAACGGATGCCACGCGCCATCTCCCAATGAATATCTGGCTTCGCCGATGACACGAACCACCGTGGCCACGCCCGGTTCAATGGTTTCCGCGGACGCAGCCGCAGTCAGCGCCATGACCAAACCACAAATCGCCGCAAACATCAAAGTCTGAATATGTTTCATAATGCTATCTTCCCAGTCTTTCCACTTACTGTCACTATAAAGACTAGCCGCCAATTGTCAACCCGTAATTCCATGCCATTGACCTTCAATAACCCGTGGGCAGAGCACTTTTGCCGGATGCGTTCTCAGCAAGTTTGCGCTTAACAATCTCCAAATAGGAGGTGGCGATGGTGTTTTCCTGCGAAAAGGAGAAAAGCCGCAAGGACCGTTCCAACCACGGCCGGGCGGCGGCGTAGTTCCCCACCTGAATGTAGTGCCAGCCGATGTTCGCCTCGGTATAATAGCCGTTGGGATCAAGCATGTCGGCTCGATTGAAATAGGGTCCGGCTTCATCGTGTCTGCCCAGCCAGTCGAGGCACATCCCGTAGCGCAAATAATTGCGGCTGTCATACGGATCAAGTTTCATGCCGCGCACATACCATTGCATCGCCGTTTTCGCCATCTGCTCGTAATCTTCCCCGCCATAGAAACTTTGAATCCGATATATTTCACCGACATTGTAGGCCGTTTCAAAATTCATCGGTTCGGCATCAAACATTTTCTCCAGACAGGCGGTCTGTGCCGCCGAATAAGTCGGCAGCCGGTCGGCCCGTTCCAGCCACACCGCGGCATGACCCAGCCGCCAGATCTGGCCGGTCAGATAGGCGCTTCCGGCAACCAGCGCCAAGGTTGCCAGCCATTTGACCGGCCAACCCGCCCCCAACCAGTAACGATCCGTGGAAAAACGCAAACTACTGCTCAACAAAGCCAGCAACGTCACCCCAAGAATCGCATTGGCGGGAATGTGCAGGTTGAAATCCACGACCGAATGCAGGGCCAGTGCGAGCAATCCGGCTGATGCGCCGAGAAAAAAAGCGAAACGGTTGCTCATGCCGCGACCAAAGTCATTTTGCGAAGGACGGACATATTCCCAGGTTTTCGAAAGCCCCGCACCGAACGTCACCATGCCAGCCAGCACAAGGATGGCGCCCGCCGCACCCCAATCAGCCACCAAATTCAAATAATCATTGTGGGCGCGGTCGGGGCTCTGCTGGATGTTGATGGGACGATATTCCGGGAAGCGATAATTGTAATGGGCCGGCCCGACGCCCCACCAAAAATGGTCCCGCCACATGTGCTCCGCCGCCCCCCAGATGCCAAAGCGGACCGTGGCATCCAATGATCCACTGCTCCCGTAGGCCGCCACGCGGTCAAGGTAACCGACTGTTCTCGACAAATAACTGGTGACAAAAACCGTTCCACCCACGGCCAATATGACCATCAGAATCAACGCAGGCACCCGGTGGTTGCGGTGAAATACCAACGTTCCCAACAACACCATCAGAGCGACCGCCACCGCCACCCAGCCAGCACGCGAGAACGTCACCGCCAGTCCCGCCAGCATGATCAGAGTGGCATATCCCAGTAAAATCCGGGCGACCGGCTTCATTCGCCCCACCAAAATGTATGCGGTTGCCAGCGGCAGGAGCATTTCCAGAAAACCCGCCAAATCGTTCGGAGAAATATAAGTGCCCGACGCCCGGCCTGGATAAGGCGAGATGTAATCCCAAACCCGATTTGAATGGGTCAAGGTTTGAACCACGGCATAGGAGGCAATCCCCATTCCGAGAAATATCAACGTGAAACTGACGGTCTGTACTGATTCCTGCCGATATAAATTATTGACGATGGCAAAAAACAGGAAGGCATACACCAGCACCAGGATCATTTCCTGTCGCGCAACATATTCAATGTCCGCAGTGCAATAACGCCCGACGGCATAAATCACGAACGCCAGCACCGCCCAGCCCAGCGGCGGCCAGAGCAATTGGGGCTTTGGACTGATCCATAATCGCAGCGCCCATATCAGCATCGCAGCCACCGCCAATCCCTGGATCACCAGAAATTCCGGCATGCCCACCGCACCCATGGCCAGCGGGCCAAAGACCAGGATGCCGAGCACCAGTCCCAGAATGCCCCGCTCGCACCAACGATCCAATGTTTCCCGATTCATCCGATTTTAATAGGCGCGAATGGTCCCTTCGTGGCTCAAAGGCAGAAACAAATTATTGCCGGCGTAAATCAATTCAATGGCGCTGTGCTGCGGACCGATCAAATAACCAGCAGTGCCGGTCGTCGTGCTGCTTTGGGAGGAAACGTAAATGCCACTGTTGCCATAGGTCGTCGCCGTCGCCGCAAGCAGGCTGCCATCGGCAGAGGAGGCGACGCCGGACCAGGCGGCCGAAGATGCGCCGTTGCGTTCCGTCCACGTCGCACCGAAATTATCGGAAGTATAAATATTGCCGGCGGTGGTGGTGTTGTACACCGCCGCCAAATGCGAGCCGTCCGCCGACGAAGCCAAAGCTGACCAGGATGCGTTTGCGATGGTTGACACGGTTTGCGCTGTCCAGTTCGTGCCGGCGTTGCTGGATGTGTAAACTTGTCCCGCGCCGCTGGTGGCAGCAACCAGGTTGACGCCATCGGACGATGACGCCAGCGCCGACCAGGTGAAGCTGCCGTTGCCACTGCCGGTCTGCGCCGTCCAATTTGTGCCGGAATTGCTTGAAGTCCAAACATAGCCGCCATTGATTGCCGCAGCGAGTTTCGTTCCATCGGCGGAAGAAGCGACGCAAGTCCAAGACTGGCTGCCGCTGGCCGTTTGCTGCGCCCAGTTCGCACCGGAGTTGACCGAAGTCCAGATGTATCCGCCGTTCACGACCGCCACCAATTTGGTTCCGTCGGCGGAAGAAGCGACCGAAGACCATGACAAACTGCTGGCGCGCGCCGTCCAGCTTGATCCGGAATCAGTCGAAGTGTAAATCTGCCCGGACGCGGATGTGAAAGGCGTGGTGCCCACCGTCGCCACCAATTTGGTTCCGTCGGAAGAAGAAGCGACCGAAGACCAGTACTGGGCCGAAGAAATGGGTGAAGAATTGTGCAACGTCCAGGTCGCACCGGAATTGGTGGAAGTGTAAATGAAGCCGTTGTTGACGGTTGCCACCAATTTGGTTCCGTCGGCGGAGGAGGCGATGGACGACCAATTGAGGGTGGAAGTGCTGGCCTTCCAGCTTTGGCCGATGGCAGCGGAAAGATTTCCGACAGCGATCATTTGATTGGCGTTTTGCGCGATGATCCATCCTCCCGCGCCCACACCGGCGACCTTGTACACGTCGCCGACACTAGGCGACGAAGGCAGGGTCAGTGTCACCGGGGCGGTGTTGTTGGTGACGATATAACCGACGTTGGGCAGGATTGGCGAGCTGGTTCCCGCGACTGTCACCCAGAAGAACGCGCCCGGCACGTTGGTCAGCCCATGGCCGGCACCGGTAAAGTTGGTGGCGGAAACCGTACCGGCAAAATTCAAGTTGGGGCTGCTTTGCAACGCCACATTCGTGGACAATCGCGCGTCGGGAATCGTACCGGTAAGGCTGGTGCCCGGCACGCTGGTCAGCCCCGAACCGTTGCCGACGAAACTCCCGTTGAAAGTGGTTGCGGTTACGCTGCCGGAAAAAGTCACGTTGTTCGTCAGCACCGCGACATTGGCGGACAACAGCGAGTTGGGAATGGTGCCCACCAGATTCGTCGCCGGCAACGGGCCGGTCAAAACAACCGCGTTTGACGCGTTGATTGCCTGAATCGCATACGGGACGGAGGTCAACGGCTGGCGCGGGGCCAGCACGGCGTAGGCATTTGTGTTGCCGAAGTTGCGAACACCAATTTCCAGCGTTCGCGTGGTGCCATCAAAAACGCCCGACCCAAAATCCAAGGTCACGGTGAACAGGCCGTTCGTGACCCCCACCGGTGCGTTGGTCAACGGCCCGGCCACCACGCCGGCCGTGCTGTAAATTTGAAAACGGAAATCGTAAGACCCCGTGGCCAGCCCGTTGCTGTTGCTCAACTGTCCTTGATACGTGAACGCCGTGGTCTGCGCCCGGGCGGCCAGCGCCAGGGACAAAATCCCCGCCAGTGCATAAAGAGTTAACTTCATGGGCATGAGTTTATCACAACCGCGTTTTTCAACAAGTTGCAATGACTCCGCTGGACAAAGCCGTTTGTCCGGTTAGCCTTGAAGGATTATGACCGATCCACGTTACGCAAAACTGGCCAAGCTGCTCGTGAATTATTCCACGCAGGTTAAAAAAGGCGACCGCGTCCTGCTGGACATGATTGATGTGCCCGACGAATTCTCCATTGAACTCATGCGCGCCGTCCGCGCCGCCGGCGGCACGCCGCTGATCGAGGTCCGGCACACGCGGATTTCCCGCGAGATCGTGCGTGAAACCAGCGAGAAGCACGCCGCGTTGATCCGCGACATCGAGCTGTTTCGCATGAAGCGGGTGCAGGCTTACATCGCCATTCGCGGCAGCCTGAACGCGAGTGAAAACGCCGACGTGGCCGCCGACCGCATGGCCCTGTACTCACGCATCATCCGTCCCGTGCTGGATTATCGCGTCAACAAAACGCGCTGGTGCGTGTTGCGCTGGCCGACGCCGAGCATGGCCCAGGCGGCCGGCATGAGCACCGAGGTATTTGAAAACCTGTATTTTGACGTCTGCACGATGGATTATGCGAAGATGGCGCGCGTCATGGTCCCGCTCGAAAAGCGCATGAAACGGGCCGACCGCGTCCGCCTCAAAAGCTCCGGCACCGATCTCACCTTCAGCATCAAGGGCATCGGCGCGAAGATGTGCAAGGGCGACCGGAACATCCCCGATGGCGAGGTGTTTTCCTGCCCGGTGAAAAATTCCGTGAACGGCGTCATCCAGTTCAACACGCCGACGATTTACGCCGGAACGAAATTTGAAAACGTCCGGCTGGAATTCAAGGACGGCAAGGTGGTCAACGCGACCGCGAACAACACGAAACGGCTGAACGAAATCCTGGACACCGATGCCGGCGCGCGATACGTGGGCGAATTTTCACTCGGGTTCAATCCCTACATCTTGAACCCGATGTGCGACATCCTGTTCGACGAAAAGATCGCCGGCTCGCTGCACTTCACCCCGGGCCAGGCCTATGAGGATTGCGACAACGGCAACCGCTCGGCAATACACTGGGACATGGTGCTGATCCAGCGGCCCGAATGGGGTGGCGGCGAAGTCTGGTTCGACGGCGAACCGATCCGCAAAAACGGACTGTTCGTGCCGAAAGATTTGAAGCCGTTGAACCCGGCGAATTTGAAATAAAAACGCCGCCGGGAACAGGGTTCGCGGCGGCGAAAGATGATTTTGTTTTTTACGCCGTATCTTTGAGCAGCGTCAGGAATTGTTTCATCGCCGGCGAAAGCACCTTGTTCTTTTTGTAAATCGCAGCGATCGGGCGGAAAAAGTCGCCGTCTTCAATCGGCACGGCCGCCAGCGTCTGCTTGGAAATTTCCTGGATAATCGTGCCCCTCGGCACAATTGAAACCCCCGCGTCAATTTCCACCGCGCGTTTCACGGTTTCGATGTTGTCGAATTCCATGGCGTGCTTCGGGTCCACTCCGTGCTCCTTCAAAATTTTATCCAGCGCCTTGCGGGTGGGGATGTCCGGTTCAAAACCGATGAACTTCTGGCCGGTGAGCGCCTTGAGCCGGATGGACTTCTGCCGGGCGAAGGGATGCTGCGGATGGCAGATCAACACCAGCGGGTCCTTGTGCAGCGCGACGATTTCGAGCTTGGAATCCTTGACCGGATAGGCGACCAGCCCCATGTCCACGACATTGCTGAGCACGTCATCATAAACCTGGTTGGCCCGGCGGTATTCGACATGGACGTTGACGGTGGGGTAGCTCTTCAAAAACTTTTTGATGTAGGGCGGCAAATCGTGCAGGCCGATGCTGTAAATGGTCGCCACGCGAATGGTGCCGGAAATGATGTCCTTCAATTCCTGCAGTTTGCTGTGGAGCGACTCGTAGGTCTGGATGATTTGCTTGCTGAAATCATACAACATCTGCCCCTCGCGCGTGAGGCGGAATTTCTTCTTGCTGCGCTCGATGAGCAGCGACTTGAACGTGCGTTCCAGCGAACTGATTTGCTGGCTCACCGCGGATTGCGTGACGCCGTTGATTTGAGCGGCCTTGGTAAAACTTTCCGTTTCGGCCAAATCACAGAAGACTTTCAGACTTTCAATTTGCATAATAAGCAAAGTTAAACAAAAACCCGCGCTTTAGTCAACAGCCGGTGTGCGGGTCAAAACCTGCCTCACTTTGGACAGTAATTGGTGGCTGGTAAAGGGTTTTTGCAGATACGGCGTGCCCGATTGCTTGTCCGTCGGCGGAATGTAGCCACTGGTGCACATGACCCGCATTGATGGCTTAAGCTGCCGGATACGCTCGATCAGTTCGCGCCCGCCCATGGCCGGCATGACCAGATCCGTGATGACCAGGTCTACCTCCACATTGTCACGCGACAGGATCGCCAGCGCCTTCTGGCCGTTGTTGGCCGTCAGCACGCAATAGCCGTATTCGGACAATATTGTCTCCGCCATCGTCAGCAGCATGTTTTCATCGTCCACAAAAAGAATGGTTTCCGTGCCGTGTAAATTTTCATTCGGGCTGGCACTTTCCGAGATCAACTGCTTTTCGGCCTGGAGATAAACCCGCACCGACGTGCCCGCGCCCGGCTGGCTGGACACCGCCACGCCGCCGCCGTGATTCGTCACAATGCCATAAACCAGGGCGAGCCCCAAACCGCGGTGACTGCCGCTCTTGGTCGTGAAAAACGGCTCAAAGATCCGTGGCAGCACTTCCGCCTCGATGCCCGGCCCGCTGTCGCCGATCTCGATGCACACATAGGTGCCGGCTGCCAGATGCACGTTGCGATCCTGCGTGGGCTCGGCCAGATCCACGTTGCGGGTTTGGGCAAAAATCTGGCCGTCCTTGCCGGCAATGGCCTCCACCGCATTCTCCAGGATTTTCGTCAGCGCCTGCTGCACCTTCGCCTCGTCGAACCGCGCCAGATACAAACCCCGTTCCAATTGCAGCTTCCAGGCGATTTTTGCGCCGTGCTCGCCGCGGAAAAAATCCACGCAGCGGCTCACCACCAAATTCAAATTCCCCGGCGGCGCGCGCTGCCCCTCCTTTTCCTGGCGGCTGAACACGGTCAACTCGTGGGCGATCTCCGCCGCGCGCAACGCCGATTTTTCCACTTCCATCAACGAATGCCGCCACGGATGCCCCTCCTCCGCCTTGCTCAACAACAGCGACGTATGGCCGAGGATGCTCGTCAGCACGTTGTTGAAATCCAGCGACACCGTTCGCGCCAGTTGCAACGCGCATTCCAGTTTCTGCTTGAGCAACATGCTCCCGGCTTCCGACGTGGTTCTGGCCGGGACCGGTGCCGGCGCCGCGGCTGGAACCGCCGGAGCCGGAGCTGGCGCGGTGGCCGCCGCGACTGCGGGTAATAATTGCAGGACGAACCATTTGCGCCCTTCCGAGTTGAAGGTGCAAATCACCGCCGTGAACGGCACGGTCCGGCCATTCGTGGCGCGAAATTTCAAATCCGCAGTCACGGTCGGGGTTTGCTCCCATAGCGCAAAGAAATCTTCCGGCGCCACGCCGTTTTCCGGCGACCAAATGGCCGCCAGTTGCGGCGAATCGCCGGCCAGGGCCGCGCCGAACACACCGGTCGCCGCCGCATTCGCACGCAGCACCGCGCCGCCCGCGTTCAATAACAACGCCGGCCACGCCGCGCTTTCCAGACCGAATACAATTTCAGGCTTCATTCAAACCAACAGAGCATGGCAGCCTACCGTCCTTTTGGGAAATTTCAAGGAATGACAAACGCCAACGGCAGAAGTTCTTGCACCGAAAATTCCCTGGCTTTGGCCAATGCCCGGCTGTCCGCCACCCATACCGTCGCGTCCGGCGCGTATTCCGCCAGCAGTTGCCGGCACGCGCCGCACGGCATCGGCCCGCCAGCGCAACGCGCGACCACCGCGACCGCGACAAAATTCTTCCGGCCCTCCGTCAGCGCCTTGAACAAGGCAACCCGTTCCGCGCAACACGTCAAACCGTAACTCGCGCTTTCCACATTCGCGCCACTGATGATTTCGCCCGACGTCGTGAGCAGGGCCGCGCCGACCTTGAATTTGGAATACGGCGACACCGAGCCTTCGCGCGCCTGCGCCGCCGCTTGAACCAGTTTTTTAGAATCAATCTTCACAAATCAACTTTGTCACAGCCTCACGAAGGCCGCAGAGTTTATTTTTCTCTGTGCGCTCTGTGACCCTGTGGCAAATTCAATTTTTCCCGCAAAGTTTTTGATCAATTGTGCGCCGGATTTCTTTACGCGTTCCGCCGTTTCCAGCACTTCGCCGTGCGACAGATTTTTCTTGCTGATGCCTGCCGCCAGATTGGTGATGCATGAAATCGCCGCCACGTTCAAGCCGCATTGGCGCGCCACAATCGCCTCCGGCACCGTGCTCATGCCCACCGCGTCCGCCCCCAGCCGCGCGAACGCGCGGATCTCCGCCGGCGTCTCATAGCTCGGGCCGCTCACGGCCAGATAAACACCGCGTTGCAGCCTTAGTTTGGAAATTCTCCCCGCCGCGAATAACAGTCCGCGCAATTTTTTGTCGTAGGTCTCCGTCAAATCCACGAAACGCGGCAACCCCGGAACCGCCGGACCGCGCAGCGGATTCGCCCCCATCAGGTTGATGTGATCGGTCAGCACCATGAAATCGCCGGCGCGAAATTTCTTGTTGATGCCGCCCGCCGCGTTCGTCAGCAGCAGATCGCGGATGCCGAAGGCCGCGAGCGTGCGTGTGGCGAAGGTGACGCGCTCCATCGGATGGCCCTCGTAAAAATGCGCCCGTCCGCTCAGGACCAGCACTGGTGTTTTGCCCAGATGGCCGAAATACAACTCGCCTGCGTGCCCGCTGACGGTCGGCCTGGGAAAGCCGGGAATTTTGGCGTAGGAAATTTTCCGGTCCACGCGCAGTTCGGCCAGCACATGGTGAAATCCGCTGCCGAGCACAATGGCGAGCGTCGGACTTAAATGCGAAACTTTCTTCAACCGCGCAGCAGCGACCTGCGGTGTGGTATTTGGTTTCATTTGGCGTTGACTTGATTTATTCCGCAACTGCAATACTCTTATCAACTCGATTTATGGAACTGAACAATGACGAAATCCGCCGCTACTCGCGGCACCTGATTCTGCCCGAAGTCGGTCTGGCAGGCCAAAAGAAAATCAAGGGCACCAGCGTGCTCTGCATCGGCGCCGGCGGCCTCGGCTCGCCCATCGCCATGTATCTCGCCGCCGCCGGTATCGGCAAACTCGGTATCGTGGATTTCGACACGGTGGATTATTCCAACCTGCAGCGGCAGATTTTGCACACGGACGCGGACGTGGGCCGTCCCAAGGCGCAATCCGCCAAGGAAACCATCCATGGCATCAACCCGAATTGCGAGGTCGTCATCCACAACACGCGCATCACATCGGAAAACGCGCTCGACCTCATCGGGCCCTACGACATCGTGGTGGACGGCACGGACAATTTCCCGACCCGCTACCTGACCAACGACGCCTGCGTGCTGCTCAAGAAGCCCAATGTTTACGGCTCCATTTTCCGTTTCGAGGGCCAGGCCAGCGTGTTCGCGCCGCATCTCGGCGGGCCGTGTTATCGTTGTCTTTATCCCGAACCGCCGCCGCCCGGCATGGTGCCGAGCTGCGCGGAAGGCGGCGTCCTCGGCGTGTTACCCGGCATCGTCGGCTGCATCCAGGCGACTGAAATCTTGAAGCTCGCGCTGGGCAAGGGCCATTCGCTCGTCGGCCGGCTGCTGCTGTTCAATGCGCTGGACATGAAGTTCCGCGAATTGAAACTGCGCCGTGATCCGCAGTGCCCCGTTTGCGGCGAGCATCCGACCATCACGGAATTGATTGATTACGAAATGTTCTGCGGCATCGTGCCTGAACCCGCAAACCCCGGCATGCATCCCGACGAAGTCACCGTGCAGGACATGAAAAAGGCGCTCGACGATCCGAAACTGGGCATCAAGGTCGTGGACGTGCGCGAGCCGGACGAATACGAAATCGCCCATGTGAAGGGCGTGCCGCTGCTGCCGTTGAGTGAATTGCAGAACCGGTTCACCGAGCTCGATCCAAACCGGCATTATTACCTCCATTGCAAGGCCGGGGTGCGCTCGCTCAAGGCGCTGGGGTTTTTGCGCGAACAGGGTTTCAAATACCTGAAAAGCGTCAAAGGCGGCATCACCGCCTGGTCGGACGAAATTGACCGCAACGTGCCGAGGTATTAAAGCGGGCTGTTTCCAGGTTCTGCCGGTTCGTCGCAGGCACGAATTCAAACTTGCCCAATGATTTCATAAAGGCTAAAAAACCGCGCGCGTCTGCCTTTGGGGACGACCAGTTGAAACTGACGCGAACCGTTAACCAATCAATACAGGAAACAACCATGAAAATAATCCAGGAATTCAAAGCGTTCGCCATGCGCGGCAATGTTGTGGACCTCGCGGTCGGCGTTATCATCGGCGCCGCGTTCGGGAAGATTGTCAGTTCGATTGTCAACGACATCATCATGCCGCCGATCGGGCTGGCACTGGGCAAGGTGGATTTCAAAAATCTGGTGATCACCCTGCGCGAAGCCACGACACCAGACGGCAAGGATGCCGTGGTGATGCACTACGGAACGTTTTTGAACACCATCATTGAATTCGGCATCGTCGCCTTTTGCGTGTTCCTGCTTGTGAAGGGCATGAATTCGCTCATCAAAAAAGAGGAAGCCGTCACACCGCCCACACCCACCGAACAACTTCTCGCTGAAATCCGCGACCTGCTCAAGAGCCGGTCTTGATTTCCAGTTCCACACGCAGTTTTTTCAAGGCCGCCAGGGCCGCATCACTCTCGGCGGCCTTTTTGCTTTTGCCGCGGCCGCGCGCCAGCTCGACGCCTTCGTGCTGCACGATGCACTCGAACATCCGGTCGTGATCCGGGCCGGTGGTGGCGATCACTTGATATTCCGGAGCCTCGGGCGAACGCGCCTGCAACAACTCCTGCAGTTCACCCTTCGGATTGTCAATGATCGGAAGCGTGTCCACCTGTCCAAACGCCGCGCTGAATTCGCGCAGGATGAATTCCCGGGCGGCCTCAAAACCGTTGTCCAAAAAAATTGCCCCCAGCAACGCCTCCAGCGTGTCCGCCAGCGCCGACGCGCGCTCGCGGCCGCCGTGCATTTCCTCGCCCCGGCTCAGAATCATGTGCGCGCCCAGGCCGAGGATGCGGGCGTGATCGGCCAGCGTGCGGCGGTTGACCAGCTTGGCGCGCGCCTTGGTCAACGGACCCTCGTCAAACGCGGGAAATTTCTCGTAAAGCTCGCGGGTGAGAACCAGTTGCAGCACGGCATCACCGAGAAATTCCAGACGCTGATTGTGCGGCTCCGGCGCGCCCTGCTCGTGCGCAACGGATGGATGCGTGAGCGCCAGGCGCAGCAGTCCCTCGTCGCGGAACGCATAGCCGAGGCGGGTTTGGAATTCGGAAAGCTCGGATAAGATCACTTGGCGGCGGGTTGTTCAGCGGGCGTTGACGCTGGTTCTTCAGCGCTGGTGGCTGGTCCTGTCGAAGCCGTTGTCTCCACGGTGACAGGCGGATTCAAACCGTGTTCAAGCAGCGAGGCCACGTCGCGTTGTACGGCTTCGAGCTGGTCCAAGTGCAAGTCCGGATCGGCAATGGTGAACACATCGCCGGTTTTGGGTTGCTCGTAAATGAACACGCGCTGGCCATCGCGGATGATCTGTTCCTTCACCTTGAGCACCCGCTTGCGTTCGAGCATCACGGCGAGGATGTAGCCGGCGGCCGCGTAACGCGGATCATTTTGCTCGATCAATTTCCGCAGCAAGGTTTCGGCGGTGTCCTTTTGAATCGCATCCACGGGTACCGGAGGCGCCTCGTAAATCCCCTGCCAGTGCGAAATGAACCCGGTGCGGCCGCGCGTGTCAACGGCACTTTGCTTTTGCGCGCACGACTCGCAAATATCCGACCGCCGCAACTCCGCCGCCTGTTCAAAAAGCAGTGTGTGATAATGTTGCTGGTCGGCAAACGGCTGGCCGCACACTTCGCAGGCGTGCGCACGGGATTGAATGTTCCACTCGTTCATGAATTCGGCTGCCATTATCACCCGTGCGGCGAAACGCGCAATCCGAAAGCTTGCGTCCGGCCCTCTTCTTGGAAGCATCGGTGTCCCGCCGGCCCGGCGGCAACGGTCGATTCCACCCGCCGGCGGGACGCCGGCGCTCCCAGGTTCCGCAGTCGTGGCAAATGTTTCTCGCGGAAAAATCCGGATTCCGGCAAGCTGTCCGGATGGTGCGACTGGTTTTGTTTGACGTTGACGGCACGCTCGTTCACACGGGCCGCGCCGGTTCGCAGGCCTTTGCCCGGACCTTCGCCACGGAATTCAAGGCGCAGGATGGCATCGACAAAATCAAGTTCGCCGGGCGCACCGATGTGAATCTCGTCCGCGAATTCTTTGGCATTCACAACATTCCTGCGACGGCGGAAAATTTCGAGCGTTTCTTCGAGCGTTACATTTTCTGGCTCGACCAGATCCTGGTGCAGAGCACCGGCAAGATCTGCCACGGGGTGCCGGAATTCCTTGACGGCCTGCGCTCCCTGCCCAACCCGCCCACACTCGGTCTCCTCACCGGCAACATTCGGCTCGGCGCGGAAATCAAGCTGCGCCATTACGGCCTTTGGGATCATTTTCAGACCGGCGGGTTCGCCGATGACCACGAAGACCGCAATCATATTGCCGCCGCCGCCCTCGCACGCGGACGCCGTGTGCTGGGAAACGATCTGCAACCCGAGGAAGTCGTGGTGATCGGCGACACGCAATTTGACATCCGTTGTGGAAAATTCATCGGTGCGAAAGTGCTGGCCGTGGCCACCGGCGGCGCCAAGCTGGATGAATTAAAACAACACCAGCCCCACTGGGCGGTGGAGGATTTGACGCGGATAACCGCGCGGGAAATCTGCTCGTAGCCGCACCCTGCGGGTTGCGGTGATTGAAAATCCAAATTAGCAGCGGCGGTTATTAATTATGGCCGTGGCAATGGCCACCGCAGCAGCCACCACCGCCGCCGCTGTCACAGGACGGCGCGGCTTCGCCCCCGCCGGAATTGGTGGAAGCGAAGACGGAAAATTTCTTGGACAATTTCTTTGAACCGCAGTGCGGGCAGGCGGTTCCCTTCCAATCGCTGGAGCGGACGAGGATTTCGCTGTCGCGTTCGCATTTTCCACAATGAAATTCGTAAATCGGCATGACCAGAAAATAGCCGCTGGGGAGAAAATCTCAAGCGGCAAGCGAGCAGGATTCGCCTTTTCTTTCAATGGCCAGCAATTAGGCTGTCGGCATGGCACATTTGCAAAAGGCGATTGAAGCCTCCATCGCAACCTTGCGGGGACTGGCGGATTTGGAGGAACCCTTGGACCGCGCAGCGAAGATGGTTCTCCATTGCCTGACCTTCGGGCACAAGCTGCTCGTGTGCGGCAACGGCGGCAGTGCTTCGGACGCCACGCACCTAGCCACGGAGTTTCTCTGCCGGTTTCGCGAAGACCGCCGGCCTTACCCGGCCATTTCGCTCACGGCCAACGGCGAATATATGACCGCCGTCTGCAACGACTACGGCGCCGATGAAATTTTCGCGCGGCAGGTCTGGGGCCTGGGCGAAAAGGGCGACCTGCTCATCGCGTTCACCACCAGCGGCAAATCGAAAAACGTTCTGCGGGCGTTGGAAGAGGCCAAACGCAAAGGCGTTGACAGCATCTGTTTTCTGGGCCGCGACGGCGGTTTCACCAAGGGCGTGGCGACCCTTGATTTGATTGTCCCGGGCAGCTTCACGGCTGGAATTCAGGAGGGCCAGAAAGTTTTGTTCCACGCGCTGTGCGAAATGGTCGAGGAAAAACTGCCGAAGAAATGAGGCTTTGAAACTGATTTGGTCGCGCGCGGGCGGGGACAAATTTATGCACTCTTCAACCTTCAAAAATAGTCCGGTTCGTTCCCTGCCTTCCATTTGATGTTGCAGCCGATGCTGGGCGCCTGGAATTCCGAGGTGATTTTCCCGGCCAGAACGGCGTCGAGCGCGGCACGCACATCCTTGCCGGTGACGGGAATCCCGTTCCCGGGCCGGCTGGCATCGAACTGGCCGCGGTACACCAGCCGCCGGCCCCGGTCGAACAGGAAGAAATCCGGCGTGCAGGCGGCGCGATAGGCCTTGGCCACGGCCTGTGAATCATCGTAGAGATACGGGAACAAATAACCGGCGGCCTTGGCTTCGGCGGCCATTTTCACCGGGCTGTCGTCGGGATAATTCGCCGCGTCATTGGAATTGATGCCGACCACCGCCGCACCGCGGGGCAGGTAATCGCGCGCGAATTGCGCGAGGCCGGCGCGTACATGTTTCACATAGGGGCAATGGTTGCACATGAAGATGACGAGCAATGCAGGCTTGCCCTTGAAGTCCGCCAGGGCGACGGTCTTGCCGTCGGTATCCGGCAGTTTAAAATCGGGCGCGACCGTTCCGAGCGGCAGCATGGTGGACGGTGTCAATGACATGGATGGAATTTGGAACGGCCCGTAAATTTTCGCAAGCCGCGAAGTTTAAGTTTGTTTCCGGACGCCGGTGCGGTTTTCATGGGTGCGAACACGTGAAGAACATTGTTTATTTCGATCTCGAAACGCAGAAGTCCGCCGACGAGGTGGGCGGCTGGGGCAACATCAGCCGCATGGCCATGAGCATCGGCGTGACTTTCAGCACCGCGCGCGACGACTACAAAATCTACGGCGAAAAGCAGGTGGACGAACTCATCAAGGATTTGCAGCGCGCCGACCTGGTGGTGGGTTTCAATATTTTGCGGTTTGATTACGAGGTGCTGCACGGCTACACGTCGTTTGACCTGAGCCAGCTCCCGACGCTCGACATGATGCTGGAGTTGCAAAACACGCTGAATCATCGGCTCTCGCTCGACTCGATTGCGACGGCGACGTTCGGCGTGGAAAAGACGGCCGAAGGGTTGCAGGCCATCCGCTGGTTCAAGGAAGGCAAACTCGCGGAAATCGCGGAGTATTGCTGCTACGACGTGAAAATCACCAAGCTCGTTCATGAACACGGCCAGCGCCACAAACAATTGCATTACAGCAATCGCTTCGGGAAAAAGATGACCGTGCCCGTAGGTTGGTGAACGGACCGTGGAAATGAGTCACCGGCCGCGTGCCGTCAGGAATTTCTCCGCATATTTTCCAAGCAGGTCGGCTTCCAGGTTCACCGCGTCGCCGACTTTCCGCTCGCGCAAGGCCGTAATTTCATAGGTGTGCGGGATGATCCAGATGCGAAAGCTTTTTT
>Ga0182030_10004991_pt1 | contig 28264 bp, 20 predicted proteins | sample 812S3MmetaG_FD_121299 | JGI IMG/M metagenome (GOLD analysis project Ga0182030, IMG submission 121299) | Permafrost microbial communities from Stordalen Mire, Sweden - 812S3M metaG (Illumina Assembly) | ecosystem: Environmental > Terrestrial > Soil > Wetlands > Permafrost | place: Sweden... | reverse complement strand
TCCATTGGTGACATGGAGGCACTACTGGGCTCGGCGGAGGCCAGGGAGCCGGTGGAGGAGGGGGCGACGTATTCACACCTCGATCACGCCCTGCAGACGGCGGCGCTTTTGCGGGCTGAAGGTGGCGACGATGGCCTGGTGGCGGCGGGCTTATTGCACGACATCGGGCAATTGCTGCCTGGTATCGGGGATGCTGCGCACGCCGAGGCCGGTGCGGCCGCGGTGCGTGGGGCGTTGGGGGACCGTGTCGCCGGGTTGGTGGGGGCACATGTGGATGCCAAGCGGTATCTGGCAGCGGTCGGCGGCGATTACCGGGGAGACCTGTCCGCTGGGAGCATCATCTCCCTCTCTCGGCAAGGCGGCCCGATGTCATCTGATGAACGGGCGGACTTCGAGGCGATGCCCTTCTTCGACGATGCCTTGACGCTTCGACGGGCCGACGACCGAGGCAAGGTCGACGGGTTGGACGTCGATGGACTGGCTTCGTGGATGAGCGTGGTGCGGCGGATGGCCGTGACGTGACGTGACGTGACGTGGCGCCGCTGGGTGACGCCGTGACGCCGTGACGCCGTGACGCCGTGACGCCGTGACGCCGTGACGCCGTTGATTTTGGATTGCTGTCGGCCGGACTAGTTGCGTCTGGTCCAGAGTGGAGAGGGGCGCGACGTCATCACTCGCCCGCTGGGTCCGACAAATCGCAAGACGCCGTTGGCGTTGCCGGACATCTCCCAACCTTTTTCGTGCATCCGATGATGATGATGGGAGCACAGGGTCACCAGATTGTCGAGATTGGTCGGGCCACCATCAGCCCAGTGGACGATGTGGTGCACATCGGTGAATTTCGAGTTGGAGCAACCGGGGAAGCGACACCGACGATCTCGGCGGGCTATCTCACGTCTCTGGGCGCCCGTGGGGAATCGTCGGGAGCGGCCTTCGTACATGGTGTGGCCGAACGCGTCATCGAGGGCCAGGGCCACTGAGCAGTCGCAGGTGATGCGGCGGATGGTCTCGGAACTGAGGAGTCCGAGTCGTTCGATTTCTGCAGTGCCGGTGCCACCTCGCAGGAGGGCGAGGTCGGTGTGGGCGACCACGAAGAATCCGGGCTTGGCGAAGGTCCCGACTGGGTCGGCGATATCGGCGAGATCGCCGGATCCGGATTCGACGAAGTCAACAAGTGCATCAGAACCGGCGGAGTCGATGTTGTGTGCCGGGAAGCTGTGGCCGCCACTATCGCCACCGCCACCGCCACCGCCACCGCCACCGCCACCGCCACCGATGTCGCCGCTATCGCTGCCACCGCCACCGATGTCGCCCCCAGCGACCCTGTCGACCGATTGACCACCCGATCCACCCGATCCACCCGATCCACCCGTGCGACGCCCAACCCCAGCCGTCCGACACAGACTGACCAGCGCATCACGTTGCCGCTGGTCATAGGGAGTTTCGCCATCGGAAGGGAAGTCCCGGGTCCTGCCCTCAATGGCCGAGCTCACCACCGCATAGTCCGATTTGGACATGCGGCCGCTGATGGAACATTGCGCGTCGTTGAGCCGGAGATGGCGCAGATCGTGATCAGCCGCTTCCTGCTCGTTCGTGACCTTTTGCTTCGACCGAACCAGGTCGTAGAGCTGACGGACTGAGCACTCCTCGGCTTGACGAAGGATGGATGCATCGGTTTCGGGCGTGGCCATGTCTACGACGGCACGGACCTTGTCGAAGGTGACCGCACCGGACTTCAGCCCCCGGTTCAGATGGGGGAGGTCATCCAGTCGTTCGGCCACATGGGACCATGAACGACCGGTCCCCTCGGAAATTCCGCATCGCTGGGCTAACCACTGCGGCATAGATGCAGCACCCTCATTCCGCCAAGCCTCACGCTTGTCGAGTTCCCCGATGATGGAGAGCAGCGCTCCAATAGATCCGTTGATCACCGTGCCGAGTCGTTCGGCCTCCGTCATGAGATCAGCTGTCGACGTCTTGGGAAGCGCAAGTTCCATATGACAGAAACGGTCGCCCTAACGTTCTGGGCTGCGCGAGGTATGTGCAAACTTTTCGCAGTCACTGCTCAATGGCAGTTGATGGGACTGTCAGCTGGCTTGGCTCACCGAACTCATGTTGAAGTCAGGGATGCGCAAGGGCGGCATGATGCATCGATTGAGGTATTCGCCGAGTTCACGCCCAAGTGTTCGCACACTGGTGCCGACCTCGGTGGCTCGAGCCAGCAGGTCCACCGGGCTTTCGTTGAAGCGAAAGTTGTTCGCCGCCCCGATGACCTGACCGTTCTCAATGACATAGACGCCATCGCGAGTCAGACCGGTCAGTAGCAACGTGGCCGGATCGACCTCACGGATGTACCAAAGACAGGTCAGCAGCAGCCCCCGCTCGGTCCGGGCGACCATGTCATCGACACTGCCACCAGGCCCCGCCGACGCCGACGCCGACCGCCCTGCCCCCGTCCGCAACACCAGGTTGTCGATGTACGGGGCTACGTCGACGCCGGAACGAGCTGCTCCGGCTCGGTGGTATCGCAGATGATCCAAGCGACCATCACGAATCCAGTCCGTCCGGCTGAGGGGAAGCCCGTTGTCGAAGACGGACGCCTCACCGCTCGATGCGCCACACGCAACAAACGGCAGACACTCCATCCCCGGCTCGAACGGGTCGCTGTACAAGGTGAAAGGGACGTCGGATAGGTGCTCGCCGACTCGAGTCGCCCCATCCCCGTCCGACGTCCCCGAGAACACCGTCCGCCCGTCTTCGGCGTCTTGCCCGCCCAGGGCGTAAAAGTTCAGTGACCCCATCAGGTCCGCCACTCCCGACGGCGGCAAGATCACCTCGTAGCGCCCTGCTTCCAGCGGGATCATCTGATGAGCCCAGTCGAGACGCCGCCACAATTCGGCTTCCATGTCAGCGAACGAGACTTCGCCGATCCGTTCGGCGCCGACACCGGTCCAGGCCGAGCGGCTCCCGTCCGTCGAACGCCCGACGAGATTGATCGCTCCCGTCGGCTGCGACCACGAGAGCCGCACGCCGGTCGAACTCCCCACATACAGCGACGACACGCCGAACTCGGCGAATCCCGCCAGAACGACGTCGCGGGAACGGGCTCGGCCAAACGCTCCCGAAAGCCCCGAGAGCACGCCGCTCAAGACGCCCAAGTCGGTTTCGATCGGTGCCGCACCAAAGGCCAACGCGGCCGCGGCGCCACCCCCGGCCGCCGCCGCCATGCCGTCCACCAAGGTAAAGGCATCTTCGGCTGGCGGCGCCCCGCGAGCATCCATCAGCGCGGCCGACACCATCTGTTCCACGTCGACCACACCACTGCGACGCGACACACCGACCGCCCCGCCCACAATTGCCACCACCGTGACCGAACGATCACGCCGCACGCCATTAGTCGTCGTCGTGTTCAACGCGAATCGCACATCGGCATGGCTCGTCTCGTCGACCAGCACGATGCAGCCGTCGGCACCTCCCCGCGAACCTGCCCCTAACCCTGCCTCTATCACTGCCTGGGCCTCGATCATCGCCCTGCCTCCGCCCGGGCATTGAGGACTCGGACGCCTCGTACCAAGACCGACGGGCAGCCATGGCTCACCGGGGCCACCTGGCCGGGCTGTCCTTTGCCACAGTTGAAAGCACCCCCGAGCACCCACGTAGATGCGCCCCCCACGGCCTCCATGGCACCCCAAAACTCGGTGGTCGTCGCTTGATACGCCACGTCCCTCAACTGCCCAACCACCTTCCCGCCCTCAATCTTGAAGAAGCGTTGGCCGGTGAACTGGAAGTTATAGCGCTGCATATCGATGGACCAGCTCTTGTCACCGAGGATGAAGATGCCCCGATCGACGCCGGCGATGAGATCGGCCGTCGTGGGTCCGCCATCCGGCGCAGGCGCCAACGACACGTTGGCCATTCGTTGTATCGGCACATGGAGCGGCGAGTCGGCGAACGCACACCCGTTCGATCGGTCGAAGCCCATTGATGCGGCGATGGATCGGTCCAACTGATAGCCCACCAACACCCCGTCTCGCACGAGGTCGAACGATTGTCCGGCGCAGCCTTCGCTGTCGATGGCCACGGTGGCCAACCCATGTTCGACGGTCCGATCTCCCGTGATGTGCATGATCGGCGAGCCGTACTGCAATGTGCCCAATTGATCGAAGGTGGCGAACGACGTCCCGGCGTACGCCGCCTCGTAGCCCATGGCCCGATCGAGCTCGGTGGCGTGCCCGATGGATTCGTGAATGGTCAGCCACAGGTTGGAAGGGTCGATGACCAGGTCATAGGTCCCCGCCTCCACCGACGGAGCGGCGAGTTTCTCGGCCAACAGTTCAGGCATTTGCGCCAGTTCGCTACCCCAATCCCATGCGCCAGTCTCCCCGGGCGCGGTCAAGTACTCCCAGCCCCGCCCGACCGGCGGCGCCAGCGTGCGCATCGTCTCGAATCCGGACTCGCTCAGCGCCAGGGCCTCGAGTTGGGGGTGCAGGCGCACGCGGCGTTGCGTCGCCCGCGTGCCGCCCAGGTCAGCCAGATACGTCTCCTCGCTCACACTCAACACTGTCGCCATCACGTGTGAGACGCTGGCCGCCTCGAGCAGCGAGCGGCTCCAGTCACCGAGGAGCGCCACCTTGTCGGCCAGCGGCACGGTGCTCGGGTCGATTTCAAACGGGCTCGTCCAGTTGACCTCGCCATGGGAGGGTTCGGGGGAGAGTTCGACCCGCCCGCCGCCGGCCCGTGCGGTGACTCGAGCCGTGTCGATGGCCTGGCGAACGAGGTTGGCCGCCTCGGCCGGGGTGACGTCGACTGTGGCGGCGAACCCGACGGCGCCGTCGATGACCACCCGCACGCCCATGCCGAACTCGGTGTCGTCGGAGCTGCCTTCAGGGATGGCGTCGCGGAGGCTGACTTGTTGGGAGCGGATGCGCTCGATGCGTATCTCGGCGTGGGCGCAACCGGCGACCTCAGCGGCTGACAGCGCGGCGTCGGTAAGTGATCGCAGGTCGTCGGTGGGGAGTGGCACTGGAGTCAGTCGTCCTCTGTCTCAATCGGAGTTTCGGCGAACGGGGAGTCGGCGAACGGCGTCTCCGACGACGCCGGCTCCGACGGAGAGCGGTTCTCCGAGGAATCGAGGGGATTTTTTTGCGTGGGTAGGTCGCTGGGTTGGCGTGGGGGTAGGCCAGCAGCCACATATATGGAGTCAATGAGTTCCATAGTGCGTATCGCATCCGAAGCAGTCGTTGGGAATTGGGCTCCGTCTTCGACGGCGGCAGCAAAGGCCTCAAGTTGGTAGTCGTAGGTGGCTCGTCGGCTGAATTTCTCCCGGCGAGTCCCCGACGACGTCTCGATCTTGACCCGGTGACCGAACTGTGGCGCAAACGGATTGAAAACCGAGAGGGTGCCGTCGCTTCCGGTGACATCCGCATGCATGTGCATGACCGACGAGGAGAACATGGAGCAGCGGACACGAGCAGAGCCGCCCTCGGGCAGGGTGAAGTTGGCGGTCATGGCGCGGTCGACGCCAGCGGAGGACAGCTTGGCTGTTGCGCTCGACACTCGTGGCCCGGCAGCCAGCAGTCGAAGCAACGATATGGGGTAGCAGCCCATGTCCATGGTTGCACCGCCCGCCAAATCGAGTTGATAGCGGATATCGCCCTTCTTTGCGAGTGGCGCGGCGAAGTTGATATCTATGTTCTGAATGGCGCCGAGTTCACCGGATCGGACGATCTCTACGATCCGCTTGGCCAGCGGATGGTACTGATAGTGGAAGGCCTCCATGACGACGAGCCCGTGGTGCGAAGCGTCTGCTTCCGCGACGAGTCGAGCCTCGTCTGCGTTTGCGGTGAAGGGCTTCTCACACAGAACGTGCTTTCCCGCCTCAAGCGCCGCGATGGTCCAGTGACCATGTAACCCGTTGGGTAGTGGGATATAGACGGCGTCAATTTCGGCGTCCTCCAAGAGCGCTTGGTAGCTCGGTGCCACTCGGGGGATGTGGTGCTTCTTGGCGAACTTTTGGGCCTTGACCGAATCGCGGGCGGCGACGGCGACGACCTCAGCCCGGCCGGTGCGGTGCGCCGGTTTGATCAGCGCGGCAGGGGCGATGTTGGCTGCGCCAAGGATCCCGATTCTCAACATGCGGCGGTGACCTCTATCCATGTGATCTGAGTCCTCGCGGCGGGATGCAGCAATTTTCGGCCTCTCACAAACTCGGACGCTAACGCAGGTCAAGAGTCTGCCATTATCGAGTATGTGACGACCCGGCTATGGAGCGACGCGCGCAAGGCGGACCAGGGGCCGACATCACGGGGGACGTCGAGGTCAGCCAACGGGATGGGGGAGTCTGCAGCCGAGACTGGGGCCGGGACCGGCGTGCTGGTCCGGCGGGCCACGCCCGAGGACGTGGCGCCGATGGCACGTCAGTTGGCCCGGACGTTCTTCGATGATCCGGTACTCAGCCACATCTTTCGCAGCGAGGGTCGCCGACTGCCAGGTCTCCGTCGCTATTTCCAAACCCAGATGCGAGCGGATCTGCTTCCCTTTGGAGGCTGTTACACCACCGACGGCCACGAGGGTTCAGCGCTCTGGGCGCCAGCGGGCAAGCCGACGCTGACCATTGCGCAGGGCTTTGTCGCGATGCGACCCGTGTTGCCGTTCGTGGTGGCGCACTTGGCCACCACCATGTCGCTCCTCAACCTGATTGAGAGAATTCACCCACGCGAGCCGCACTGGTACTTGGCCTCGCTCGGCGTGGAACCGAAGGCGCAGGGGAAAGGCATCGGGTCGTCGCTCCTCCAGCCCGTCCTCGATCACTGTGATCGGGAAGGATTGCCGGCCTACCTAGAGTCATCCAAGGCCCGCAACGTGCCCTTCTATCGACGTCACGGATTCGAGGTCACGAATGAGCTCGATGTCCCCGGTGGGGGACCGAAGTTCTGGACCATGTGGCGACCTCCGCAACCGCCGGCGATTCCGTAGCGACCAGGCTGCCAGACGTCAGCGGGGGCCGGTCGGGTCGGGGCCGGTCGGGTCGGGTCCGGCCGGGTCAGGCCTGGGCGCCGGGCGTCGGGTGGATGCCTTCAGGCATGGCCAGAGAGTCCGTGACCACGAGGCCGAGGACATTGATCACGGCTTTGGCCGGCGCTGAGGGGAGACCACGGCGTCTCTGGGCCACCCCGACTCGACGGCGGGGCATGCCTTCGAGCGGCAGCACGGCAAACCGTTCCCGAAGGTGGCCGGGCACCGCAGTGGCGGGAAGGATCGCCGGGCCATAGCCGTCGAAGGCGAGGGAGGCGATCATGCGGACGCCATCGAGCTCCATGGCGGGACGCAGCACCACCCGAGCCGGATCGACGGCGGCGTCAATCTCCGCACGCAGGGCTGTTCCGGGTGCCGGGAGCAGAAGTTCCATGTCGGCCAATCGGGCCAGTGGGAGCGACGTCTCCTTTCCCAAAGGGTGGTCTCGAGGCACAACCAGCACGATGTCCTCGTCGAAGAGGTGAGCAGCGATGACTTCGTCGCCGGAGAGGGGAAGGGTGACGACGGCGAGATCGAGCTGGCCTGAGCCGAGTTGGACCTCAAGCTGCTGGCTACTTCCCTCCGCCACATTGAGGTGAATATGCGGGTGACGGATACGGAGCAGGTCAAAGAGCTGCGGCACCAGCCAGCGGCCGGTGGTCCCGATCATGCCCAGGCGAACCGTCCCGACCACCTCCTGACGGAGCGCCACCACGTCGGCCACCATGTCCGAAATCTCGTTCATCACGCGACGGGCTCGTTCGACGACGACGTCGCCTTCCTCGGTGAGGCGGCCAGAGGCCCGATCCACCAGCTGGACTTGGAGTTCACGCTCGAGACGGCCGATGTGGGCCGAGACATTGGACTGCACCGTCCCGATCGTGGCGGCCGCGGCGGAGAAGCTACCTGTATCGGCGATGCCAACGAGTGCTTGCAAATGTTTTAGTTCCACCCGTCCATCCCTTCCCCGGCTGCGCTCAGATTGCTTGCTCTAGTGCACCGTTCGATCGGTAAATAAGATAGCAACTATCTGCCGAAGCTGCTTGACAGATCATCCACATACCGGCAGAATGGATTTCAGACCACAGGGTGCGGATCCCCCCTCCAGCCCCTGGTGAGTCTTGTGAAGGGATCGCCAACCCCCCCCGGCGATCCCTTCACCTTTTTCCGGGACAGTTAGCAGGTCATTTTGCGTGCCTGGGCACGCACATTGGGATGGCCCACCGTCGCTCTCGACCCCACCAGTCGCCTTCGCACGCCCGGTACATTGCGTGGTGCTACTTACCCCTGATATGGTCCATTGTGTGAAACAACTGACTGAGAACCAAAGCGGCGAGCAGCGTCACGAGCGCGACCGCGGCGATGACCCAGATGTTGTCCCAGGACCTACCTCGGCCCCCGCATCTACAACGCCGCCGACCTGGGGTGATGCCCGATCACGCCAGATCACGTGGTTCGACCCGGCCCTCACGAGCTCGGCGGGTGGGTCGATGCCCGGGCTCGATTTCATCCGAGCCCTCAAAGACGGGTTGCTGCCGCCTCCGCCCATGGCCTCAGTCTTCGATTTTTCCATGACCGAGGTCGAGGTCGGGCGAGTCACCTTCGAATGCACCCCCGATGAGTCCGCCTACAACCCCATCGGAGTCGTGCACGGTGGGTTGGTCTGCACCCTGGCCGACTCGGTAGTGGGTTGCGCCGTCCACACCACCCTCGAAGCGGGGGTCGGATACACCTCTATCGATCTCAATGTGAGCTACCTGCGCCCAGTCACGGTCGGCTCGGGTCGCCTCCGAGCCATCGGCACGGTAACCAAACCGGGGCGCCGAGTGGCCTTCGCCTCGGCCGAAGTGGTCGATGACCAGGGGAAAACTGTGGCCACGGCGACTTCGAGTTGCCTGATCTTCCCGCTGCCGGCGTAGCAATCGGGGGCGATCGGGGGCGATTGGGGGCGATCGGGGGGCGACAGCGAGCTCCGAGACCTTCCTGGCAAAAAAGGTTCGCCCGGGTGAACCTTTTTCGGAAAAACGATTCCCGGACACAGCTTCCCGAAGCTCGACCGCCGACCACGCACTCAATCCACTGTCCCTTCAACAAGACCCATGCCTTAGGCTGGAACCCCTTGGCGACTACGACCGACACGACCACGACGACCACGACGCCCCCGCCCCCCTCCGCCGTCTTCATCGACCTCGATCGCACGCTCCTCTGTCACGCCTCGGGTCAGGTCCTCAACCAGGCCCTGATGGACGAGGGTGTCCTCCCCGAAGGGCGAACGCTCCCCGGCGACAAACTCCTCTTCGCCTTCAACGACCGCTTCGGCGAGAACCTCTTCTCCATGGGCTTGGTCCGGGCCGCGGCCAGAGTGGCCAAAGGGTGGCGCCAAGATCAGGTCCAGGCCGCCGGCAAGCGCGCCATCCCCGGACTCGCCTCCCTCATCGCCCCGTTCGCACCGCAATACCTCGCCGAGTTCCGAGCCGACGGCCATCAACTCGTCTTGGCCACCACCACACCAATCGACATGATCGCTCCGTTCGCCGAGGCCATGGGTTTCGACGACGTCATCGCCACCGCCTACGAAGTGAACGCCGACGACGGCCGCTACACCGGTCGCCTCTACGATGGATTCGTCTGGGGGACGGGCAAACTCAAGGCCGTCCGGGCCTGGGCCAAAGCTCACGACATCGACCTAGCCGATTGCCACGCGTGTAGCGACAGCATCTTCGATACGCCGCTGCTCTCATCCATAGGCACCCCCCACCCGGTCAATCCCGACCCCGGCCTCACCGCCATCGCCCTGGCCCGCCGCTGGCCGATCTCCCATTGGGACCGTCCGCCGGGGGTGCCGTCTGTGGTGGGGATGGAGCCGTATCACATGATGCGACCATTCGTACGACCGGCGTCGTTCCCGTACGCACGCTTCGACATCACCGGCGTCAGCAATATTCCGAAGTCTGGGCCTGTGTTGTTGGCCGCCAACCACCGGAGTTACTTCGATGTGGCGGCCCTCGCCCTCGTTGCCGCCAAAATCGGAAGACCGGTGCGCTTCCTCGGCAAGAAGGAGATCTTCGACGCCCCGCTGGTCGGCACCTTGGCTCGAGCCATCGGCGGCATTTCGGTCGATCGCGGCAGCGGATCGAACTCGCCGTTGCGCGCCGCCGAAGCCGCATTGCGGGCCGGAGAAGTTGTCATTGTGTTGCCACAGGGCACCATTCCGCGTGGCGAGGCGTTCTTCGACACCGCACTACACGGCAAGACCGGTACCGCTCGTTTGGCCGCCGCTACCGAGGCCGTTGTGGTGCCGATCGGTTTGTGGGGGACCGAAGCCGTGTGGCCGCGTTCGGCCCGCGTCCCCAACATCACCTTGGTCACGCATCCACCGAAGATCACCATTACCGTTGGTCAGCCCATCACATTGACCCACACCGACGCGGTGGCCGACACGAACACCATCATGTCGGCCATCTCGGACATCCTTCCGGCCGAATCTCGTCTCCGCCACGTGCCGACGGCGGAAGAGTTGGCGCGTTCAAAACCCCCAAAATGATTCGCTTGTGAGGTCACGACTCGCCATCACCACCACCCGTGCCGTCAATGCCACCTCTCGACGGCTCGGTCGGGGACAGGGGACGGTCGCCGGCGGTCGAGCCGGGCTGAAGGTCGATCCACAACTGCTGCAACGCTTGACCAAGGGTCGCCACGTGGCATTGGTGAGCGGCACCAACGGCAAGACCACGACGACGCGATTGTTGGCGGTGGCGCTCGGATCCGATGGCACCGATGTGGTGAGCAACGAAACCGGTTCGAATATGCCACCCGGACACGTGGCTGCCCTCGTGGCCAACCGCAAAGCGCCACGAGCGGTGCTCGAAGTCGACGAGATCTACCTGCCCCGGGTACTGACCGCCACCCAGGCCGAGATAGTGGTCTTGCTCAACCTTTCGCGTGACCAACTCGACCGCACCAATGAAGTGCGCATGGTGGCCAATCTGTGGCGGGCTGCTTTGGCGGCGGCCCCTCACACCAAGGTCATCGCCAACGCGGATGATCCGTTGGTGGCGTGGGCCGCCGGAGCGGCCGTTGACGTCCACTGGGTCAGTGCCGGCCTGAGCTGGTTGCTCGATGCGACCGGTTGCCCCTCCTGCGAAGGTCGCATTGAATTCGACGCCGACGGTTCCGGCGCTTGGCACTGCGCCACAGGATGTGGCTTCGCCCGGCCCGAGGTGATGGCCACGCTCACGCCGACTGACCACGGCTTGAGTCATCACGGGATTTGGTCTGACGGTCGCACCTATGAGATCGCCTTGGCGTTGCCCGGCCGCTTCAACGTGGCTAATGCGCTGTTGGTAGCTGTCGCCGCGGAAACGGCGGGGATCGATCCGGCCGATGCATTTGCCGCCATGGCTCAAGTGGCCGAGGTGGCCGGACGTTTCGCCACGCGGGAACTCGGCGGAACGACGGCTCGGCTCATGTTGGCCAAGAATCCGGCCGGCTGGAGCGAGCTGCTCGACTTGGTGGCAAAGGATCAGGGGCCCCTGGTGGTCAGCATTAATGCGAGGATCGCCGACGGTGCCGACCCAAGCTGGCTCTGGGATGTGCCCTTCGAGTGTCTGGCCGGGCGTCCAGTTGTGGCAACCGGTGACCGCTGCCACGACCTCTCGGTGCGGTTGCACTACGCCGGCGTTTCGCACCTAGTCGAAACCGATCCGATTACGGCAATCCAGACGGCCGCCGACAACAACACCAACAACGTCGCCCCCGATCCCATCGACGTCATCGGCAATTACACCGCCTTCGGCGAACTACTGGCAGCCAAAACGTGACGGCGTCTCCAAAGCTCCGCATCGCCGTCATCTACCCGGACCTCCTCGGCACCTACGGCGATGGAGGCAACGGCCTGATATTGGCGCGCCGGGCCGAGTGGCGAGGCACCAACGTCGAGTTGCTGCAAGCGATCTCGGACGCCGCCTTGCCCGAAGCCGACGTGTATTGCCTGGGTGGGGGAGAGGACGGGCCGCAGGTTCGGGCCGCCCGATCGCTGATTGACGATGGCACCCTGTCTCGGCGGGTGGCACAAGGTGCGGTGGTCCTGGCCGTCTGCGCCGGCTACCAAATTGTCGGCACGAGCTTTCCGGGCGCTGACGAGACTCTGCACGATGGCGTTGGACTGCTCAACCTCACCACGGCCAAGGGGATCGGACCCCGGGCGGTGGGGGAAGTCACCGCTGAAGTCGTGGAAGGCAATCCTGCGCTTCCCACGCTGACCGGATTCGAGAACCATGGCGGCGTCACCACGTTGGCCACGGACACCTCTCCGCTGGCCCTGGTCACCGGCGGGATCGGCAACGGCGACGGTTCGGGCACCGAAGGCGCCATCAGCGGGCGGGTGGTGGGCACGTATCTCCACGGTCCCGTGCTGGCCCGCAATCCGGCAATGGCCGATCTCCTCTTGTCTTGGGCGCTCAATACTGAGGTGGGTGCATTCATGCCCCTCGACGACTCAGCGCACGACGCGCTACGAGCCGAGCGCCTGGGCCACACATCCAATGGCAAGCGTCGCTCAAAGGTGCGCCACTAAATCTGCTGCAGGAGTCCTCGCACATAGGCCGCTTGCCCGACATGTTGGAGGTCGTCAGCAATCACGCTGACCAGACGGACGCTCATCGTGACGGGCGGATCCCAATTCACATCAACGACCCGAGCGAAGTCGTCATCGGCGAGCGAGCGCACGAAGTCCAATGACTTGGCGTGCACGTCTTCGAAATAACCCAGAAGCAAGCTTTCATCGGCCTTGACCGCCGCCACGTCACTGGGGCCATGGCCATATCCGGTGTCGGCCGGATCGAGAGGCAGTGCAAACCGATCCGCCCACCCGTTGGCCGTCCACACTTGCTCGCCGCCATGCAGGCCAGCCATGTGATCATCTTGAATCCGGGTCAGATGCCAGACCAACCAAGCAATGGAGTTCGATTCGCCGATGGGACGGAAGGCCAGTTCCTCGGGTGACAGACCACTCACCGCAGGGTGCACAGCGTCTCGGACCCGCTCAAACGCATCAGCCAAGAGATCGTTGGGTGTCATCGAAGCGCTCCTTTGGTGATGGCCCGACACAAAAATCCGTCATCCGGCCCGTCTGGCAATTGCCTGATCTACGATCCTACCGATTGCTGCCACGAATCAATCTGTGACGAAGTCCCTACTCAGGCCAGCGCTTCATCCCTCGTACCTGATTCGGTGGCGTATCGAGATCCCAGGCCCGTCGCCACGCTGGCGCCTCCGGCCCACGGTGCGACAACTCAGCACCGGGCCTGGCATCGACTCGACTCACTGACCGTCGAGCGACCCACCAGTCACCATCCACTTCACGAGCCAGGATCGCCACCGACGCCTCAATGCGTTCGGAGAAGCGGCGAGCGTTTTCTCCCTCATCGGGCGTCAATGGCGCCCCAAACAACACGGAAATAGGAGAACGGCGCAGTCCCCCACCGCGGCGAGACTCGGACCCAGAGCCGCCGGGCCCCCGAGCATCCCGCCCCCCCGCCACCTTCGGCAGCACGTGCCGGGTTCCATGCAGATACACCGGCACGACCGGTCGACCCGTACGCCGGGCCAGATACGCCGCTCCGCCACGAAACTCCTGGGTCCAGCCATCGGGTGACCGCCCACCTTCGGGAAAGATCACCAGGTTCCAGCCGTCTTCCAGCAGCTCAGCTGCCATGTCGGCCGAGCGACGGTTTACCTTGCTCCGCTCAATCGGAATGGCCGCCAACGAGAACGACCACAGGATTGACTTCCAGGTCCGGTCGAAAAAGTAATCAGAGGCGGCCGCCACAATCGTGCGATGACGAAACTCGACGGGCAACGTGGTTAAGAGCAGCGGAGTGTCGACGTGGCTGGCATGGTTGGCGGCGAAAATCACCGGACCTTCGACGTGCTTGAGGTGTTCAAGTCCACGAACGGTGGCCGGAGCGACCACACGAGCCAGCGGTCGGGCGACGTTGTCCATCACCATGGCCCGGGCCAGTCGCACTGGGTAGCGGCGTGACCACTCGTGGTCATAGTCCAGCCCAATTTTGCGATCGGGATCCGGACGATCGACTGTCGATGGCCATGACGGCGCAGACAGCGGAAAGCGGGTCGAACGGGCTAAATTCATCAACCGCCCAGCCGCGGCACCAACGCCCCCACCCGCCGAGCCGCCACCAGCGACCATCAGTGCACGTCCGCCATCATGATCGGAGGAGCGTGCAAGTGCGTCAACGTCGGCGAAGGACCCACCACGTCAGACGCAATCTCCAACGCATCATTCATCGACGACGCTGGCGAGAAGCCAAGTCGTCGCACGGCAACAGGATCGCCGCCGACAATGATCACGCGCCCCAAATGTTCGAGCGCATGCGCGCACCAGTACCACATGTAGAACGGATGCACGCCGTGGTAGGCGTGACCGGTGCGGTACAGATGGATGTACCACGGATCGGTGGCGAAGCTCTCCTCGAACTCCTTGTGGATGCGCACGGGATCGACGGTCTGCGTCAACACCTGCTCGTAGAAGTCGATGTAGCTCGGATGGTGTCCCGGATGAAACTCAGGGCGAGTCGGGTGACGCAAAATCAGCACTCCACCTTCTCGCACCAACGGCTTGCCTCGATACAAATTGAAGAAGTACCCCAGCCCCAAACACGCCACCAGGATCGGGTTCATAATCGAGTTCACGTTGTAGGGGCAGATGTAGGGCAGTCCCAACGTCATGATGTCGGTCTGGCCGGTGACGTCGACCCCTTGCTGGGCCCATACGTTCTCCGTGGTGACGGCATGGACCGCTTCGACCTCACCGGCTTGCACCGAGGTCATGGCGTGCGGCGACTTAATGGAGTGAAAGATCTGACGAGCCATCCGGGGCGGGACCTTTCCCAAGGCGGCCGACGAGGCCGCATACGAGGCCCGGTCGCGCAAGTTCCATTCCCACTCCCGCTTCTGCAAGAAGGAGAAGCTCGGGGGAAAGGTGTCGGTATTGAGCGTGGTCTCGATCTGGAAGATCTTGACGCCGGCGTCGGCAATGAAGCGTCCCATGCGCCAGTTCGATGAGTGCAGCTCCGACTTGGGCGCATCCATAAAAGATTTGGAGTGGGTCATCGTGTGCGGATTGTGGTGATGCCTCAACGAGCGGTAGCTGGCCAGACCAGTGGCCACACTCTTATGCCCGCCGTCCATGGCCACCAGGTTGATGTTGACGTAGACCAGCAAATCGGACGTGGCCGCTCGCTTGTTGATCTCAATGTCTTCGCCCTCGTCGGTCTGACCGAGGAACAGCAAGTTCTCCGGGTCTTCGGCATCGTGCTGCGTCAACAGTCCGTGCGGAGCGAAAGCGTCGTACACCCGATTCCCAAGAGCGTGGCGCAGCTCGTCCTCGGTCATGCGACGGTGGAGGGCCAGCGCGGCGACCAGCATCACGTCGTCGACGCCAGCGTCAGCCGCCATATCGAGGACAGTCTCAATGACCATTTGGCGGATGTCGGGTGACTCCATCGGGGGGAGCGGCAGTGAAATGTCATCAAAGCAAATCGTCAGTTTCATGCCCGCGAACAGCAGCGCCGGCAAGGGATCGCGGTCGCCGAGAGGGTTGAGCAGCGCGTGACGAATGGCGCCGTAGGGATCGTCGAGCGCCTTCATCGGTTCGGGCGCGTAGATCACTCGACTGCCTTCGGGCAGAGTCTCGAGCGTGAAGCCCTCGCCATCCCAAAACAAGGTTGGCGGTGTGGACTTGTCAACCTCGAGGACGAAACCGGGTCGGCGGCTCATCGGGTGTGTCCTTTCCTTATGTCGAACGCGATCTTGACGGAGCCGCGACGGCCGGCCGCGCCGGCGTGGGCCACGGCTTCTTCGAAGCGAGCGAGCGGGTAGGTGGCCGAGACCAGTGAACCGGTGCCGTGCGCCGCCACCACCTCAAAAGCCAGATCGAAGGTGGGAGTAGCGACCTCGGCGGGTTGGGCTGCCTTGGATTTGGCTGCGCCCTTCTTGGCCCCGGCTTCGGTGGCAGGGACCGATTCCGTCCCGTAGGCATACGCGCCGGCCAAGCGCACTTCGCGGTGCCAGAGTGGAGCCAAGTCGACCGTCACCTTGCCCGGCATGCCAACCAACGCCACAGTGCCCCGAGGGCGGACCATGGCCAAGCTCTGGCTGATCGATTGCGCACTGCCCACGCAATCGAGCACGACGTCGGCGCCGCCCGACAGCGTCACTGTCTCGCCGGAGGCGCCGCCAAACGACAATGAATGTGAGTTCCGCCGCACGGCGCGGGGCAACTGATGAGGCGGCAGTGCTTCGGTGGCGCCGAACTCTCGAGCCAGACGCTGTTGATGGGAGTACTTGGCACCGACCAAGACGGCCCGTGGACTCGGGCGGCGGCCGGTCGCGGCCAAGTGAGTCAGCGCAGCGGTCACGGTCAGGCCCAGCGTTCCCGCACCGAGCACCGCCACCACGTCACCGTCGCGAATTCCGGCTCCGAGTACCGCATGGACGGCACACGCCACCGGCTCGACGGTCACCGCATCGGCATCACTCAATCCTTCGGGTACGGCGAAGAGCTGGCTCGAATGCGCGACTAAGCCGCTGGTGGACCAACCGCCGCCGGTATCGGCGCAGAAACCGGTCTGGAGTCCGGGCCGAATGTGACCGAAAGCCAGATGGCCACAGTTGCCCACGTGTCCGGCGGCACAAGCCGCACAGGGCGGCACGATGCCTCGGGCCGCGCAGCCGAGCACAGGCTGTAAGACGACTCGTGTCCCAGCACTCAACGCTTGCCCGTCGGCGCCGACCCCATCGTCGGACATGAGGCCCACCACCTCGTGACCGGGCACAAAGGGAAACGAAACGATCTCTTCGAAGTAGCGCGAACTCCGTCCATCGAGCGTGGCTAAGTCCGAACCACAGATACCCGACAACAACGGGTCGATGTGCACCCAACCGTCACCCGGAAGCGACGGCGCGTCGTAGTCGATCAGTCGTAATGGTCCGACACCAGCCCCACGCCCGGAACCGAAGCTCGAGGCAATGCGGGCCGCGGCGAAGCGGGGGAGCGAACGCTCAAAAAGCAAGGTGCTCATCGGAGGCCGACCCTCATGGAGACAGAACTCATTTCCCGATCACGGACTTCTGCGACAGGAGCGATCCCGACGCCGACCGAGCAGCTGAAGCGGCGGACAAGTACCGCTTAGGCGACTTCACATCGAAGGGCCCGATCGGCAGCGCCCTGTGCGACCCACCTTCGGCCTTGGACCAATGTTCCACGTGCCATCCCCGTCGTCGTGCGATGGCAGCGAGTCGCGACTCGGGATTGACGGCTACCGGGAATCCAACCGCCTCAAGCATGGCCAGATCGCTGGCCGAATCGGCGTAGGCCACTGACTCCTCCAACGAAAGCGAGTGCTCCTCGGCGTAGTCGGCCAGCACCAGGGCTCGCGCTTCGCCAATGGGCGGAATGCTGGTCAAGTGGCCGGTAAGCCGTCCACTCGGCGTGGTGTCCATATGGGCGCAGACAATGTCGTCAAACAACGGTCGGACAGGATCAATCACGAAGTCCAGCGCGCCCGTGATCAACAAGGTGCGATGTCCCAAGGCGCGATGTGCCCGGACCCGAGCAAACCCATCAGGAAACGATTTGGTCAAGAGCTGCTGATGGAAGAGTTCCCACGAGTCAGCTTGGAGCTGGGCCAGCGGCGCCCCATCGAACTTGCGATAGAAGGACACCAAAAAGTCACCGCGGTCGCGCCGATCGAGAGCCAACAAAGCGGGCGCTTGGCGCACCAGGTCGGCCACGAATTTGGCTCGCCGACCGGGAGGAAGGTGGCGGCTGGCCAACCAGGCGTAGGTATCGACCACATTCGATGCCATCAACGTGTGCTCCAAGTCGAAGACCGCCAGGTGGCGGTCGGGCGACAAAATGGCCTTGCGGGCCCGCTCCGGGCGGCTTGCCACCACAGATTTCCCGGGCGTTGTACGCACTCGGGTGTGTGCAATGACTGACGGCAAGTGCACGTGGTGGACGTAGTGATCCCAGTCGATGACCCCCGGATCGAAACAGAACTCCTCGTGATCCACCTCGTCGAGGGCGTCCCACATGCTCATCAAGCGGTCGACCCGGTAGCGGGCGTCGGTCTCGGTATATGCCCCGTAGAGCTCGACGTAACCCAAGGCTCGCTTGGCCAACGAATGACGATCCTCAATGCGCGCCGCCAACTCAGCTTGCTTGCCTCGAATGGGGAGTGCCGTCAGCACCTTCTCGGCCATGGTCATGACCTGATCGGCTCGACGCAGTTGTCGTTGTACGCGCCCACGACCTGGGAACGACCATTCGGGCACATTGATTGGCTGGCCTCGTTCGTCGTAGAGCGGGTGACGAGAGAACCAGTCCTCGGAAAGTTCGACCAAGTGTCCGTACCGCAATGGATTCCGAACACCTGATGCCACGTGATACACCGCCGGTGGACCCTCGCCGGCGGCATGCTCGGGTCCTCGGGCCGCCACCGCCAAAATAGCGGCGACCACCATGTCGACCGGAATCACATCAACAATACCTTCGGGCACACCGGGAAACTCGCGCAGTAAGCCGCGGGCATAGGAAATGATGATGGGTTCGGCCATGCGGAAACCGCGAATCCAGCCCGGTACCGGTTCAGTCAAAGCCGACTCAATGATGGAGGGTCGTACGAAGGTGATCGGCACGGTGTCGGCCCACAACTCTTCAAGGCACCGCTCGCCCATGGCCTTAGTGAACGGGTAGGCATCAGGCCAGCCCAACGAGTGGGCACGAGACGTACCGGCATCGACCAACTGCTTGCGGACCCATTCGTCGCGCATTTTCTCGGCTCGAGTGGCAATGAGGTGCTCGCCAGCGCCGCCGAGCTCCGACCGAGCCGATTTGGTGAACTCAGTCAGCTTTCGTGGCTCTCGCGAGACGGCCTGGAGATCGTCACGCAAGCGGCGGGCCGCCGTGACTTCGTCTCGCCAATCCACATCGAGCGAGAAGCGGTTCTGCGAGAGCAACTCCTCCTTGGCCTCACCTTGATGCGTGCTGGCCACATACGCGGTCGACACCGAAATCAGGTGAGCGCCCGAGCCCGATGCCGCCACGGCTTCACCGACTCGGGACGGCCCCAAAAGGTTGATCTCGACGGCCTGAGTCAGCGGGGCATCAAAGGAAACGGTGGCGGCCGAGTGGATGACCACGTCGGCAGCGGCCAACGCGGCCCGTCCTTCGTCGTCAAGCCCCAGGCCGTCTTGACCGACGTCACCGGCCACGGCCCGCACCCGCCCAGCCACCTCGGCGGCAAATCCATCGCCCGATTCGGACCGCAGACGGTCAAAACAGTCATTCTTGATGACTTCACGAGCCAAACGGGCGGCTGCATCGGCCCGGCGACCAGGTCGCACCAGGACGGTTATTTCAGCCTCGGGAATGCAGCGCAGGATGCGTTCTACCAGCGCAGTGCCCAAAAATCCGGTGGCACCAGTTATAAAAAAGCGCTTTGCACGGAGGTCCCGGCCGATGGCCATCGGGAATGTTTAGCATCCGGCGCCGAATCTGTCTACCATTTGGTAAGTGACCAATGCCTCAGGCACGCCCAAACTGACCACGAGCGACCGCATCCTCGACGCCGCCCTGGCCTCCTTCGCCACCAAGGGCTACGAAGCGACCTCGCTCGATGCCCTGGCCAAAGGTCTCGAACTCACCAAGCAGAGCATTCTGTATTGGTTCCCCTCGAAAGATGCCGTGCTCGAGGCGGTCATCGCACGCAGTGCGACCGACCTCTCTCTTGCGCTTGAGACCGCGCTCCGTGCTGCTGGTGAAGGCTGGGTCCGCGTCGAGGCCGTCGTGCGATCGGTCTTCCGTCTGGCAGCGCGTCAACCCGAACTGCTGGGCTTGTTGCGCGAGGTGAGTCGCCTTGGTCCACCGGCAGCGACGCAGATGACCTTGGCTCTGGAGCCGTTAGTTCAGCGAGCGTCTTCCTTTTTGGAGGCTGAAATGGATGCCGGCACGATGCGTCGGCATGACCCACGTCTGCTCCTCTTGGCCATCTACTCCACTGTGATTGGCATGGTGACCGAAGTAGAAGTCATGCGTGCGTTGGGGGAGGAACCCACGGCACGGTCATTGGTGCGGCGTCGGGCTGATGTCCTGAACTTGCTGCATTCCGCCTTGGTGATTCCCGCTACCGAACAATCGTAACGACCTATTCGACGGGTTTTTCGATCCGCTTCTTCTTGGATGGCGCCTTCGGCGTATAGCGCTTGTTGGCTTTCGGTGCCGCGTATCCGGTCGGCTTCACCGGTGCTTTCGCAGCTTCTTGGCGTGCTTTGCGCGTCGGGCGTGTGGCGGCTTCTTTCGCCACCATCTTCATGTTGGCCGTGCCGTATTTCTGCAAGCGCCAGGCCCGCAACATCAGCCATGCCCCTAAGAAGATGAGGGCGAAACCGATAGGTGGAAACGTCAAGGTCATTGCGAAACCAACGATGAAGAACGTGAAGGCCAGAAAGGATCGCTTGCGGCGGCGCAGACCAACCAACCCGAGAAGGCAGAAGAAGAGCACCACTCCGCTCACAATCAGGGCTTCTGTTGTGACCGACGTTTGCTTGTCTTTAGCGGAGTGGAGGAAGTGGGCGGCGTAGAACGGCAAGAACACGGCCACGATGGCCGCCAGGACCAGGCCGCTCTTGCACCACTTGAGTTCGACCGCATCGATCGTCTTCATGGCGACGCGGCGTTCCGTGGCGTTGAGCACCCGATCTTGTGGTGGCGCAGCGCCGTTCTTGGCCGCGGCTGGCTTCAAGAACCGCTGCGAGACGATCTGAGTAAACGACTGGGGCTTGAATCCTTCGTCGTCGGGGGTATCTGCCATGGTCCGTTCAGGGTACTTGGCCCCTCCTAAACCCCCAAGTCGCGCACAAATTGCGCCGGATGGCAAAACGCATCCATTGCTGCCATCACCGAAGGAGAGGCAGGTGAAGAACAACCCGAGTAGCAATCGGAGCTTCCGACCGCAGCCCATTCACTTCGCTTCCTGGGAGGTTGAAGAAACATTTGGGCGTTTGCATGGTCAGACGCAATTGCCGTCTAAGTTGCCCATACCGCCCAAGTAGTCCCCCCGTGGAGGAGTGCGATGTCATTCGGTTCGCGTAGTGGTGCATTGTCCGTCTTCGGCCGATTGCTCATAGTGATGGCCCTCGTCGTGGTGCCGTTGGCCACCATTGGAGTCGCAGTGGCGTCGGTTCAGACGGCTGGGGCCACCCAAGCGAATGGATGGGACCTCACCGGTAACTTGCCCGACTGGGCCGTTGGTGGAACCTACGTCGTGAGTGGATACATAAACGCCAACACACTGACCGGAGATGTCGAGATTGATTGCCCGACGACCTCGACCTGTACTGGCGTCACCGGGGCCAGCACCACGCCGAGCACAGGCAATCCCGACGGCGAGCCGAGCGGCACTCTCTACTCTTCCAACGGAGGAACTTCGTGGAGTGGCGCGCCCATAGGAAGCGGTGACGGCAATTTTACCTTCGCCCCCAACTCCATCTCGTGTCCAGCGAGCGGCCAGAGTTTTCAGTGCGTGGCCTTTGGCTCCGATTCCGGCAACAGTGCCAGTGTTGGGTTGGAGTCCAACGTTGGCGGGACCAGTTACACCTCTGACGGTGCGGAGACTTTCGTCCCCGCCATCCAAAATGTCCCTGCTCGATTCGTCGGTGGCTCTGATATCGATTGCCTGAGCCCAACCAGTTGCAGCTTTCCCGGATCGGCTACGGGCGAACCGCCGGCCGTCGGGGTTTTCTTCGGCAATCCTCAAAGTAATGCACTCTGGGCGGGAAATAACCCATTTGCTTTAAGTTCAGGCTCCAACTTTTTCGACGCGCAGTCGTGTGTTCCGGCAATCGGATGCTTCATCGGTGGGGGCCACGAACCGGGCGCGTTCATTCTCTCGCCCTCCAGTAGCCCAACGGGCTATAGCGAGGACACGCTTCCGGCCGATCCCAATACTGGCGACCAAGCGGTGAACACCACTGCGTTGCAATGCGAGGCCGACCCTGCTCACCCAATAGCCGAGGCCGATGTGCATTGTGAGGCGGTGATCACCGATGGGGGACAAGGCGATGGCGTCAATGGTGGGTACCCCCCAACCTTGATTAGTTCCTCCAACGGTGGGGCCTCATGGACTGTCGGGACGTTGGACTCGACCAGTCCCGGCACGCAGACCGGACTCGACGGGGCGCAATTCACTGGGATCACCTGTGCCACCGCCACTGTGTGCTTTGCCTACGGCTTTCAGGGCTCGGACAGCGCAGATATCGGCGGAATTATTAAGGTCACCGTGGACGGCGGCGCCGCTTGGTACGACGAGTCGATTTCGGGCACCAAAGCCGTCGACAGTATTTCCTGCCCAACGTCGACCGACTGCTTCGCCGGTGCAGATCTCAGCAATGGCTCGGCCGGAGTGTTCTCAACCACTGACACGGGATTCACCACCATTCCCGAAAGCCTCATCGACCCGACCAATGTGGTGGCCACTCCAGGCGCGGGATCGGCCACGGCGACCTGGACGCCCCCGACCGACCTCTACGGCGATTCGATCAGCGGGTACACGGTGATCACGTCGCAGGAGCCAGGAAACATATTTGTAGGTGACACCTTCACGACAGCCACTTCCCTGACCGTGAGTCACCTGACGGCCGGGGATCAGTACGTGATGGCGGTCTCCACCAACACGGTGGGTCAAAATATGAGTCAGTCGGTGGCTTCGAACACCGTGGTGCCGCTTGCCCCACCAGGCCCCTATAGCCCTTTGGCTCCAACGCGTGTCTGTGACACCAGAGTGGGCAACCCTTCTCACCTCGCAAGTCCGGCGACTCAATGCAACGGAGACACCCTCTCGGCGGGCGGTACACAAGTCGTCCACATTGCTGGCAACTACAACGTCCCTTCCACCGCCACAGCGGTCGTCCTTAATGTCACCGCAGTGAACGAAGCGGGCCAGGGCTATATGACTGTGTACCCCACGGGTTCGGCGTTACCCAATGCATCCAATGTCAACTACCCAGCTGGCAAGCCCGTTCCCAACCTGGTCGAAGTGGGCGTTGGAACCGGTGGCGACATCTCGGTCTTCTCGTCGGCACATAGCGACCTCATTGTTGACGTTGAAGGCTATGTGTCTCCCACTGCGGTTGATGGGAGCGGGTCCGGGCTCTACAACGCGCTCGCTTCACCAGTTCGCATCTGCGACACGAGAGCCGGAAACCCGTCCGGGCTCAACTCTGCCCCCAACAATCAATGCAATGGCAGAACTCTTGAAGCCGGCGGAGTCATCCCCGTGAACGTTGGGGGCTGGAACGGCATCCCGTCGAACGCTACGGCCGCAGTCTTCAACGTCACCGTGGTCAATCCGACTGGGAACGGGTATCTGACGGTGTATCCCCACGGTGGGACTGTGCCGAATTCATCCAATGTCAATTACAGCGAAGGACAGACCACGTCGAACCGGGTGATTGTGCCTCTGGGGACGAGTGCGGGGATCACCGTGGCAAGCTCCCAATCAGCCGATGTGATTGTCGATGTGTCGGGATACTTTTCGGCACCCGGATTCAGCGGCGCAGTCTTCACCGCCGAGCCAGCGCCAATCCGTATTTGTGATACCAGAGCCGGAAATCCATCGGGACTCACTGCACCCAACAACCAATGCAACGGAACCGCCAATGTAGGCAAGCCGATAGGCGCGGGTCAGGATTTGCCCGTCCAAGTGACCGGACTTGCTGGGGTGCCATCTGGAGCTACGGCCGTGGTGGTGAATCTCACTGGCTTCAAACCATCTGCTCAGACATTCTTGACGGTCTATCCAAATGCGCTGCCAGCTCCGCTGGTCTCTGACCTCAATGAGGTGCCCGGAGAGGTAAAAGCCAACCTCGTCGTGGCCACCCTCAGCTCTTCAGGGTCCATCAACATCTATAACAAAAACGGGAATGAAAACGTCATAGTGGACGTCCTGGGCTGGTATTCCAACCCCTCGTAACAACGGCACCTGAATGGGAGATCCTCCAGCGTTGTGACCGGACGCTCTGGGGCAGTAAGTTGAGCAGCCCGCAGATATTCTTCACCGTTGCGGGCGCTTAGCTCAGCTGGTTAGAGCGCAGCCTTCACACGGCTGAGGTCGTGGGTTCGAGTCCCGCAGCGCCCACTCGAAAGATCCTGGTCGCAGGTTCGCCGACCACCAAACGCTCTCCAGCGATCGGCGGCGTGAAATGCTGGGGAAAATCGCGAAGCAAGGAGCGGTGGTGTAGTCATGCAAGAGATTACGTGCCCCCACTGCGGGAAAGCGTTCAAAGTTGACGAAGCGGGATACGCGGACATCGTAAAGCAGGTGCGAGGTCGCGAGTTCGAGGCTGAGCTACACGAGCGTCTTGATATTCAGGCGCAGAAGAAGCAGGCCGAGATCGAGTTGGCTGAGGCGAAGGTCGCCCAGAAAGCCGAGGGAGAATCTGCCAAGAAGGACCTCGAAATCACGCAACTAAAGGCGGAACTGAAATCTGGCGACGTAGCGCAAAAGTTGGCGGTCCGGGAAGCACTTATTGCAGTAGAGAAGGATCGTGACGAACTTGCGGTGAAGCTGGCTAGTGAAGAGGCTCAACGCAAGGCAGACGTCGAGCGCCTCAAAGCCGAGGTCGAATCGTCCGAGTTGGTAAAGCAGCTTGCCGTCAAGGAGGCGGTTGCCGACGTAGAAAAGCAGCGTGACGAACTCAAGAGCGGTGTCCAGAGGGCAGAGCTAGAGAAAGAACTCCTCGAAAGGTCGCTGAAGGACAAGTACGAGACGCAGCTCAAAGATCGGGACGAAGCCATCGAGCGTCTCCGCGACATGAAGGCAAAGCTTTCGAGCAAAATGGTCGGAGAAACTCTCGAACAGCATTGTGAAATCGAGTTCAATCGCATCCGGGCAATGGCGTTTCCGAGGGCGTATTTCGAGAAGGACAACGACGCGAAGACTGGGAGCAAGGGCGACTACATCTTCCGCGAAGCTGACGAAGCTGGCACGGATTTTATCTCGATCATGTTTGAGATGAAGAACGAACACGACCAGACCGCGACGAAGAAGAAGAACGAGGACTTCCTCAAAGAGCTCGACAAGGATCGCAAGGAGAAAGAATGCGAGTACGCGATTCTCGTGTCCTTGCTCGAACCCGACAGCGAGCTTTACAACGACGGCATTGTGGACGTATCCCACCGCTACTCGAAGATGTACGTGATCCGGCCACAGTTCTTTCTCCCGATGATTACGTTGCTGCGGAACGGTGCATTGAACTCACTTTCCTACAAAGCCGAGCTGGCTCAAGTCCGTGAGCGGAACGTCGACATCACCAACTTCGAAGACGAACTCGAATCCTTCAAGACCGGCTTCGCACGGAACTACGACTTGGCCTCAAAGAAGTTCAAGACAGCAATCGACGAGATCGACAAGACCATCGATCACCTTCAGAAGACCAAGGAAGCCCTTCTTGGATCGGAGAACAACCTGCGACTCGCCAACAATAAGGCGGATGATCTGACCATCAAGAAACTAACGAAGGGTAACCCCACGATGGCAGTCCAATTCGCTGAGTTAGAGAGTGGCGAGCCCGAGGACGATGGTTAGCCTCTCTGTCGATTTCGGGCGCATACACAGGCAGCGGCGTCGCCAGCGGCGAGCTATTGGCGGGTCATTGCCACACTCAGACGATCCTCGGGGCTGATGAGGTGCGACTGGTCATCGTTGCCCTGATCTAACTGCACCCAGTTAACCGTGCCGGTGAAGCGGCTCGTTTCTGGTGTGTAGTCATCGCTGACTGAGGTTCCAAAGTCCACGCCAACATCGAGCGTTTCGTCGCCCGAGAAGAGCATGGGGATGCTGGCCTCCTGACGAGCGGTGCCAACTGCGATCCCATCGACGTAGAGAGTGGCGTCACCGCCTTTGGCGAGACCGTCGCCGTCGTAGGCGAATTCGATTCGTACTTGATGGTTCCCTGGACTCAGTGGCTCAGTTCCAACGGCTTTCACGCGGTTGAGTCCTAAGAGGTTGTAGCAGTGCGTTGGTACGCTTTCCTTCAGATAGAGAGCCCAACCGCCGAAGGCTCCACCTTGGGCGACGATCACTCCGTTGGCGCCTCTGTCGGGAACCTCGATGTCGGCGGTCACTGCATATGACTTGTTCTTGAGATTCAGCACGGTGTTTTCGGTCAATCGGCCCATGCCTCCGAACAGAACCTGAGATGTGCCGGTAACGGCGGATGGCCGACCAGCCAGATCTGAGTTGAATCGTTCAACTCGCCGATCGTCCAGCGGCAGCACCTGATGTTTGACGGCCTCAATCAAGAAGAGACGCTGTAGTTCAGCCAGCTTGTCTGGGTGATCTTCGGAGATGTCGTGTGCCTGGGTCCAGTCAGTCGTGGTGTCATAAAGCTCCCATTTGTCGTCATCGAGAGCTGGGAGTACGGCTCCGAAGAGCCAGGGGATGCTGTGACGGGTGACCGCCGTCCAACCCTTGTGGTAGATCCCGCGGTTGCAGAGCATTTCGAAATACTGCGTCTCGCGCCCTTCTGCCGCGTCGGCATCGTCAAACAGGTAAGTCATCGAGACGCCGTGAAGCGGCTGCTGTTCAAACCCATTGACCATTGTCGGCTCGGGCAGTTGAGCCACCTCAAGCACCGTCTTGGCTACGTCGATGACGTGATGGAATTGGTTCCGCACCTCACCTTTGGCGCTGAACCCATTGGGCCAGTGCACAATGGTTCCATTGCGCGTACCGCCGAAGTGAGACGCCACTTGCTTCGTCCACTGGTATGGCGTGCACATGGCGTGGGCCCAGCCGACTGCGTAATGGTTGTAGGCCTCGGGTGTGCCGAACTTGTCGATATTGGCAGCCATGAATTCGGCCGTCTCAAAGGCGGCGGCGCCGTTGAGTGAGAAGAGCTCATTGAAGGTGCCGTTTGGTGTCCCCTCAGCGCTCGCTCCGTTGTCACCGATGATGTAATAGATCAAGGTGTCGTCGAGCACATCGAGCTCCTCAAGGGCGTCGATGACCCGACCTACTGCATGGTCGGTGTGCTCTAAGAATCCCGCGTAGACCTCCATCTGTCGCGCCAAGACCGGCTTCAAAATTTCTGGCACTTCGTCCCACGATTGAATATCGATCGGACGAGCGGTGAGTTCGGCATCTGCGGCCACGACGCCGCGATCTTTCTGTCGAGCGAACACTTCTTCACGAAGGGCATCCCACCCGGCGTCGAAACGACCCTTGTATTTGTCCGACCATTCTGGGGCCACGTGATGAGGTGCGTGGGTGGCCCCAGGGGCGTAATAAGCAAAGAATGGCTTGTCGGTTTGCAAGGAGCGTTGCTGACGGAACCAGGCGATGGCCTTGTCCGTCATGTCGTCAGTCAGATGATATCCCTCTGCCGGCGTGGAAGGAGGCTCAATGGGAGTGGTGCCCTCATAAAGAGCGGGATAGAACTGGTTCGTCTCGCCACCAATGAAGCCATAGAAGTAGTCGAACCCACTGCCGGTGGGCCACAAATCAAATGGTCCAACTGGGCTTGTCTTCCACACTGGCACTTCATGACATTTGCCGAACTGCGCCGTTGAATAGCCGTTGAGCTTCAGAGTCTCGGCCAAGGGTGCTGTTGATTTGGGGCGAATGGAGGTATAGCCCGGTGCCGAAGTGGCGGTCTCGGTGATCGTTCCCATGCCGACCGTGTGGTGGTTGCGCCCAGTGAGTAGGGCTGCCCTGGTCGGGGCGCACAGAGCAGTGGTGTGGAATCGACTCAACGTCAGGCCGCCGGCGGCGAGGCGCTCAGCCGTGGGCGTATTGATGGCGCCCCCGAAAGCCGAGGAGGCACCGAAACCGATGTCGTCGAGCAGGACAATCAGGACATTGGGTGCCCCGCTCGGGGCTTGCGGCTCAGTGATCGGAGGGAATGAGGTGTCCGGGTCTTTGGCGTCGTAGGTGGTGAGACCGACTGTTTGTGGGTCGTGAATCGGCAAAACGAATCGATTGACTTCGGGTTTGGGGGCCATGTGTCTCCTCTTCAGCGGGATGAGGTGACCGTAGCCTCTCTAATTCAGAACGAGCTGAATTATTCGTGCACCAAGAAGATCAGTGGATTCCGTGGGACCGCTGCGCGAACGTGTTCACCGAACTGTCACCTCAGGTGACGCGATTAAGGGACGGGGTCGGAGATT
>Ga0182030_10004989_pt1 | contig 28266 bp, 27 predicted proteins | sample 812S3MmetaG_FD_121299 | JGI IMG/M metagenome (GOLD analysis project Ga0182030, IMG submission 121299) | Permafrost microbial communities from Stordalen Mire, Sweden - 812S3M metaG (Illumina Assembly) | ecosystem: Environmental > Terrestrial > Soil > Wetlands > Permafrost | place: Sweden... | reverse complement strand
TTTGCGCTGAAGAAAATCGAGGACTTGTCGCCGCAAGTGTTGACGCTCGATCTGGAGATGCCGGGGCTGAACGGGATCGATACTCTGAAGGAAATCATGCGGCACTGGCGGCTCCCGGTCATCGTGGTCAGCTCGCACAGCACGGCGGGGGCCTCGATCACGCTCAAGGCGCTGGCCCTGGGCGCGTTCGATTTCGTGGCCAAGCCGCAGGATGTTTCCGCGCGCATGCCCGAGATTGCCGACGAGTTGATCAAAAAGATCCACGCTGCGGCGCAAAGCGCGGGGGTACAGACGCAGTTCCTGCCGGGGGAAACACACGGTGAACAGCCGAGCAAGCTGCAGCCTGTCGCACCCACGCGGATTGTCGCCATCGGCGTTTCCACGGGTGGTCCTAACGCCCTGCAATATCTTTTTTCGAAGCTGCCGGTGGAATTTCCGGGCAGCATCCTGGTGGTGCAGCATATGCCGGACGGTTTCACCGAACTGTTCGCCAAGCGGCTGGACGATAGTTGCCCCATCCGTGTAAAGGAGGCGCAATCGGGCGACCTGCTGGTCGCCGGACGAGCGCTGATTTGCCCGGGGAACCGGCACATGAAAGTGAAGAAAATGCCGCTGGGCAATGTGGCCGTGCTTGCGGACGAGGGCCCGGTGAACGGGCACCGTCCTTCAGTCGACGTGCTCTTCCACAGCGTAGCCGAGGGGTTTGGCGCGCAAGCCATGGCCGTGTTGATGACGGGCATGGGAGAAGACGGGGCGTTTGGTTTGGGAGAGATCCGGGCGGCCGGAGGATTTACGGTGGCGCAGAGCCAGGAAACATGCGTGGTTTTCGGCATGCCCAAGGCGGCCATCGAACGGGGCTACGTGATGCGGGTCGCGGACCTCCAGGATCTGCCCAGTGTTTTGCTGGGGCAATGCCCGCTCGACCGTGGCCGCGGGGACACCCCCGACGTCAAGCGGGCGACTAGTACCGGAAGTAACTAGAGTTATCTATCGAAAGTGTGTAGATCGTGATTAAGTGAATACTTGGGGAGGAGTACCATGGAAAAGTTTGTGCCCGTAAAACGGAGCGAAGACGGACAGCCGGTGCGCTATCTGATCGTGGACGACTCCGTGTTCGCCCGCAAGAACCTGGCCCGGATGGTTGAAACCTTTGGGGGGCAGGTAGTCGGCGAGGCTGGCGACGGAGTTTCTGCCATCAGCGAGTACGAACGGCTCACGCCCGACATCGTTCTAATGGATATCACCATGCCGCAGATGGAAGGCATCGAAGCGGCGGAGAAGATCGTGCGCGATCACCCGAACGCCCGCATCGTAATGGTGTCGTCGGTCGGTTACCAGGAGAACATCGTGGCTGCCTTGCAGCGCGGCGCGCGCCACTTCGTGCAGAAACCGGTGAAGCCGGAAGTTCTCTACGAAGTCATCAAGTACGTGATGCGCGACGACGGAACGACGGTGCATGGCGCCGGAGCTGGGGCTGGTGCCTAGTCATGCGGATGGACCTGATTCAGCCTTTCATTAACTCGGCCGACGCCGTCCTGGCGCAAGGGCTGGAGTCGCCCATTTCCATCGAGAACCTGAGCATGGAAGAGGAGGCGTACCGACGGAAAGGGGTCGCTGCCGAGGTCTTCCTCACGGGCGAGATCGAAGGACGGATCATTTTCGATGTGGACCTGGGAACGGCAGCGCAGCTCGCCAGCCGCCTGGCGGGCGTCGAAGTATCGGAGGCCGACGACGATCTGGTGCGCGAGGCGGTCTGTGAGCTGGCCAACCAGATCATAGGCAACTCCATCACCACGCTCAACGATCAAGGATTCCACTTTCACGTTCGTCCGCCAACCCTGCACACCTCCGAGCAGGGCAGCAAGAGCAGTGAAGACACCGAGGCCCTGGTGATGTGCTTCAATACTTCCAGCGGAAACGTGTTCATGAATGTGGCGCTGCGTTACAACCGCCGCCGGACGGTGGAACGGGCGGTTGTCGCCGGATAGTAATCGCCACTGGCCGTCTCACGTTCGACACTGCAACTTATCCAGTCTTATCCACGCGTCATATCCGACATACATTCGGGGGCATCCTGAGCGTCGCCTGCGCCAGCAGAATGCACAGGTCCTTCGCTTTGGTCAGGATGACAGTTTGGACTTCGTATCACGAACTTCAGAACATCCTCTACGGACCGGCAATCAGAAACACGGGATTCTGCGGCGGGTTCTGCGAACTCGGCGGAATTGGCGCGCGCGCGCTGGTTGGGCCCGGCAGATTCTCGATGTAGCCTTCGCTGGCAGTATCGACGATGTTGACATTCCCTCCATCGCAACTGGACAGGTAGGCGCGAGTGCTGTCGCCGGCGGCGGCCATCATGAAGCGGAAGCGAGTGGTGGAGCAGAAGGAATCGTAGGCGGGAAATCCCGGAATCGCAATCGAGGGGGTTCTGATCGTGTTGCTCGTGGCGTCGATCACCGTCATTTGCGGACACATATTCGGAGCGGCGCCCGTCCCACCACTAATGTAACTGTCCGTTGGAGCATTCGCTACCTCAAACGTTCCTCCCCCAACCGAGAGAATAGTAAAGGTGCCGTCGAAATCGCTCGGAGGATTGTTATGAAGATTGAGGCCAGTTGAGTCCACATTCGAGATCGTGATGACCATCCCAGGAAACAAATCGGGGGTTCCGGGCGAAAGGGTGTAATTGTAGGTTGTTGTGCTGGCACCGCTGGACGTCAGGGTTGCGCCTGTGATGGTCACATTAACTTGGAACTCCGCATAAGAACCCACGTAAGCGCGGGAACCGTCCGGCAGGGCGGCCACAGCGGCGGCGGTCACCGCACCAGGGCTAAAAGTCGAGCATACATCGCCCTGCGCGCGAGCTGATGGCAGGACCGGGGGGATCGTGATCGGGCCTCCCGCAAGGTATTGCGGCGGGGACTGCGAAACATCGACGATCGCCATCTGCTGTCCGCCCGCAATATAAAGCCGGACCAGATTGGGATCGTAGGTCATTGTGGTTGCGCCCGGCACGCTAATCGACGTTTCGGTCAGCGTGTCAGGACCGGCGGTCGAGGTGGTATTGAGCCAAGCCAGCGTTCCGTTTAACTCCAGCACGTACACCGCCTGGCTGTCGGAACGAGCCGACAACCAAATGGGCGCTGAAGCCAATGCGCCGGTGATCGGCCTCGCAGACCGGTCAGCGGTATTGAAGGCGCTGAGCGTTCCGTCGCCCTGGTTCACCACGTACAGTTTGCTTTTGTCGGGCGTGACGGCCAGGGCATCTGGCTTGGGTCCGACCGGAATCGTCCAGACCACGGCGCTGGTAGATGTGCTGACCACACCGACCGAAGGAGGAACGTAATTCGGCAACGTCACATAGGCCAGCGTATCCGTCGGGGCAACGGCCACAAAGTTCGGCGCCGAATTCGGCGGCAGACTGATGGTGGTAGCACTGCTGATCGTCGTACCACTGAAGTCTAGCTTGGTAATCGAATCGGCCAGCGCGCCAGTCACGGAGTGGTTTACGACCAGGATCTGGCTCGCGGTTTGCTGCACCGCGTGGACGGGAGCAAGGCCCACGCTGGCTTGGCTCACATCCGTATCGCCGGAGACATCGATCACCATCGCGCTGCCGGGCACAATGGTTCCGTTATCGTTGATCGCAACCACAGTGTGTGCCGCTTGCGGGTTCGGAAATGTCGGAGGATTCGGAATGATAATCGGGCGGAACGTTTCGCCACAGCCGGTACAGATCAGATAAACAGACAGTACGAACCCCAGCCAGAGAAACCGCTTCATTCAAACTCCATGGAAAAAATTGGTGTTGCGCGGAATCCGATATTGTATCGGGAACCGGGCCATGAGGGGAAATCGGTTGGCGCTCACCTCGCCGCGAGCTTTCCGCCGCTTTTGATGAGAAGCGAGTGGAGGCGACTTTGGTTGCCGGGCGGCAGGGCGCAATATTTGCACGCACTAGCACCGCGATCGCGTGATTGCCACGGCTGTCGATCCAAGCTGGTTGGTGGAGAGGAGGGCGTCCTCGCTCAGCCGGACGGGCGAGACGCCCGTCCCTCCTCCAACATGACCCATCACGCGGACCTCCAGATGCGGCTACCCGCATCTCTGCAGCGGCCAGATGGCTCACCCGCGCGCGCGTCGTGCTTTTCGTTGGTTCTCGGCGGGCATCTCTGCAACTTTTTCCGACCCGGCGGGCTTCTTCGTCTGCGCCAGGCTTTCCTTCAGCGCCGCCATCAGATCCACCACCGGAGCCAGTTTCCTCGGTTGCTCGGCGGCTTGGACTTCGCCACCCTCCAGCTTCGTCTCAATCAGCTTCTTCAGATTTTCCTGGAACGTGTCGTGATATTTCTCCGGATCCCAGTCCCCCGCCAGCGCTTCAATGAGCTGATGCGCAACTTTGATTTCAGCCTCTTTGATCTCCACATCGGGAGCGCCAAACGACTCGACCTCGCGCACTTCCTCGGCGTAGTACATGGTGTGCAGCATCATCCCACCTTTATGGGGGCGCAGGAAAACCGTGTATTCGCGGTTGTGCATGGTGAGTTTGGCGATGGCAACAAACTCACTCTCCTCCAGCGCCTTGGTGAGCAGCGCATAGGGACGGCGGCCGGCTTCATCGGGAACCATGTAATACGACGACTCGAAGTACACTGGATCGACTTCGCTCGACTTCACGAACTCCAGGATCTCCATCGTCTTCGCGGTCTTGGGCTCGATCTTCTTGATTTCCTCGGGATCGATGATGATGTATTCGTCTTTGCGATACTCGTAGCCCTTGACGATATCGCTACGCTCGAGGACCTGGTTGTCCGCGGGGCAAATGAGCTGCTGCTTTACCCGATGGTGATCGGTGCGGTGAAGCTGGTTGAACGAGATGCCGCTACTGCGCGCGCCCGAGAACAGACGCACCGGCATCGAGATTAATCCGAATGTAAGATACCCAGACCAGACTGAGGCCGCCATTGGTTTCACCCCAAGTGCAGACGAGGCTTGCCTCGTCTTCTTCAATATCGGCAGACGCGGCAAACCGCATACCGCAAAATCGAAATCCACCCAAGCGTACAGAAGTGTAGCCTAAATCAGTGAAAGTTGCTGCCACCAGATTGCGGGCGAATCTAAAGGCCAAGCACCACATAACGTAGCCCGCTGCTGCCGGATACCGAATATAGTGTTATCGAACACAGCTCTTGCATTCAAGCCGGCGGCTATCAGCTCTCAGTCATCAGCTGTCCGGGGACGTAAGATTCTACTGAGAGCCGAGAGCTGAAAGCTGCCCCACTCATGGTGAACCCTTACCTACATGCCTGGGCGTCGTCCCCGGAACGGTTGGGCATCGCCGCCGCCGTGACGCTGGGCTTTGCGCTGCTGGCGCGGGCATTGCGGGGAGTGAATGGTTCCGGAGCTCTGGCCGGCGGTCTCGCCTGTTTCCTGCTTTTTGCCGCGGCCGGTCCAACCGCTTTCGCCGCGCTCGCGGCGTTGTTCATAATGACCTGGACCTCCACTCGCCTGGGATACCGGCACAAGCTGGCGCTCGGGCTGGCCGAGCGAAGCGAAGGCCGGAATGCGTGGCAAATTCTGGCCAATCTCGCCATCGCTGCCGCCAGTTCGGTTGGTTTCAGCACCACTGGAAATCGGATTTGGTTGGTCGCGGCAATGGCCGCCCTGGCGGAAGCCGCGACGGACACCGTGGCCAGCGAAATCGGGCCAACCCGCAGCACCGACGCGCGACTGATCACGACCTGGGAACGTGTCCCCGCAGGAACCGACGGCGGCATCACGATTCCCGGAAGCATCGCTGGGATGGTCGCTGGTCTGGCGATTGCGGCGGTCGCAACCGTGAGCGGATTGATTCTTCCGACTCAACTCTGGATTCCGGTGGCCGCCGGATTCGCCGGAATGGTTATCGACAGCATTCTCGGCGCCACCCTGCAACGCCGCGGCTGGATCAGCAATCAAGCGGTAAATTTCTTCGCCACGCTGGCCGCGGCGGGGCTGGCGCTTGCCATCTTGAGGTTGACGAAGAATGTGCCGTAGAGACCCGGCTCGCCGCGTCCCGGACCGAATGCGCCACATGGAGCGGTGCGACGCAGGAGACGGGGGCAAGCCCCATCTCTACAGGAGGTTTTTCGGTGGGTTACGTTCTCTGTTTGACGCGATCGAGGAGCATGAAAACCAGGACGCCCAGCAGTGCGTTCGCCAAGCCCGACCAGAATTCGTGGGGCCAACTCCACGCCATGTGCAGCCCGACCATGCCGCGCGCAATCGTGAAATAGACAACCTCGTGCACGATGTAGAAGAAAATCGTAAGCAGGAAACGAGCGCCGGCATGTTCCACGTCCAGCTTGATCCCTAGCGAAGACGCGCCGAATCCCACCACCGTCAGCGCAATCCCGTAGAGCCCGATGGCCTGATGCGTCAAAGCATCTTGCAGAATGCCGATCAAGCTGCCGGTAAACAACCCCGCCAGCGGACTGCGCCGCGCCGTCGCGAAACCGATGGTGACCAGCAGGGGAAGATCGAAGATCGAGAAAAAAGGCAGTCGCAGCGGCAGCCAAGCCTGCAGGAAAACCGCAGCCAGCGGAATCAGAACCGTCGCAGGAATGCTGAAACGGTAAACCTCAACCTGCTCTCCCGATGTGTAAGTAATGGCCACGTTAGTGCGGACTATCCTCAACGGCGGGTTGCGCTTTGGGTGCTGCCGCCGCCTTCACCGGTTTAGGCGGAACTTTCGCAGCGCCAGCTGCGGTTGTCCGAGTCACGGGGGTCCCGGAAGAAGTTTCCGAGACAGTCCCGGCAGAAGACGCGGAGCTCGCCGGTTTTCGCGCAGCGGGCGCGCCGCTCGCGGTGGAGGCTTGCGGGGACGCCGTCTTGGGCTTGGCATCTGAGCCTGTACTCGCGGGTGCGACAGTCCCCGGTGCCACCGTCCCGGGCGCCACCGTCCCCGGCGCACCGCTTTTCACGGCATCTTCCGGCTTGGAAGGAACGGCCGGCAGACGCTCGGCCAGGATGTCGACGGCGCGCGCTGCGCCCGTCTGGTCAGGTTCGGCCTGCCTCTCATCGATTTTCGTCACTACCAGCACTTCTTCCAGCCGGCTGAGATCGGCCGCGGGACGCACATGAATGTTGAGAAAGAGCTCACTGCCCGGCGCGACTTTCGTCACCCTGCCCACCAGCAGACCCTTGGGAAAGACTCCATCTCCACCGCTGGTAAGAACCATTTCGCCGGCGGGCACGGTCTCGTCGCTCATCACTTTTTCGAGCACAACTTCGCCCGACGCCGTGCCCCGGAGAATACCTTGCGTCCGCGTTTTGTCGAGGATCGCACCCACTCCGCTGCTCTGGTCGTTGATCAAGAGCACCTTCGATGTGGACGGGATGCGGTACACCTCCAGCACCTTGCCCACAACGCCATCGGCGGTGATGACCGCCATGTCCGGCCGTATGCCGTCGTTGTAGCCCTTGTCGATGAAGACTACGCGTGACAACTCGCTGCCGCTCCCTCCGATGACTTGCGCCGCCATGGTCGCGGAAATGAACTGTTCTTTGAAGGCCAGCAACGCTTGCAGACGCCGCGCCTGATCGGCGTCCTGGCTTATCCGCACCCGCTCCAGACTCATACGCTCAATCTGTTGCTTGAGGCCTCGGTTCTCAGCTCGCACGCCGCGCAGGTAGAAATAGTCGTGCCAGACGTTGCTGCTGGAAGTTTGCGCCCACACCAACGCCTTTTCCAGGGGAGTGATCATTCCCACCGCCCAGATGCGAATCAGGCGCGTCGGTTCGCTGTCGGTTGTGCGTTTGACGTTGACCTGCACGGCCAAGCCGAGAATCTGGGCGAATAGCACTCCCACCAGCACGATCAGGTTGCGGTAGCGTCCGAGGACATCCATAACACAGTTGCCAGTGGTCAGTGGCCGGTTGCCAGTTTGTGATGGTTGTCGGTGGTCAGTTGCGCGTGGTCAGCCGCAATACAACGAACCTATTTCCAGGGGTCTTCACTGCCACCTAGCCACTGACAACTGTTTCTCTCTACTCGATGGAAATCTTTCTCAGCAGTTTGAAGTCCGAGAGCATCTTGCCGGTGCCCAGTACCACGCTGCAGAGCGGATCGTCGGCAATCGAGACCGGCAATCCCGTTTCCTCGCGGATGCGCTTGTCGAGATTCTTGATCAGCGCGCCTCCACCGGTCAGCACAATGCCGCGGTCGCTGATATCGGCGGATAGTTCCGGAGGCGTACGTTCGAGCGCGACTCGAATCGCGTTCATGATGGTCGAAACGCATTCACTCAGCGATTCGCGAATTTCGCTGTCGTCGACAGTGATGGTTTTCGGCACGCCTTCGATCAGGTTGCGGCCTTTAATTTCCATGGTCAGCGGCTTGTCCAGCGGATACGCGGAGCCGATTTCCATCTTGATCTGTTCGGCGGTGCGCTCGCCCACCAGCAGGTTATATTTCCGCTTGAGGTAATTCATGATGGCCTCATCCATCTGGTTGCCGGCCATGCGCACGGAGCGCGAATACACGATGCCGCTGAGCGAAATCACCGCGATGTCGGTGGTGCCGCCGCCGATGTCGACCACCATGTTGCCGCTGGGTTCGGTAATCGGCAACCCCGCGCCGATGGCGGCCACCATGGCTTGCTCCACCAGGAACACTTCGCTGGCCTTGGCGCGATAGGCGGAATCCATGACGGCGCGCTTTTCCACTTGCGTGATTTCCGAGGGCACGCCGATTACGATCCGCGGATGCACCAGCATCTTGCGGTTGTGCGCCTTCTGGATGAAGTAATTCAGCATCTTCTCGGTGACCTTGAAGTCGGCGATAACACCGTCTTTCATCGGCTTAATGGCCACGATGTTGCCGGGCGTGCGCCCCAGCATCTCCTTGGCCTCTTTTCCGACGGCTTCCACTTCGTTGGTGTTCTTGTTCATCGCCACGATCGATGGCTCGTTGACGACGATGCCCTTGCCCTTCGCATACACCAGCGTGTTGGCGGTCCCGAGATCGATGGCGAGGTCGCTCGAAAACATACTGAAGAGCGAACGCAGATTGTGCGAACGCAGTGAGCCGTTATGAAATCCATTGTTTGACATATCAATACTTCTCTCTCTCGGGAATTCGTCTCGCCCCCGGAACCCGGTCTTTCCCTAAGTTTCCGTGTGAGTCGCTCCGCCCTAGCTGCTTCTATTTTACGTTTCTTTCTATTCTACTTGGATGTTCAGGAAAACTGGTTGCTAACTGGGCACCGTGGTTCCAACTCTCACTCCGAACATCGAATCCTTACTGAATCACCACTTTTTCCTGCTGGGTCTTCACCCCGCCTTTCGAATTCTGCGCCGTGATCGTGACCAGGTTTTCCCCGTTCGGCAAAGGTGGAGTGAAGTAGTGGAACGCGCCATCGTCACCGACAATAGGCACTTCCCTGCCGTTCACCATGACGCGCGCTCCCGCCTCGGTCTTGCCCGTTACTTCGATCACATGTCCGTGCTGAATCAGCGGATCAATATCGAGCGACAATTCGATTTTCTCTTTCGCCTTGACAATGATGGTGAAACGATTCTTTTCGCTTTCCACCGATTGCTTGCCCGCCGCATCGTAAGACTGGATGGACCAATAGTAAGCTCCGACAGGAAGTCCGGTCACAACCACACTCGGCGCTTCCACTTTCTTGTCCAGCAGCAACGACGAAAAGTACGGATTGTGCGAAATACGCAGCCGGTATCCGGCGGCGTTCGCCATGGGCGACCAGGCAAACTCCACTTCCTTCGCCTTCTCATCTGCGTTGATGAAAACCGGCATCATGTTGGCCGGTGTAATGGGCACGGGCGGCCCGATTTCCGTAGCCCGCTCCATGGTCTTCGATGTGCTCTGGAAACTTACTTTGTCCCAAGGCGCCAGGCGAGCCACTTCTCCGTTGCGCTCGACTTCGCCACTGCCTTTTTTGACCAGGATCTCATGCTGATCGTCCTTGGGATTATTGTGCACCATGGCTGACGAATCGGGAGCGAGCGAAGCCTTCGCGCCCGCCACAATCACCTGCGACTTCGAGCCCTGAACATACGTCGCCGTGGTCAAATCCACCGTGCCCGTCGTGACCGCCACTGACACGTTGGTTTGTTGCTGATCGTTGGCCGAGTTCTCTTCGATTACGATCAGCGAATCCTGTTTCACGGTGTAGTTGGTGCCGTCGTTGAAAACAATCTTCGCCATGCCTTCGGCGCCGGTCTGCACCACGTCGCCTTTTTCGAGGGGCACGTTGTAGTCGGCGTTGATCCAGCTATTGCCGTTGCCTTTCCTTACCCGGATCGTGCCATCGAGCGCGGTAAAGTGCGCCTGCTGCGAAGCTGCCGCCGACGGCCCTTTGAGCGGAGGCGCCAGACCCGCAACTTTTTCGAGCAGGCCTGTGGAAAGTTGCCCGGCCGCTTTCACCGTCGTGTCGGTAAATTTTGGAAATGCCACGTGCATGACCGCGCCAAAAATCAATGCCACTCCCAGCAGCGCCATGAGCACGCTGCGGTACGTCACCGTCTTCCAGGCAACGTAGAGTCCCGGCTTATTACTATTTCTATTCGACACGAGCCCGTGCCAGCCTTACCTTAGAATTTTGAGAAATGGGATATCTCCCGCTCTGTGACCATCATATCCCTGCTGGGATGGGTATTAAACTTGGGTCAGGGGGTAAGGGTTACGAAAGTGACCACCGCCAATCGACCCCTGCTGGCGCTGGCCGTATCCACTCCGAAAACACAACCTGCGTCTCCTTGCCGGTCTTCACCCCCAGCGTTAGCATGAGTGTTCTGCACTATTCCCAGGAGGCTTCTATGGCGACCGATACCCTGACCAGCGCTTCGACAGTGGGCGGCACGACCAAACACAAGGTTTTCAAGAATTTCATCGACGGCGAGTGGGTCGAGTCCGTCAGCGGACGAACGTTCGAAGACCGCAATCCCGCAGACACACGCGAGGTCGTGGCCATCTTCCAGCGGTCGAACAAGACCGATGTCGACGCCGCCGTGGATGCTGCCAAGCGCGCGTTTGCCAAATGGCGTCTGGTGCCCGCGCCCCGCCGCGCCGAGATGGTCTTCCGCGCTGCCGAGATTCTGATCGAGCGCAAAGAAGACCATGCCCGCGACATGACGCGCGAAATGGGCAAGGTGCTGAAAGAAACCCGCGGCGATGTGCAGGAAGCGATTGACGCCGCCTACTACAACGCCGGCGAAGGCCGCCGCCTGTTCGGCCCCACCGTGCCCTCGGAGTTGCCCAACAAGTTCGCCATGGCCGTCCGCCAGCCCATCGGCGTCTGCGGCATGATCACGCCCTGGAACTTCCCCATGGCCATCTCGTCGTGGAAGCTGCTGCCTGCAGTTGTCTGCGGCAACACCTGCGTGATCAAGCCGGCGCAGGACACTCCGCTCTCGACCTTCAACCTGGTTCAGGCGCTCACCGACGCCGGCATTCCGAAAGGCGTGATCAACATCGTGACCGGCTTCGGCGCGGAAGTCGGCACGCCGCTGACCGAGCATCCAGTGGTCCGCGCCATCTCGCTCACCGGCTCGTCGGCGGTCGGCAGAATCGTAGGCGCGACGGCGGCCAAGAGCTTCAAGCACTGTTCGCTCGAACTCGGCGGCAAGAATCCGATGATCGTGCTCGACGATGCTAACCTCGACCTCGCCATCGAAGGCGGACTCTGGGGCGCTTTCGGAACCACCGGACAGCGCTGCACCGCGACCAGCCGCATCATCGTGCAGAAAGGCGTTTATACCGAGTTTGTCGATCACTTCGTAGCGCGCGCCAAGAACATCAAAGTTGGCAACGGGCTCGACGAGACCGTCGAGATGGGTCCGGCGGTGAACGAGAACCAGCTCAAGACCGACCTGAGCTACATCGAGATCGGAAGAGCCGAAGGCGCCAAGCTCGTCACCGGTGGCAATCGCCTTGACCAGGGCGAATACCAGCACGGCTGGTTTATCGAGCCCACCGTGTTCATCGACGTCGATCCCAAGATGCGCATTGCCCAGGAGGAGATCTTCGGGCCAGTGGTTTCGATCATTCCCTGCGACGGCCTTGAAGATGCCGTAGCCATCGCCAACAACATCGAATACGGTCTGTCGTCGTCTCTGTACACGAAGGACGTGAACAAGGCTTTTGCGGCCGTCCGCGACCTCGAAGCCGGCATCACCTACATCAATGCTCCGACCATCGGCGCGGAAGTTCACTTGCCCTTCGGCGGTACCAAGGCGACGGGCAACGGACATCGTGAAGGCGGCATTGGCGCCATCGATTTCTACACCGAGTGGAAAGCAGTGTACGTGGATTACTCCGACAAGCTGCAGAAGGCGCAGATCGACCGGGAGGAGTAAAGAATATCTTTAACCGCAGAGTACGCGGAGAGCGCGGAGTTTTTGTTTGTTTTTTTCCTCTGCGTACTCAGCGATCTCTGTGGTTAAGTTTTTTTTGGAGTGCTCGATGCCCATGACTCAAGTCTGCGAAATCGCTCCTGCCGCCCGCTTAGAAAACGTCCGCTATGCCATTCGCGATCTGGCCTGCATCGCCGACGAAGTCGCCCGGCAGGGGCACAAGATTTTGCCGCTCAATATTGGCGACCCGCTCAACTTTGATTTCCAGACACCCCGGCACATGATCGAAGCCGTCTATCAGGCCATGCGCAGCGGCAAGAACGGCTACTCGCCGTCCTCCGGCGTCAAACCGGCGCTCGAAGCGATTCGCGGCGAGGCTGCCCGCAAGGGCATCGCCAACATTCAGGATGTCTTCGTCACCTCCGGCGTCAGCGAAACGGTGGACATCTGCCTGACCGCGCTGCTCAATCCGGGCGACAACCTGCTGACCCCGTGCCCCGACTATCCGCTCTATTCTGCGGTTCTCGCGAAGCTCGAAATCGGACTGAACACTTACTACCTGAACGAAGAAGACGGCTGGCAACCCGATCTCGACGACATCAGGAAGAAGATCACCCCCCGGACGCGCGGGATCGTGTTGATCAATCCCAACAACCCGACCGGCTCGGTCTGCACGCGCAAGATGCTCGAGCAGATTGCGGAACTGGCGCGCCAACACAATCTGATCGTCTTTGCCGATGAGATTTATGACAAGCTGATTATTGATGGGGAATCCGATGACGACACGCACATGGCCATGGCCGCGGTCGCACCCGACATCCCCGTCATTACTTTCGGCGGACTCTCCAAGAACTACCTCGCCCCCGGATGGCGCATCGGATGGGGCATCGCCAGCGGCGAAGCGTCGGTCATTAAACCTTACCTGGAGGGCGTGAACAAGCTCCTGCGTGCGCGTCTGTGCGCCAACCATCCTGAGCAATACGCGATCAAACCCGCGCTCGAAGGCCCGCAAGATCACCTTGTCGAAGTGAAGCGCAAGCTGCGCAGCCGGCGCGATCTGACCATGAAGTGGTGCGCCGAAACTGCGCGCGTAAGTTGTGTGCCGCCGCGCGGAGCTTTCTACGCCTACCCGCGCATCGATATCCCGGAAGACGACCACGTCTTCGTCACAGAACTCATTCGCCAGAAATATGTGACGGTCGTGCACGGCTCCGGATTCGGCCAGCGTCCCGGGACGAAACACTTCCGTATCGTTTTCCTGCCCGATGAAAAGACGCTGACCGCCGCATACAGCGCGATTGGCGATTTCATGCGCGAACGCTACCCGTAGAGAGAATGCCGAGAAACAGGTGCCCCGCACGCCAAGACTTAGTCGATGTATGGACCTGCGTCAAGGTCCAGTGACCGTGACGTTAAAGCCTCCGCTATTGTCGCCGACATAATAGTCATTGATGCCCAGGAAAAGTGTCCCAGCCTCGAACGCCCAGAACGTTCTTCGCGTGCCAACAAAGAAGATTCCATTTGGCATAATGCCGACCCGCGTCACGCCCTTGGTGCCATCCAACGCGCTGAAGCCCTTCCTTTGGACCCTCGATTGGGGAACGAAAACACCAATCAGGGCATCAAGCTTCGGTATACTCTTGAACCAGACGCCGTTGGCCTCGTTAAGGGGCAGCTGCCCGCAGGCGCTGCGGCCTGCGGTCTGCCGATTGCAAGTCACGCCGTCCGGGCCAGTACTTATCCCGAACGCGTCGGTTACTGTGCCGCTAACATAGGTGACCGTGATCCAACCCGGTCCACTAACCGTGAGCGCGGCAACCAGCGGTACGCACTGGTCCGCCGGGTTCCCAAAACAACCTGACGCATTCCCCGGCACAAAGACTTGCGTCTGCGCGGCGGTAGTCGTGGCCGCAGCGACCAGAACCAACATTGTGAGCAACGTAAATATCGCAGCTTTCATGATTTCCTCCTCGCCACTTGGCTCGAGTGATTCTTCCTGTTTTGGTTCCTCCAGAGGGGTCGCAGAACTTATGAGGTGCGCGGCATTCGGTCGGGGGGAACCGGAACGTTCCCGAGTTGCCTTGATTTGGGTCTTGCGGGGCCGGCTTACCAATAGAGAAGGGCTCGAAACGTCAGACTAAAGCTACTCGCTTTCGCTACACGCGTCAGCGACAGGCATCACGATTGGGTGTGATGGATGGAGAGACCCGCCCTCAATAGATTCCGGGAATCAACGCCGGAACCTTGCGCGTGTACGCTTCGAACTCGGGGCCAAAAGCCGGCCGCAGCAACCGCTCTTCACTCCGAATGCGGATGTAGGTTCCAGGAATAAACAGCGCAATCGCAACGAGCAGTGGGATCCATCGACCCGCAGCCAATCCCGTAGCCACAAGCATTCCAAACATTCCTAAGTAGATGGGGTTCCTCACGAAGCGATAAGGCCCATCCTGAATGAGCGTGTGGCCCTCCACCAGGCGCGCGGCCAAAGCCCATTGCTTGCCCAACCGCCGTGCAGCGGCATTTACCAGCCACACCGAAGCGACCGCGATGGCCACAATCAACACAGCCAGACCCCATTCCAACACTTGCGACCCGGACGCGACTGGCGAAAGATGTCCTCGCTGCAAGGGATAAAACCAGACGCAGAAGTAAGCTATGGCTTGCAGGAATAATCCGGCGAGCGAAGCCCAATCGCGTTTCGCCTCCCGCGCTCGTGGTGGACGTTTCCTCAGCCAGAACGTCAGGGCAAATATCCACCAGCACCCGATAACCGCGTAGAACGCGACTCTCACGGCCACATGAGGTGTTTCTGAGATTGCCACGCGCTCGACTCCCGCTCGTCGATACAAGTCCTCTAGACTTTCGTAACTCTACACTGACCGGCGCATTTTCTATACTGATTGCAGTAACTCCTACGGGAAAAACCGCCCATGCTTCGAATGATTCTGTCTTCAATTCTCGCGCTGTCGAGCACGATCGCCTTAGCGCAGAGCGCCTCTCCAGAAGCTCTTTACGAGCGCGGGATGGACGCCATCACTGGGATTGGGCCCTCGCGAAATGACTCTCTGGGGATCGACTATTTTCGGCGCTCCGCCGGCCTCGGCTACGGACCCGCCCAAATTGCGCTGGCTTACTATTACGAAACCGGAACCTTTCTCGCGAAAGACCCAGGCCAGGCCCTCGACCTGTATCGCAAAGCGGCGCAACAGGGCGACCCGCTTGCGGGCTGGCTCGCCGGACGAATCTACTTCCTCGGCAGCGGCGGGACGGCGGATCGTGAAGCTGCCCAGAAGTGGCTAAAACTGTCCGCCGACCAGAATAACGCTTACGGTGCTTACTACCTCGGCCGTCTGATGGCGGACCGAGACTATACGAAAGCTCCAAAGCTCTACAAGATTGCGGCCGACCAGGGTCTTCCCCAGGCGCAATACTTCTATGCCAAAGCGCTGAACGATGGCCGCGGCATTCCACAGGACCGCTTCACCGCCTATATCTGGTACACCATCGCAGCCGACGCCGGCTATCCAGCCGCCGGCCCAGACCTCAACGCACTCGACAGCGGCGGCTATCTCACGACGGACCAACTCTCGGACGCGAAAGCCAAAGCGCGTGATCTGGAACAGGTCGTGATCCGCGCCGTAACCGCCCGCGGATGTTCCGGTTGGGAAGGAGAGTTCGACGAATTCCCCACCCCGCCTCCGCCGAAACTGCAGCGCTTCTGCCACTAATCAAAACTGAGTGAGCCATTGCGCCTCGGCCGCCGCCTTTAGCCTCCCCGACGCGGTCCATGCGCGCAAAGTACTCGTTAGCCGTTAAACTCTTCCCGTGACCGATTCTCAGCCCCGGATTGTCGAGTCCTATCGCGACTACAAGCCGCCCTTTGATGCCACCCGGGTGGTCCGGACTCTTCTGCATACGGTTCCGGAAAAGTACCTAGTCGGACTCGATTGCGTGGTTCTTCTCAATGAGGGGAGCCTCTCTCGCAGAGACAGGGTGGGGAAAGTACGATCTCGCAAACGCAAGGTCGACAAATCTAATATCTACGGTTTGTACCATCACGCGTGGCAAGGCAGGCCGGCGTGGATCGAAATCCGCGTCGACAAGGCACTCAGCAACTTCTCCCCGAAAGCGTGCCTTTGGATTCCCTTCTTCCGCGAAACTCATCTCGGACAGGTGCTATATCACGAACTCGGTCATCACATTCATAACCTCGTTCGCCCTGAATACCGAGAAAAGGAGGACGTCGCGGACGATTGGAAAGGCAGGCTCATGACCAACTTTCTGCGGAAAAAATACTGGTACGCGGTTTGGCCGCTGGTCTTGGTGGGGAAGGTCCGAAGATGGAGAAAACAACAACGGGCTCGCGCCTGACCGAAGGAATCCATAGCTGCTCTTACATGACAAACAGCCGATCCAGAACTCGTGCTACACCATCTCCGTGCCCCACAGATCGTGCAAATGCAAGATCCCCAGCAAACGCTGATCGTTCTCCGCCACTCTGTCCACCACAACCAGTGACGTGATCTTCATCTCTTCCATGCGCGCTAGTGCGGCAGCGGCGAACTCCTGCGGTCCAATGGTCTTCGGAGTCCGCGTCATGCAAACCCCCGCGGTCAGGTCGAGCGCGTCTTTGCCGCGCTGCTCCAGCAGTCGCCGCAGATCGCCGTCGCTGATCACCCCCAGCAAACGATTGCCGAGCAAAGGATCGCCCTCGACCACCGCCGTCATGCCCAGCTTCTTGCGCGACATCTCGTAAATCACGTCCGGCATCTTCGTCTGCGCCGTCACCCGCGGAACCGCGTCCCCGGAGTGCATCAACGATTCGACTCGCGCCAGCCGTTTGCCCAGCTTTCCCCCGGGATGCAGGATGGCAAAATCCTCTTCCTTGAACCCGCGTTTTTCCGAAAGCGCGACTGCCAGCGCATCGCCCAGAGCCAGCATGGTCGTGGTCGAAGCGGTAGGAGCAAGCCCAAGCGAACAAGCTTCCTGGGAAATCGAACAATCCAACGCAACGTCGGCAGAGGATGCCAGAGTGGAAGCAAGTGTGGAGCGGGCGCCGCCCCCGCCCGCTGAGTTTGCAGCAATGTCGTCGCAAGTCATGCTGATCAGCGGCACCTGCAACCGTTTGATCGTTGCCACCAACTGCAGAATTTCTTCCGTCTCGCCGCTGGCCGAGAGCGCCAGCACAAGATCGCCCCGGACGATCATTCCCAGATCGCCATGCAGCGCTTCCACCGGATGCAGGTAGAGCGCCGGCGAACCCGTTGAGCTTAATGTAGCCGCGATCTTGCGAGCGATGAGCCCGCTCTTCCCCATCCCGGTCACGACCACACGGCCCAGGCAGTCGAACATCAGTTCCAGCGCCCGGTTGAAGTCCGCGGCCATCGGCCCTGCCAACCGGTCCGCCAGCGCCCGCAAAGCCTCGGCCTCGATGCGCACCACGTTTTCGCCCACGTGTTTCATGAAAGGGGAATGTTAGCAGAAGGAACCGGAACATCGGCAATCAGATGATCGTGCCGGGTCATCTTGATTTCACAGCCCCGACGCCACCCACCCGCCGGCGAGATGTGGGTGAAAACTCGCTATTGCATTCTTGGCAAGTCCGTTTTGCTGGTGAACGCCGGCCTACGGAGAGGGCTCCTGACCGCTGTATCGAGACCGCGCCAAGCACGGCGAAAACCACCCCCAGCGGGCGCCACGCAAGTACCGGCCTTTCCAGATTTCATATCCGAGACCCTCGTTTCTCCCATTCATGGAAGCCTCAAAGAGGCTAAGGTCTGCTTTTGCAGGCATTAACAGTTTGGCTCACGAATTGCTGTCTAGATGTTGGGGACATCGTCCAGGACCTTTCCTATGCCGCAAGAAGTGTCAGTTTCGTACCATGCGATCAAGAGCAAGGTCTACCGGTTGATCGACGCCTTGGTAGCCGGCGAGAAGACAGAAGCAGAGGTGCAGGAATCAATCTGCCGCTGGTGGAGCCTCATCCATCCCGCAGACCGGCCCATCGCTCAAAAATATCTTCTGACCGTGCTGGGACGCTCCGTATCTGCCTTGGACGCCATCGAAGGCGGGCTCACGTCTTCCAACAGCTGCGCAGCCTCCTATGCTCCGTTGCCTCCTGAACGGATGAAGGTAATGGAACGCTTCGTCAAGGAAGCCGCAGTCCGCCCCGTGGTTTAAGCCTAAGCGGCGACTGGATCTTAGATTTCTTCGCTTGGTGTGCCTTTCCCGTTCGGAATACGGTAAACAGAGCCGTGCAAACTGTGGCATCGCGAGAGAGTCGTGTGCCGAGCCTCCTCGGACCCAACCGATTCTCAACCGCAATCATGCAGCAACTGGATTCGCTTTGAGATACTCCTCGATCTCGAGAATCTCATCGGGACTCAAACGGAATTCCGCCGCGCGCACGATCTGCTTCGCCTGCTCGGCAGAACGCATACCCACAATCGCCCCGGTGACGACTGGATCGCGCAGCGCCCAGGCTATCGCAACCTCGCCCGGCGTGCGACTGTGACGCGCACCGATCCCGCGCAGCACTTCTACCAGCCCAAGGTTGCGAGTCAGCAGCGGTTCCTTAAAACTGGCGGTTCTCGGGCGGAAGTCGTCTGGCGGCAGCGACGCGATCCGCTCGCGTGTCATTTTGCCGGTCAGCAATCCAGATTTCATCGGGGAGTACGCGATGACGCCAATTTGCCGTTCACGGCAAAATGGCAGAACTTCCTTTTCGATGTTGCGGGTCACGATGTTGTAGTTCGGCTGCAGCGAGGTGATGGCCGCGATCCTCTCGACCCGCTTCATTTGGACCACGTTGAAGTTCGACACGCCAATGTAGCGGACCTTGCCTTCCTTTTGGAATTGGGCCAGCGTCTGCCAACCTTCTTCAACCTCGGGCTCGGGATCAGGCCAGTGGATCTGGTAGAGATCGATCGCATCCACCCGCAGTCGCCGCAAGCTCGCTTCCAGTTCGCGGCGCAGGGAGGCAGCTTTCAGACTGTGTCCGATCTCGCGCTGGTCGTTCCACACCAGGCTGCATTTGGTAAAAACGTAGGGACGGTGTGCACGTCCCGCGATCGCTTTGCCGACGACCTCTTCCGAGTGTCCCAGTCCATAGACGGCCGCGGTATCGATCCAGTTGAGGCCCGCATCGAGCGCCACGTGGATCGCTGCTATCGATTCACTGTCCTCCTGTCGTCCCCAGGAGAAAGCCCAGTCGCCGCCGCCCATCGCCCATGCGCCCACACCGATGGGAGTGATCTCCAAGTCCGAGTTGCCTAGCCGTCGAGTCTGCATAAGTCTCCTCGGGGAATTTTAGCGCAGGAAAATGCTCTGAGCTGTTCTCGCCACAGAGTTGCGAGGAGTTTGTGATCGAGGAGTTGTGCCGGCTTCTGCGGCAGCAGACGATTGTCAGTTCTCAACAAATCCGTCTCTGTCGCGTCTAACACGTGAAACCGCATGTTAGGCTTCTACGAGCCCACGGAGACGGCAAGGTGATTGGCCGGGTCTTTAAAGCATTTCAATATCGCGATTTCCGCCTGATGTGGTTTGGCGCCTGCACCTCCAGCATTGGCACCTGGATGCAGATCGTGGCGCAAGGCTGGCTGATCTACCGGCTCAGCCACTCCGCGTTCCTGCTGGCGCTGGATCAATTTCTCGGCGGCATTCCCATCTTCCTGTTCTCTTTGATCGGTGGCGTAGTGGCTGATCGGGTGGAGCGCCGGAAGATCCTGCTCGCCTCCCAGTATGTGCAGATGACTACCGCCGGACTGCTCACCATTCTGGTGGCAACTGGCCAGGTGCACGTCTGGCACATCCTGTGCCTTTCGTTCGTTTCCGGTTTGGCCCAGGCCTTCGGCGCGCCGGCCTACCAGGCGCTGATTCCGACCCTGGTCGAGAAGGAAGACATGCCGAACGCCATCGCGCTGAATTCGATCCAGTTCAACGTGGCGGTCATGGTCGGGCCGGCACTCGCCGGGCAGGCTTTGGCAAAGCTGGGAGAGAAGTGGTGCTTCGGGCTGAACGCCCTTTCCTTCCTGGCGCCCATCGTGTCGCTGTTGATCATCCGGGCTCGCTTCCTGCCGCTGAAGACCACGGAGTCGATCTTCACTAGCTTGAAGCAGGGCATTCAATTCGCCCGCAAGCAGAGTTCGATGGAAGCGCTGATTGTGCTCGCTTTCTGCATGACCGCTTTGAGCATGCCCCTGCGCACCTACCTTCCGGTATTCGTGAAGGACATCTTTCATCGCGGTCCGGAAACCTACGGCAATCTCCTGGCGCTTATGGGACTCGGCTCGATTTGCGGCTCGCTGGCTATCGCCAGCAAGGGCAATATGCAAAGAAAGGGGCGTGTAGCTCTGGGCGCGCTGGCGTGCCTCGGAGGGGGCATCTCCGGATTCGCGCTTTCGAAGTCGCTGCCGGTTAGCGAGGTCTTCATCGTGCTGGTGGGCGCATCCATGATGGCGGTTTTTGCCACCGTGAATTCACTGGTGCAGTTGATTACCACCAACGAAATGCGCGGCCGCGTGATGAGCGTGTACAACTTCGCATTTCGCGGCGGCATGCCAATGGGAAATCTGTTGTCGGGATGGCTCGTTCCCGTGTTTACGGCCCCGGTGGTGCTCAGTTTGAACGGATTCCTGATTATTCTGGTGGCCCTTTACTTCCTGCTGATCCAACGGCGGCTGGCGGCGCTCTGAGAAGCGGCGAGCTTGCGCGACTTGGAGACATGACTGGTGAAGAGACGCCCGTCCACTCACATGCTCTCCCCGGCAAGAGTCCATCGCCACCCTTTACAATATCCGCATGGCTACTATCCCCGCAGAAATTCACGGCCAGCGCTACATCAGTCTCGCGACTTTCCGAAAAAGCGGCGTTGCCGTCTACACCCCCGTCTGGTTTGCCGAATACGACGATAAGCTCTACTTCATGACCAACAGCAAGCTGGGAAAATGCAAGCGCATACGCAATAACCCGCAAGTCAAGATCGCTCCCTGCACCATGCGCGGGAAAATCACTGGCCCCGAATTTTTCGCGAGGGTCCGCATCCTGCCACCGGAAGAGTGCGCTCGCGTCCGCCAGGCGATCAAAGCAAAATATTGGCTCGCCCGTGTCCCCTTCCTGTGGCGCAACACCGACACGTACATAGAGATCACGCTCGCATGAATTCACTTCCGCCGCTGTGCTCGCTGCCCGCTGCGTCGAATAGTGTTCCAATTGCGGAAGTTGCCCGCCGCCCCCGTGACATTTACGCTGGCTGCTCGACCCTGTTACCATTGAATGTTGTTTAAAGCTGCTGCATATTTTTGGGCAATTAAAATTTCCTTTTGGAGGCACCATGGCCGTAAAAGTTGGCATTAATGGATTTGGACGCATCGGACGCAATGTTCTGCGCACCGCGCTCACCGACAAGAATATCGATTTCGTCGCCGTTAACGATCTCACCGATCCCAAGACGCTGGCTCACCTGCTCAAGTACGACTCGATCCTCGGCAATTTGCCGAACAAGATCACTGCCGGCCCGGACAGCATTTCCGTCGACGGCAAAGTCATTAAGGTTTTCAAGGAGAAAGATCCCTCCGTCCTGCCCTGGGAATCCGTCGGAGCTCAGATCGTCATCGAGTCCACCGGAAAGTTTACCGACGCCAACGAGGCGAAGAAGCATCTGCGCGGCTCCGTGAAAAAAGTCATCATCACTGCCCCCGCGAAGAACGAGGACTTCACCGTCGTGCTTGGCGTAAACGAAGAGAAGTACGATCACGCCAAACACAACATCATCTCGAACGCTTCCTGCACCACGAATTGTCTGGCCCCGATCGCCAAGGTCATCAACGACAATTTCAAGATTGTCAGCGGCACCATGACCACCATCCACTCTTACACGAACGATCAGGTGATCCTCGACTTCCCACACAAGGATTTGCGGCGGGCGCGTGCCGCGGCGCTCAACATGATTCCAACCACCACCGGCGCGGCCAAAGCGCTCAAACTCGTTGTCCCCGAACTGGGCGGTAAACTTGACGGCTTCTCCATGCGCGTGCCCACGCCGAATGTTTCGGTCGTGGATCTGGTTGCGTTCGTCGAAAAGAAAACGACCAAGGAAGAAGTGAATGCGGCGCTGAAGAAAGCCTCCGAATCCGGCCCGCTGAAGGGCTATCTCGGATACGAGGAGAACGAACTGGTCTCGTCCGATTTCAAAGGAGACTCCCGCTCCTCGATCGTCGACGCGCCCATGACGCTGGTTGTCGGCGGCAATTGCATCAAGGTGATCTCCTGGTATGACAACGAGTGGGGATATTCCTGCCGTGTCCACGACCTGATCAACCTGTTAGTGGCCAAAGGCCTGTAGATTCGGTTAGGGTGGAGGGACGGGCGTCTCGTCCGTCCAGCCGGGCGGGGACGCCCGGCTCTCCACCAGAAAACTGGCCGACCCACCAACAATCACGCGAGCGCGGGCCGACCGGCGACGAAACGTCCAATAAAAAACGACGGAGCACTTTCCATGTCTAAGCTTTCTATTCGCGATCTTCCGCTCAACGACCGCCGCGTTTTCATGCGCGTCGATTTCAACGTTCCACTCGACAACGGCCGCGTTATGGACGACACGCGCATCCGCGAAACCCTACCCACCATCGAGTACGCTCTGCGTCACGGCGCGCGCCTCATCCTCGCGTCTCACCTGGGTCGTCCCAAAGGCAAGCCGAATCCCCATCTGAGTCTCAAGCCCGTCGCCGAGCGTCTGCGCATGTTGTTGGACAAAGAACTGTCGCGCGGCGAGAACGTAGGCTTCTGCCCCGAATGCGTTGGCCCCGAAGCTGAAGAAGTGGCGCTCAAGCTTGAAAAAGGCCAGGCGCTGCTGCTCGAGAACCTACGCTTCCACCCCGAAGAAGAAAAGAATGACGAGAATTTTTCCAAGCAACTCGCCAAGCTTGCCGACTTCTACGTGAACGACGCGTTCGGCACCGCTCATCGCGCCCACGCTTCCACGGTCGGCATCACCCGCTTCGTGGAGAAATCCGCCGCCGGTTTGCTCATGGAAAAAGAACTGGAGTATCTGGGCCGTGTTCTGCAGAATCCGGAGCACCCTTTCGTCGCCATCCTCGGCGGCGCCAAAGTCAGCGACAAAATCGGAGTCATCCAGAATCTGCTCGGCAAAGTCGACGTCCTGATCATCGGCGGCGGCATGGCCTATACCTTCCTCAAGGCGCAAGGCGAGTCCGTCGGCAAGAGCCTGGTGGAAGAAGACAAGGTCGAACTGGCGCGGGATCTCTTGCAGCAGGCAAAGACCCACAAGCTCAAGTTCCTTCTGCCCACCGATCACGTCATCGCCGACCGCGTCGAGGCCGGTGCCTTGAGCAAAATTGTCGGCCCCGGCCAGCCCATCCCCGACAATATGATGGCCCTCGATATCGGCCCCGAAACCACCGAGGCCTTTACCGAAGAAATCGCCCGCGCCCGCACCATAGTCTGGAACGGCCCGATGGGCGTTTTCGAATTGCCGCCCTTCGCCAAAGGCACCTTCAAGATCGCCCACGCGGTAGCGGAAAATGCCGGAGCCACGACGATCGTAGGCGGCGGAGATTCCGTGGCCGCCGTGAAAGCCGCCGGAGTAGCCGACAAGATCACCCATATTTCAACCGGCGGAGGCGCGTCGCTGGAGTTTCTGGAAGGCAAGAAGTTGCCAGGGGTGGAAGCGTTGACGGATAAGAAATAGCTTCTCGGCCAGCACCCTGAGCTGACAAGCTGTCCGCGCACCACGATGAGGGCACAATGACTTGTATGGTGAGAGCTTTTGCGTGCAGCCTGGCCGTCACGGCGGTGGCGGCGGCCCTTGCACAGAAGGCACCGCGGCCATTCAGCTTTGACATCAGCGTGCCGCACGACACCGTAAAGATGAGCGCCCCGATCGTCGTTGAGGTACAACTAAAGAACACATCGGATCATGTTATCTACAGGACGAGCCTGCCTGGAGGGGAAATCCACGGCGAAATGGTGGGGTTCCCCCCGATAGTTAGAGATGCCCACGGAAAGGAGCCCCCCTTGACGAAGTGGGGGAGGCTGGTCTTTGGACGAGACACCCCCGAGGATAATTCATCAGGTCTTGTATTAAATGGACTACTGCGCGTTCCAATGCCTCCAGGAGAGGTCATGAAAACCGAGATTAGACTCAGTGAGCTATATGACCTGAGTGTGGCAGGGAAATACACAGTCCAAGTGCGACACTACGATCAAGAGAACAAGGAAGAAGTCAGGTCCAACATAATCACTGTGACTGTGGTGCCCTAGAAGTGCACAACTGGAGTAGTCGGAATACGACTGACGATGACCAGACCTGCACGGTACCAAGTGCCCCTTTACTGGCCGCTATGTCCGACTTCGCAGCCCGATTGACTTTCGCCAACGGCAAGACGCTCGAATTCGACGGCCCCGCCGACATCACCAAGGAGACCACCGAAGCCGTCGTCAACGCCGCCAACTCTTCCCTGCTCGGCGGCGGAGGCGTGGATGGCGCGATTCACCGCGCTGGCGGCCCTTCAATTCTCCAAGAGTGCAAGCGCATCGTCGCCAAAATTGGCAACCTCCCCGCCGGCAAAGCGGTTATCACCACCGGCGGACGCCTGCCCGCCAAATATGTAATTCACACCGTTGGCCCAGTGTATCGAGGAGGCCAACAGCACGAAGCCAAAACGCTCGCCAGTTGTTATCGCGAATCTATCCGCGCCGCCGACGATCACGGAATCCGATCCCTGGCCTTCCCTTCGATATCAACCGGCGCCTTCGGTTATCCTGTTCACGAGGCCGCTGCCATCGCCGTTCGCGCCATCATCGAAGCCCTACCGCCTTGCGTTGACACGCAGCACATCCGTTTCGTGCTCTTCGACATCGCCACTTGCAAAGCCTACGTCCGAGCCGCCGAAGAATTATCCCGGCAGCCGCAGGCAAATTCCGCTATCTTAAGATTTGAGAAAGGTCCTTCATGAGAAAAAAACTCATCGCCGCCAATTGGAAGATGTACAAAACGCCCGACCAAACCCGTGACTTCTTCCGCGATTTCCTCCCACTAGTAGAAGACCACGACCGCGACGAAATCGTCGTCTGCCCCACCTATCTCTGCCTCGACGCCGCCGTCACTGCCGCCAAAGGCTCGAATGTCGCTATCGGCGCTCAAGATCTCCACTGGGAAAAAGAAGGCGCGTTCACGGGAGAAATCAACGCCGCCATGCTGCTCGCCGTCGGCGTCACCCACGTCATCATCGGACACTCCGAGCGCCGCCAGTACTTCGGCGAGACCGATGACACCGTCAATCTCAAGCTCAAGTCCGCCCTCGAAGCCGGACTCATCCCGATCGTCTGCGTCGGAGAAGTTCTCGAAGAACGCGAAGCCGGCCTCACCGACGACGTCCTGCGCCGCCAGTCGCTCCGCGCCTTCAACAAGGTCTCGGCTAAGAAAGCCGCCACCCTCGTGGTCGCCTACGAACCGGTCTGGGCCATCGGCACGGGAAAAACCGCAACCCCTCAAATGGCCGCAGATGCCCACGCCATCATCCGGGCTGAAGCCGCCGAATCTTTCGGCCAGGAATTCGCCGACAATCTCCGCATTCTTTACGGCGGCTCCGTCAAACCAGAGAACGCCCACACATTGATGTCCGAAGCAGAAATCGATGGCGCCCTGGTGGGAGGAGCCTCGCTAGTTCCCAAATCCTTCGCGGCCATCGTGAAGTATTAGAAGTGCTCGTGCAGGGCGGGCGCTCTCGCGAGCTTGCCCTGAGAGAAGTCGAAGGGTCCAAACCGAGCGTGGCTCGGCAGTTGCCGAGTGCCCCAGGTCTCGCGCTTTTCGAGACCTGGGAGCCGGGTGCACCATTATCTCCGCTACAATGTCCGCATGAAATTCCTCTCACGGATTTCTCTAGCTGCGATCGCCGCGTGCACCCTGCTCACCTCCCTCGCCGCTCAGCCCGCGCCTCCGGCGATCCGCCACTGGCAGCGCGCCTCGGACACCCCGATTCTTTCCCCGGAGGGAAACGGCTGGGAGTCCGCCGGAACCTTCAATCCGTCCGTAGTCTGGTATCACGGAAAATTGGCCATGCTCTACCGCGCTCAGGATCGCGCTGGCACTTCGCGCCTCGGCTATGCCGAGAGCACCGATGGCATTCACTTCCGCCGCCACTCGCAGCCGGTGTTCTCACCGGAAACGGACTACGAAAAAGATGGAGGAGTCGAAGACCCGCGCCTCGTCGAGTTTGACGGCACTTACTACCTCACTTACACCGGCTACAACAAAAAAGACGCCCAACTTTGCCTGGCCACCTCGAAAGATCTGGTCCACTGGAAGCGCATGGGTGTAATCCTCCCCGCATACAAAGGCAAGTGGTACAAAGCCTGGACTAAGTCGGGAGCTATCGTACCGGAGAAGATCGACGGCAAATACTGGATGTATTTTCACGGCATCAGCAGCGCCAAGCTCGGCCAAGTCGGACTCGCCTACTCCACCGACCTCGTCCACTGGACCGAGGCGCTCGACCAACCCATCCTCCCCGCCCGTCCCGGAAATTTCGACTCGGCGGTGGTTGAACCCGGCCCCGCACCCATCCTCACCCCAACCGGCATCATCCTGGTGTACAACGGAGCCGACGATAATGCCGTTTACCGCACCGGCTTTGCCGTCTTCGACCGCAAAGATCCAAGCCATCTCCTCACGCGCACTTCGGATCCTATATTTGCCCCCGAGAAGGATTGGGAGAAGATGGGCCAGGTTCCAAACGTAGTATTCGTGGAAGGCGCCGCGCCGCAGGGCGATCACTATCTCTTCTATTACGGCGGCGCCGATAAATACATAGGGGTAGTCCGAGCCGAAGTATCCCCGGACCCGCCCTCAATTACGCCAATCAAGTAGCGCGTGTCTAAGATCTCGCTTTTCCGAGACCTGGGAGATGACAGACCCGCCGAGTACGCGGCGAGTGGCCCGCAAGCCCGGCAGAAGCCGCCGCAATCGATCACTCGGCGCTACCCTCGAACTGCTTTCCTGGGTCTCCCGCCAAGCCTGCCATTTGCCTTAGACGCCGCTCTCTTGGCTCTGCTTCTGGATTGTCCGCCAACTTGACCAAGTCTGGACGCCATCCACTTCTTGGAGCCAAGGAAGCCCTCCAGGAGGCCGGGCACGTAGAGATCGGCATCGAGCTTAGGAAAGTGAATCCCAAAACCAGATGGAGTGATCTCGACTTCGTCGAGTTGCGATGGCTTCGCGTTCTCCAACCCCTGCGCATCGCGCGGCGAGAAACTTAGCATCAATTTTGAACTGAGCTCGATTACGATGTGGCCGCTCTTGCGGTCGTAACGCGCCGAGACAGCCTGCGGAACAGCCTCTTGCAGTTCCTTAGCCCTCTGGTTCGCCAGTTCGAAATCGTCATGCAGTACCATGAATTCCCTCCCATGCTTGGCACGGCTTATCCAAGTGCTCCGTCAACATATTTTGGATGTGCGCGAGTTCCCGTCTTGAAAACCCGTAATTCTCCCGAAGCTCCGCCGGTCCTGCCGGACAGTTCAGATTGAATATAGATTCACAGCCCCGTCCAATCACATGGACGTGGGCCGGCCTGTGGTCGTTCGGATAGATCACGACGCGCAGTCCATCAAGTCTGAGAACTGTCGGCACCTAATTAGTAGTCTATCATATTTCCTAAGCGCTTGGGTTTATAGAACTATTTCCTTGACCTGAGAATAGGAGCTTGTCACCATAGACCATCCACGCAACCATAGAGTGAAATCGAGGATTTCGATGAAATTTGGCGTCATAATTTTCCCCGGCTCGAACTGCGATCACGATGCTTTCTGGACCATCCGGCAGGTTGCCAAGCAGCCCGTAACCTTCCTCTGGCACGACTCGCACGATCTGCAGAACTGCGACGCCATCATCGT